>Ga0105046_10000943_pt1 | contig 43062 bp, 37 predicted proteins | sample MAT03_FD_78385 | JGI IMG/M metagenome (GOLD analysis project Ga0105046, IMG submission 78385) | Freshwater microbial communities from Lake Fryxell liftoff mats and glacier meltwater in Antarctica - MAT-03 (megahit assembly) | ecosystem: Environmental > Aquatic > Freshwater > Ice > Liftoff... | reverse complement strand
TAGAGAACAAGCTATTAAAGCATTTGAAGCAGCAAAAGCATTTAGCCGCAGTGTTATTATCGAACGATTTCTTACAGGTTTTGATTTTCGTTGTTTGGTAATCAACAATAAATTTATTTGTGCCGCACTTCGTACACCGGCCTCTGTAGTGGGTGATGGTGTTCACACTATTCAATGGCTGATAGCCGAAACAAATAAAGACCCCCGTCGTGGTTTTGGTCATGAGAAAGTGCTGACGCAAATTACCATTGACCAGTTTACCCAAAAAATGCTGGACGATGAAAAGATTACATTAGAAACTATTCCTGCAAAAGGCGAAAGGGTGATGCTGAAACCGACAGCTAACCTTTCGACAGGTGGAACTTCTACAGATGTTACAGATGAAGTACACCCGGCTAATATTTTTATGTTTGAACGTATTGCCAAAATTATCGGCCTTGATATTTGTGGTATTGATGTAATGGCCACAGATCTGAGAACTCCGGTTGCAGAAAATGGCGGGGCCATACTCGAAGTAAATGCAGCTCCGGGTTTCCGTATGCATATTGACCCATCCGAAGGATTACCAAGAAATGTAGCCGAGCCGGTAGTGGATATGCTGTTTCCAAAAGGAAGTGCTGGCCGTATTCCCATTATTGCCATTACAGGGACAAATGGTAAAACAACAACAACAAGATTGACGGCACACATTGCAAAAAGTGCCGGTAAAAAAGTTGGTTACACCACATCCGATGGTGTTTATATACAAAATCAAATGATGATGAAAGGCGATTGCACCGGACCGGTATCATCCACTTTTGTTTTAAAAGATCCGACAGTTGATTTTGCCGTACTGGAATGTGCAAGGGGTGGTATTTTAAAATCCGGATTAGCTTTTCAAAATTGTGAAGTGGCGGTGGTAACCAATGTAGCTGCCGACCACATGGGTCTCGGTGGTATTCATACTATTGAAGCCATGGCAAAAGTAAAAGCGGTGGTTCCTGAAACTGTTTTTCCGCATGGATATGCTGTGCTGAATGCGGATGATGATTTAGTCTACCAGATGAAAAAAGGTCTCCGGTGCAACGTTGCTTTGTTTAGTATGGATGAAAATAACCCCCGCATCAAAGAACATTGCTCCACTAATGGATTAGCCTGTGTGTATGAAAATGGTTTTGTCACTATAATGAAGGGCAATTGGAAAATAAGAGTGCTGCCTGCTAAAAGCATTCCGCTGACGTATGAAGGAAAGGCCTTACATAATATTAATAACTGCTTGCCAGCGGTGTTGTCTGCTTACTTGTTCCGTGATATTACTATTGAAGACATCCGGTCAGGTTTGCAAACTTTTATTCCCAGCGAAAGCCTGACACCGGGCCGTTTGAATTTTTTCCATTTCAAACATTTTACTATGCTGGCGGATTTTGCTCATAATCCACATGGCCTGAAACTGCTTTGTGATTTTGTGAGCAAACTGGATTATCCAACAAAAATTGGTGTTATCAGCGGCACGGGTGACAGAAGGGATGAAGACATCCGGGAACTGGGAGAAATATCAGCAAAATTCTTCGACGAAATAATTATCCGCTGCGATAAAAACCTGCGGGGACGAACGGCTGATGAAATTATTGACTTGCTGAAAGAAGGTATTGAAAGTGTAAACCCCAATATTCCCGTCATCACTATTCCAAACGAAGACCAGGCATTGGATTATATCTACGAAAATGCCAAACCCGGAGCTTTGTATACCATTATGTGTGATGTGGTGGCGAGGGCATTGGATAAAATCAGGGAGTTGAAAGAGAAGGAAGAAAAAGAAAATGTTGTTTCATCACAACCGATATAATTTTGTGGAAATCCATTTGGGAGGAAGACTGCCAAACCTTATTTTTGCACTCCCAATAACGAGCCCTTCATCAGGCTCAGGGTATTGACCTATGGTGTAATGGTAACACAACTGATTTTGGTTCAGTCGTTTATGGTTCGAATCCATATAGGTCAACGCAACAGGAGATTTCAGTTTCAGCACTGTTTTCTCCTTTTTTATTTTCCGTCAAACCCTTGCCTAGTCTATATATCAGCTCAACAGCAGAGTTGAGCCGGGCGGTTCGATAAGTGAAACCGTCAAATACGAGTTTTTCGGGGAACATCGAACCAATTACTTGTCGTTTGCGACGAATATCTCCATTAAAATAAACTTCATCGAGATGGCTAAGCCCTTTAATGGCTTGTTGTAACAACGGAACAATATTGAGTGGTGTGCTGGTAGAATTCTCAATCAACTTTGCTTCGAGCAATTGCAAACGGCGGTCACAATCCTTTTTGATGTCCTTATATTCTTCCGGTTCAATGTCACTATTGAGTAAAAGATCCCTGGCTTTTGAGAGTCGGGTATTGACATTTTCAAGTTCCTTCCTGATTCCGCTCACATCATTTTTTGAATTCTTATACAATGTCGTATAATAACTGGTGATAACCTTGGCATAGGTTTCAATTGCGGCAGGTCGGGGTACATAGGTCCGTAATAAACCCCCAAACAGCTCATTAGCATTTTCTGACTTAAACCGGGTGCCACATTGGGAAGTGCAATGATAATAATGATAGCGGATAGTCCTTCCTTTTGAAGCACTCGCAGTTAATAATTTGCCGCACCTGGGACATAACAAAAAACCACGGAGCTGAAAAATATCAAGCTCAGCAAGATGAGCCCGGTAGGTTTTCTTTTTACCATCCAGCACATCCTGCACTTCATAGAATAAACTTTCAGTTATAAGGGGCTGATGCAATCCGGTTGCATGAAAAGCCTTTTCATCTTTATAATTACTAACGAGAATCTTCCCGCAATAGACAGGATTACGGATAGCATACCAGAAAGGGTTGCGCTTTATTTGCAATCCTTTTTTTAAGGACTCCTTCCAAATGGCTTCAACAGCATATTGACCTTTCGCCAATTCTTCAAAAACCCACACCATGATGGAAGCAGCAGGCTCATAAGGGGCAATGTATTTCTTTCCGGATTCAGTAGACTTATTAATGTATCCAATCGGTGCCTTGCACATATAACGCCCTTCCTTTCTGGCACGGCGCATCCCATGAAGGATATTGAGGGCACGTCTATCGTTCTCAACTTCGGGAGCAGCGAGATAAATTGCCAACATCATTTTGTTTTCGGGAATGGAAAGATCAAGAGGTTGCTCAATGGCTTGTGGCTCTGCACCAAACGAACGCAAGAGGTTGATCATTTGGTATGCATCACCGGCATTCCGGCTGAAGCGATCCCATTTGGTAAACAGGACAAGCAGACTCTTATTCTTTTTCTTTCTGATTTCGGCGAGCAGCTTGCTCCAGGCGGGTCGATTAAACGATTTCGCAGAATGATCCTCATACACCACGCTGTTGATCACGATACCGTTGAGGTCACAGTACCGTCGCAATACTTCCTCCTGGTTACGCTGCGAATAACCTTTATCCGCTAGCTCATCGGTGCTAACACGCACATATAAATCAGCAACTTTCATAAGTAAAATTTGTGTATCCAAATTTACTTAATCTATTTGCCCTCATCAAATTTAGTCGGCAAATTATCACTTTTATTACTCATTTTATTCCCTGCAAGCTCCAATGAAATTTCTGCGAGCATATACATAAATTCAAGAATTGCTTTTGCTTGTTCGATTGTCAAATCAATACCATCTTTCTTGTATAATTTTATAACCGTTTCCGGTTTAATAGCACCGACATATTTCATACTCACAAATTCAACCACACAAAAAAAAGTCCTTGCGGACTCATTACTTTTCAAATCCCGGTATCAGTTTTTCAAATCACGACAATCACCTTTCAAATCAACCCGCATTTCGGACTCAATCACTTTACAAATCTACCCAATTCAATAATCTCCACCCTACTCCTTCCACTCGCAAAACTCGGCCTATAGTCAATATACCCATACGCCGACAGCTCCCGCAGACAACGATGATAAGTCACAGTGGAAGATATCTTAGCCATACTCATTAATCGTTCACGTACCGGCAGTATCAAATCTAATCCGCAAGAACCGGACTCAACCAGCAGCGCAAAATAAAGCGAGATATGAACCGGGCCGATGCGGTTGTCTACGAGGGCCAACTCGTAGAAAGAAGCAACACGCACCGCCCAATCCATAATTAGTTTGACAATATTTATTAATCTACTTTGCACATCTCAACTTTACTCACACCTCACACCTCACACCTCACACCTCACACCTCACACCTCACACCTCACTACACCCCCATCCCCTTCCCCGGAGTCCTCGTTCTCGTCTTCTTAACCAACCCATCATTCTCAGAGCCATTCGTTTTTCCCTTACCCTTCAATGACTTTTTTCCATCCTGCCCCTCCGTACCCAGGTTCTGTTGTTGTTCCTTCGCTTTATTCTTGGAAACATCCTTCATTTCCGGTTGCTTCATCACCTCCTGACGCTGATCCTGGTCTAGCCGCTGCATTTTATTATCATAAACCGTAAGCGATTTATATTGCGGGTTTGCTTCGATAAATACTTTCACATCCTTATCGGGAAGTTCAAGCGTCACCATTTGCACATTCCCTTTCTCCAATGATTTGATCAGCATTGCGGCATCTTCTGCCTTCAGTAATTCTTTAATCGGGTAATGATTCAGCACATCTTTGATTTCATACCCATAATTCTGGTGATACTGCTTGCGTTCATAATTGCCATGCTTATCTTTCGCAGCAAAGTCTAATTGAACCCAGGCCTGGTATTTTTCACCTTCCTTATTTGTCAGCTCTTTGTGCACCGTACGTCCGTTCAATAAATTATAGGCCTCTTTAAGAGTGACGCCCCATCCGTTATTAATGTAAAAAGTTTGGGCTACGGTTTCATTCTTTTCATTTTTCACCCGGCTATCGTACTTATTAAAAAAATACATATCGTTATCCTTTGACTTGCCAAAGTAAAGCGTGGCTTCCATCTCCCGTTTATTTACTTCTGTTTTATAGGGCAGTGTAAATTCAGCGGCCCCGTTTTTCAGTTGCGCTTCTATTGCCGGCCCAAGGGTCTCACCAAAGCCGTGGTTCCTGATATTTGATTTCAGGTAATCAAAATTTTTCTCGTTCATAAGATCAAATTGTATAGTTAAAAAATCATTTTTATAATTTTCCATGGGCTTGCCTTCCCAGTACCTTATCCCCATCTCCAATGCGAGTTCAGGGCTGCTGGCATAAAGTTTCTCCCATTCATCCACCAGCAACTCCATTCGTTCAAGGTCTGCTTTATCCAGCACCGTATTCACGCCGGTATGATCTTGCAGGGGATCATAAAAAACAGTGTCCCAGTCAAAGGTTTTAATAAGTGATTCTACAAACTGTAGTTCTTTCTCATTGAGTAATAGTTCAGTTCGCAACGTCTCACCGTAGGGAAATTGCTTCAGCAGGTCATCTATCGAATTCGCATGGATTACTGCGAAAGCCTCTACATCGTTGTAGTTATCATCTGCAAACTGGAACGCTTCATCCTTATTCCTGAAAAACCACATGTCGGCGTTATCCAAAAAATAAGTTTTGGTATTGTAGGCAATCCAGTTTCTTCCAACCGCAAATTCAGCTTGCGCTTCGCTAAACAAACTATCCGATATGACTCGCTCATTACTCATCAACGCAATTCCGGTAGCACCAATGCTTTCATCAGTTGGTTGTTATACACTTTCAGATTAAAATGACGGCCACCATTTTTCTCCAGCAATTGTATGCCGAGGAACTTCGCATCAGGAATCGTGAATTTTTCAAGTGCCACAACGATCACGGAGAAATTATAACCTTTCACCTTCGTAGTATTACCGGCAATGTATAAGGGTGTCAGCAAATTTTCCTGCACAGAACTTCGTTTGGCATTGCGCTTATCCTTGATAAAAAATTGCAGCAGGTCAATATCATAATCAAGCGGGCTGTGATTGTGGATCTCTAATTGGTAATACAGCACATCATCTTTAATATAAATACCAATGAGTCGTGTAATAACTCTTCCTTTTTCTACTTTGAGTATTCGTCGGCCCGCATTATCAAGCAGGCTCGTACAATAAGTGGCGGTACTCGTTTTCTTTTGAGGCACCAGCTGCAAACTCAGTTCGGAAGGCTGATCACTATAGCCAACCGTAAACGTATAAACGCTGCCATCACTGGTGACAACATGTAAATTCGTTTCCGAAAATTTTTTGACCGCTGCTTTCACCAGTAAGATGCGGTCATTCTCCTTCACTGGCTGCACGATAATAGTAGTGGTGCCACGGTCAACATGGACGACCGGAAAAGGAAAGATGAGGCTGGTGGTTTTGTCAGTTGAAATAAATAAGGGCTGTTGCGCTATCGCAACATTAAAAAATCCAAGGAAAATAAAAAAGAATTGCTTCATAAGTTTAATTTTTATTGGTTAGTAAAATTTTATAGCCCGCTTTCACCTGCACACGGGTCAACTTAGTTTTTTTAGAAAGTAAATTTTTGAGAGTGCCGATGCCCGCAGCAGCAGCTTGAGTTTTTATTGAGGGATCAGCGGCAGTCAGGTCCATCAACGATAGTCCTTCAGTAAGTCCTTGCTTGGCAACATCACGCGAGATAGCTCCGGGAATATAAATACCGGGAAGCCCGTCCATATCATAGACCTCCAACTTTACTTCGAACAACGACTTTTTATATTTGATAGAAGAAATCTCAATCGTTAACCGTTCCCCAACTAAACCCGCAACCCCATACACCATCGTACCGCTGGGGATGGTTTGCCCGTTAATAAAAATATCATTCAGCAATCGCAATTTGATGATAGCACCATTGACCAAAATTTGATTTTCATGGACGACTGCTTCAAACGCATTCGCTGTTGGTTGTGCTTTATCATCATTCATTCCATAAAATCCAATCACCGATGAATCAATGGTGGATGCGACGGTCAGCACCTTTTTATCAGAAACCTTCTTCCGCTCCTTCATCCGTTCAGGATGTTGTACATCAAGAATTTTCTCTAGCGTACCATTCAGTAGTTTTAGTTCCGGGTCTTCTGCATCACCTTTGTTCATCGAATGCATCATCGTCTCTAATTGATCCAGCTCAGGGTTCGCACCTTTTTCATTAGATCTTGTGGGAGCTGGGTTGTTCAATGACTGTTGCAGCATTTGAAGTTTTTGTAATAGCAGGTCTTCCGGCTTGCTGCCCGTTTTATCATAGGGGCTGGGGTTAAGGGTCTGGTTGAATTTATTGGCGGAGTTCATCGTGAGTGTTTCCAGTTCATTTGGAAAGGGACTAGTTGTATCAGCCCGCTGGTAATAAGGGTCGGTGCGTATCATCTCTTCCAACTTCGCAGAATCCTTGTCGGCCGCTTCATAAAAACTCAACTTATCCAAACCGGCATCATCCTGTTGACGGGATCCGGGCAAAGAAGGATTCAACCCTCCCGGTGTAGTTATATAAGTGGTTGTTCCCTTACCACCACCCATCGCCCAGAATGCCAAAGTAAGGAATGGTATCACCAGGAGCGGTAAAGCAAGCATCATCTTTCGTCGTTTCTTTGTTTGCATAGATTTTATTTTTGTTGTTGGGAATAAATTTGTTCAAGCACTTGCATACTATCAAGGAGTGAAGGACGTATGGTCTCGCCGGTACTATCCATATATTTTTTATAGGCATCAATTTGTTCAAGGATACCGTTGTCAATGGGAGGCTCTGGCAAATCAGCAGGATGCTGCACCATCTTCACTTTCGCTGGTTGCGGAAGCACAGGTTTATTAAAAAAGATATTATAGATACTAAAGCTGCCCCAGCTAAGGCAAAAAACCGCCAGAACAATCCGTAACTTTTGTGCAGAGAGTTGGTTCAAGAATTTATTCATCTCATTACTAACTTTAGCCTGCACTTGTAGTATAGTACCGGCTATCTTTCCGGCAGGCTTATCAGTCCATGGATATTCCTTTTTCTTTTTATCCATTGTTAATCTTTATAGTGCTCCTTCTCCTTTAGGAGACAACCTTAGGTTGGGACCGCAGGTCGTTTGGTTGGGGCTCATCTGTTTTCAACATTAATATCTTTATTCTCAATCGTCCGCCACTTCTCAATCAAAAAACCATGCGGGTTATGATCGGACCTCGCTACATTTCGCAGGTAACCTTCGGTGATCAAACTGCGGGTAACAATAGAAGTGGGCCGGATTATTTGTTGTTTCGCTTTGTATGTAAAGTAAAAGGGATAATGATCGGTGTTGATGCGGATACTATCAACCTCAATCGTCTGGCTGATATTGCCAGAGATGATATTGGCATAGTAGCCATTCTCTTTCAGGTTATCATATTGTTGTTTGGCAGAAGCATCGGCCAGGTATAAAGCTTTAACGATATTGCGCTGGATAACTTTTTCATCCGGGTCAAGGGAAAAAAAATGGTAATGGAACATGGTCACATGGTCACGGGCTTCCACTGGTATATTATCCTTACGATCAGCAGCAAAGGCCTCCAGTGCTTTACCATTTGCCAGTATATAAATTTGCTGCTGTGAACGGGTGGATAGCTGGAAACTTTTATAACTGATGAACAGCGATAAAAGCAGGAACCCAAGAAGGGTCGCTACCGAAAACAAGCGCACCTGCCGGAATGCCGCATCAATATTTTTCGCCTTTCTGAACATTCTTTAAATCTTTACTATAAGTCCTTCTCCTTAAGGAGCAACCATAGGTTGGGACCGCAGGTTATTTAGGATGAGGCATTACCTTTTATTTTATCTTTAAAATACCCATCAGACGTACCCGAATCTGCCATACTGTTCGCCACTTTATTATAGGCACCGCCCAATGCATCACGGCCCATGCTCACGGAGCCCGAAGCCGTATTGCGGACAGACATACTCGTTATACTCGTCACCTTTTGCAGCAGGGCATTCCCACCACCGGCATGAATGATATAATTGGCAACAGAGGGAACGGTGAAATAGCCGATGATACCAATGACCATAAATATTAAATAAGCCGTGTCCGTCGAACTGAAAAAAGTATCACCGTTCGAAGCAATATGGTGCAGGTCTTCTTTTAGCATATTTTCCTGGATCTTCCCCATGATACCGCCGAAAATATTAGCGACGAGAAGCCAGAGGAATATATTCAGGTAGCGGGCAATCCACACAGTAAGCGTATGTTGAAATCCATCAAAGACAGCGATGCCAAATACCAGTAGCCCAAGGATGCCAAGCACAATTAAATAAAAGGTGCGGATAGTATTGATACAAAGGGCAGCAGCTTCAAAGAGTACCTTCAAAACTTCCGACATCCATTCCTTGATCGAGTTGCGGAAATTGTACCCGAACTTGGCGAAAGCAAAACGAATATCATGACCGATACTTTTCAACCATCCTTCTTTCTTATCCCCGAAATTATATTTGTACCACTTGGAACGGTCTCCATTGCCGGATGCCCCCACATACATTTGCCAGTACAGGGTTGTTTTAATGGCCTCCTCTTTCATCTTAAGTAATTGTGTCACCGCTTTATCCGAATCAGTTACCATTTGTGCAGTAGCCATCACCGTTGGTTTCATTACCCCATTGATCATAGCGAGTACGGAGGGGAAGATCAGGATGGCAAACCCCAGAACGAAGGGACGGAACAGTGGATAAAAATCAATCGGTTCTGCACGGGCAATATGGCCCCATACCTTCGCAGAGATATACCACATGGCGGCAAAGCCAGCAATACCACGCCCTACACTGATCAACCGGCTGCATAGCGGCATCATGTCAGTATATAAGGTATCAAGCACTTCATTGAGGCTTCGGATCCGCTGCACCATTTGTGCATCGGCAATAACGGGAAGAAAACAAATGATCAAACAGCACAAAATCTTTACACGCATAGTTTCAGTTTAGTACCCATGAATTTTTTTCGACAATTCTATTCCCGCTTTCTCACTGTTACGTTGCAGCGAGAGATACTGCGCAGAATTATTAAAGTCTTGCAGGAAATTGAACTGGTCTTCAATAGAAGTATAAATTTTATCAATGGCCAGCATCCGTTCATCATCGCTCATCCGCAATTGCCCGGCAGTGATCACCAGCAGTAATTCATCCAGGTTGGTCAAACTTGCTGACAGCAGGTTAGAATAAACTTTACCCATATAAGCAATCTCATCAATGGTAAATGCTTTTTCAACCTTGAACTGCCGGAACGCAGAAGTATAATTTTTAACGATCGCCAACTGGTAGCTGATGATATCGGTTATTTTTTTATATTTTCTTACGGCGGGACTTATTTCAAGCAGTCCATCTAAAAATTCTTTGTGCAGATTGAAATTGCCGGAAGCAATATCACGGATAGCCGTCGTGCCTTTGTGAATCACTTCATATCCCTTTTTCATGCTGCTGAGCAAAGCCTTCAATTGTGCCAGCTTCTCCACATTCAATTGGAGTTGCTTCACTTCCTGCGATTGGGAAAAACAAACTGAATTCGCAAGCACCAATAAAATCAACAATATCTTTTTCATATCTCAAAAATTTAATACCCCCCTTAAAGGGATGGGGGTGGGGACGGGGTTGGGTGAGGCTACAACCCATACAATCTCCTCACGTACTCTATATCATTTCGCTCCGCCGCCCGTTGAAGCGAAAGCATTTTATTTTCCTGGTTAAATTCCTTCAGGTCCATCAAAGTCGCTTCCACTTGTTCCGATACAGTATTGATAATGGCCAATCGTTTGGCATCACTCATTTGGGTGGTGATGGCACTGATGACCAAAAAAAGCTGGTCAATATTGTTGCTGCTCTCGCCCAGGATACCCGAATAGACATTGAACATATAAGTCAGTTCATCTGTCGTAAAATTTTTATCCTGCCGGAACAATGCCCAGGCCGCTTTGTATTCATTCACTAACGCAACCTGTTGTTCAATGATACCACGGACACGCTGGTAATAGGTCAAAGCTGATTTCACATGACGCAGTTCATCAAAGTAGGAAGCGTAGATTTCTTTTTGCTTCGCCGTCCAATTCCGGATCTCTTCTAACTTTAATTTCGACATCGCATTCTCCATCACCTTCTGTGCATTCTGTAACCAGATCGTTTTATTCTGGAGTCGCTGAATCTTCAGGTCAACCGCCACGATCACTTTTTTAATACCGGCCCGGATAATTTCAAGAATCGGAAATTGCGCCTGCGCATTGACAGATACAAGTAAAGCAAAGGCGATCATTATTTTTTTCATAGCTGCATGTTTTAAAGAAGGTGCCCCCGACGATACAGGGACACCGTAATTGCCACAACCTAAACCTCAAATAGTTAATTCACAGCCGTTGCAGTTGCCATCGCAATAGTAGATCTTGAATTTTCCGATACCTGCCGTCTTTAATTGGCAGGCGTTAGTACCTTCACAGTTACAACTGGCTTTTGTTGGGTCCATCAGCTCAGTATCCTTATCTGTCACTGCGGAGCGGAGCACTAACAAATGATAAGTCACCTCTCCCATTTTTTCTTTCACAAAGACATAATCTTTCAGCAGCAACTTGTTCCTGAACAGTCCATCAAAATCAGGAATAGTACTGGCATTATAGTATGCTTCATATTGTTGAAGGATGGTGGACTGAACCAATTCATTAGAAAAGAATTCAACCTTGTTTTGAGAGAGGTCAATCACCCGGTCAACACTATACCCTTTATACGTAAATCGTCCGTAACAACTGCCACTGCAATTGCTTTGCAAACAACCAAAGCCCAATCCTTCTGCATAAAAAACATGACAGGCATTCGTACCGGAACAAACACAGTTATACGTTGCTTGGCCGATGGGTAATGTTTTTTGAGCAAGACCCTTAACAACAAATGCAAATCCTTTCGGTAAGGTCACGGTAACAGCAATGGAATCCTGGCTGATACAAATAACAGTTCCTTCCGGTAACACAATACCCGTCTCCCCTGCTTTGACCGGTTTGACAGCAATAATTTCCTTTCCGCAGTTGGACTTGGTATCAGTGGTAAACACAAAGGCCGGAACATTGGAGGATGGCTCTTTCTTATGACAGGCCACCAGCAATACAAGGGAACATAAACACGCACAGAATCTTTTCTTCATACTCATTGTTTTTGTTATTAATAATTATTGATTCCTGATTTCATCCCCCATCGCAGCAATCCCCTTCGCTATATCCCCGCCATACTTTGCTGCATACTGCATCAACTTTACTTTCTCCGATTCCTCGGTAGTATAAGCCAGATACTCTTCCGGCGAAACTTCAGTCCGGTAAACCTTTGATTGTATGCCACCAAGGGAGATAAAAACTTCTTTATATTTTTTACCGGGGTCGTTAGCTTTGTTGATGGATAGCACTAGTGCCTTCTCCTTCTCCGTCAGTCCCAACAGCTCCTGCACTTGGTCAAACTTGTTCTGGTACTTCGATTGATCCAATAGAATTTTACAATCAGAATTATTAATGATGGCCTGCTTCACCACGGGAGAAGAAATAATATCTTCCACTTCCTGCGTCACTACCACCGCTTCACCATAAAATTTACGGACTGTCTTAAATAAATACTTGATATACTCGGCCATCCCTTCCTTCGCAATAGCTTTCCAGGCCTCTTCGTTCAGGATCATCTTCCTTACACCTTTTAACTTCCGCATTTTAGAAATGAACACTTCCATAATGATAATGGTCACGACCGGGAATAGTATCGGGTGGTCCTTGATATTATCCAGCTCAAAAACAATAAACCGCTCCTGTAGCATTTCAAGGTCCTTTGTGGCATTCAGCAGGTAATCAAATTCACCGCCTTTATAATAAGGGCGCAATACATACAAGAAATTAGAAACATCAAAATCTTTTTCTTTCACCTTATCGGTTTTCAACACCTCAAGAAAATCTGTTTGAAGAAATTCATAGAAGCTATTGAAGCACTTGAATACTTCTTGCTCCCCTTCAGGGGCGGGGGCATAGTAGAGTTGCAACGCATTGGAAAGGGCGACGTACTCGGAACGATTGAAAGTTTCATTGTCCTTTTTCCATAAGGCGAGCAACAAAGTTTTGATGCTTTCTTTCTTTTCGGTATCCAGTACATCGCCTTCTCCAATATAAAAAGGATTAAACCGGATTGGATTAGCTTCGTCGTAGGTGAAATAATATCCATTAAGTAGCTCACACAATCCTTTATAACTATGTCCAACGTCAACGAGGACAATATGGGTACCCTGTTCATAATAACTCCGCACCATATGGTTAGTGAAAAAACTTTTCCCACTCCCGGAAGGACCAAGAATAAATTTATTACGGTTAGTGATAAGGCCTTTTTTCATCGGCTCATCGGATATATCCACATGCACCGGTTTGCCATAGAGCCGGTCACCCAACCGAAGCCCGCAGGGAGAAACACTGGAGCGGTAATTCGTTTCCAAATTCAAAAAACAACAGGCTTGCTCAGCAAACGTGTCAAAGGAATCATTCATGGGGAAGTCGGCAGCATTCCCTGGTATGCCTGCCCAGAAAATTTGCGGCGCACCCGATAGCTCTTGCTTCGATACGGCATCCAACTGGGACAGGGCTGATGATACCAGGTTCCTTGTGTCCTTCAACTCCTCTTTCGAATCCGTCCAGACTAATACATTAAAATGGGCTTTCACAGGAAGTCGTTGTTGCCCGATGGCTTCATTCAAAAATTCATTCGTCGCATCACGGGAGATCGTGTTCTCTCTTGAATAAGCGGACAAACTATGTAACCGCAAACGTTTACTTTCTAATTGTTGAATGGTTTTTTGCGGGTCACCAATAAAAAGGTACTGGTTATAAATATGGTTACAGGAAAGTAACTGGCCCAGCGGAGAGGCAAAGCCAACAGAGAATTTTGTTTTATCCGTAGAATACTTATCGTAATTAATACGGGAGCCGCAATGACCGGGCAGGTCTGCAGCCTCAGCCAGCGTAAACAATTGGCAATGTTTTCCGCCTACTTGAATTCCATCATTGAAGGAAATGTCATTTAAAATGAAGCTCTGTTCATTCGGTTGCAGGTTCAGGTATCGTTCCACCAAACCGCAATGCTGTTTGTTGCCGGTGAGGGCTGCATTGTCTAATCGTTTCAAGGTGATAAAACCGCTATCAGTTAATATTTTTTCAAACTGCCCCGCTGCATCAAAAAAATCCTGTAACAAGGCAGGCTTCAATGTTTCTTCAGGAACAATAGAACGCCGCAATAAATTAGAGAACAAAGAACTGCCTGCTTTTCTTCCCGCAGGTTTTTTAGTCAGCATAATATAACACTGGTGATCGAGGTAAGGACGTTCATTAAAAAAACGTTCCGAACTTCGGGAAAGGAAACTCACCCCGATAGGCGAAAAATCTGCCGCCACTTTACTTTCCGTGAACCAGTCCTGTTTATGAAAGACAGTGTTCTTTGGAAGCAACTTGATGGCCTTGACCAGAGATTGGTGCAGGGATTCGTATTCCGGGGCGGATAAAGTAAACAGTTCCGGCAACTGCAATTCATAGACAATAGTGACATCACCTTGCTTGCTCAGGATGCAATCATGCTCCACACCAAAAATCGGCAATATATCGTCTAAGCGTTTTTGCACAGTTGAATAAATAACTTACGTGAATAAATTTTTACAACACCGGGAATACTTCTCTTCGCTAAGGTCTTCATCATACCATGCTGCCCGTAAGTCCGGCTGAGTTTATAAACCCGCAGGAACAAATAAATGGCCGCACTAACAATGATGGCCAGGCAAAAGAAGGTGTTGACACCACTGATATAAAGGATGGAAAAAACGATCAGCAATGCCAGCAACCCTCCTCCCAACCACCAGATATATTGTGCTTTCAACCCTTTGAATTCAATCGGACGGTTGATACCTTTATTGATGGTATAGACACTAGTTGACATGGATAATTTTTTGGGTGAATCGCTTCGTCGTGGACTGTAACACCACCTCGTACACACCACTCGGCAACCCGGTTAAATTAACGAGGCGAGAAATAGGACCACCAGTATGATTGATCATTTTATGCTTGATAAATCGCCCGTCCGTAGAAACGATCCAGGAGAGATAGCGTCCTTTGTCCGCATCCGGTAAATGAAAAGTAAACTGCCCATCCTTGCTGGGGTTAGGAAAAACTGATAGCGTAGGGATGGGAGTATAACTGGTAGTAGTAACTGATTTTATATGAACAACAGGGCTGTAAAAAATGGTTTGGTTGCTTTCGATGGCTTTGATACGATAGAAGGCACTGGCTTCGGGTTGAAGGCTAAAAAAATCATACGAGGCTTTACCTCCATTGTTGTGGACAGGTAAAACGGTTCCGATGATTTGGTAGGGTTTGTCACTGCTTGATTTTTCAACCTCGTAACGATCAACATGAGTTTCGGTCAGGTTGCTCCAGCTTATCTTTACTTGCTGGTCATGTTGGAGAGTGCCATTAATGGCATCAAAGCGGATCGGTAAGGGTATAACGCTGGTACCATCTTCATGTGGCAGCACACCCCGGACTACTGCTTGTTGAGTACTAAATGCACAGGAAAAAGAATACAAGTTATAAGGGGGCGTAGGAAAAACGGGCCAGGTAAAATTCACGTTACCGGGGGCAAGGAAATAAGGATCACCGGGGCGATAATACGGCAGACAAATATTCGGAGCCGTAAAAGATTCATTGCCAGACTCCCAAAAGGAAACACGGATAAATCCACAATCCAGTTCATGACCATTAACAGTAAAAGGGGTAGTGACATTTGGATTGCAGTCAATATAGTTAAGGCCGTATGAATTTCCATAGGCAACAGCGGCAGGAGCTGTATAGGCATAACCTGGATAATTATTTCCGGAAGAATCATAGACACCGCCTTGCAAACTGCCGTATTGGAAACCGTCGGTATAGATATGAATGGGGTAATTGGATAAGCTAACTGGTATATAGACACCGGCTATCGTGACTTCGTAAAAAGTAAGCAGGAGTCGGCTTTCCCGGCTGGGTGGTTCGGGAGAATTAGCTACGGTTCTGGTTTCAGTGTACCGGGCTTTCACCCCGATGTACTGGGCTTGACTAACCAATATGAATATACTAAAAATAAAAGTGAAAAATGTTTTCATAAGTCGTGATTTAAATTTGAATAATGATTTAAAAAATCTTTTTAATAAGTCCCTCTGTAGAGGAGAGGGATTTAGGGTGAGGCGGGCGTTTATACGCCAAAGAAGGAACGTATCACCGTTGCCACGATGACTAAAAAAACGCAAGAGCCAAACCAGGCAGCGGCTACCTTGCCGGTGTCCGGGTCACCGCTATTCCATTTACTATACACTTTCACCGCACCGATCAATCCGAGAACGGCGCCTACTGCATACATTAAATTAGTCCCGGAAGCGAAATAAGAACGCACTTTGGTATTAGCTTCATTGATACCGGCATTGCCATCCTGGGATTGAGCTGCCATAGTAAAAAGAAGCAGCAGTAATAACACACTCGATTTTTTCATGTTCACATGTTTTAGTTTCATATATAGGTACGCCCCTTTAGGGGACGGGGGTAGTTGGGTGCTCCACCCTATCCTGTCCAAACCTCCCTCAGATCATCCACATCAAGACGGATGGAGCATTTATGATTGCTTTCTTTCGCAATGAATTCGTTGAGCAGTTCCCGGAACCCGTTAACCTCCCAGTCCCGGTATTTTTGTAAGTGCTGTTGCAGGGAATACAGCAATTCATTTTTATTGGTGCTGGTAAACACCGGGCGCAGTTCATCCATGATATGCTGGACGGTGCTCAGCATTTCATCCGGCTCATCTTCACCATGCAGGGGCGGCGACCTGAAATTGGCAAGCCCCGAAAGAGCAGGAATCTTTGCGTTGAAAAAAATGATCCACACCAGTACATAATAAAGAAGTGTAGCAACAAGGAGGACGAGAAAGTACTGCGACCAGGAAATAGATTGAAACATAGCTGTCGGATTTGTTATGAATACAAATGTCGAAAGCGAATGGCAGTAAGGCTATATGAAATGAGGAGTAGTTTCTATGAAAAAAGCAAAGATGTCATTTTAAGGATATGACATTGAAAGGAAATCAGGTTGTAATAGTCCAGTTTATACATTCCTTATATAATTAGGTGTTCTTCCCCCAGATATCTTTCAATATTTTCAACAAGATACCTCACTGATGAAAGATAATTAAGAGTCCGAAATTCATCGCAATTCTGACAAATTTTAGCTGGATAAATTAAATTGCAACTGGTATAACTTCACATTGATTCTCCATGGTTTTCTAAGTCACAATGAAGTATATTTAAGAGCATGTCACCCTAAAAAGCATCCTGCCTAAATTCAAACTAACATGATTTTGCCGCCCGACCTCACGCTATTTAGCTCTTTTGCAAGGTACACAAAGCCGACACACGAAAGCCAACTTTGCAAAAGAGCTAAAAATGCCAGCGCACAACCCATCCACCCCGACTGACGAATATCATCATTTGTTCGACACAACAGCAATAAAACTCTACTCAGTACCCATGCTCACCCATCAGCCAACTGGACAAGCATTAGAAAATAAACAGCTTTATAACTTATCTTGCAAACACTCCATAAACTAACATTTGACACTATATAATGGCGACACAAAAAAAGGCAGAAAAAGAAAAGGCAAGTTAAACACATTAAACCTTGCCGCTGAATTTGCACAGCAAACAAAAGATTTTGAAACCCGGTTTATGGGTTTGGTAAAAAGGCTTAAAGCTGCTTATGATATTTGTGCAGGTAGTGAACAACTCACTCAAACAGAAAGAGATTACACTCATTTTTACCTGGCAGTGCGTTCCATTGTTTTTAAACTCACCAAAGGCAACGCACCCGATACGGCACAGATGAATGCAAGGGTTAGGGAAATGATAAAAGATGCCTTGCAAAGTGATGGAGTAGAAGAAATATTCAAGCTGGGAGATGATGACGAAAGCGAACAGGATTTGTTTGATGAAGATTACCTGGCAAAGATTGACAAGATTAAACTGCCCAATACAAAAATAAAATTACTGCAGCAGTTGTTAGCCAAAGTAATTGGCGAAATGCGAAAAGTAAATAGGGTAAAGGGAATTGACTTCACCAAAAAGATGCAGGCGCTGGTAGAGAAGTATAATCAAAGAGATGAAAATGATATTTTAAGAAGCGAAGTATTTGAAGAAATGGCAGAAGCTTTAACCAATATGATTTGGGAAGTGCATAAAGAATTTTCTGCCGGGGATGCTTTAGGAATTGACTTTGAGGAAAAAGCCTTTTACGATATTTTACAGGAACTTTGTGCTAAATATGATTTTTCTTACCCGGAAGATAAATTAATAGACCTTGCCAAAGCTGTTAAAGATTTGGTGGATGCACAAGCTAAATTTCCCGACTGGAACAAAAGAGACGATATAAAATCTGCTTTAAAAGTTGGCCTCATACTTTTATTAGATGAGTTTGGTTATCCTCCGGTAGAAAGAGATGAAGTGTATGTAGAGATTTTTGAGCAGGCGGAGAATTTTAAAAAGAATAGAAAGACAGATTAGCCAAACACCAAGTCAGGCACATTGGAAAGGCACACAAACCCGACACACAAAGCCAACCTTGTAAAAGAGCCTGCCTTGTTCCTACGCTTCCAGGACACCCTGCTTCATTGGACACAGCATGCAGGTTGACACAGCAAGACGAAGGGCGAACTCACAACATGAACTATATAAAAATCAAACCATACCAAGAAGCTCTCCCACCTGCTTTTTGTAATTTTATTTTTCAAATCTTTTTTGCTCACCGCCCCAACCCCTTCTTCCTCTTCTCCTTCTTCTCCTCTTTAGGACTCTCATCCTTACCACCCTTCTTTATCTTTTGCCCGGCAACAATCTTATCACTGATCTTTTTCTCTAATTCAGCCAACTTAATTTTCATCGCCTTTAGCTGCGCATCCTTCTCAAATGGTTTCCCAATGATCCCTTGCAAGACAGGAATGGAATCATCAAGTTCCTTCAACTTCGCTTCGTACTGTCCTTTGATAGAAGTCACCCGGTCAAGCGCAGAAAGAAAATGCCGGGCGGCCAATTTTAAATTGTCAATGCTCGGATGTCCTTGATTATAAGTGTATTTAATACCACCCTCTTTATGCTGCACATAAAAGGCATTGTGAGTACGGTAATGAAAAAGCCCTTTCTCTTCAAAACTTTCTTGCTGTTGCCGGATATAACAATTAAAATCATAGAGGGTGCCGACAATTGTTTCTTTATTTTCAGCAGGTGCCCAATGCTTATAAAGCTCGACCACCTTCGCACCGGTTAGTTCGGGATCAGCTAGGACAGTACCTTTCAATTGAAGGGGATTAAGTTTCACCCCATCCTTATCAAATCTCAGAAGCGAGTGATACAAATTTCCATCCCGCACCAATTGTTCCAGTATGGTTGAATTCGAAACTTTGTCAGCCTCCAGCATTTCCAACCGTACCCTTGTTCGGGCAATCTCCTTAAAATGGATGGCACGCAAAGATTCAAGAACTGCCACCTGCTTATCCATCTTCGATTTTTCCAGCAAACTGGAGTCCCCTGATAAGATCGCAATGTATTCTGAAAAATTCATCCCGGTTTTTTCATCCAGTGCACCTTCATCAATGGAACGAACATGCAGTTCGCAATTCTTCATTTGAGAAATGAAGGTTTGCTTGTTCTTTAGTAAATTAAATTTGTAATTATCTAAGGATTGTTCAACAGCATAGATGAAATTCCTAACTTCATTTTTATAAAACTTCTTCGCAACTTCGTTCCCTTGTCTCGCCCCCCTCCCGTTCCGTTGTTCGAGTTCAGAAGGTTTCCAGGGAATATCAAGATGATGCATGGCAACAACCCGTTGTTGAACATTTAATCCCGTGCCTGCTTTATCCGTGCTGCCAAGTAATATTCGTATATGACCCGCATTCATTTTCCGGAACAGTTCCGGTTTCTTCGAATCCGACCAGTCATGGATAAAAGTAATTTCACCCACCGGAATTGCATACTCGTTAATCAACTTCGTCTTTAGTGCAGCATAAATAGTAAAGGCATCAGGCTTCGGCGTACCAATATCAGAAAATACAATTTGCGTTCCCCGGTGTTCCTTCGTTTGAAAATAGATCTCACTCACTTTCTTTGCGCAGACACTAACTTTATTGTGAGGATGGTCATCATATTTTATAGGATCAATCAGGCGAAGATCAGCCGCCATTTTCTTCGCATAATTGGTGGCGATCAGCATCCTGCCTTTATCTTCATCTCCGGTGAGATGTGGCCTTCCGATCAAACCGCCATCTCCTGTTCTTGCAAACTCCATTAACTTTTTGATGAAGTCAACCTGTTCCTCACTGGGCTTTATATTTACGAGTACCTCATTCAGAATTGGTTTATCAAGGTTGATTTGCTTCGCCGTTTTGTAATCGGTGATCTCGTTGTAAAACAAGGCAAGCTCCGGTACCTTAATAAAGTGCCGGAACCGTTCCTTCGCAATGATCTCATTGGTTACAGAGAATTCAAAGTCAGTACTTTTCTTCGCAAACACGGCTGCCCACGCATCAAAATTCCCGATCTGCTGCCGCTTCATTTCATAGGGGCGGAGATATTTGAAAAGCAAATACATTTCAGTGAGCGAATTTGAAATCGGTGTACCAGAGAGAAAAGTGACACAGAGATCAGATTGAAATCGATCCTGGAGTGTACGGATAGCAAACAGCAAGTTCAACGCTTTTTGACTTCCTTCTGTATTACCAAGCCCGGCCACGCGGTTATGCCTGGTGGTGAAAGTCAGGTTCTTGAATTTATGCGCTTCATCAATGAACAGGTGATCAATCCCCAGTTCTTTAAAATTTATATCGGCATCTTTCTTTTGTTCAATTTTATACAAAACCAGTGATAAATTGGATTGCAAATTCGCCTTCCTTATCTCCAACCCTTTCAGCATGGCTTTGGAGACGCGGTTACCTAAACTTTGTAAAGTGATCAGGTCCCGTTCAATATTGTCAATCTCCGCTTCAAATATTTCTCGCTGCATCTCGGGTGATTGGGGAATCTTTCCAAACTGGTCATGGGTGAGGATGATGCAATCCCAGTTATTATTTTTGATCGCATGAAATAATTGCTGTCGCCGGGATGGTGTAAAATCATTTTCACCGGGATAAAGAATTTTATCTTTCGGGTAAGCTTTGCGATAAGTGTCTGCGATCTGTGACACATTTGATTTCAGGGCAAGAATGACGGGCTTATGAACAATGCCCAATCGTTTCATTTCATGGGCAGCAACGATCATGGTGAGTGTTTTGCCAAGCCCCACTTCGTGATCAATCAGGGCACCACGGTTTTGTATGATGCGCCAGGCAGCATTTTTTTGAGAATTATATAGATCAGCAATACCAAGAGCTGCCCGGTTCAGTCCGGGAAAATTCAGATGCGAACCATTATACTCACGGAGTACATAGCAATTAAATGTTTCATTGTAGAGCGTCTCTATAATGGCTTTGTCCTCCTTAGGAAGCGCAGCAAGCCATTCAACAAATTTATTCCGGACAGATTCAATCTTCTGGTGAGCAAGCTGCGTCGCTTCATTGTCCGGGTAACGTTTATCATCAATCGTATAAGTAAAATAAGGAGATGTATTTTCAAGCGCATGTTCCAGCAAGGTATGACCATACATCGTTTTACTACTTTTAGTAGGAATGGCATACTCATTATTTATTTTGGCATTGCTGCTGACCGGCAACACTTTAAAACTATCTACCGAAGGCAGGTAATTGATGGTAGTATTGGTTTCAAAAAGTTCGGTGGCAAATCGTTCAAAATAGGTTACCGGCATCCAGCGTTCACCGAGATTAAAATCCAATAATTCAAAAGGGATATTCTGGGGTTGGACTTTCAGGAGAGCAGCAAGGCTCCGTTGCGATTCACGGTCCGGAATAGTATCCTGGATTGACTTCAGTTTGGCGACTACATTCCCACTAAGCCATTGATCCGCAGTTTCCCAATTACCAGTTACAGGATGAAGATAAATATGTTGTTGTAGTGCGGTAACTGTTTCGGCAGAAGACGAACCTGTCATAGCTGCGATATAATCAATAGCAACATGCCCCTTCTCATTCAGGCAATGTGCAAGGGCTTCAACCGGGTCTTCCGTTGTAAAGCCTTCGTGAACTTTGAATACGGAATGAAAAAAAATATCTGCCTGGACAAACCGCTCTCCTTCCTGTCGTTCCAATGAAGAGAGTGTAACAAAACCCAAAGCATCTTCGAGGATATACTTTCGGTTGGCCCGGTCATTCAACTGTCCATAGGAATGTAGAAATAATTGGTAAGCAGTATTCAGTTTTTCCCGTAACCCATTTTGCATTTCACCATCTTGTTCGGCCGCAGCCAACATAAAATAGCAATCCCTGGCTTCAATATATTGTTTGTAAAAAACAAATGACCTGCTTGTTTCAAGAGGGGTAAAGTTATCGTATTGATCAATAGTGCCGGCCCTGTCATTCAGGACAACAAGTGTTCCTTCCCGGTAATGAGGTAATGGTTGGTCAAATTTTTCCTCTTTTGCTGCAACACCAAAGCTGGCGGCAAAATGTTTTTCACCTTCAAAGCGAAAATCATAGCGGTAATCAACAAATGAATCCCGCAACCGGTCAAGCGAAGTAGTGATGCCGGCTGCATTCGTCCAACTGACAGCAACAGCAAACTCTTTTACATGGCTAAAGAGTTTATAAATATAAAAAGGACTGGAGACTGATTTGGCAGAAATCAAAACAAGGCAGGGATGTTCGGGTCGCTGCACGGTGAGCAACTTACCAGCGATAATAGCTGTATCAGGTTTTATAAATTTCCCATCATGGGCAGTTATATAATTTAGGGCAGGGTTGCCAAAAAGATCAAGCTGCATTCCACCGGCACCGGTACCTTGGGGTGGGGCAAGAAAGGTCAACTCCTTTCCGGCAGATACACCAAGAAAACGGGTATGGCTGAATCGGTAAGCAAAGTCTTTCTGCAACAACCTTTCAAGTTGAAAACCGATATGGTTAATATCACCGGTTTGCCAAACGGAAAGATTAGCATGGCCATATTGATTGGTACCTGCCTTTATTTCATCAGCACAAATAATTTCAGGATGTGCATCAATAAAGGCATTCGAAGAATATTCACCATATTCATTTTCTTTCCGGACAGTTTCAATCAACAGTGCTTCCTCATCCGAAAGCCCGGACTTTGAATTATTCTTTTGAACGACGATAAGATGATTGGGAGCTTTCGTATTACCTGTTTCCTTCATGAGGTTATCCGGCATCACTGTTACACTGATAAGGTTGGCACCGGCAAATAATTTTGAACGGGCAGATTGGTTAGCAGGAGAATACAGGAAACCATCGGTGGTGATATAGGCAAGGAGGCCTCCGTCTTTTATCTTTTCAAGTCCCTTCGGGAAAAAATAATTGTGGATGCGCTCACCTTCAATATTGAAATTTCCGAATGGGATATTACTGATGATAAGATCTGATTGCCCGTTTTCCGAATCACTCGTATTTTCAAAACCAGTTGCATGAACAGTTACGTCAGCAGGTAAATTTTTGCAGGTAGCAGCAAGTACTGCAGCGGTGAGAGTATCTTTTTCTACGGCAATCACTTGTTCAAGGTCCTTTAATTCCTTAATTGCTTCCGAAACAAAAACCCCGGCACCGGCGCTGGGTTCGTACAAACTTTTAATGGTGATTCCTTGGGAAGTGAGGACACGATAGATTGTAGCAGGAATAATGGCGGGAGTATAAAAAGCACTGAGTACACTATTTTTTAGTGACCCAATCACCCGGTCATGACCTTCTTCTCCATACTTCTCTACTAGCCATTCATGGAAAGCTTGTATATCGTCATATAGTTTAAGATCGGGTTTGGTGGCTCCTGACTCCTGCCATTCCTTAAGGGTGCCACGGGGAAACAGGATGGCCTTGATACCACCGAAGCCACTAAATTTGGAAAGAACATTCACATCATCACCGCCCTCCATTGCCATGCGGATCGCAGCGATATTATCCCTTAATTTATGGATCGGATTATAGGCCATATGCAGCTATGGTTCCTATAATGGCATAACGCAGGAATCGGTCATCGGAATTGGCTTCCGAAAAATGAAAGGCATCAAATACAGGATGGCAGGTAACAAGCAGGTTAGCTGTTTCAGTGGAAAGTAACCCATTGGTGAGCAGGCTCACAAAGGAAGGATAGAATTCTTCCTCCAGAATATCCTTCACATAGTCTTCACGCAACATATTCACAAACCTCTTGAAGCAGGGTAAAAACTACTATATGAAATCAGTAGTGATTTGTATGAATAGTGATGTCAATTAAATACTTTTCCCATCCTTTCAAAATCTGCTGTGGCCGGCGCGGACGGCAATTTCATTTTTGTCAAGTTGAAAAACGGCAGCTATTATATCATAAAAAGTATAACGGGGATTTAATTCGTATAAAACAGGAACTTACAAGTCGGGGTTTGCCTTCAGATTAGCTGATGGTCTCTCTATTTAGGTACGTAAAAAATGGCCCCTCCAAAAAAAAGGGAAGCTGATTCGCTTCCCTTTAGACTAACTGCCTGCTTATTGTTGAGAAAACTAACTTGCTTCAGCAAATTCCAGACTTACGGTTAACGATTTGGGGGTCTGCCACTCCTCACTTACGGTTATGCCAAGCCGTTGCTTCAGGACATCCATGTACCTGGCACCAATCGGTATCTCCCCGTCTTCAAGGTAGACCCGGTTACTATCAAAAGACTGTACCTGGTGGATGGGAATGATATATGAACGGTGTACCCGGCAAAATAATCCTGCCGGTAATTTTTTTTCCATCTCTTTCATCGTCATCAGCAAAGTATAACAGCTTCCTTTCATCACAAACTGGATATAATTTTGCCGGGCTTTAATAAACAATATGCTGTGTAATTTTATTTTAATATATCGTTCCCTGCAACGTATAAAAAAGAAATCCCGTAATATAAAAGGCTGCACCGGATCTTGGTTATTCATATTTTCAATAGTTTCAAATCTTTTGTCATCAGCACTTCTATCAACTCATTTTCAAGCATCTTCATTTTCTCTTCCTTGTTACACCTCCAAAACCGGCCATCCACAAAAGCAAAACGGGCCACAATACCCTGACTGCTTTCCTGTTCATAAGAGTTAGCGTAAAGGGATATTAAAAAGTATCGTTTTGGGTGGCAAACATTCCTCCTCATTGCAAACCATAAATTCCAGGTTACCGGACAAATTCGTTTTTACATTCGCTTTCAACTTTACAAGTTGTGTAAACGTAACATTGCCTTCAAAATATTTCACCTCCATTCCAAATACTTCTTCATATTTTTTTTTCATCTTCCCGCTTTCTTTAATCCCACCCTGCAAAAGGACCAATGGGTTTTTGTTGACTTTAATGGAAGTCGGCAGGGCTCCCCCCGGGGGTGTAAATTGTGAATAGATATGCCAGGGCTCTTCTACTTCTGCCGTCAGCTGAACTTCATATAATTTGTCACCCATTTTTTTGGAACTGAAGCTCCAGTTAACCGGATGTTGTGCGTTTACATGGGCACTTACCGATAAAAAAAACGAAAAAAATAATATGCGTATGAATTGTTTCATCTTAATGGTCTAAAAATTTTTCAACAAATTTGTTCAGGTCTTCGCCCCTTACATCCTTGGCAACTATCTTACCAGTTTCATCCACCAAAAAGGTCCTTGGTATGGCAGTAACACCGTAATCTTTATTGGAAGTTCCTTTTTCATCCCACACCTGCAACCAGGTGAGTTTATCTTCCTTTATTGCATCCAGCCATTTTTCCTTGTCAATTACTTTATCAATGGATACACTCACTATCTCTAATCCTTTATCTTTCCATTTACTGTATAGTGTAATTAAATTTGGGTTTTCTGCACGGCAGGGTTTGCACCAGGAAGCCCAAAAATCTACAATGGTCAGTTTCTTTTTCAGCGATGCCAGGGAAAGCATTTCTCCTTTATCGCTGACCAGTGTAAATGCCGGTGGTATGATGCCTACATCGGTTTTTAATTCTGCTTCGTACCGTCTTTCCACCGTTTTATAACTATTCTTATCTGCAAAGGATTGATAGTTCTCTAGAATTTTCTTCAGATCATCGGATGTAAAACGGGTCATCAGTTTATTGACATAGTTCAGTCCGGCGAGGTTATTGTTATTGGTGGCAAACTTCGTTTGCTTATCCCACCATACTTTTGAAATGGCTAAAATTTCTTTCTGGATTTTATCTGCTTTTTCATTCTCTCCATTTGCCCGGAGTTTTGCCACTTCACGGCCCTTCGTTTTCATTTTCATCCGCAGGGGTTCTATTTCTTCATCTAATGTAAACAGGGCATCGTTATTAGGAGTACCGGTAAAAAATATCAGGGAATCCTTAGTGGCCGTTATTGTAATGGTTCCTTTTTCGAGTATCAGGTAATGCACCATATTCCTGTCTACATCAGTAACATAGAGCCAGCCGGTTTCCCCATCATATTTATTCTGGTTGTAAATAGCCACTCCGTTTTTAAAATAAATGGAATCGTAAGTGCTGGGACCCGGTACCCGAATCAAAATTTTTGCCATCCCGGTATAAGACAATGCCCCGTACTTTTTAATTATTTTTTCGTTCTGCCCAAAAGTATTTGCAGAAATAAAGAAGAGCAGAGCAAAAAGCGATATGGGTATAAAGCTTTGATTTTTCATTTAATTATTTTTAATGACCAAAAATTTCTTTTAGTTTATCGTTCAGCACCTCACCTCTCAGGCTGATGGCAATGATCTTTCCTTTGGGGTCCACCAGTGAATTAAAAGGCACATGCGGCACAGCATACTGAAGTGCCACAGCATTTTTCCAGAAATTCAGATCTGAAACATGATACCAGGGAAGTTTATCTTTTATGATCGCTTTTTTCCATTCATCTGCATTTCTATCGAGTGAGACGCCAAGTACTGTAAAGCCATCTCCTTTGTATCTCTCATAGGTTTTCAGCAGGTTGGGGTTTTCGGCACGGCAGGGGCCGCACCAGGCAGCCCAGAAATCAATCAATACATATTTACCACGTAAGGAAGATAGCTTCAACGATGTGCCGGTCGTATCATTTTGCGAAAAATCAGGTGCCATTTTTCCGATAGAAGTATTTAGTCTTGCCTCCACAAACTGTCCTATCTCTTTTCCAATAGGAGTGGTTTTGTTTTTTACAGAAAGGCCATCCCACATTTTTTTCAGGGTAGCATCTGGGGCATAACTTTCCATCATATCCCAGAGTTCCATCGTTCCGCTGATATAACTCTCAGGATATTCCAGTACAAATTTTGAATGCCAGGCCACCTGGGCGGGGATCATTACTTCATCGCTGATCTTTTCCATCTCAGCTTCCCATTCTTTATCCTTTGCTTTTACGGCATCCTTCCATTGTTTATTGACGACACCCTTATGGCTTTTAAATTTTGTACCCATCTTCTGAAAAATTTCATATTCATCCTGAGTTTTGGAACCCGTTACTTTTATATCATGTACCTGGACGATTGACCCGCCCAATGATATATCGAAGTAAGCATCTACTTTACCGGAAATATTTATATCAGTGTTCTCAAGAAAGAAAGGAAACAACTTAGCGTTTCTCCCGGTATAAATAAATGCCTTTACAATACTGGCCGTATGGCCGGAAAAACTAAATAAACTGTCATTTATAATGGTACTGTCTTTTACGGCCATATTATCAGCGGTGGTATAACTCAGGTTAATTTTACTGTTGGGCTCATACCCCTTTACATTACCACTAATTTTATATCCCCTTCCTGTTTGCCCAAACAAAGTAACGGCAGGTAAAAAAACGTAAAGGAGCAGAGGAACACACTTCATCAATTTTGTCATAGCGAATGATGTTTAAATTTTATTTAAATAACTCACCTAACTTTTCTTCTAACTTTTCACCCCGGACATTATGCCCGATAACTTTACCATCCCGCCCAACGAGTAAGGTGTAGGGAACTCCGGACATGCCATAGGTAACGCCCAGGTTATTCGCAGTCGGGCAATCCCAGCCCGTTAAACTGGATACATGATGCCACGGTAACTTATCTTTTATGATGGCATCCACCCATTTTTCTCTTTTATCATCAATGGAAACACTGATAACAGTAAACCCGTCTTTATTGTATTGTTTGTACAGCTTCAGTACATTCTGATTTTCTTCCCTGCAGGGGGCACACCAGGAGGCCCAGAAATCAACCAGAACTATTTTTCCCCGTAGGGATGAAAAAGTAACTGGTGAACCGCTTGTATCGGGTAAGGTAAAATCGGGCAGTACTTTTCCAAAATCTGTTTTGCCAAGTACTTCGGTTCTTCTTTTCAACCGGTTGGTGTACCAGTTTTCCGGAGTTGTAGGATCCAGTGATGCAACAACTGCTTTCATATCAGCATAAGTAAGACCGCCCGTGCCGGCGGAAAGGAACTCCGGTGCAAGAATGGTATTATTGTATTTTTTCGCAAAGGCTTTTCGCAGGGGATAATACAAACTATCGTATTGAAACGTCAGTTCTTTAGCCAATTTTTCATTATTATCTTTGTCTTTTTCATTTTTCATTTGCAGCCGGATCTCTTTTATCCTTGCTTCTACCGGGGCCACCTCCCGCAGGTATTTGGTTTGGGCATCATTGGAAGGGGTACCTGAAGCAATCACTAATTTTGCTCCATCACCTTCTAACTTTATTTTACCCGGCTCTATATAAAAATCTACTTTTGTTTTAAGTCCTGCACCGGCAAGCATTACCTTATCCCCTACAAATTTTCCTTCCTGTTTAAAAACAAATTTTCCACCGGTCACATTTGTTTCATTTAACACGGTACCATCATACACTTTTTTTATCTGGAGAATGCCATCGGTCAATCCGGTAATATTGCCTTCAACGATATAACCTTTTTGTGCCTGCAAAATTGTTGCAAGTGAAATAAAGGTTACTATTAAAAAATATGCTTTCATAGTTATCTTGGGTTTTGTTGTAGTTCAGGGTTTAACGTGATATACTGGGTATAAATAGGCCAGACTAATTTTGGGTCATCGGCAGGAATATCTAACCGGCGGCTGCTGATATAATGGGTGACTGGCAGGTGCAGCCTTTTTACATCGAACAAACGAAGTTCTTTTCCATATAACTCCCTTCTTCTTTCTGTCAGCACTTCTTTTAATACATTGGCCTGGTTGGAACCCAGATCCGCCAGTGTCACTGGAGTGTAGGTTCCTGTTTTATATCGTTTGGTTCTAATAATGTTTACATCGTCTAAAGCTTTTTGTAAATTATTAAGCCGCGCATTGCACTCTGCCCTTATCATATACATTTCGGGGGTGCCTATATGAATATTATCTGCACCCGCGGAATTGGCACCATCACCTTTATACCAGGAAGTGGAAGTAACTGAGTATGTCAATACTTTTCCGGTTATAGAGCCTGCAGCATTAAACCCGGCAAATTTCAAGGTTCTTCTCAGGTCATAATTGGTGATCACCGTTCCCGCTTTTACAAAGCCAGGGTAAAGCAGGTTAAAAGAAGCGGAATCAAGCATCATATAATTATTCAGCAGGAAACCTTTAGAGGTTGTTTTATGTAATAACACTTCCCGGTCATTGTTTCTTTTCATTCCGGTCAAATTGGTAATAAAATCTGCCCCTGTATAAAGGGTATTGTAATCATGCAAAAAACTATTGATAGCAAGGCTCTTTTCAGCATTAGCCAGTGCTTCGGTGAATTTGCCCATATATAAATAAGCCCTTGCCATGATCGCATATACAGCGGCCTTTGTTGGCCTGTGGGTGTAGGTCACTACATCATCCGGCAAGTCATTCACCGCCAGATTCAGTTCACTAAAAATATAATCATACACTTCCTGGACTGATTTCCTGTTAAGCGGGGGAAGCAGGGCCGCATTCTCAATAATCGGTACACCAGGATCTGTTGCTGCTGTTGTCGCATTATAATGCTTGCCATAAATATTCACTAAATTCAAATAAGCATATGCACGGTGTACTCTTGCTTCGGCAGCGAGTTGTTTTTGTAAAGCCGGGTTATCCGTTGCTTTTTCCAGTTCAATTATAATGGTGCCGGTGATAGAAACAATATAGTACTGGTTCTTCCAGTTAACATCATCGGCCATCGCATCGTATAGCCAAACAAGTTGCTCAAACGCATACAACGCATTCACATGTTGCCGGGTCGTTGTCCAGCTCAGCCATTTGGTGGAATCAGCGTAGCAATCATCCGAAACAACATCTACATACGAACTAACTTGCGATAGTGAAAACGGGTAGCGTTGGTTGTCTACATCATCCAATAGTTTGCGGAAATCGGTAGTGGTCTTTGCCACGATGATTCCTCTTGGTAATTCATCGGTAAATTTTTTACAACCGGTGGAAAAAATTATAAGTGCCACAAAAAATATATATTGAGTGTATTTTTTCATAAACTGAGTTTTTAAATTTTACAATCCAAATCTTAAACTGGCAGAATATTGTGCACGGTTCCTGATGACATATTGCAGAGCACCATATACTGATGAACTATACGGTGGGAAATCAGGATCAATCCCTTCTTTATTACTTACGAATAAAGGCCCAATATTTCTTGCTTCCAGTTGTACTCTTGCATTCTTAAATGGCCCCGAAACTTTTCCGGGTATCAGGTAGGCAAGGCTGATGCTTTGCACTCTTACACTCCCGGCATTCAGTACATTTCTTGTATTGTACCTTGAAATAACATCAAGAGCAGATATTTGCTGGGCACTGATCAGTTTATTGTTGAGTGAATACATCGAGGCATTGTCACCGTCAGCAGTCGATTTCCACCGGTTCACCATCAGTTGAGGCAAAAAAGTAAAAAAGCGGGTAGGTGTAAAGTAGCTGCTTGACGATCCGGCGGCAGGATAATCTTTAATAAATACATGACCGAATTTATACAGCAGGCTTACATTCAATTCAAATCCTTTGTACGAAAATGAGTTAGCCCATTGCCCGTAATGTTTGGGGCTTCGCTGACCCACCACTTTAAATATATCAGCCTGGTTCATGGCGGCAAAATTGGTAACATCCCTGACCGATAAAACATTCTTCTGGTATTCAAATTTATCATAGCCCAAACTGTCATAACCCATCCAGGTAGCCGCAGCAACAAAATCAACGGGCTGGTTAGGCAAGTGATAATAAAAGGAAAGAGTGGTATATGCAATCGTTCCTTTATTCACCTGCGTAATATTGGTGGCCCTGTTGCGATTGGTTCCATAGTTAAACCTTGTCTGCCACCTGAAATCTCCTTTATCTATAATTTTTGCAGTGATATTAAATTCAAATCCTTTGTTACTTATATTGCCCGTATTTAAAGTAGCCCTGTTATTTTGATAACCATAGGTGCCATTGACAGCAATTTGGGCCAGTACATCGGTTGCTTTCTTGGAATAAAATTCAAAGGTTCCGTTTAACTTACTATTTAGTACCGCAAAGTCAAGCCCTATATTATAAGTACCTGTTTTTTCCCAGGTAAGACCAGGATTGGGAGCTTGTTGTACGGCTGCATATGGTATTCCCAAAATAGGATCTATCCAGGGGGTACCTGTTATATAAGGACTGGCTGTTTTATCAATATTGCCGTTAAAGCCATAGGAAGCCCTCAGCTTTAAATGATTAATGAAATCAAAAGTGAAAAATTTCTCGCCGCTGATTTTCCAGCCCGCCCCTACTGACCATTGCGGTAAATTGGTGTAGGTAGATGATTGTCCGAATAGATTAGTAACATCCGCCCGTATGCTTCCTGTCAGGTCATACTTATTTTTAAAAGTATATCCGGCGTTGGCATATTTTGAAACAAAACGGTCATCATTGCCGGCAAGAAAAGAGCCGAAACGCTGTGTAGGCGCAAACGGAATGGTGGAAGTGCCAAAGCCTGCAGCATCACCATTCATCTTAGGGGTGATAGTATTTAAGAAATCAAGGTTGGTTATATTGGTCAGAGACTGGGGATCATATCCATAGTATCCATAAGGCCGCTGGTCAAATACATTCTGCCGTACTTCCATACCCGCCAGTGCCCGCAATGAATGATTGCCAAATGTTCTGGTGTAACTTACCTGTACTCTCCCATTATGGGAGTAACCATTGGTTTGATTTTCGTACAGCATTCCGCCGGGGGGTATTGGGTAAGTACCGTTGGTTCTTGCATTATTGTTCACCATATTTCTTACGTACCATGACTTCTCATTATAGAATTCACTGAGTAAAATATGATCTTTCTGGTATTGGTAGTACAGGTCAACATCAAGGCCCTTGAAAGGCGAAACCCTTATATTGGTATACAACCGAAGATTGGTCGTCTTGGTTGACTTGTCATAGTTGTCTACATCCTGCCGGAGGTTCCAGTCCCAATTATAGGGAAGCTTGTATTTAGTTACCGTGTCGCGCCTTCTCCAGGTGGGCACATCAAAATAAGTGTCTTCGGAATTGTTCATGATCATCGGTAAATAGTTTCCATTATCGTCTTTGATCCTTGACATTTGAGGTATGTTCACCAGATCATTCACCAGGACACCGTTACGTTTAATGTCCGACATAAAAACATTGGCGCCAAAGGAAAATTTCAGCCATTTCTTCGGAATATATTCATCAACAAAATTGGCGGTGACCTGGAAATCAGAATTCCCTTTTGAATACTGATTATTAAACAGCCCGGTAATAGAGGTCCTTACCTTGTTAAATTCACTGCCGGTTTGGAAAGAAAGGTTTATTTTTTTGTTGGATTCCAGTTTTCTGAAAAACAGTTCTTTAAATTCATCCCTTACATCTAACTGGGAAAGTTCAGCTAATCGCTGGTTGCCTGCATCCTGGGTTATTGTTCCCCGTTTCATTTTGATCAGCACATCCATTACTTCGGGCAATTCATAACGGTCTTTAAAAACAGGATCAAGTAGTTGGTCAAACCAGGTCTGGTTTTGAATGATTGTTCTGTATATTTCTACAGCATCTTTGCTGGATGCCCATGGTATCCTTGATAAATTAGGAACCGGTTGAACAAGGTAATCCAGGGTGACATTCATTATCGGTTGTCCTTTTACAATACTGCCTTTTTTTGTAGTGATGACGATGACGCCGTTTGCTGCCTGTGAACCCCATATTGAAGCTGCTGCTGCATCCTTCAGGACGGTTATACTTTCTACATCACTGGGATTGATCAGGGACCAGGGATCAATAACATCTGTATAAAATGGAGCTCCATCCAGTACAATTAGGGGATTATTATTGCCAAAGGTTCCAACACCCCGGATCACTATGCTACGGCTTCTTTGCCCGGTGGGGGCCTGGTCTTCATCGAACTGCGGCTCAAAGTACATACCGGGTACCATTCCTTCAATACGGTCTTTCAGGTTGAAACTATTGGTCTTTTCCAGTTCAGCTGCGGTGATATTGTAAAACGAACCCGTTACTCTTTCCTTGGGTATTTGCTGATAGCCGGTACTTACAAGTTGTACTCCTTCCAGTTCTGAAGGTTTTACGCGCAAGCTGAAATCTTTCATGTTATTGACAACGGAGGCTTTTACCGTTATGGCCTGGTAGCCTACGATACTTATTTCCAGCACATCATTATCATTCAATCCTGTTAATGTAAAATATCCGTCTGTATCTGTGTAAGTACCTTTCTTACTTGATTTAACTTTTACGGAAACATTCGCAAGGGGATTCCCCGTGCTGTCAACAACCCTGCCCTTCACATCTACCGGGGGAGGTGCCAGCGTTACATTACCTGGTGTACTCAATACTACCTTTTGTTTTACTACCACCGTTGTTTGAACTATGGCATAGGTTAATGGCTGGTTTTTGAAACAGGCATCCAATGCTTCTTTTATCGAAGCATTTCTCAGCTCCAGGTTAACTTTTTTAGCCTGTTCCAGCCATTCATCACGGTACACAAAAGTATAACCGCTTTGTCTTTTAATCTCCTGGAAAACTTTTTCAATAGATGCCCCTTTCTCAGAGAGGGTGATTCGCTGGGCGTCGCCCCTGGCAGTAGCCACGAGGCAGGCCGAAAGCAAGATGATGGCGGTTAATTTCATAACACGCAGAGTTTTGGTTAGTTCCGCCTTGCGACGGGCACAAAGAACATTTAGCATAACTTTGTTTTTTGTTTGGGTTATTCAATAAGCAGTCTTAACGGGCATGTTATAATTGGGTTGACTCAAACTATTCGCCGGGGAGTGTCACAACCACTTCCCGGTTTTTGTTCCAGTTAACCATCAAAACTTTTGTTCATCACTTCATCACTACAATCTTCTTTCCTTCAATCTTAAAATGAACACCACTGTGTTCATACACTTTCAATACTTCGGAAAGATGCAGAATCCTTGGTACTTCCCCTGTTATAGTCCCTTCAGGAATACCATTCTCATACACAATTTCCGCATCGTACCACCTGGCAACCTGTCGCATGATCGTACCTATATCCGCTTTGTTCATGATAAATACACCATTCTTCCAGGCCATCACCTCAGGAATATTTACCTGGCTGAGAACCTTTACATCTGTTCTCACCTGTGCCTGCTGCCCAGGTTGCAGAAAACTAACGGAAGCACCTTTTGTAACTTTTACTGAACCTTCCAGCAGGGTAATTTTTATTCTGCCCTCATCGCTATATGTATTAACATTAAAGTGGGTACCTAATACTTCAGTTGTTACACCGCTGGCTGCAACAATAAATTTTTTCGTTGCATCTTTTGTTACTTCCAAATAGGCTTCCCCGGTTATCTCTACATTTCTTTCAGCACCAGCGAATGCGGTGGGGAAACGGATAGAACTTTCACTGTTTAACCAGACCCTGGTGCCGTCACTTAAAGTTAGTGGTTGTACCTTACTCCCTCTTGGATTAAATAAGGTATTATACTCAATGGCATCAGCAGAACCGTTATAAACAATTTGTCCATCAGCCGTTTTCACCACTTTTACATGGCCCTGTACAACCAGAGTTCCATTGACCAAACTATCAAGGGCCACCTTGCGGCCATCTGCCAGGGTGATCATTGCCTTATTATTTTTCGGGGCAGCAATATCATCGGGTAATGAATCCCTGGTTGATGCAATATCTTTTTGGAGTTTCGACTTTTGAAAGAACAAAAAATAAGTACCAAGCCCAAGCATCACTATAATTGATGCAGCGACCGCTACCCGGCGGAGCGTAAATATTCTGGAGGTAGATTTCTTCAGTATCGTATCAGCAATTTGATTCCTTTGCGCTGCGGTAAAAAAAGGTTCAGCCCGCAAACTTTCATACGCTTCCTTCATTAGTCCTTCCAGTCTTTCCTCCCGGGCGGCATCCTTCAAAAGCTCCATTAGTTCTTTTTCCTCCTGCTCAGTAACCTGGTGGTGGTTATACCAGCGGTCAAAAAGTTCGCTCAGGCGTTCATTACTTTGTTTCATTGGATAACAATTGGTTCATCAAAAATTAACGGTTCCTTCATCCTGTAATAGTTGGACACCATACTTAAAAAAAAGGGGCTACCAGACGGAATATTTTTAGTGAAACTGCAGCATCAGTCCGATAAGGATGATGCCGGTATGTGTTTCGATGTACCGGGTGATGGCGAGACTGGCATACTGAATATATTTCTTAACCGTTTCCGGAGACAGGTTCATCTGTTTTGCAATGTCTTTATACCGCAATCCTTCCCGGCGACTAAGCAGCCATGCTTTTTGCTGCTGCGCCGGCAATGCACTGATTGCTTTGTCTATTAAAGTGAGTTGCTGTTCCCTGGTTTTTTCATCCTCATCAACCGCTTCGGTGAAAATACTTTGTTCCCATTTTTTACGGCGGATACGTTCTCTTATCACCGAACGGATGGCATTTAATGCCTGGTTGCGGGAAACGACATAGAGGTAAGTTCGGAAGTTTCTAACAGCTATTAAACTTTCCCTTGTCTGCCATATTTTTAGAAAAACATCCTGTACAATTTCTTTGCTTTGCTCCCGGTCATGGGTAATCCGGTAAATATGCGAACCCAGCACATCGGCGTATTGATGCACCAACTTACGGAAGGCCGTTTCATTGCCTTCTGCCACCTGTTGTATCAGGGTCGGTTCATCGTATGGTGGAATGGTATACAAAAGCTTTTAACTGGGCTAATATAAGGAAAGCAAATAATTTTCAATGTAAAACCTGCTGAGTCAGCCAGTTCAAACAACAAATTGTAAATGCACACTGGATACTTAAACCGATTATTTCAATACGATGGATGAAGGATGTAAAACCGGTGTGAAGGAAAATAGATTGAAGTTATTTAATGAGAAATCAAACGGCGATGGCAGGAATTAGACGGACACCATGCTGTCCTGAGCAGATAATGTTAACGGTTTGACATTGTCTGAAAACGATGGCAGGTGCAACATTCCGGTATTTAAAATCTTCTCCGACCAAGTTTGCAATCGATAATGCATTTTGGTGCTGGTATAATTGCTGATTAACTTTTATTTCTCATGCGGGACGTATGCCCGGGCCGATATTACAACAATTTACTATCCTCAGCATCCGGCGTAATCTATTTGTCATCCATATGAGCAGAGTCAGCACCAGTGAATACCTCCTGCCAGTGAAAGCCAATGCGAAGGATATAAGAACCTTTACCATTTCGTTGTCCATTCGTTTTAGAAAAGCAATCTTGGAACTAAATAAACACAATGCCACAGGCACACAATCAGAACAGGGAGAAGGATTAAAGCATCGGTCTTTGTACTGCTGGATATAGTGTATAATAGAAACTCCATCAACCTGCAATAAATTCAAAGGTGTTGGCAACACCATCCCCTCGCAAAATCGTAAAAACCACACTCCCATTCGTAGCTCTCCGTAGGTGAGAAGCCACACCAGGTTCATACAAAACTCTAATTCTTGAAACACCGCAATCAACTTTCTTTGTGCTCCAATTATCCGAAGATTGCCCATAGAATCCAATTCCTGAAATACCGTACTTGTTGATTCGAAAGTTGTAAGTATTCAATCCGTCGGTTGAAATCATACAATCGTAAAAGGAATACCGTACCCTGTGAAAAAATAGGCATAACCTAAACCGGTTTTTATGAAAAATAAATCCAATGGAGGCAGACATGCATTCGTATTGACGATGCTCCGCCTCAAAAAATTTTCGGTGCATTTAAACCCACTGGTTGAACCGTTCATTTTTGAAACGGCGGAAATCAACTTTAACACCCTGCTGATGGTAAATCAGCACGGACAATTAAAAGCGATTCAAAAAGCAAAATTGAACTAAGCTACCTGGCGTTTGCAGATATGATCAAAGCTTTTAAGCGGTTCTTTTGTTACAGTTTCATCACTCCCGGCAAAATTTTCCATTGAACGGCACGCCACCTTGTAAGGCCCTTACCTGTGGTTGCCCCGTTCCATTGGAGGTAATAACAATATTATCGCCGTCAACGGCGGCACTCGTCGAAAGACCGGCCTCCTCATCTCCCTGGTCAGTGCGGTAAATCCGAATATGGGGATTGTGGTCGCAATACCGTTGTAGGGTAGAAAGATCAGGAAGATATGTACCACTGAAACTTTTTCTGCCGGACTGGACAATAACAATGTCCGGATTCACAGCTTGGATAAACGGCAGGGTGCTGGATGTTTCACTTCCATGATGCGCAATTTTAAGTACGGTGGTTTTTAATTTATCAGGAACGGTTTCCAGCAATACCTTTTCGACAAATCTGGCAATGGCCGGGTCATCATCCCGTTCCTTTCCTTCTGCATCACCCATAAATAAAAAAACATGTTCCCCATATTGTACCCGAAGTACAATCGAGGAGTTGTTAACTTCCGTATTACCTGATCCGAGTGTGTTGGCAACATCACCATCCCATGTGTACAACACTTCTGCCTGTAGTTCACTCCCCCAGTTAATAGGTCCAAAATTGGCCTTGCCAATATGTACATGCGATGCTCTGCCAGGAACAGTGCGGGTTCCTTTCATGGCATTCTTAAAAGAAACATAGGAGGAAATAGTGGAAGGATAGCCTGGATCATAATAATGATTGATATGAAAATTTTTAGAGATGCTCGCAGCACCGTTAAAATGGTCCGCATGAGGATGAGAAATAAATAAGGCTTCTATATCAGCATTTCGGTACGCCTCATTTTTAATGTAGGGCAAAAATGGATTCGAATAGTCAGCAGAATATGGCCCTCCGTCAATCACAATAGAATATCCTTCAAATTTTCCATTCCCATCAATCCCATCATCATAGGTCTGTATCCAGATGGCATCACCTTGTCCAACATCAACAAAATGAATGGTTAAAAAAGCATTGGAAGGAATGGCATTGACGATTTCTTCTTCATGCGGGGTTGCCGGTTCAATATATTTCTTGGCAATCCATCCACGCTGGCTATTTCCAAATAAGATTTCCCGCCAGAATGGAACAGACCCTACAACAGTTACTGGAGTTCCCGGCACAAGGCAGGCTATTGAAGGCGCATCAGTGGAATGATCGGTTCTTACATTAACACAAGGGGAGACAGTAGATTTTACTACATAAGGTTCATTTTGTCCATAAGCGAGCGAGGACACTAGTAAAGTGCAAGTAATAAAAAAGAATAGGAATCGTTGTTGTATGGTAGTTTTCTTTCTCATAGTTTCTGACTTTATTTCCGCTCCAAATACTTCACCGGGTTCACCCCAGCCATTTGCTCAAACTCTTCCTTCGTTAATCCCCCACTCATAGTGGCCAGCATATTCTTATCTGATTTATGATTACGAACGACGTAAAAATCACTACCGTACAGCACTCTAGTTTTTAAGGTGTCATGCTTCATCGTTTGTTTAAGCAGCGGCAGAATACCGGCATCACTGTGCAGGATATAACTGATATCAGCATAGATATGATCGTACTGGAGCATAAGGGAACAAATGATCGAATACCAATCCGCTGATTTCCAAATCTGTTCTGGTTTCCCCAACTTTATTTCATTCTTCTCATTTCGCAAAAAATTGATCCCCCTATCCGGATGCTTTTGTAATTGACTTCCATAATTGTCCCGGTCTTTTTCAAAGTACCTGATCCATTCATCATCCCCACCGAAATGGCCGAAACAAATTTTCAGGTCTTTTAAATGTTGGGTGATTGTTTGTGCCGAAGAATCATATCCAAATAGCTGTTTAAGTTTTTCATCCTTTGATAGCCCGATCACTTGTATAAGGAGCGCCGGGTCCAGGAGGCACAGGTAATTCAGCGGGTGCGTAAACACATCCTGCAATTCCACCATCTTCATTTGGGGTAACAGCATCGGTTCAAAATCAGATTCGCTCATTTCATTATCCCCATCATCAGACGAACCCTCCTTCTCCATCGCTTGTTTGAAGATGGGATGTTCATCCCAGGCTTTCTTTTTTTTGCCCCGGTAATAAATAACACCACGGATACAATGGGTCATGATGGGAATGCCATTATCGGCGGCATACTTCCATAGAGGGAGTAATACTTCATCGAATGGAAAATAGCCGAGTGCCGGGTATATCTTAAAACCGCTGAATTTTTTTGTCTCTATATAATCCTTGATAAAACAATCCTTGAGTACCACCTTCCCGTTTTCAATTTCGTAATCAAAAAACACTTGCTCATCAACATGCGTTCTTCGGGGATCAACAAACACAAAGGGATAAATTTGTTTCGGATGGTTTATTTTTATTCTGGCTAAGTCCGCCATCTGTGCGCTATAGGGTTTCATGGGTTTGCCTGCTCCCATAAATTCCATATCCATTGGCAACACGATCATTCCACTGCCGGCCGGGTATTGGTTCGTGAGCTTCGTGAAAATATCAGACTGTCGCCTATACCTTGCATAGCGTACAATATTGATATAGCGTTTGATCATTTCGGTGCTTTGCTTTCCGGGGAGCATTCTAAAAAATGCGGAGGTCTTGCGGAGCAGGAAAAGCAATAAGTTCTTGCCACTTTGAAAGAAGAGCAATAGAATAATTAATAAGACAGCTTTAAGCAGTATGCTGTCAGTGATAATAATGATCCCATTTTTTTCCAACAAGGTCTGAAACTTATCAAGTTGCCGGGTAGAAATATTTCGCTCCATTAATAGGCCCCGCAATTCCCAATCATAAGCTTCACGAAAGATAGAGAGGAGAATAACCAGCCCGACGGCCAATTTTATGAGTTTAAGAATGAAGTAACGGGTCAGCCCTATTCGTATCCGGTACAAAGTTCTGGCGATTCGTTTATACCAGGTTTGAAACCGCCATTGATACGGACTAAATTTACTTTTGTACCACCACCTGGCAATGCGGATAAATAAAGTAATCGGCAATAAGACATAGGCCGGGCCTGCCAGGGTGCGGGCTAAATACGGAGGCACATAATCACCTGTAAAAATATGCGTGTGGCAATTGATGATTTTCGGTGGTGGTGATGAAGGTTTAGTGTCGGTCATTATGAACGTTTAGGTCGTTGGTAGTTTAGTTCTTGTAAAGTATCAAATTCAACAAATACCCCGAAATATATTTCGGGGTAACCCCTTTTAAGATGTTTCGAAAATGGTTATTTCCTCACCCAGATCGGGGCCGTATAAATTTTATCGCCATCTTTCTGTGTGATCTCCAGGAAATAATAAGCGGAACTTGGAGCCGGACCACGGAAACTAAAAGTTTCACTATTAGGTATGGATTTAAATACTGTAGGCAGCACATTCGAACCGGGTTTGCCTGATAGTATCTTTATCGAAACTGTTTTATCCTTTATATCCTCATCAAGAATAGAAATATCAATCACAATATTATCTGTATCCTCAATGGGGGATCCCATTACTTCGCCGTTGATGGTAAAACAAACTTCAACGTTCCTGTCACCAGACGAATAAAATCGCATAGACCGGTATGCATCCATGATATGTTCCCTATCAAGCGACTCAGCCAATACGACTGTTCTTGATGGATGACTCCTTCCAAATACGGTCATATGAGTATCATGATCTATCACCGGTCCGAGGTGGTATCCTTTTGCAAGCATCCATTTGTAATAGGAATAAAAGTTGCCGGATGGCTTTTGTTTGTAATTGGTCATTTTACTTTTAAAGGGACCCGTTACAACCGCCACCCCACAAATCGCCTGGTCTGCTGTAGCATTATAAGGAGATTGCAATAGCCTCTTAAAGTGAACATCTTCAGGGTGTGCCAGGATCGCAAACGATGCAGGTCGAGCCGTAAGGATCTTCCAGAGATTTTTGTAGTCGGATTTACCGCAATAAATATCATAGTTACCACTCTCCCACCCGATTAAGCTATCAACTCCATAAATTAGCACATGTCCTCCGCCCATAATAATTCCAAACTCCATTCCATAGAGGCATACAAATGATCCATCTTCATTTTCATCCTTCGCTTGATCTACCCCTTTCGCATAATCTTCGAGGTGCATACCGGGATTCTCTCGTGCTGTGTAATGGTTATGCTCCGATATGCCTATATAGTCAAAATTCGCACTTTGCTTCGCATATTGAAAACTTCCGGCAGGTGTATTCACATGACTTTTAGTGCTGTCCTTATTCCCATCCGAATAGGCTGTATGGGCATGAAGATTGCCGCGGTAGAAATTATAGGTTTGGGATGATGCATTTATGGCTATCCCAATTAAAAACTGCACCATGAATGCACTTTTAGGAAAAAAGGACATATTTAGGAGATTTAAGGTAGTCCTGATAGATTATGATAAATACTTCAGTCACAAAGTATGTGGAAATAAAGTTGAATTGGACAGTGAACAATTAATATTCTTCAACATGATGCCTACATTTGTCATTCTCCTTGTTTATTATCGTATGTAGCTTTTGCATCAGTAATCCATTTCATTACTGTACTTTTCATTCTCATTGGCAATTTTTGCGTGCGAATTTTCAATTCTACTAACAAATCCAAATATATCTTTTCGTTTGGCGAACCTTGTCTTGTTCTTCGATAATAATAATCTAAAAGTTTCATATACATGAAATCCCTCACAACTCCCTTTTTCAATCTCTTAATTAACCCCTTTAGATACTTAGGAAAGTCCTTCCCCTCAATGTCTGCATATGTTCCAACAGAGAAAAAAGCTTTTACATCTGAAATGTCATTACTGGGTATATCTGAGATGGCCTAATTTCCACGGACAGAGAATTCCAATAAATTTACAAAGTTTATGGAAGCAAAACCTGTCAAAACAAACCGTCGCAAGTACGACGCAGAGTTCAAAAAAGAAGTTATCAAAATGATTGAATCGGGACGTTCTGTTTCTGATGTGGCCCAATCGCTGGGTATTGGAACCAATCTGATTTATTACTGGGTAAACCGGTCAAGAAAAAAAAGTCCGGTGCAGCAGACAAAGTCAGCTGATTTATTTGATGAGGATAAAGCGGCCCTCCACAAACGAATAAAGGAACTGGAGATGGAACGGGATATTTTAAAAAAAGCCTTGGGCATTTTCAGCCGTTAGGGATTAGCCGTGTTTATCAATTCATTGGTGCAAATGAAAAAAATTATCCCTGTCAGCTACAGTGCCGGGTGCTGGAAGTAAGCCGCAGCGGCTATTATAGCTGGCGAAGTGGCCTGACACATCAGATGAAACAAAGCAGTAAAAAAATGGAACAGAAAATCATTGATACATTCAGGGAACATAAACGTCGCTATGGTGCCAGGCGTATTAGCAAAACAATTCAGCAACAGGGAGAAACGCTAAGCCGTTACAAAGCCGGTAAAGTGTTGGGCAAGTATGGATTGAAAGCTATTCAGCCTCGCAGCTTTGTTCCTAAAACAACTGACAGCCGCCATGCCTATAAGATAAGCCCCAACCTGCTATTGGGCAGAAACATGCCCCGAAAACCCAATGAAGTATGGGTAGGTGATATTACTTATATACCGCTTGCAGCAGGCAAGTGGTGTTATTTGTCGGTATGGATGGATTTGTTTTCAAGAAGAATTATTGGCTGGCAATTAGATGATAATATGCAAGAGACATTGATAACTGCGGCGTTTAAAAAAGCACTGAACG
>Ga0105046_10000940_pt1 | contig 43099 bp, 50 predicted proteins | sample MAT03_FD_78385 | JGI IMG/M metagenome (GOLD analysis project Ga0105046, IMG submission 78385) | Freshwater microbial communities from Lake Fryxell liftoff mats and glacier meltwater in Antarctica - MAT-03 (megahit assembly) | ecosystem: Environmental > Aquatic > Freshwater > Ice > Liftoff... | reverse complement strand
GTCCTCGGTCTGGCGGCATGACCGTGACCACCCCCCGTCAAACGCGACCCGCTAGACCCAGAGCAGCTAGTAATCATGCGGGCCATCGGACCCTCGCGACCGGAACTGGGAGGATCTGCACCCGAATCACACCCGGCTGATGAACCACGGAGACACTGAGAACACGGAGATTTGAAGCTGAGGCAGGAGGACGTCTGCGAGCGCGTCACCGGCGTGGCCGTCGAGGTCCATTGGCATCGGGCACGCCAACGGAAGTCGGGCGCTGGCTTCTGGCTCCGCCGCCGTGATCCCCGTGTCTCCGTCATTCGTCCGTTGTCGGATCGCGCCCCGAGCCGTTTCGCCCCTCATCTTGAATCACACCCGTTTATGCGACGAAAGTCCTCGAAGCCACATCGGTCGAGCTCGAAGCAGCGCTCGAAGCCATGGACTTCCTGATGGCCACCTACCTCCAAGATGTCGCCGTAGCGCACGCGGCCTGATCAGCAGCGGAGACACACCCCTTGGGCCAGTTCAAGGATCTCATGGATTATTCTCCTGGCGGAACCCTGTATGCGGCCGGGACTGCCCGGTCGCTGGCGTATCGACTTTTGAAGCAACCACCGCAGAAAATGCGAAATACTTCGATATGGGCGCCTACTCCTCGGGCTCGTGTGGCGCGAGCAGGCGCGCGTCGACTTCACAACGTCGATAAACGAGGAACGTCTCGAGGGTCGGTCCGTCGAGCGTCGGTTCGTCGCGATCGGGATCGGCCGCGCGGGCGACGGGGGCGGCGCCGACAGCGAGGCCCGCGCCGAGAGCCAGGGCACCCGCAGTCGATCAGTTCAGCAAGGTTCGACCGCAAGGTGAAGGGATTGACACAATATCGAAGTGCGGAGACGTTCGAGCCCTCACCTGTGCGGGCGATAAAGGGCTTACGGCAGCGCAACGCCGACTCGAATCACCCGCAGGTCGTGCCGGTGCAGGCCGAGCTCCTCGCCGTCATCGATTCGGCCCTCGCCCAGTTCGACGCCGCGTTGACGGCGTTCGCGGACGCGACCAGGGCGGCGGCCGAGGCGTTCGCGACGGAGATCATGCGGCGCGATGACCACCGCTTCACCCTCGACGCGGTGCTCGGTCAGATCCGCGCGGCCTTCCCCGGCGACCGTGCACTCCATGATCTCATCGTGCCCGACAGCGGCAGCGAGAGTGAGTCCGACGCTACGCCCACGCCCACGCCCACGCCCACGCCCAACGAGGGTCCCGCGCCGAGCTGATCGGACGCTTGCATCGATGCTGACCTGAGATCGAGGTCGCGACCGCCCCGCTACCACCGGGACCCGGCATGCGGTAGGACTGCCCCATGCCGCGCACGACCCGTTCGTTGTCGACGCCCATCACGCTGACCTCGGTCGCGGTCGCGCTGTCGCTCGGGCTGCTGGTCGGCTGGACGTTGCTCATCATCGATACGCTGACGACCGGAACCCTGTGGCTCCTGGCGCTGGGGATTGTATCGATCGCGTTCATCACGACGGTGCTCTTGCTGTCAGGGATCTCACTGGCGCGCGAGATCGTCGAAGGGCGCCATCAACGCAACTTCGTCGACTCGGTGACGCACGAGCTGAAGTCGCCGCTGGCATCGCTCGGGCTGTGCCTGGAGACGCTCGGGCGTAGCGATCTGAGCCCGGCACAGCAGGTCGAGCTGCGGCAGATGATGCGCCAGGATGTCGACCGGCTGTCGGCATTTATCGATGGCGTGCTGGCCGCGTCGCGGGTGGCGCATCGCCGGCGCGATGACCGCAACTTCATGCCGGTGGTGCTCACAGATCTGGCAGAAGTTGCGCTCGGCAAGGTGCTGCGGCGGCACGCCGAGGCGACGCGCGAGGCGGTGCTGGTCGATGTGCCGCAGGGCCTGACGCTGCATACCGACGAGCTGTCGCTCCTGACGATCATCGAGAACCTGCTCGACAACGCGCTCAAGTACTCGCCGGGGCCGACCGGGGTGAGCTTGTCGGCGCGCATCGCCCCCGAGGGTGGCCGCGATGGCGGACGCGAGGTGGTGCGGATCGCTGTCAGCGACGAGGGCATCGGCATCGGTGAACGCGACCTCGAACGGATCTTCCGCCGCTTCTATCGCGCCGACTCGACCGACGTGCGGGCGCGCTCCGGCACCGGGCTTGGGCTGCATGTCGCGGCGGAGCTGGCGCGTTGGCTCGGGGGGCGACTCGAGGCGAGCTCGGCCGGGGTCGGGCGTGGGGCGACGTTCGTGCTGACGTTGCCGCTGATGACGCGGGGCACGCCGTGAGCGCGGACGCCAGCATGAGCGGGGGCAGTGTCCGGCCCCGGCTCTTGATCGTCGAGGACGAGGTGCACCTCGGGCGTGCACTCAAGCTGAACTTCGAGCTCGAGGGGTTCGACGTCGATGTCGCGCCGAGCGGCAAGGCGGCCGTGCGCGAGCTCGTGAAGCCCGTTGCGCCGGCGGCGATCGTGCTCGACGTGGAGCTGCCGGACACGAGCGGCTTCGATCTGTGCGAGTCGCTGCGCGAGGGCGGGATCTTCGCGCCGGTCATCATGTTGACGGTGCGTGCGTCGGCCGAGGATCGCGTGCGTGGCCTCGAGGCCGGCGCCGACGACTACCTGCCCAAGCCCTTCGAGTTCAGCGAGCTGCTGGCGCGCGTGCGCGCACTCATGCGGCGCCAGCAGTGGGCGCGCGGCGAACCGGGCGATGGCGCGGGGCGGACCGGGGCGCGTGGGGATCGCAGTCGGGTCCTGCGCTTTGGGCGCGCGGTCGTCGACTTCGAGTCGCACCTCGTCAAGGTGGCCGACAAGGAGGTCGCGCTGACCGTGCTCGAGCTGGATCTGGTCGCCTACTTCGCGGCGCACCCGGGTCGGGTGCTGGCGCGCAAGGAGCTGCTGGCCGAGGTGTGGCGGCTACCGGGGGCGCACGAGACGCGCACGGTCGACAACTTCGTGGCGCGCCTGAGGAAGCACTTCGAGATCGACCCGGCTAACCCAGTCCACTTCCTGTCGCACCGCGGGGCGGGTTACCGCTTCGAGCCCGGCAGTTAGGGCGCCGATCTGGTTGGGCGAGGGAGCATGTCGAGCATATGTGACCGACGAGCAACGAAGCGATACGACGTGGATCCCTGCATTTCCGCCCGAGTCCAACCTGTTCGGCGCTCTTGGGACCGGAGACGTAACGAAGACAGTCGAAGACCGAGGTATGACCGGTGGTTCGGCGCCGCTTCGGGCATGGTCCCGGACATGAGCGCATCGACCCCCTCCGAGTTCGTGTCCCCTGCCCTCGCCGCCCCGCCCAGCGACGTGCTGCCCGCAGCGACGACGGCCTTCAGTCCGACGGCCTTCGGCAAACGCTTCCGGCAGAACTCGCCCTACGCGAGCATGACGCTCGGCGAGTTCGCGCTCGGCGCGGCGCCGATGGCGCTGGTTCATCTGGCGGCGCTGGGCATCCTCTTCACGGGCGCCTCGCTCGAGGTGATGCTCGTGTGTCTCGGGCTGTGGATGGGCCGCATGGTCGCCATCACGGTCGGGTTCCACCGCTACTTCTCGCACCGCTCGTTCAAGACGAGCCGCGTCTTCCAGTTCGTGCTCGCCGTGCTCTCGCAGAGTGCTGGGCAGCGGGGTGTTCTGTGGTGGGCGTCGCACCATCGGCGCCACCACAAGTTCTCGGACGAACCCCAGGACGTGCACTCGCCACGGCAGCAGGGCTTCATCTTCGCGCACATCGGTTGGTTCTATGCGCCGGGCGCGATGGACACCGACATGGAGCGGGTGAAGGATCTGGCGCGTTATCCCGAGCTGCGCTTCATCGACCGCTTCTGGTACCTGCCGGTCGTGGCGCTTGGCGCGGTCGTGACGGCGATCTGGGGGCTCGAAGGGTTCATCGTCGGGTTCTGCCTGTCGACCGTGATGTTGTGGCACACGACCTTCATCGTGAACTCGCTGTCCCACGTCTGGGGCACCAAGCCGTACGAGACGAGCGACGACTCGCGCAACAACTTCCTGATCGCTCTCCTGACGGCCGGCGAGGGTTGGCACAATAACCACCACCACTACCAGTCCTCGGCGCGGCAGGGCTTTGTCTGGTGGCAGGTCGACCTGAGCTTCTACGTACTCAAGGTGCTGGAGCTGTTCCGCATCGTGTGGGATGTGCGCGAGCCGCCCGACCATGTGAAGGCGGCGGCCCGTTCCCGTGAGGCGCGTACTCCGGGGTGATGTGGGGTGATGTCACCGCTCTTGCTTGGCCGCGGGCGGCCAGCTATCTACGGCGCGTGAAAATCGCGACCCTATCAATGATGACGGCGCTGACGACGGCGCTGACGACGATGCTGACGGCGCTGACGACGATGCTCGCGTGCGGTGCGCCGCGCGACCCGGAGCTCGAGAAGCAGGTGCTGATCGCGCGCCAGGAAAAGGCGCGGGCACCGGCCGAGGACGAGGGGTCGAGCCCGCCCGCGGTGAGCGCGCCGGTGGGGCGGCCGACAAAGACCTACTCGGGTGAGGAGATCGCCAAGCTCCTCGGCAACGCTGCGATCAGCGGTCAGGGAACGAACCTCGTCGCGGTCGTCACGACGGAACAAGGCGTGCTCACGTGTACGCTCGATGAGCGCGCGCCACAGACGGTGGCGAACTTCGTCGGCCTCGCGAGTGGCCAGCTCGAGTGGCAGGACGCCGCCGGCGCGCCGCGCAAAGGTGCCTTCTACGACGGGCTGACGTTCCACCGGGTCGTGCACGAGTTCATCATCCAGACCGGCAACCCGACCGGGAAGACCAACGCCGGGCCTGGCTGGCGAATTGCCCGCGAGCAGGGCGCCAACGAGCTGTTCCTGCAGCCGGGCGCGATGGGCATGATCGAAGACGGCGATGCCACCCACGGCTCCCAGTTCTTCGTCACCGCCAAGGCCGACAAAGGCCTTGGCAATACCTACAGCGCGTTTGGACGCTGCGACGCCGTAGACCTCGTGAAGGCGGTCTCGAGCGCCGAGAAGAAAGCCGGGGACGCCAAGTCGCCCGCCCAGCCGGTCAGCATCACGTCGATCAAAGTCCAACGACGGCCATAAGAAAGACGCCGTCGAAGTAGGCGCCCTCAGGCGTCTTCGTCGGGCTTTATCTTCTTCGGGCGGATGGTGGTCTTGATGTCCGGCTTGATCTTCTGATCGTTGGGGATGAACCGGATCTCGGTCTTGATCTCGAACGAGAGCGACGTGAGGATCTTGGCGACCTCGCCGCCGACGTCGATGCCCTCCAGGAACTTGCGCGTCTGGTTGCCGACGATGCGCACGACCTCGTCGCGCCCCGTGTCGATGGCCCCCTTGATATAGGTGACGAGCTCCTTGGGCATCGCGTCGCTGACGATGCCGCGGATCTTCTCCTCGCCCGAGCGCACCGAGCGGAACCCCTGGCTTAGCGCCTTGCGAAAGGTGTCGCTGACGCGTCGGGGTGACTCGGCGCGCGCGCGCTCGTCGCTCGGGCCAGGGCCTTGGCCGTCCTCGGTTTGTTCGTCGTCGCTCGTCGCCATGGTCGCCTCGCGCGGAGGTGGTGGTGTGGTGGTGTCGTTGGGCCCTTGGCCAAGGCAGCCGCAGGCGATACGGGTCCCCGGGATCGGCCAGAAGATGACGCACCCTGCCCAGGGCGGCAAGTATCGCGGCCCGGAGGCAGTGCTGGTGTTTGTCCTTGCGCCGGGGGCCGGAGTCGATTTAGACGCGCGCCATGCAGCAGCTCAAAGTCTCGCAGATCCTGAAGTCCCTCGGCCGCTACGCCGCGTCGCATCCGCGCCTCTTCGGTGAGATCGCGCGCCACGCGCTGAACCGCCGCCTCGCGGTGCCGCTCGACCTCGTGCGCTGGGCGGTGACGCTCGCGCCGGGCGGCGACAAGGCGCCTAAAGACATCACGGTCATCGCGCAGCCGCCGGCCCTTGGCCTCGGCGCGACCGCGAACATCATGGGGACCGAGATGCGCGTCGATGCGGCGCTGCTCATCGATGCGATCGACGCGACGACGGCGGCCGTGAAGGTCACGTTCCGCGTGCGTGATCTGCGCGCCTCGGTGCTGAACAACCTGCAGGGCAACCTGGCGAAGCTGCTCGCCTCGGGGGCACTGAACCTGTCGAAGCCGGCGTCGCTCCTGAACTTCGTGCCGAAGCGCCCGCCCGCAATCCTGGAGGCGAAGGAAGACCGCTTCGTCATCGACCTGCTCAAGTTCCCGCAGCTCGCGGCGAACCCGAGCTTCCAGAAGGCGCTGCGCACGATGACCCCGATCCTCGCGATCGGCGACATCCACACCGAAGGCGACCTGCTCGTCATCGGCTTGAAGGCGACACCGCGTGGGCTGCGCGAGTCGTTTCAGGCCTTTCGCAGCTGAGCGAACGGCCCTTCTGAGCAAGCAGTCGCGGGCTCGACGAGGAGCCCTTCGACAATGAGATCGGCGACGATCTCAAGCGCTTCGACCGGGTCGGCGCCCTCGCGCTCCGCCGCGGCCTCGAGCACAGCGCGCGCGACGGGCTGTTCGGCCGCCTCGAGCAGGCGACCGAGCGCTTCGCCGATGAAGGCCGCGGTGGGCACGGTCGGTGCCTCGGGAGCGAGCTCGAGCAGCACCCACTCGCTGGTGCGCGCGTTGACGTTTGCGAAGCGGGGGCGCGACGTCGCGAAGAGCGCTGCCAGCGGCTCCTCACCGAGAGACTGCTTGGCCTTGTGCCAGGCCGCGAGCGTGCCCGTCGCGAGCGCCACCGGCCGCACCTGAGCGGCGCGCTGGAGGTGGCCCGGCGCTGGTCGCTGGGCCGGCAGGGTGACGCGCCGCAGGCGGGCAATCGCGTGCTCGAGCGCCACCACCGAGCGCGTGCGGACGCGCGTCGTCAACGTCGCGAGGTAGTCGCCAAAGGCCGGCGCCAACGAACCGCGCGTCATGATCGTGTCGTGAAAGAACGCGCTCTCGAAGAAGCGGGCGAGACGCGCCAGGGTCAACCCCTCCTCCATCAGCACCAGGACCGACACCGGCAGCTCACCGATGAGCGCGTGCAGGACCCGCTCACTGCGCTGCACGTCGACCGCCCAGGCGCGAGCATCGGCCACACGCAGCAGGCGATGTTCGTCCGCGGTGAGCGGCAGACCGCCGAGCGCAGTGGCCGGGTCGGCATAGACCGCGGCCCGGAAGACCGGGTCGTGGAGCATGCGCACGACGACCCGTTGCAGGACGAGGGCGCTCATGTCGCGCCGGGCAGTTGCGGATGAACACCAAAGCGTGGCTCGAGGATCGCGGCAAGGCGCGTAAAGCCGGCGAGCGTCTCGGGCATCGGGTTGCGCTCGCACTCGAAGACGACCGCCTTCAGGTTCGGCGCGCGCGGCACGATCGTCTCGAGCAGGTCCCAGACCTCGGGCAACACGGCCACGCCGTGCGCGTCTTCGACCCAGGCGAAGCCCTCGTGCTCGCGAAGGGTGCTGCCCGCAACATGGATCTCGACGACCCGATCGAGCGGGAAGTCGGCGAGCCCGGCATTCGGCGCGAGTCCTTTCATGCGCTGGTAGATCGCCAGGTGTGCGAGGTCGAGCAGGAGCCCGCTGTCGGCTGCGTCGGCGACCTCGGCGAAGAACGCGAGCAGGTGCATGTCGCCGACGAAGACCTGACCCGGTGGGTTCTCGGGCAGTACCTCGAGGCCGGTCGCGTCCGAGAGCGTGCGGATCCCGGCCGCGAGCGCATGTGCCGAAGCGCGCGTCAGGATCGGCGGCAGGAGCAGCATGTGGCCGCGCTCACGCGGACCGAAGTGCCAGAGACCGGCGTCACCGCAGAGCCAGGCCGGTCGCAGCACAGCGATGTGGGCACGCACACGTTCGAGCCACGGACCGTCGAGGTCCTCGGGCTCGTCGAGGTTCACGTCGAGGAAGTGGTAGGTCGTGGCGCGACCCTCGGCGACCCAGCGCAGCGCCTCGGCGTCGAGACCGCGGTCGGCTTCCACCCCGACCTCGAGAAAGCGGGCGAACCCCGGGTGATGGGCCACCAGATCGAGCGGGTCGAGGCCCCCCGAACGCCGGGCACCGTACTCGGTCGAGATCCCGAGCCCAAGCGTGGGAAGCGCTTGGACCCGCATGGCGAAAGGCTTTCGTATGACGTGCATTTCGATTGACCAGGGCAAGCCTGATCCCTAATATCGCGCCCTCGCTCGGCCGGCCAGGCCAATGTGCGAGCCCGAACGGCACACCGCCCGACGGCACGAGCGCGCGACGCGGTTTGCGTCCTTGCAGATGGCCTGGTTGAGCCCGGCCGCCGGCAGTTGGAATCGGACTATGAAGGCATCGGACCTGCAACTCAACGCCCGCGAGATCCCCTCGGCGGGGCTCACCCTCGCCGGGAACCTCCCGGTCGAGTGGGTCGTGGAGTCGTTGCTGCCGGCCTACCGCACGACCTCCCCGATGGAGCTCAGCATCGAGGTCACGCCGATCGCCGAAAACGTGCTCGCGAAGGGACGCCTCAAGGTGCGGCTCGAGTTCGAGTGCAGTCGTACGCTGGTGCCATCGTCGGTCGACCTCGACGCGACCTTCACCGAGCTCTTTACGCCCGGCCAGAAGCACCTCCTCAACCTCGCCGAGGAGGACGTGTCGAGCGATGACCTGGCCGACGAGCCGTGGATCATCGACAACGGCGTCATCGATCTGGAGGCCCTGGTGCGTGAGCACCTCGTGCTCTCGCAAGACCCCTACCCGGTCGCGCCAGGCACCGTGGCGGCCCCGCCCGATGCCCCCCTCTGGTCGAGCACCCTGGATGGTGTCGATCCGCGCTGGGAACAACTGAAGAACCTCAAGCTCGACTGATACTCTCAGCGAGCAGAACTGGAGCCGAAGATGGTCACCCCGACAAACAAGAAGAGCAAGGCCCGTACCCGCGCGCGCCGCGCCAACCACGACAAGGTCACCTTGCAGAACACGCTCCTGTGCGACAACTGCGGTGCCGACCGCCGTCCGCACCGCGTCTGCCCGAGCTGCGGTCACTACAAAAACCGCATCGTCGTGGCCCCGAAGGTTGTCGAGGCCGCACCTCCGAGTTCCTCTGAGTAATGCGCTTCGTCGTCGCTAGCGACCACGCGGGGATCGGCATGAGGGGCGCGCTGGCCGCGCATCTCGCCGCGCGTGGTCATGCCGTGACTGAAGTCGGCCCCGCGGTGGGCGAGCGCGCGGACTATCCGGACGCCGCCGCCGAGGTGGGTCGTGCCGTGGCGGCCGACCGTGACGGCACACGTGGCGTGTTGATCTGCGGCAGCGGCATCGGCATGAGCATCGCGGCGAACAAGGTCGTGGGCGTGCGCGCGGCGCTCGTGCACGACCTCGTCACCGCCCGGCTCGCGGCCGAGCACAACAAGGCCAACATCCTCTGTATGGGCGCGCGCCTGCTCGCCAATGAGTATGCGGCCATGTGCCTCGACGCCTGGCTGGACACGGACTTCGGGTCGCGCCACCAGGTTCGTATCGACAAGATCGCGGCGCTCGAAGGCCGGCCAGCAACGGCAGCCCAAGGCGATACGGCGGGCATTGGCAAGGATGGCGAAGCCTCGACTGCTGGCCCCTGATGCGCTGCCCGTTCTGCCAGCACGCGGAAAACCGGGTCGTCGACTCGCGGTTGGCGCGCGATGGCCGAGCGATCCGGCGGCGACGGCACTGCGAAGGGTGCGCGGCGCGGTTCACGACGTACGAGGTCGTCGAAGAGACGATGATCGACGTCGGGAAGCGCGACGGACAGAACGAGCCGTTCGACCCCGAGAAGCTCCTGCGCTCGGTGCGGCTCGCGTGCAAGAAGCGGCCGATTGGGACCGCGGCGCTGACCGACTTCGTCGACCGGCTCGAGTCGCGCTTCTCGTCGCGGCCCAAGCGCAGCGTCAGCTCGACCGAGATCGGCGACGCGGTGATGGTCTTCCTGCGCGACCTCGACCCTGTCGCGTACGTCCGATACGCGAGTGTTTATAGAAGCTTCGACTCGGTCGACGCGTTCCTGGGCGAGCTCCGCACATTCGCCAAGCGAGCTCCCGAGCCGACGACGCGGAGCAGCGAGCGGCCCGAGCCGGACAAGGATTCGTGAGCGGCGACGTCGAGGTGGGCGAACAAGAGGTCGAGCGCAGGCTCATGACGCGGGCGCTCGCGCTAGCAGAGCGTGGGCGAGGTGGCACGAGCCCGAACCCCATGGTCGGGGCCGTCATCGTGCGCGACGCGGTGGTGCTCGGCGAGGGCTGGCATCATCGCGCGGGCCGGCCTCACGCAGAGATCGAGGCGCTGATCGGGGCGGGCGACGTGCGCGGCGCGACGATGTTCGTGACGCTCGAGCCGTGCTGCCATCAAGGGCGCACCGGGCCATGCACGAAGGCGCTGATAGCGGCGGGTATCGGGCGCGTCGTGGTGGCCGCGCTCGACCCGAACCCGCTCGTCGCCGGCAAAGGGGTGGCCGAGCTGCGGGCGGCCGGAGTCGAGGTCGAGACGGGGGTAAACGAGGCGGACGCGCGCGCCCTCAACCGCGTCTTCGACAAGTGGATTGTGACGCGCATGCCGTGGCTCACGCTGAAGCTCGCACTGAGCCTCGACGGGCGCATCGCGGCGCGCGTCGGCACGACGACCGCGGTGACGGGTGCAGCGGCCGGGCGCCGGGTGCACGCGATGCGGGCCGCCGCGGACGCGGTGATGGTCGGGGCGACGACGGCGTCGGTCGACGCCCCGCGGCTGACGGTGCGCGAGCTCGAGGAAGTGCCGAACCCGGAGTTCCTGCCCCCGTGGCGCATCGTCGTCGATTCGCAGTTGCGCACGCCGGGTGACGCGCCGGCGTTCGGGTCGGCAGCGCCAGGGGCGATCGTCGCGACCGCGCTGCCCGAAAGTGACGCGCGGGCGCAAGCGTTGGCGGCGCGCGGGGTGCGCGTCATTACAGCGCCAGGTGCCGATGGCAGAGTCGATCTGGGCGCATTCTTGAGACACATCGGCGCGGGGCCGACTCCGATTACCTCGGTACTATGTGAAGGCGGCGGCGTGCTGGCGGCGAGCCTCCTCAGGGCGCGGCTCGTCGACGAGCTGGTGGTGATCATCGCGCCGAAGCTCTTTGGCGCCGGCGGTGTCGCAGCCGTCGGCCCGCTCCAGGCACCGCTCGGTGGCTTCATGCTCGACGTGATCGAGCGGTTCGGCGACGATGTTGCGCTCAGCTACCGAAAGGTCGAGTGACCGCGACGGCAGGTCGCGAGGGGGCAACAATGTTCACCGGCATCATCGAAGACATCGGTCGCATCGCCGCCCTCGAGGTCGGCTCGGGTGGCGCCCGTCTGCGGGTCGAGACGCGCATCGCGAATGGCGATCTGAAGGACATCCGGCTCGGCGATTCGATCGCGGTAATGGGCGCCTGCCTCACCGTCACGCGTCACGACCGTGGCGCGTTGAGCTTTGATGTGTCGCCCGAGTCGGTGACCCGCACCAGCCTCGCGAGCCTGGCGTCAGGCGCCCGGGTTCACCTCGAGCGGGCGATGGTGCTCGGCGGACGACTCGATGGGCACCTCGTCCAGGGCCACATCGACGGGATCGCGCGGCTCGTCGAGAAGGTGCGCGCCGGAGCCGGCTGGGAGAACACCTACACGTTGCCCGAGGCGCTCTTGCCGCAGGTCGTCGAGAAAGGATCGATCGCACTCGATGGCGTGTCGCTGACGATCGCGCGCCTGACCGCTGAACGCGTGACGGTCGCGGTCGTGCCGCACACGGCGGCGCACACGCTGCTCATCGAGACGCCGGTCGGGCAGGCGGTCAACGTCGAGACCGACATCCTCGGCAAGTACGTGCAGCGCATGCTGGGCTTTGGCAAAGTTGGCGAAGCCGCCGCTGTGGCGCCGGAGGCAGAAGGCCGGCGCGGCATCGACATGGCCTTGTTGGCCGAGCACGGTTTCGGGCGTTGACCGGCGCGCTGGGGCTGGATATCACGGCCGCGTCGGTGGCAACGCCGACGGCTTCTTGAACCCCCAGATGTCCGAGGACGAGCCCATGCCGCGCACCATCGAAGGTCACCTCACCGCCGCGGGGCTCAAGACCGGTATCGTGGTCGCCCGCTTCAACAGCTTCATCAGCGAGCGGTTGCTGGAAGGCGCGCTCGACGCGCTCGTGCGGCATGGCGCCAGTGGCGACGACCAGACCATCGTGCGGGTGCCCGGCGCCTGGGAGATTCCGCTCGTGTGCCAGCGCCTCGCGCAGTCGGGCAAATACGACGCGATCGTGGCGATCGGCGCGGTGATCCGCGGGTCGACCCCGCACTTCGACATGGTCGCGTCCGAGGTTTCGAAGGGTGTTGCGCAGGCGTCGCTGAACTCGGGCGTGCCGATCGCGTTCGGCGTCCTGACGACCGACACCATCGAGCAGGCGATCGAACGGGCCGGCAGCAAGGCCGGCAACAAGGGCGCCGAGGCGGCGATGGTCGCGGTCGAGATGGTCCAGGTGCTGAGACTCATCGCGAGCACACCGTGACCGGCCCCGAGGCCCAGCCGCCGGAGGCGAGTGGCACCAAACCGAAGCCCACCCGCAACCGCCGTCGGCGCGGGCGTGAGCTGGCGCTGCAAGCCCTCTTCACGCTCGATCATCAGCCGCTGTCGGTAACGACGGCGAAGACGCCGATCGCAGAAGGTCCGAAGGGCGCGACGTTGGCGGCGGCGCTCTATCGGATCCGTGAGCGTGGGCTCGGCGCCGAGCTCGAGTGCCTCGTCGCCGATGGCGAGCGCGAGGACGCGCAGGCGACTGCGCAGGCGCTCCTGACGCTCGATCCGCAGAGCGCGCTCGCGCTCGAGGTGACGGCCTGGCTCGCGGGCAAGGGCCCCTCGCCGCACGCGCCGAGCAAGGACGAGCGGGTCGAGCTCGAGGCGGTGCGCGGCGGCCTCGACGAGCTCGCGTTCTGTGATCAGATCGTGCGCGGCGTGGCCGAGCATCGGGACGCCATCGACAAGCTCTTGTCGGACTCGTCGACGAATTGGCGGGTCGCACGCATGGCGGTCGTCGACCGCAACATCCTGCGCATGGGCGTGTTCGAGATCCAGCACCTGAAGGACATACCGCCGCGGGTGACCCTCAACGAGGCGATCGAGATCGGCAAGCGCTACGGCACCGGTGAATCCGGCGCGTTCATCAACGGCATCCTCGACAAGATCGCGACCCAGCTAGGCCACGTGCGCGGTGGCCGACCCAATGGGCAGGCGGGCCCTGGCAGCAACGGCCCGCGCGACGCGGGTACACGCCCCGGCAAAGGCGGCAAGCCACCCGCGCCGGGCGAACCGTCGACCGACTCGGAGTAGTCGTGGCCCGCAGTCCAGGCTCCGCCATCCTTGCGGGCGCCCGCAGTCCAGGCTCCGCCATCCTTGCGGGCGCCCTAGCGACCGAACCCGGCCCCGCCTACTCCGGCCGGGCCGAGCTCAAGTGGGTCGCACCCGAGCTGCGCGTGCTCGACGACTCACCGGCGGACCTGTTGGTGCTGCACGCGTTCTCGGACGAACGACCGTTGTCCGGGCTCGCTGGGCTCGTCGATTGGCGGCTCGCGGGTGCCTTGTCGTCGTGGCGCATCGGCGGCTTTTCGACGGGTGCCTTCGGTGAGCGGGTGCTCTACCCGACCGGCCGCCGCCTCTCACATCCACGGCTGCTGTTCGTGGGGCTCGGCAGGCGCGCTGAGTATCGCAGCGATCGCGCGCTCGGGGTGGCGGCGGACGTGATCGAAGCGGCGCGTGGGCTCGGGATCCGCACCTTGACGACCGGCCTCTTCCACCTCGAAGCGCTCGCGAGCCCGCTCGAGCGCGTCGGCCCGAAGCTCGTGCACATGTTGCGCAGCGGCTCGGGACTCGAGCGCGTGACGATCGCGGCCGACGAAGAAGCGACGCGGCTCGTGAAGGACGGGATCCAATTCTTCGGGCGTTGAGCCGCTGCGCGCGCTAACACGATGCGTGCTCGCCCTACTGCTCGCGCTCGTCCTCACCTCCCCTGCGGAGCCCGCCTCACCCGCGCCCGCGGGCCAGCGCGCATGCAAGCCGCTCGGAGCCAAAGACATGCTCGCGGTCGACTTCGCGGAGGCGCCGCTCCTCGACGTCGCGCGCCTCGTGAGCTGTGCGCTTGGCAAGAACCTGTTGTTGCAGCCGGCTGCGCTCGGCGACAAGCGCGTGACTGTGCTCGGCCCGCGGCCAATCGGTCGGCGCGACCTGGAGGTGATGTGGCTCGCGCTGCTCGCGAACCACGACCTCGTCGAGGAGCGGCACGGCGCCTACCAGGTCGTGCGCCCCGTCCGAAAATGAACTACTCGCGGCGCACTTTGGCGGCGGTCTTGGTGACCTTGCCCCAGATGAGCTCGCGGTAGGAGTCGAAGTTCAAGTACGGCTGGTCCCACGGCTTGCGCTCGGCCTTCTTCGCCTCTTCCGGGCTCAGGATCCCGGCCTTCTTGAAGAAGTACTCGAGCCGCTCGAAGGCGCGCTCGGCGCGGTGCACATAGCGCTCGTAGAACTGCTCGAGGCGCAGGTGATCGACCGCACCTTTGATTTTTATCGGGTCTTGCGCACGCACGACTCCGAGGCGTCCATCCTTGTAGAAGGTCGGTTCCCAGGGACGGCGACCGCGCAGCTCAGCGCCGAGATCCTCGAGCGTCTTGGCGAGCAGCAGGCGCTCCTTCACAGAGCCCTCGCGCGAGGCGATGTCCGCGGCCATCGCGAGCGTCGCCTCGACCTTCTCACGCACGCTGGGAGGGGCGCGTTTCCCGATACGCTTCCATAGGTTGGATAGTGCCGTTGTCGCGACCCCGATCACCTCGCGGCCGATCGGGCTCTCGTCGGCCAGGGACGTGTCATCGCTCATGCGGCCCTCACCGACACGAGCCCGCGAGCACACGCTCGCGTTGGGCTTCGTTGTGCGCCAGCCAGCGGGCGGCGATATCGGCCGGGACCGCGTGCGCCGCGAGCGTCTCGCGCAATATCCAGAGCCGGCGCGTGAAGTGGCCATCGAAGATGCGCGCGGCGCGGTGCGCCTCATCTAGCGCACGCCCCTCGTAACGAATGTCGGCTCCCAGGTGCTCGGCCGCGTAGCGATACTCGAGCGCGCGGATCCGAGCCTTGGGCTTGCCGTCGAAGTGAAATCCGATCATCGCGTCCGCGAACACCGCGTCCAGGAAGTCGTCGATGATTGCGCGCAGTCCCACCTCGCCGCCGACGCGCTCGAAGTCGGAGCCCCCAGGGCCGACCGCCGCCAGAGCCGGCTCGGGCGCGCGGCTGAAGCGCACATCGATCACAGGGTCAGCCCGAGCGCCGTGGCGACGCTTTGCATGTCCTTGTCGCCGCGCCCCGACAGGTTGATGACGATGTGCTTGTCACTGCCGAGCTCGCGCGCGCGCTTCAGCGCGTAGGCGATCGCATGGCTCGGCTCGAGGGCGGGCAGGATACCCTCGAGCCTCGAGCAGGCCATGAACGCATCGAGCGCCTCGGTATCGGTCGCGGCGACGTAGCGCACACGCCCGGAATCTTTCAGGAAAGCGTGCTCGGGCCCGACCCCCGGATAGTCGAGGCCGGCTGACACGCTGTGCGTCTCGATGATCTGCCCGTCTGTGTCTTGCAGGAGATAGCTCTTCTGACCGTGCAGCACGCCGACCGAGCCGGCCGTCAGCGTCGCCGCGTGACGCCCGCTGTGGAGCCCGTCGCCGGCCGCTTCGACCCCGGTCAGCGCGACGCCCGCATCATCGAGGAAAGGATGGAACATGCCGATCGCGTTGGAGCCACCGCCGACGCAGGCGATGACCTCGTCCGGCAGTCGGCCGATGCGCGTGAACGACTGCTCACGGGTCTCGCGCCCGATGATCGTCTGGAAGTCACGCACCATCGAGGGATACGGATGCGGCCCGGCGGCCGAGCCGATGACGTAGAACGTATCGTGGACATGGCGCACCCAGTCGCGCATCGCGTCGTTCATCGCGTCTTTGAGCGTCTTTGACCCCGACTCGACCGGATGCACCTCGGCGCCCATGAGCCGCATGCGGAAGACGTTCTGGCGCTGCCGCTCGATGTCCGCGCTGCCCATGAACACGATACATGGAAGCCCGAAGCGGGCCGCCACGGTCGCGGTCGCGACGCCATGCTGACCGGCACCGGTCTCGGCGATGATGCGGGTCTTGCCCATGCGCCGTGCCAGCAACACCTGGCCGATGCAGTTGTTGATCTTGTGCGCGCCGGTATGGTTCAAGTCCTCGCGCTTCAACCAGATCTTCGCACCCCCGGCGAGCGTCGTGAGTCGCTCGGCGAGGTAGAGCGGGCTTGGCCGGCCGACGAAGTTCGCGAGCAGCGCGTCGTACTCGGCCTGGAACTCGGCGGTCGGCACGATCGTGCGCCACGCGTGCTCGAGCTCGATGAGGTTCGGGATGAGCGTCTCTGAGACGTAGCGTCCACCGTAGGGACCGAAGCGGCCCGTGAGGTTCGAAGAGGAGGACGGAGCGGAGGACGAAGAGGAGGACGAAGAGGAGGACGAAGAGGAGCTGGTTGCATGAGCGGAGCTAGCGGTCATGCCGGGCACGATAGACACGCGCACCACCTTCGGGCAAGGATGTCGGGCGTGAACGTGACCTTGCTCAACTGGTTTACTGCAGGCGCCCTGGCGCTGGGCGCGGGGCTCGCCGTTGGCCCCTCCCCGGTCGCACATGCGGCCGAGCCGGAGCCCGAACCGAGCCCTGGCAAGGTCGACAAGGTCGACAAGAAGAAGCCCAAGCCGGTCGTGCCCGAGGAACCGACGCTCGACGGACCGACCCTCGAGGGGCCGGCGAAGCCCGAGAAGCCGGACACCGAGCCGGAGACGAAGAAGGCACCGCCGAAGAAGCCGGCCAAGGTCGATCCCGAGCTGGCGGCACGCCGCGAGCGCGCGCAGGGTCTGGTGCGACGTGCGCAGGAGCTGGCCGCGATGCGGCGCGGCGACGAGGCGCTCGCGGCGTTGCAGCAGGCACTCGAAGTCTACCCGGCCTATCCGTTGGCCTACCATGAGCTGGGCGTGACGTTCGCGGAGCTCGGCAATCTGCCGCAGGCCGAGGCCAATCTGAAGAAGGCGCTCGAGCTGGCGCCCGACTTCGTGCGTGCCGAGCAGGCGCTGGCCGAGGTGATGCGACGGCAGAAGCGTTACGCGGAGGCGCTTGGCCTGTTCGACAAGGTCTTGCGCGCGGCACCGAAGGACCTCGCGTCCTGGTATGGCGTGGCCGCGAGCCTGCGCGCGCAGAAGAAGGACGGCGAAGCGCTCTACGCGTTGAAGCAGCTCATTGCGGCGGCCGACAACCCGGAAGCGCCGGCAGTCCTCGAAGCTCGTAAAGAGGTCGCGGTTCTCGAAAAGGCGGGCGTCGTCGCCACTGTCTGGGGCGGCGAGAAAGCTCCTGGCGAGCGCGACGAGGGCCCTGTCACGGCGAGCGCCCCGGGGTCGTTGACGCGCCACGCGGGGGACAAGGCCTTCGCGGAGCGGCGCTACCTGGCGGCGCTCGAGGCGTACAAGAAGGCGTGGTCGGCCAAGACGCCGGACGCGGTGCTGGCCTACAAGATCGGGGCGACCTTCGCGGTGATGAACGACCCGCGCGCGGCGCTCGGCTGGTGGCGGCAAGCGCTCGCGGCCGATCCAGGGCGGGAGCTCATCGCGCGCCATCTGGCGATCCTCGTCGGCAAGCTGCGCGATTCCGGCAAGTCGGTCGGCCCCGCGGCGCCCGGCGAAGAAGACGCGGTCGTGCGCGCAAAAGAGGCGCTGCGCGAGGGCGATCCGGGGACGGCCTTGTTCATCATCAAAGGCCTCGACATGGCGGGTGCGGCCGCGGTGGAGGCCGAGGCGCGCTTGCGGCTCGGCGACTTCGAGCGGGCGCGAACACTGTTCGAGGAGCTGCTCGGCGAGGACCCGGATGATCGCGTCGCCAAGGGCGGCCTCGCGGAGGCGCTGCTGCGCATGGGTCAGACGGGACCCGCCGAGAAGGCGATACAGGCGTGGGTCGGGGTCGAGGGTTCCGAGGGCGGCTACAAGGCACGGCCCGAAACGTTCCTCGTGTATCGACGTGGCGAGGTGGACGCGCGCCTGCTCGCCCCGCCCGAACCCGAGGAATGATGGGACGCGTTCGGTCCGGCGCAGGGCGGCGAAAGGGGGCGAAGGGCCGTGGCGTTGCCAAGGGCTCCATGCAGTGGGATGCTACGCGCCGCTGGCCATCCGACGTACGAAGTAGGCCACCAGTCCAGGCTTCGCCATCCTGCGAAGGCCACCGGAGGCGGGCATGAGCGACGAACGCGATGACGAGACGAAGACCGCGGCGGCGCCTGAACCCTCGAGCCCGCCCGCAAGCCCAATAGACGAGCTGCGCGCGAAGGTCACCGACGCCGCCAACGAGTTCTTGAAGGCGCGACTCGGTGTCGAAGAGGGCATCGACGGGTCGCTGCGCTTCCCGGACCGTGGTGTGTTCGAGAACATCGGCGAGCGCGCCGACCAGTTCGTGCGCGGCTTCTTCCGGGGCTTCGTCGACAAGACCCCAGAAGAACGCGAGGTGATGGCGGGAGTGCGCGATCCGAAGGACGTGCCGAACGGGGCCGAAGTCGCAACCCGGCTCCTCGCCAAAGTGAGCGAGACGATGTCGGGCACGTTCCACGAGTATCTCGCGGACCACGCAGTCGACCCGACGAAGCCAGAGAAGCCGGTCGTAGTCGACGGACGCTTCATCCTGCGGCATGGGGCGCCACTGCTCGCGAGCTTCGTGCAAGCGCTGGGCTCACGCTTCAGCGAAGCCGGGACTGCGCGCGACCCGCTGATGCCAGCCTCCGACGACGGCGACGCAAAGCACCACGCCAACGACGAGGGCGCACCGCACGTCGACTATCGGGTCGACCTGCCGTCGGTCTTCAAGTCGCTGTTCGTACGGCCGCCGAGCGACCAGGGAGACGACCGATGAATCGCGAGGGGAACGAGGGCGGGCCGCCCGACGAGGCGGAGGGCGAGGCAGCCGAGGTGCCCGAAACCGACAACGTCATCGCCTTTCCTGGCGCGCGCGTGCGGCCCGTGCCGGCGCCCGCTCCCGCGGTGTCCGATGCTGCGACAACGCTTGGCGGCGAAGAACGTCCCATCGAGGAACCGGGCATGACCCTCGACGCGTTCGAGCGCGCCGTGCGCAGCGCCGTGCGCGAGAAGCTCGGCGACAACAATGAAAGTCGCCCGCAGGGTGCCGACGAGCTGGTGGCCCAGGTGTTCTCGGCGCTCACGGGCAAGGACGCGAAGACCGCACTTTCGGAGGTGCGGCAGCGACTGGCCGAGCCGTTTCAACAGGACGACGGGCGCGGGGACGGCGACGTGATCGATCTCGGGGCAGTGCGCGAGGCGCGCCAGCGCGCGAGCCTCGAGTCGGCGTCGAAGGTCGGCGGCGCCATCAAGGACACGTTCACCCAGTTCCTGGCGACCCTGGCGCAACGTCAAGGGATGTCTGGTGAAATCACGCTCGACGCGTCGTTCTTCAAGCAACACGGCAGCTCGCTGCTCGGCAGCCTGTTCCAGGGTCTCGCCTCGGCGTTGATGCAGCCGACGCGACCGGCCACGCCAACGCCTGCTCCCGAAGCGGCACCCGAAGCACCGAACGCGACGGCAGATGGGTCGGCGCCCAGCGCGGGACCGCCCCCGAGCGAACCACCAAAGGCGGTCGAGCCACGCGCGGTCCAGGTCAAGCTCGACCTCGGCAGCATCCTGGCGGGTCTGTTCCGGCGCCGCGACACCGCCCCGCCCGAGCCACCGAAAAACGAGTAGCCTCGCGGCTTTCGGCCTGACTACGGTGGCCAGATGATCGCGGCCGCGGCGGCAAAGACCGCCTTCACCGCGTGGACCAGCTCGTCCTTCGTGAACGCTTCGGCCAGCTCCGCCTGGGTCTGCGGGAAGCCGCTGCGCGGATAGGCGAGCAGCCTGAGGCTCTTGTCGGAGCCGATGAACGTCACCTCGAGCGTGTGCATCGCCGCGCGCGTGACCCCGTCGTCGACGAAGCTGCGCACGTACGTTGCGGCCGCCTTGCGCTGCGGCATGAGCTCGAGCTCGGCGTCGACCTCGAAGACCAGCCCTGGGTTCTTTGCATGCAGCTCGCCCAGTTGGGCCAGGCTCTGGTCCTTGCGTTCGGCGACTTCCGCCTTGGTCGGGGCGACGCAGCCCGAGCACAACCCGATCGTCACCTCGATCGTGGCGGTGTTGCCCTTGGCGTTGGGCGTAGCGGTCGCGAATTGGAGCGTGACATGATCGTTTTGCACCTGGCTCCGGACGCGCGTCATGCCGGGCACCTCGAGCGCGCCGAGCGCCTGCATGAGCCGCACTTCCTCGGTGACCTCGGCCGCATCCGTGCTCGCACCGTCGAGCGGCTCGCTCACATCGGGGGACACGAGGGTCGCGTCGGGCAGGGTGGCGCCCGCGTCGCCGGCCGTGGTGCCCGTGACAGGCGGAAGGGAGGGCTGCGACTTGCCGCAACCCATTAGAATCCAAAGAACTATGAGTATGGACTTCACCCCACCCCCCTACGACAGACTGTGACAGTTTTGAAACAGGATTGCGACATTGGCCCACGATTCGGCATACTCACCTCTTGTGCTCCGGCTCCCGACACCCCAGATCCGGCCGGCCTGCCCTTCCCTGCCGGTCCGGTGTACCCGGGCGACCTCACCAACCTTCCACAACCCTCTTGCCCAAACCCGCTTCGGAGCCGCCAAGTCGTGTCAGAGGCTCTCAGGATCGAACGCCGCGAATACAAGTACCTCGCCGACGAGGCCCTCGTCGACCGTGTGCGCCATGCGATCCGCCCCTTCTGCGCGCTCGATCCCTACGCCGCAAAGGCGCCGCAGAATCGTTACACGATCGAGAGCCTCTACCTCGATACGCCTGACCTCGCACTCTTCCGCGCCAACGATATCGAGCTCGTCGACCGCTTCAAGCTGCGCGTGCGCCATTACCCGGACGCCCCGAAGAGCCCAGCTTTCCTCGAGGTGAAGGCCCGCTATCACGACACCATCATCAAGTCGCGCGGCATGGTCGGACGCGACTGGGCACCGATCGTGAGCGACCCGTTCGTCGCGCGCGAGCGGCTCGGCACCGCCCCCGCGGTCGAGCGCTTCGTCACCCAGACCCACAGGATCGGCGCACGCCCGACGTGCCTCGTCCGCTACACGCGCGAGGCCTGGGTAAGCCTCGTCGACGACTATGCGCGTGTCACGTTCGACCGCCAGATCCATGGCGCGCTGGTCACCCCCGATGCCTGGCACTTCGACGCCAACATCCGAGACTATCGCGCTTGTGACGACCCGACCGGGGTGCGCGACGTCGACTCGCTGGCCATCATTGAGCTCAAGTTCACGGCCCGCGTGCCGCGCTGGATGCAGTCGCTCGTCGAGACACTCGGCCTCATGCGCCGCTCCTTTTCGAAGTATGGCCGCACGCTCGAGACCCACTACGTGCCCGCAGACAACCGCACCCCCGCCCGGCCGTGGCTCTCGCGCGAGCCGCCTACGACGCACCGTCACATCCTGCCGGGGGGCCGCGCATGAACGAGCTGTCCGGCCTCTTCTCCGGTCCGACCACACCGACCACCCCCGAGACGGCGCTCTTGTCGCTGCTCACGGCGCTAGCGCTCGGCCAGGCGATCGGCGCCGTCTACATGTGGACCTTCCGCGGCCTGTCCTACACGCGCTCATTCGTGTTCGCGGTCGTCACTGGGTCGATCGTCACCTGCATGCTGATGCTCGCCATCGGCAACAGCCTGGCGGCTGGCATCGGCATCGCTGGCGGCATGGCGCTCATCCGCTTCCGCACCTCGATGCGCGATCCACGCGATCTCATCTTCGTGCTCGCCTCGCTCGCGGCCGGCGTTGCCTCGGGGCTCAAGGCCTGGGGTCCGGCGATTCTGGGCTCGGCGGTCTTCATCGCGGCCGCGGTGATCTTCACCTACACCGACTTCGGCGCGCGTGAGCGGGCCGATGGCCTCTTACGCGTGCAGGTCCCGGCCAACCCGGACGCCGAACGTGGCCTTGCGGCCGTGCTCGCCAAGCACACGAAGTCATTCGCGCTCGTGACGCTGCGCGAGGTCGCCCAGGGCGCCGCGATGCAACATGCCTATCAGGTGCAGCTGCGCTCGGCGGCGCATCGCACCCCGCTCCTGCTCGAGCTCGAGCGGCTCGATGGAAGCCGTGACATCTCGCTGCTCCTGCAAGAACCCACCGTGGAGATCTGATAGATGCCGCCTGGTCCCATCGCAGAGACGTTTCGCCGCAAGGTCCTCCCGGCTACCCTTTGGGGAGTGCTTGTCGCAGGCGCCTTCGTGATGTGGCGCGGCATGGGTCCGGGTCTCGCGGTGCGCGGCTTCGCGGAGGCTATCCCGTATCAGCTCTCGTCGGTCGAGCCGGCGCGGGTCGAGTCGCTGCTCGTAAAGCTCGGCGACCGGGTGCAGCAGGGACAGGTCGTGGCGATCCTCGACGCGCGGGCGATCGACGGTGAGCTGCGTGCGGCCGAGGCCGAGAAGGCGCGGGTGCTGGCCGAGATCGCCAAGACCGAGATCGAGACGCGCGCCACGCGGGTCGACTCGCTGCGAGGGATCGCCGGCAACCGGGCCGAGGTGGAGCGCTCGCTGCGCGAGGCGAAGACACGCCTCGAGACTGCACGGGCCGAGCTCAATGCCGTCAAGAGCGAGCTGTCGCGGCAAAGACAGAACGTGAAAGACGGGCTCATGCGCGCATCCGACTTGGCCGATCTGGAGATCCGACGGGTCGCCCTGACGCGCAATGTGAGCGAAGAAACGGCCGCGGTGAAAGTGTATGAGGCCCAATCGGTGAGCGCGAGCGAGCTCGGCACGACCGACGAACCGTCGTGGGTCGAGGCCGCTGTGGCGCCGTTGTACGCCGAGCTCAAGGTGTTCGAGGGGCAGGCGCGATCGCTCGAAGCGCGGCGCGATCAGCACATCCTGCGGGCTCCGGCCGACGGCCAGGTGAGCGCGGTCCATGGACGCGCGGATTCGACCATCACGCCCGGTCTGTCGTTCATCGAGATCATGCCAGACACGTCGGGGCGCATCATGGTGTGCCTCACCGAAGAGGTGCACGCCCCCGTGGGAGTCGGCATCGCCGTGACCGCGCGACCGCAATCGGCGCGCGACCGCGAACTACGTGGGCGGGCGGTATCGGTGGGGCCGGTGACCGAGCTGCCGAGCCGCTGTTGGCGCGAAGCGCGGACGCCGATGTGGGGTCGCCTCGTGACGGTCGAGCTGTCGCCACCGACGCTCATCGTGCCGGGCGAGTCGTTCGAAGTCAGGTTCGAGCCCGACGGTGGCTGAGCTGTCTGTTGGGCTCTCTCCTTCGATGCGCGCGTGGTCGCTGAGCGTGCTCGCCGGGCTGAGCGGTGCGGGTTGCTATCAAGCGATGGCGCCACTGACGACGCCGGCGTCGCAGCTCGCATGGGTCGAACGGCTCGGCGGCGGGCGCCTGCCGACCCAGCTCGCGACGACCTGCCCCGAGTCCCTGGACGAGCCCGCGGTGATCGCGCTCGCGTTGGCGCGCAACCCCGAGATAGCCGCCCTCGAGGGCGAAGCGGGTTGGCTCGAGGCGAGCGCCGAGGCTTCGCTCGCGGCGCCTCCGCAGCTGCGTCTCAGTGGGCTGCGACTCGATGAGGTGGCGGCCGCGGCGCCGCGCTTCACGGTCGGATTGCGGGTGCCGTTCGACAAGCCGGGCACGCTCGCTGCGCAGGCCGACGCGCTCCACCAGGAGGCGCTCGCGGTGCGGGCCCGGGCCGAGGAAGAGGCGCGCAAGGTGACACTGGATCTGCGCCTGGCCCTTGTGCGCCATCATGGCTGGAAGGCGCTCGCGCGGGTCGCGCTGGCCGAGCGTACCCTCAGCCAGGCGGAGCTCGGGCGACTCGAGCAGGGGGCGCGTCAGCGCCAGGTCGCGCTGACCGACGTCGCAAGCGCCGAGCTCGCGCTGCTCGAAGCCGACGGCAACGTGGCCCGCGCGGAGGGCGAGGCGGCGCGCTGGCGATCGGTGCTCGGCGCGGCCATCGGCGCCTGCGCGCTGGCCGACGAGAACCCGGACGGTTGGACCCTGGCGGCCGATGGGCTGGGCGACCGCGAGGCACTCGTCACGACCGCCCTATCGGAGCGTCCGAGCGTGAAGCGCTACGCGGCCCTGTCAGGCATGGCGAGCGCGAAGGTGTGGCAGGCCAAGGCGATGGCCTGGCCCTGGTTCGACTGGATCCAGGTCGGCTACGAGGTGACCCAGCCGGTCGCGGCCGACACATGGGTCTTCTCGCTAGCGATCGATCTCCCGATCAGCAACTGGGACGGCGCGCATGCGCAGGCCGCCGAAGCCGAAGCGCGCGCGGTGCTCGAGGCCGCCAGGCGCGACGTTGCCTTGATCGTCGCCGAGGTCGACGCGGCGCTGCTCGAGTGGCGCGCGTGCGACGACGCGATCGTCACGCTTGCGCGCATGCGCACCGGCTTCGACGAGCCACGCCTGGCAGCCCTCGAGAAGGCGGCCCGCGAAGGCACCGCCGATCCCGCGGACGTCTTCAAGGTGAAGCGCGACCTCGGGCGGCTCGAGCGCCGTCGGGTCGAAGGCCTCATCGCCCTGCGTGAGGCGCGTGCGCACTTGCTGGCGGCGGTCGCGAAGTAGCACCCGCGCGCCCGCGGAGAGCCTCAGTCGACCCAGTAAGGCTCGAGGCACATACCAACGACGCACACGAGCGGTATGGGGCAGACCCCATCGTCGCCGCACTCGGGGCGACGACAGGAGCCCACATCGCAGAGGTACGGCGCCTCGCAATCGTTGTCATCGGAGCAACTCTCGAGCGTGCACACCGTCAGCGACGGATGGCAGCGCATGCCTTGCGGGCAGTCGGCGCGCGTCTCGCAATCGCGCGAACAGCTCCCGAACTCGTTACACCAGAGGTCCGCCGGGCACGGGTCGTTGCCGCTGCAGCCGTTGCAGATCCCACCCGGCGCGCTGGCTGCGCAGAAGAGCACGCCCGGGCAATCGGATGAGTCACCGCACTGGCCTTGGGGGCCCCCGATCGTCGTCTCGCTCCCGCTGTCTGCGACCTCGGTGGCATCGGCTGGCGGCGCAGTCTCGAGGGCTGTGTCCGCGACGGTCTCGGAAGCGGAATCGGCGAATGCCTCGGTCGCCACGTCGGCGAACGTCTCCACACCCACGTCGACAACCGCCTCGGGGAGCGACGCATCCTCGGTCGTAGCGACCGCGCCGTCCCTGCTTGCGTCGGAATCAGAGCCCGAGTCGGCCACAACCTCGGCGCCAGCGACGCTCGCCGTGTCCTCGCCGCAGCCGAGCACCAGGACCACGAACACCACTACCAATGTCCTCATCGTCCGCTCAGTACTGATAGAACTCGGTGTAGAGCGAGAACGCGCGCAGCGAGGCGACGGGGTCCTGGTCGTCGCGCAGGTGCAGCGCGTCGAACCCGACCCGGGACATCCACAGGATCTGATCGCGTAGGACGTCGCCATGCGCCAGGATGACGCCCTTGAATCCCCAAAGATAGCGGAGCTTGCGCGCCTGGCTGTAGGCGCGCCCGTCACGCCACGCTGGGAAGCGCAGCGCGATGACCGCCAGCTCGCCGAGGTAGGGCCTGAGAACATTCGGGTTCTCGTCGTTGTCGAGCGACGCGCCGAGGGCACTGACGTCGCCACCCGCCGCCTTGAGCTCCAACCATCTCGCGAGCGGCACCACCGCGCCGTCCGCGACCGCGCCATCGAGGCCACTCGTCAGATGCCAGCGGCGCGCCACGACCTGCCGATCCTTGATCATCACGCCACCACCGCCAAGCGTCGTACCGCTGGCCCCGGACCCGGAGGCCTCACGAATCGAATCGTAGACGTCACGCATATGCTGCCTCCTGGAAGGGGCTCACGCCGAGCCGCTCGACGGTCTGGACAAAGGTCTCGATGCCCTGGCGCTTCTCGCGATAGACCTCGAGCACGCGCTCGACCACGTCGACCACCCGCTCCTTGGCGACCGCCTGGCCGAGGATGCGACCTATCCGGGCAGGATCGCCCGGACCCGTGCCGGCGTAGCCGCCGATGGCGATCTGGTAGAAGTCGACGCCCTTCTTGTCGATGCCGAGGATGCCGATGTGGCCGACGTGGTGGTGGCCACACGCGTTGATGCAGCCCGACATCTTGATGTGTACGGGGCCGAGATCGTAGGCGTCGTCGAGGTCGAGGAAGCGCTCGTGCAGGGCCTTCGCGATGGGGATCGAATGGGCGTTGGCGAGGCTGCAGTAGTCCATGCCCGGGCAGCAGATGATGTCCTGCACGGTCCCGATGTTCGCGGTCGCGAGCCCCATCGGCACGAGCGCATCGTAGAGCGCTGAGAGATCCGAGCTCTTCACGAACTGGAGCGCCACGTTCTGCTGATAGGTCGCCACGCCATAGCCGCGGCTGTAGCGGTCCATCACGTCGGCGATGCCGTAGAGCTGCGCGGTCGATGCGTCGCCTGGGGCGCGCCCGTGATACTTCAGCGACAGCTGCACGATGCGATAGCCGGGCCAGCGGTGCGCAACCGTGTTCGCCTCGACCCAGCGCGCGAACGTCGGGTCGACCTCGGCGCGCGCCCGATGGGCATCGACGGCCGCCTCGGCATCTGGCTGCACGACCTGGAACTGTCGGGTGATGGCCGCGATGCGGGCGAGGTCGACGTGCTTGTCGGCCTCGGGGATCTCCGCGTACTCGGCCTCGACCTCGGCCTTGAAGGCCTCGAGCCCGAGCTCGCCAACGAGGATCTTGATGCGCGCCTTGAACTTGTTGTCGCGCCTTCCGTGCAGGTTGTAGACGCGCAGAATCGCCTCGCAGTAGGCGACGAGCTCGTCCAACGGCAGGCCTTCGCGCACGATCTGCCCGACACGCGGCGTGCGACCGAGGCCGCCGCCGACATACACGCGCCACGACGACTGCCCGTCGGGGTTGCGCATCGCCTCGATGCCGATGTCGTGGATCTGGGTCGCGGCGCGATCCTCGACCGCGCCCGAGAACGCGATCTTGAACTTGCGCGGCAGGTACATGAACTCGGGGTGCAGCGTCGTGTACTGGCGCAGCACCTCGCACCAGGGGCGCACGTCGAAGAGCTCGTCGGGGGCGATGCCGGCCCACGGGTCGCACGTGATGTTGCGCACGCAGTTGCCCGAGGTCTGCATCGCGTGCATCTCGACATCGGCGAGGTGGCCGAGGATGTCGGGCGTGTCCTCGAGCCTGAGCCAATTGAGCTGCAGGTTCTGGCGCGTCGTCCAGTGGCCGACGCCACGGTCGTAGCGCTCGGTGATGAAGGCGAGCTTGCGCATCTGCGCCGCCGACATGAGGCCGTAGGGTACGGCGATGCGCAGCATGTACGCGTGGCGTTGCAAGTAGAGCCCGTTCATCAGGCGCAGCGGACGGAACTCGTCCTCCGAGAGGTCGCCCGAGATGCGGCGCTGGACCTGGCTGCGGTACTCTTCGACGCGCTCGCGAACGAGGCGGATGTCAGTCGTGTCGTAGCGGTACATGCTAGCGTCGTGGCTCGTCGTGCGAGTTCTTGAGATTGGTGACCAACTCGGTCAACAATGTACGTGAGTAAGTAGACAAACTCAGTCAACAATGCAACCCAAAGGCGCATGAATGGCTGATGACCCGTAAAATCAGCCCTCCAGCTCGTTCTTTCGGAGGGCGACACGATGGAGCGCAAAGCCGGCCAGCGTGCTCCCCTCGGCCTGAGCGGACGGCGACGCCGAACTGCAACGACTGCTTGTGGTTTGAGGCGGCTTTCCGCATCCTGCCGCCCCTATGCGCTCGTCGTCCACATGCCCCCGTATCCTGCTCGCAACCCTTGCATTCCTGGGCGCCAGCGCGTGCGGCGAAGACACGCTCGGAACCACCGACAGCGCCGCCGACAGCGTCGCGCCGGACACCCTCGACGCGGACAGCGCGGACACCGCCCCCGAGACGACGCCCGACGTGGCGCCCGAGACGCTTGCCGACACGACCCTGCCCCCTGACACGACCCCGGTCGATACCGTCGAGGTCGAGGCCGCGCCGACCTGTGTGCAACGCCCCGTGCCCTTCCCGGCCCCGACCGTGACCGAGGGCTGGAACCACCTCGCGTCGGACCAGACGACCGCGCTCGGCGGCCCAAACCATCGCGGCCAGGACGTCATCATCGAGGTCGGCCAGGCGCAGGTGCTCGTCGCCAAGTTCGGTTACGCGTTCGTCGACAAGGACATGACCTGCGAGGACGTCGACATCTGGATTCAGCGCGAGGTGCCGTGCGGCGCCTGGGAGTACATGGGCGAGGCGCGCACGAGCGACAACCCGGACGACTCGCTCGACTGCAACAACTTCGGCACGACCTACGGGATCGAAGATGACGGCGGCCGCATCTTCTTCGAGATCCCCGACGCACAAGCGTTCCCGGTCGGACGCTACCCCGTCCGCATGGTCTTGAAGGGTGACCTCTCCATGGCGAGCTTCGACCTGGTCGTCGTCGCCCCCGGCACGCAGGCCATCCTGACCGACGTCGACGGCACGCTCACGACCAGCGACAACGAGCTCATCACCGAGGTCGGCCTTTCGATCTTCAACGAGACCTACCAGCAGGAGATGTACCCCGACGCGGACACGATGATCCGCTCCTGGTACGACAAAGGCTACCTCGTCATCTACATGAGCGGGCGCCCCGATCTCTTGCGCCGCATGAGCGAGCGCTGGCTCGAAGAGCGCTTCACGCCGGGCCCGCTGCACCTGACCGACACCAACGCTCAGGTCCTCCCAAACAATGACGGCGTCGGCGTCTACAAGCGCGAATTCATCGCCTACCTGCGCGCGCAGGGCATCGACATCGTCGCTGCCTACGGCAACGCGACGACCGACATCTGGGCTTACGAACAGGGCGGCGTGCCAAAGAACGTGACCTGGATTATCGGCAAGCACGCGGGCGAGGAGAACACGAACGCGCTCACCGGCAGCTACACCTCGCACCTGCCCACCGCTGCGGCATTCCCCGAGGCAACGATCAAGGCACCGCCCGCGCTCTACGGCTGGTGGTGAGCTCGCGCGACAACGTCCGCATCGGGGTCGATCTCGGCGGTACCAAGATCGAATCGGTGGCCCTCCTCGGCGACCGCGTGCTGGCGCGCCGACGGGTGCCGACGCCGGGTGACTACGACGCGATCCTCACGGTGGTGCGCGAGCTCGTCGCCGCGGTCGAGGCCGACGCTGGCCTGGGCATGCGCCACGCGACCATCGGCATCGGCACACCGGGCGCGCTCTCGCCCGTCTCCGGCCTGCTCGAGAACGCGAACACGACGGCGCTCAATAGCCGCCCGCTCGATGTCGATCTCGCGCGCGTGCTCGGCCGCAATGTGGTCCTCGAGAACGACGCCAACTGCCTCACGTTGTCCGAGGCCAGCGACGGCGCCGCGGCCGGCGCGTCATCGGTGTTCGGGGTGATCCTCGGGACCGGCGTCGGTGGCGGCCTGGTGTTCGGTGGCCAGCTCGTCCGCGGACCCAACGCAATCGCCGGCGAGTGGGGCCACAACCCCCTGCCTTGGGCCGACGCCTGGGAACGTCCGGGCCCCGTCTGTTACTGCGGCAAGCGCGGCTGCACCGAGACGTTTCTGTCAGGCGCCGGCGTGACGCGCGAGTTCCAGCTCCGCACCGGCCACCACCTTGATGCCATCGCCATCGCCGAGCTCGCCAAGCAGGGTGAGCCCAACGCCAAGGCCACCCTCGCGCTCCACGCGGAGCGGCTCGCACGCGCGCTGGCGACCGTCATCAACATCGTCGACCCCGAGGTCATCGTGCTCGGTGGTGGCCTCTCGAACATCGCTTCCTTGTATAAGGACGTGCCGGAGCGTTGGGCCCACTGGGCCTTCGTTGGCAGCGGTCGCGGTGGCAGGCTCTTGACAAGGCTCGTGCCCGCGCGCTGGGGCGACTCGAGCGGCGTGCGCGGCGCGGCCCGCCTGGTCGCGGAGTAACCCTGGCGATGCGCTAGCGGTGCTCGCGGATAGCCCCTGGGGCCTGGTGGATGTTGCCGTCATGCAAGCCGTTCTCGAAGTACTCCGAGATCGTGCCGTGCCGGCGCGGATCGTGGTTCGACAGGAGCTCACCGAGGTTGCTCGCGTTGATCTGCGACAGCGGCGGCGTGCGTGCCGGGTCGAGCCCCATGCGGGTATAGAAGTCCTGCCAGTTCGCGGTCAGCGCGTGCGTGCCGTTCGGGTCGCGCAGCACCATCGTGCCCGACATCGCGGCCAGCTCGGTCTGCATCGTGTCGAAGATCGGCTGCAGGATGACGAGCTGCTCCTGATAGCCGATGAGCAGGTTGGCGCGGTGGGCCAGGGCGCTGCGCTGGGTCAGAGTGGTGCCCGCGCGAGGGTCCTGCGGGTCCATCGTGGCAAGCTGATTGGCCTTCTCGCGCACCTGCCCGTAGACGTCGAAGGCTGCCGCGAGGAAGCCGCGCGTATCGTCGCCAAAGCCCATGCCGCGGACGACACCGCTCGGGGTCGCGAGCCCGGCGCTGAGGAACGCATTGTAGGCCCGCCCGACGCTCTCATAGATCTCGCGGTTGCCGCGGACCATGTTGTCGTAGATGAGATCCATCGCGGAAATGAGGCCAGGGATGGCGGTGCCGAGACGAATGCCGAGGTTCACGCACTCGACAAAGGCGTTGTAGACGCTTTGGATGGTGCCGAGCCCGACGTCGCCGATGCTGATGTTGGCGACGGCGCCGAAGTTCGCGATGACGCGCTGCAGATCGGCCTGGGTGATATTTGCGCGCGCGAGCCAGAGCAACACGCTCTGCTTGACGAGCCCCTCCTCGCCGAGCAGCGACAGGATGACCGACGCGTCGTTCCACGCGGTCCGGGCCGCCGCCCAGCCTTCTTCGACCGCGTAGAGCCACGACATCGGGTTGGTCGCGGTCACGTTCAGCGCCTGCAGGTTCGCGAGGTGGCCGCCCATGCCGTCGATCATGCCCTTGGCGGCCTTCAGATTGCGGATCTGGGCGCCGGCTTCGCGCGAGGCGTGCTGCCCGTAAGTGCACCAGTTCGACACGCGCGGCGCGCCGAGATAGGCCGTCATGGCCGTGTCGAAGGCGTGATAGCTCTGGTTGATCGCCTGGTTGCGCTCGACCGGGTTGGCGATGCGTCCGATCTCCACGACGCCTGGCACCGAGTAGCTGATGGGCGGCGCGACCGAGGGCGGCGCGGCGGCGGGTGCGGCCTGTTCGGCCTGTTCGGCCTGTCCGACCGAGCCTGTGGCGACGTTGCCCTCGCGCTGGACGGCCGCGCCGGCGGTCCTGCCTTTGCGTTGGACCGGGGTGAGCATCGCCGCCTGGACCGCGAAGTCCTTGCCCCGCAGCGATGAGCGCACGCTGCTCGCGCCAGCGCTGCCGCCACCCGAAGGGTTGGGCGACGCGCGCGTGCTGTCCGCGGCAGTGCTCGTCACATTGTCACGTTCGTGCATGTCGGCACCGATCCATGGCGATCAGGCCGCGTGCATAGTGCCGTGCGCACGCGTTTTACCGATCCCCCGTGAGTGCCACGACTGTAGCACGAAACCGCCGCTTCGGGGCCATGCGAAACTGCGTTCACAGCGACTGCGTACGATCCTCCGAATTGCGGAGCCCGATCCGCTGGTGTAGGGACCGCCGTTCGCGACGTCCCGACGTGCGCGCATGTTTCGCGAAGCCGCGGTGCGGCTGCCCTCGAAATGAAAATCCCAACGAGGTCCCCATGAAGAAGACGACGCGCTTCAAGCAGATGCTGGCATCCCCCGAGCTCGAGTTCATCTGCGAAGCTCACAACGGCCTCTCCGCCAAGATCGTGGAAGAAGCCGGATTCAAAGGCATCTGGGGCTCCGGTCTCAGCATCTCGGCCGCGATGGGCGTGCGCGACAACAACGAGGCCTCGTGGACCCAGGTCCTCGAAGTGCTCGAGTTCATGGCCGAGCAGACCTCGGTGCCGATCCTGCTCGACGCCGACACCGGCTACGGCAACTTCAACAACATGCGACGCCTTGTGCAGAAGCTCGAACAGCGCGACATCGCCGCGGCCTGCATCGAGGACAAAATCTTCCCGAAGACCAACTCGTTCATCAAGGGCGAGGCGCAGCCGCTGGCCGACATCGACGAGTTCTGCGGCAAGATCAAGGCCGGCAAGGACGCCGCCAAGGACAGCGACTTCAGCATCGTCGCGCGCACCGAGGCGTTCATCGCCGGCTGGGGCTTCGACGAGGCGATGAAGCGCTGCGAGGCCTACCGCCTCGCCGGCGCCGACGCGGTGCTCGTGCACTCGAAGCTCGCCGTCGCCGATGAAATCTTTGCCTTCATGAAAGAGTGGGGCAATCGCCTCCCAGTCGTCATCGTGCCGACCAAGTACTACGGGACCCCGACTGACACGTTCCGCGAAGCCGGCATCTCGCTGGTGATCTGGGCGAACCACATCCTGCGCTCGGGCATCCGCGCGATGAAGGACATGGCCGCCTACCTCATGCAGAACCAGTCGCTCGCGGCGATCGAGAAGGACCTGCCGACGGTCGAGGAGATCTTCCGCCTCCAGGGCATGGAAGAGTACGAGAAGTGGGAGAAGCTCTACCTCCCGAAGACCAACGCCCCGGGCAAGGCGATCCTGCTCGCGGCCTCGAAGGGCCACAACTTCGGCAACCTCACCGACGACCGCCCCAAGGCGATGCTCGAGGTCGAAGGCAAGCCCGTCATCGCGCACGCGGTGTCGGCCTTCAAGGTCGGCGGTCTGCGCGACGTGACGATCGTTACGGGCTACAAGCCCGAGGCGTTCAACCTGACCTCGGTCACCTACAAGCACAACGACCAGTGGGAGGCGACCGGCGAGGTCGGCTCGCTGCTCGCGGCGAAGAAGGCGATCACCGGCAAGTGCATCATCGGCTACGGCGACGTGGTCGTGCGGCCCTTCATCGTCGAGAACCTCCTGCGCGCCAAGGGCGACATCACGGTCGTCGTCGACTACAAGCTGCCGACCAAGAAGAACCGCACGTCGGTCGACTGGGCGCGCGTCACCCCGGCCCGCGTCGAAAACGCGCCGCTCAAGGACTTCGACTACAGCCTCGTGCGCCTGGACGATCGCATCGAAGTGGCGGACGCCTCGGGCGAGTGGGTCGGCTTGGTCGGCATGTCGGAGGCGGGCGCCAAGACGTTCGGGGCCGCCATCGAAAAGCTCGCGAGCGAGGGCATCGAGGTCCAGAAGTGGTCTTTGCCGCAGCTCCTGAACCACCTCATCGAGAGTGGCACCAAGATCAACGTGCAGTACGTGCATGACAACTGGATCGACATCGACGATATCGCCGACCTGTCCGATCTCTATAAGTTCTGACCCAGGAACCCGATGACTGCCGAGCCGCTCTCTGTGCCTCCGACGCGCACATTCCATGTCGCGCCCGACGAGGTCGGTGAGCGGCTCGACCGCTTTCTGGCCAAGCATTTGCCCGATCGCAGCCGCAGCGGACTGTCGCGACTCATCGAAAACGGGCGCGTGAAGGTGTCGGGCAAGGTCCCGACCAAGGCCGGCCACGCGCTGCGCGTCGACGACGCGGTCATCATCGAGGAGCTGCCCGAGCCGGCCGAGACCGACAACCTCGCCGAGAACATCCCGCTCGTCATCGTCTACCAGGACGCGCACCTGGCGGTGATCGACAAGCCGGCCGGGCTGGTCGTGCATCCGGCCCCGGGACATCGCACCGGCACGCTCGTCAACGCGCTCCTGCACTGGGCCAAGGAGGAGGACATCACGCTCGACGTCGACGACGAGGTGCGCCCAGGCCTCGTGCATCGCATCGACAAGGACACGAGCGGGCTCCTCGTCGTCGCGTTCAACGACCTGACCCTGCGCGGCCTGCAGGCGCAATTCGCGGCGCACCAGACCGAACGGCGCTATCGCGCGGTCGTGCTCGGCCCGCGCATCGAAGAAGCCGGCACCATCACAACGAAGTACGGGCGCGATCCGAAGGACCGCAAGCGCTTCACGGGCCGCGTCGAGACCGCCCCGCGGACCGCCATCACCCACTGGCGTATGATCCAGCGCGGCAAGGCGCTCGCGTTGATCGAGCTCGCGCTCGAGACCGGGCGCACGCATCAGATCCGCGTGCACCTGTCGGAGTCCGGGCATCCGATCATCGCCGACCCCATCTATGGTCAGGTGCTCTCGAAGAACGCGAACGGCACGTTCTCGACGCTTGCCAATCAGGAGCTGCGCGCTGCGCGCGTGATGCCGCGTCTCGCGCTGCACGCGGCGATCCTGGGCTTCGTGCACCCGATCACGGGCGAAAAGCTCCGCCTCGAGTCGCCCGATCCGGCCGACTTCGCAACCCTCGTCGCGGCGCTGCGGTAGGGTCCGGCTCGCACATCGGAAGAACGCAGCCGAGGTGCCAGGTGTCCCGTGTCAAACAGCCCTACGGTGCGGATGCAAGGAACGAAGGAAGGAAGCGCGGAGGAGTACTTGACGTACTCCCCACAAGCGACCGACCGAGTGACGCCGCAGCCGCCCGCCGCAGCATTTGACAACAGACACATGGAAGCGCGAGTCGTACCCAACCGGGAGGTCCCATGCTCGAGACGCTCGCCCTGTTTCTGACTGCCGCACTGCCCGCACCGTTGCCGATGGTCGCGCCGACCGGATGTCGCGTCGAGGCGACGCTCACCGAGCTGGTCGTGAAGAGCGGCGGCACCGAAGCGCGCTATCCATGGACCGAGCGCGAGGTGCCGTTCGCCCCGGGCGAGAGCGGACCACCGCAGGTCACGACATTGCCGCTGCCAGGTGGCAAGGACCTCCTGCTCGCGTCCGTGCGCGAGTCCTGGTCGGGGGTCGCGCCGGCCGGCCTCGGTTATCTCTACGAAGTCACCTGTGGTGCAGCGCCGGCCATCCGGGTGGCGCTCACGGCGCCCGGCGTCGACTTCGGGCGGGTCGCGATCGCGCGCGACGGACGCTGGATCGTCGGCGGCTGGGGTGGTCTGCGCGTGCTAGATCCGAATACGCTGCGGCTGACCCCATTGACGAGCCCAGCGCCGTACCCGGTGCCGGCCTGTTGGACCGCCGAAGAGGGCAAGCCCGCCCGGGCGGCCGACGTACCGGTCGTCGGCGGTGACGGGATCGCACGAAGCCCTACCGAAGGTCCTGAGGAGATCCGCTTCACGCGGGGTGGTGCGTGTGGCTACGAAGCCGAGATGACCACGACCGCGCACGCGCTGTTGCTCGATCGCGGGATCGTCCGCCGTATCGCCTCCGTCACGACGCTCGCCTTCACCGATGAAGGGCACCTGCTGGTCGGCGACGGCGCAGGCCCGTGTGAGCAACAGTCGGCGAGCACACTGTGGGAGTCGGCCGACGGCGCGACATGGCGGGCGGTGGCACTTCGCGACAAGGGCGCTGCCGGGATCGCGCGGGTGGTACACCTGCCAGGTCGACTATGGCTCGCGCTCACGGCGATCTGCGATACAGGGGGTGGCGCGGTCGGCGGCGATCTGCTCGCGAGCAACGACCTCGCGACCTGGGAGCCACTCGCTGCCCTGCCTGAAGGCTTCAACATGACCGTTTCTGGTGGTGGGGGCATCGTCGAGCTGCTCGTCGACGGTGAGCGCGCCTACCTCGCGTCCGAGCAGGGCAAGGTGTTGCGCTGGTTCGAGTCGAGCGATGGACGCGAATGGCAGCCGAGCGCCAAGCGGCAGGTCCGCGTCGCGCAAGGCCTCGCCAAGACCCTGGGCGTGGGCGCCATCAATGGGCTCACGGACTCGGCCGCGGCGCGCTACGCGTGGACGTCGGACGGGCTCTTCATGAAGCCGAAGGCAGAGGATGCGACGCCCTGGACGCGCATCTTCCCACGTTGATGCCGACCCGACTCGTCATGGCCGTCTTGCTGGCTGCGCTGACAAGCTGCGGAACGACCGAAGCGCCCGTGCGCAAACAGGCTCCGCCCGAGCGTGCACGACTGCCCGGTCCTTCGCAGGCGATCTGCGACCCGAACGGCTGCGGCATCTTCTGTCTGCGCGCCGCCTGCGGCGAGGCTCAGGACGCGTGCGTCGCCAAGTGCCAGGCGGTCTGCGGTGACGGCTACTTCGACGACCGCGATGGGCCCGTGATGGCGTGCGTGGTCGGCACGCCCTCGGCCAAGGACGGGTGCAAGGCCGCCACGGGGTGCTGCGAGGCCGACTACACGAGCCAGCTCTGCCGCCCGAGCACGACCGCAACCGTTCCAACCGGCCCACCCGGCCCGCTTTGAATTGACTAGCTTGTTCAGATCGTAGACAAGCGCCGACCTGAACACCTGTGACGTAGGAGGATCGCGATGGAGGAAGCGGCAGAGACGATGGTGGAGACGCTCAAGCGCAAGATCGACAGCAGCGCCGGAAAAGCTGCATTCCAAGCCAAGCTCGGCGCGATCCTCGGCGCGACCGTGGGCCCGGCGACGGTTGATGCGGAGTACAGCGCCGAGCGTGCGCTCGACCTCGTCGACATCGCGCGCCAGGAGGACATCGCGGCCAAGCTCGCCCTCCTCCCCGAGGAGCTGTTCTCGAGCATGCGGGTGGCCGAACTCGAGGCGTTCGCGGTGGCGACCCTGCACCTGCACGAGCTCCATCAGAGCGCGGCGCAGGCTGCTGCCAGCAAGCCGTCCGCGGCCGAAGACGCCAAGCTCGCCGACAAGCTCCTCGAAGAGGCCGAGGCGGTGCGCGGGACACTGCACAAGCTGCTCGACTACCACTTCGGCGAGGACGCGCTGATCGCTACCGAGCTCGCGGAGTCGCGGGGCCGCCGCGGTGCGTTCCGGGTGGCCGCAACGCTGGCGCGCCTGGCGTCGCTCGCTCGCGAGCGTTTGGCGGTGCTCTCGAAGGACACGAAGTACTGGCGTCCCTCGCTCATCGCGGACGCCGATCGCCTCGCGACCGAGGTCCAGGCGAGCGTGCAGACGATGTCGGAGAAGGACGCGCTCGAACTCAAGCGTCGCGCGTTCCAGCTCATCGAGGCGCCGTTCACCGATCTCCGCAGCACGCTCATGTGGCTCCTGCGCAATGAGCCAAGCAAGATCCTGGCGCTGCCGGTCCTGAAGAAGCCGACCGTACGCAAGAAGGCCGAAGCCTGACGATGGCATCCGGTCGCAAAGGTGCCGAGCCAAGCTCGGCCGCGGCCGCGCTGCCAAGGGTGGACGCCATCGCCCGCGAGCTCGAGCGCGCCGGCGCTTCGCCGCATCACGCGGTCCGAGTCGAAGGGGCAAGGCAGGCGATCGCCGCGGCACGCGCAGCACTGCTCGCGGGCGAACCCGTGCCGAGCCAGGCCGCAATCATTGCTCGCGCGACCGCCTGGATTGCGGCCCGCGCGCAGCCGATGCTGCAACGGGTCATCAACGCGACGGGCGTGATCGTGCACACGAACCTTGGCCGGGCACCACTGCCGGCCGAGGCGGTCGCGTCCGCGCTCGGCTACTGCAATCTCGAGTACGATCTTGGGACGGGCGAGCGCGGCTCGCGCCGATCACACATCGAACCGTTGCTGGTCGAGCTATCGGGCGCCGAAGCGGCGCTCGTCGTCAACAACTGTGCGGCCGCGCTGGTGCTCGCGCTGGCAAGCCTCCCGCCACAGACGAGCCTTGGCACTGTCGCGCAGGGCCGCTCCCGCGAAGTCATCGTCTCACGCGGCGAGCTCGTCGAGATCGGTGGCTCGTTTCGGATCCCCGAGATCCTTGCATCAGCGGGCGTCACGCTGTGCGAGGTCGGCACCACCAACCGAACCTACGCGAGCGACTACGCGGCGGCGATCGGCCCCGGGACCGTCGCGGTCCTGCGCGTGCACCCCTCCAACTTCAAGCTCTCGGGCTTCATCGCGCGCCCTTCGCTGAATGAGCTCGCGACTATGTCCCAGGCGGCCGGCCTGCCGTTCCTGGTCGACCTCGGCAGTGACCCGATGCTTCCGTTGTCCGCCGTATCGGCTTCGGCTTTCGTCGCTGGCAAGCCGGCACTCGCCGCGGACCCAGGCGACGACACGCTCGCGGCCGCGCTTGCCGCAGGCGCCGACATCGTCATGTTCTCCGGCGACAAGCTCATCGGCGGGCCCCAGGCCGGTCTCGTGCTCGGTCGTCGCACGCCGCTCGATCGTATGGCGCGCCACCCTTTGATGCGCGCACTGCGCCCCGACAAGCTCGCGCTCGCGGCGCTCGAGTATGTCCTGCGCGCCCGCGCGAGCGGCTCACTCGAGCGCGTGCCGGTCCTCTACATGGCGTCGCTCGATCGCGCCCACCTCCGCGTGCGCGCCGAGCGTCTCGGCGCATCACTCAACGAGGCCGACATCGCGTCCGAGATCGTCGCTACCGCTGATCCGATCGGCGGCGGTAGCCACCCCGAAGCGACCCTGCCCGGCGCCGGTCTGGCATTGTGTCTGCCCACCCGTGCAGCCGCCGACAGCGTCGCAACGCTGCCACAGAGCCTCGATCAATGGCACGCAAGACTTCGCCAGGGTCGTCCGCCGGTGATTGCGACGCTCGCGAAAGACCGCCTCGTGATTGCACTCAGAACCGTGCCGGAGGCCGACGAGCGGGACCTCATTCAGGCCATCATCTCGAGCCTTGACACGCCCACATCGCTCATCTAGTTTCCGCGCCCCTATGCGAGGGGCGATGAAATCGCAACCCGCACCCTCATTGGCGATGGCAATCCTGCCTTCGCGACCTCGGAGAGCATGACTATGGCCATCACCCTTCGCCTCGCGCGCTACGGCACGAAGAAGCGCCCCTTCTTCCGCATTGTTGCGGCCGACACCCGCGCTCGCCGCGACGGCCGCTTCCTCGAGCTCGTCGGCACCTACGACCCGTCGCAGAGCCCGCCGGCCGTCTCGCTCGTGCGGGAGCGCGTCAAGCACTGGCGCAGCGTCGGTGCCGTTCCCTCGGACACCGTTCGCGGGCTCCTCAACCGCTTCATGAACGCGCCCGACACCGCCTTCCGCCCCTCGACGCCCGCGTCGAAGAAGAAAGCCGCCGCCCCGACGCCGGCGAGCTGACGTGGAAGACCTGCTTACCTACATCGGCAAGGGGATCGTCTCCCATCCCGATGACTTCAAGGTCGAGAAGAAGGTCGACGGCGACGTCGATCTCTACAATCTCACCGTGAACCAGGACGACTTCGGCCAGGTCATCGGCCGCCAGGGCCGCACTGCCCGCGCCCTCCGCGCGATCGCGCGCGCCGCGGCGGCACGCACCGGCCGTCGTGCCCAGGTCGAAATCCTGGAGTGAACGGGCGCTGCGGCGAGTGGCTGCGGCCTCGCTTCCTCGTAGCGCCGGAAGGACGCGACCTCGAGGTCGCCTCCGCGCTCCCTTCGGGCGCTCCTTGCATCCATCTCGCCTCGCCGCCCGTTCAGGGTGGCAAGGCTCTCTGAGAGAGCAATGAACCTCCTCCTCGTCGGCGTCGTGACCAAGGCTCACGGCCTCCGCGGGGAGGTCGTCGTGCAGCCTCATCATGCGGGCTCACCCCTGTGGAAGCCCGGCCTCGCGATGCACGGCATCGCCCGTGATGTCGCGGACAGGGCGACCGATCGCGTCGCAACGGCACCCCTGCGCTCGTTCGTCTTGCGCGGCTGCCGAAGCCAGATCACCGGGGGCGAGCAGAGCTACCTCTGCCTCTTCGAGGGCGTCGCCACCCGCGACGCGGCCGATGCTCTACGCGGCCTGCACCTGGCCGTCGACGAGACCGCCCTGCCGCCGGCCGCCCCCGACGAGTTCTACCATCACGAGCTGCGCGGCTACGCCGTCGTCGACACGGCTGGAACCCACCTCGGCACCGTCGTCGGCGTCTTCCCAAACCCGGCCCAGGACCTGATCGAGGTCGTACCGCCCGCCACCAAAGCGGACCCGAAGCCCGAGACCTGGTTTGTGCCGTTCGTCTCGGCGATCGTGACGACCGTCTCGCGCGAGACGCGCACGATCACCATCGACCCACCCGAGGGCCTGGTCCCGTGAGCGACGCCACGCCGGTCCCTTTCCGCTTCGACGTTGTGACGTTGTTCGCACCACTGTGCGAGCCCTATGTCCGGGGCGCGATGCTCGGCCGGGCCCACAAGAAGGGCATCATCGATGTCGCATTCACCGACCCGCGCGACTTCACGACCGACGTACATCGCACCGTCGACGACGGCCCGTTTGGCGGCGGCGCCGGCATGGTGATGTTGCCCGAGCCGCTGGCCCGCGCGGTCGAACACGTCCAGGCCACCCGCGCCCCGGCACGAGTCGTCCTGATGTCGCCGTCCGGCCGCCCGTTTACGCAACAGATCGCCAAAGAATACGCAATGCTTGGCAGCCTGGCCCTCGTTTGCGGGCGCTATGAAGGCATCGACGAACGCGTCTCCGAGTTCGTCGTCGACGAAGAGCTTTCGCTCGGCGACTTCGTCCTGACCGGCGGAGAGCTGAGCGCCATGGCCGTCATCGACGCCGTCTCACGCCTCTTGCCAGGCGTACTCGGCAACGCGGTCGGCGCGACCTCAGAGTCCTTCACCGACCAGCCGCTGCTCGAGTACCCGCAGTACACGCGCCCCCATGTGTGGCGCGGTCGCGCGGTCCCCGAGATGCTGCTGTCCGGCCACCATGCGAAGATCGACGCGTGGCGTGATGCCCAACGACAGATCCGGACACGTCAGCGCCGTCCGGACCTGTGGTCCCGTTACCTTGCAGGCCGGAAGGACCCGCTCGGGGACGCATAATCCTCCTTGCGCTTTTTAGACGAATGGATATCTATATCGCCCTCGCCCATCACCCGGTGTTGAACCGTGTGGGGGGCGTCGTGACCACCTCGGTCACGAACCTCGACATACACGACCTCGCCCGGATCTCGCGGACGTACGACGTCCGTCGGTACTTCGTGGTGACCCCCATCGCGGAGCAGCGTGAGCTCGTCCGCAGGGTGGTCTCCCATTGGGTCACCGGAGAAGGGCGGACCTCGAACCCGGACCGCTCCGAAGCGTTCTCCCGGGTCGAGGAGGTCCCGAGCCTCGAAGCCACATGCGAAGCCATCGCGGCACACCACGGGCAAGCCCCGCTGGTCATCGGGACCTCGGCCAAGAATGAGCGCGAGACGGTCGGCTATCCGGTTATCCGGCAACGACTGTTGCGCGACTCCGGTCCGGCGCTGCTCGTGTTCGGAACCGGCTGGGGGCTCACCTCCGACGCAATCTCGAAGTGCGATCTGATGCTGCCCCCGATAGACGCCATCCCCGCTCGCGCGGGCTACAATCATCTGCCGGTGCGCGCCGCCGTAGCCATCATCCTGGATCGCCTGTTCGGCGACATCTGAGTAAAGAGAGCCTCCCATGAGCATCACCCCTGCCCTCGCCAAGGTCCAATCGCTCCAGCTCCGCCTGGACACCCCTGACTTCTCGGCGGGCGACACCGTGCGCGTTCACGTGCGCATCCGCGAAGGCGAGAAGGACCGCATCCAGGTCTTCGAAGGGGTCGTCATCGCGCGCCACGCCAACGGCCTGTCGTCGACCTTCACGGTCAGGAAGGACAGCTACGGTGTCGGCGTCGAGCGCTGCTTCCCGCTGCACAGCCCCCGCATCGAGAAGATCGAGGTCAAGGACAAGGGCCGCGTCCGCCGCGCCAAGCTGTTCTATCTGCGCGACCTCACGGGCAAGGCCGCTCGCATCCGTTCGCTGCGCGACATTCGCTACGAAAAAGAGTGAGTGGCTCCGGTTTCGCCAAAGGTGCACCGCGCCATGCCCTCCTCACGGAAGGCAGCGGGTGCCACGCCGGCGGCGAAACCGAAACGGGCGCCTTCACGGCCGGATCCATTGCCCGGCCTCGTGTCGGAGTCATTTGTTTGCGGTGAGGTCGAGCTCTGGGCCCGTGCCCGAGAGCTCGGCGCGCTGATAGGCCTCGACGAGGCCGGCCGTGGCCCGCTGGCCGGTCCGGTTGTCGTCGCGGCATGCGCCCTCCCCGACCCGTGCCCGCTCGCGGGCATCAACGACTCGAAGAAGCTGACCCAAGCTCAGCGTGAGGCGCTGTTCGAGCCTATCCTCGCGTGCGCGCTCGGCGTCGGCCTGGTCGTCGTCGAGCATGATGTCATCGACGACATGAACATCCTGCGCGCGTCGCTGCATGGGATGGCGCTCGCGTGGGAACAGCTCGTCGCCGAACGACCGGACTTGCGCGGCGCAATCGTCCTGGTCGATGGCAAGGACCGCGCCCCGCTGCCGCCCGACGTCGACCAGCGCCCGATCATCAAGGGCGACGCGCGCAGCCTCAACATCGCGGCCGCATCGATCCTCGCGAAGGTGGCGCGTGACCGCATCATGCACATCTACCACGGCGAGTATCCCGACTACGGCTTCGACCGCCACAAGGGCTATCCAACCGTGGCCCATCGCGCCGCGGTCGAGCGCCACGGACCTTCGCCCATCCATCGCAGGTCCTTCAACATGCCGGCCGGCCCGACGCCAGAGGCCCCGACTGCTGCCGACAAGCTATCGCTCTTTCCGCCAGCAGCGGCCACGGCGCGCGGCAAGGCATGACCGAAGAGCGCCAGCGACTCGGTCGCCGCGCCGAGGCCAAGGCCCTCTCCCACCTCGAGGCCGCCGGGTTGAAGGTCGTCGCGCGCAACTGGAAGGCCCCGTCGCGCCCCGGCTTTGGTGGCCACGGCGGCGAGCTCGACCTGGTGATGCGCGACGGCGAGGTCCTGGTCTTCGTCGAGGTCCGCGCGACCTCACCACGGCGCGGTACCGGCACGACCACGGGCTTTGGCGGTGGCGCAGCCTACAGCGTCGGCCCCGCCAAACAACGGCGCCTCGCGGCCCTCGCCCAGTTGTTCCTCTACGGTCACCAACCCAAGCCGCGCGCCATGCGCTTCGACGTCGTTGCCCTCACGCGAAAAGGGTTCTTCGACTGGGAGCTGCGATGGTACCGCAACGCCTTCTCCGTCTGAATTCGCCGCTACGACGACCGGGGGCGTCGTCGCTCCCTTCTCGGCGGCCCATGAGGCCTGCCTCGTCGGGGCTCCTAGCCCGCGGCCGTCTCGCTGGCGAATTCGGGGCAGCCGCTACGACGACCGGGGGCGGCGTCGCTCCCTTCTCGGCGGCCCATGAGGCCTGCCTTGTCGGGGATCCTAGCCCGCGGCCGT
>Ga0105046_10000937_pt1 | contig 43211 bp, 31 predicted proteins | sample MAT03_FD_78385 | JGI IMG/M metagenome (GOLD analysis project Ga0105046, IMG submission 78385) | Freshwater microbial communities from Lake Fryxell liftoff mats and glacier meltwater in Antarctica - MAT-03 (megahit assembly) | ecosystem: Environmental > Aquatic > Freshwater > Ice > Liftoff... | reverse complement strand
TCCCGCCGCGGCCGTTCCCGCCTCCGAAGACCGATCCCCGCGCGAGGATGGCCAACCCGACCGCGCCGGTGTCCTCGCCCCCGACTTCGACCTTGCGACGCCGGCCGGCGAGCGGGTCACGCTGGCCTCCCTCCGGGGCAGCGTCGTCGTACTCGAGTTCTCGGGGTCGTGGTGCCTGCCCACCCGCGAGGCCCACCCCGAACTGCAGGTCCTGACGGACGGCTTCAAGGACCGCCCGGTGCGGGTCTTCCAGCTCACCGTCCGCGAGCGGACGCCCGCCGCGGTGACAGAGGCGCACCGGCAGGGGGGCCACGCCTTCGGCCTGCTGCTGGGCGCGGACGGGGCGGCGAGGGCGTATGGGGTGCGGGTCTATCCGACGTACATCGTGATCGACGGCGCGGGCGCGATCGTCGCGACCGAGAGCGGGTATGCGCCGGAGGCGACGATGAAGGCCATCGCCGCCGCCGTCGGCCGCGCGTTGGGCATCCCGGCGATCGACGAGGCCACGCCGCCTTCCGCCCCCGAATGAGCGCGGCGACACGACTTGGCGCATGAAGAGGCCCCCGCGTCGGACGCGGGGGCCTCGGGTGATCGCGCGGATGCGGACGATCTCAGGTGGTCACTTGCCCTTCTCCTCCATCAGCGCCGCCTGGGCCGCGGCGAGGCGGGCGATGGGGACGCGGAAGGGGGAGCAGGAGACGTAGTCCATGCCGACCTTGTGGCAGAAGTAGACGCTCCTGGGATCGCCGCCGTGCTCGCCGCAGATGCCGACCTTGAGGTCGGGCTTGGTCTTGCGGCCCTTGGTGACGCCGATGTCGATGAGCTGTCCGACGCCGGCGGTGTCGAGGCTCTGGAAGGGGTCGTGGGGGAGGAGTTCGCGCTGGAGGTAGTCGGGGAGGAAGCTGCCGATGTCGTCGCGCGAGAAGCCGAAGGTCATCTGGGTGAGGTCGTTGGTGCCGAAGCTGAAGAAGTCGGCCTTCTCGGCGATCTCGTCGGCGGTGAGGGCCGCGCGGGGGATCTCGATCATGGTGCCGATCTTGATGTCGAGGCGGGGCTTGAAGTCCTGCTCCTCCTTGACCTTGGCGATGGTGGCCTCGACCTCGGCGCGGAGGGCGGCGAGCTCCTTGATGGTGCCCACGAGGGGGATCATGATCTCGGGCATGGCCTTGATGTTGCTGCGGAGGCAGTCGATCGTGGCCTCGACGATGGCCCGGACCTGCATCTCGAGGATCTCGGGGTAGGTGACGCAGAGGCGGCAGCCCCGGTGTCCGAGCATGGGGTTGGCCTCGTGCAGCTGCGAGACCCGGCGCTTGACGGTCTCGAGGGGGATGCCGAGCATCTTCGCCATCTCGCCCTGGTTCTTGTCGTCGTGGGGCAGGAACTCGTGCAGGGGCGGGTCGATGAGGCGGATGGTGACGGGCAGGCCCTTCATGGCCTTGAAGATTCCCATGAAGTCGTCGCGCTGGTAGGGCAGGAGCTTGTCGAGCGCGGCGACCCGCTTCTCCTTGGTCTCGGCGAGGATCATCTCGCGCATCGAGCGGATGCGGTCGCCCTCGAAGAACATGTGCTCGGTGCGGGTGAGGCCGATGCCTTCGGCCCCGAAGTCCCGGGCCCGCTGGGCGTCCTCGGGCGTGTCGGCGTTGGTGCGGACGCCCAGGCGGCGGTACTTGTCGGACCACTTCATGACCTGCTGGAAGTCGCCGGACATCTTGGGCTCGGTGGTGGAGACGACGCCGACCATGACCTCGCCGGTGGAGCCGTCGATGGAGAGGACGTCGTCGCGCCCGAAGGTGCGGCCCTTGATGGTCAGCCGGCCCTTGGCGGGGTCGATCTCGAGCTCGCCCGCGCCGACGACGCAGCACTTGCCCCAGCCGCAGGCGACGACCGCGGCATGGCTGGTGCGGCCGCCCGTGGAGGTGAGGATGCCCGCGGCCGAGTGCATGCCCTCGACGTCCTCGGGGCTGGTCTCCTTGCGGATGAGCAGGACCTTCTCGCCGGCCTGGGCGCGCCGGACGGCCTCCTCGGCGGTGAAGGCGAGCTTGCCGACGGCGGCGCCGGGGGAGGCGGGGATGCCGCGGGTGAGGACCTCGACGCCCTTCTTCTTCGAGGCGTCGAAGCTGGGGAGCAGGAGCTGGGTGAGGTCCTGGGCGGGGATGCGGAGAAGGGCGGTCTTCTCGTCGATCAGGCGCTCCTTGACCATCTCGCAGGCGATGCGGACGGCGGCGGTGCCGGTGCGCTTGCCGGTGCGGGTCTGGAGCATGTAGAGGACGCCGCCCTCGATGGTGAACTCGATGTCCTGCATGTCCTTGTAGTGCTTCTCGAGCTTGCCCTTGATGTCGAGGAGCTGCTGGTGGACCTTCTTGTTCCACTTGGGCATCTGGTCGACCTGCAGCGGCGTGCGGATGCCGGCGACGACGTCCTCCCCCTGGGCGTTGACGAGGTACTCGCCGTAGAAGGCGTTCTCGCCGGTGGCGGGGTTGCGGGTGAAGGCGACGCCCGTGCCGGAGGTCTCGCCCATGTTGCCGTAGACCATCGACTGGATGTTGACGGCGGTGCCGTTGAGGCCGCTGATGCCGGCGATGCGCCGGTACGAGATGGCCCGGTCGCCGTTCCAGCTCTTGAAGACCGCCTCGATGGCGAGCTCGAGCTGCTTGAAGGGGTTCTGCGGGAAGACCTCGCCCACCGAGCGCTGGTACACGACCTTGTACGCGTCGCACAGCTCGATCATGCCCGCCTCGGGCACATCGGTGTCGAGCGAGACGCCGTACTTGGCCTTGATCTTGCCGAAGGCCTGCTCGAACAGGTGGTGATCGACGCCCATCACCACGTCGCCGAACATGTTGATCAGGCGGCGGTACGAGTCGTACGCGAAGCGCGCGTTGCCCGTCCCGTTGGCCAGCGCGGCGACCGAGAGGTCGGTCAGGCCCAGGTTCAGGATCGTGTCCATCATGCCCGGCATCGAGACCGCGGCCCCCGAGCGGACCGACACGAGCAGCGGGTTGGTGGCGTCGCCGAACTTCTTGCCCGATTCCTTCTCGAGGAAGGCGATGTTCTTGTGGACCTCGTTCATGAGGCCGTGGGGCAGGCGCTGGCCGTTGCGGTAGTAGTTCGCGCAGGTGTCGGTGGTGATCGTGAAGCCGGCGGGGACGGGCAGGCCGATCGTGGTCATGTCGGCCAGGTTGGCGCCCTTGCCCCCCAGCAGCAGCTTCATGCTGGGGTCCCCCTCGGTCTTGGTCTGGCCGAAGTAATAGACCATCTTCCCCGGCTTGTTGCGGAGGTTGGGGGCGAGGCTCCCGTTGGCCGCCTCGGCGACGGCCTCGACGGGGGCGGCCTTGCGGATCACCTTCTTGAGGGTCTTCTTGGCACCCCCGCCCGCGGCGTGCTGCACCGTGGCGGAGGGACGGGACTTGGCCGGGGACGGCGACGGCATCTTGGGCATCGGCAACCTTTCACTGCTGCGGCCGGGTTCGGGCGGGGGCGGATTCGGACGGCTCGGCCCGCCGCCCGTTGGTCTCGGATCGATGGGGTCGGACTGCGGCGTCCGACCCGGGAAAGTACCTACCCGACACGCCTAGCCTCCGGATTAGGGTTCCGATAGGTTCGTCGGCGTATCACAGGCGCGCGGTCTGCCCTCGCGTTCAGGCAGGGTGGAAGTCTAGGAACGGCCGCCCCCCGGGGCGAGTTTTCGTTGCCGCCCCGCGCGCCAAGGCCCGGAGCGCAACGATGCGCCGATGACCCGTCGTCCCGTCGCGCTCGCGTTGACCCCGGCCGCGGCCCTGCGCGCGTGGCCGCGCGAGGTGCCGCTGGCCGCCCTCTGGTCGGGGGGCGATGCCCCCGACGCCCGCTGGACAGTGCTCGCGCGGGCCGGCGCGCGGCGGACGCTCGGGCGGGGCGCATCGCGCGACGAGGCCCTCTCGCTCCTCCGGGAGGTGGGGGCGGGAACGCCCGCCCCGCCCGGCGACCCCGATGCGCCCCCGCTCGGCCCCGGCTGGATCGGGTGGATGTCGTACGACCTGGGCACGCTGCTGGAACCCGCCGCGGCGGGCCCGCGCCCCGCGACGGACGAGGAGGCATGGCCGCTGATGGAATGGGTCCGCTGCGACGAGGGGCTCGCCCACGACCGCCTGCGGGACGCGTGGTGGTCCTTCGGCGGCTTCGACCCCGCGCGACTGATCCCCGGTCAGCCGGCTGAGAGGTTCGAGGTCGGCCCGCTCGCGAGCGGCACGGGACGCGAGGCGTTCGAGGGGTCCGTGGCCCGCGCGCTGGAGTACATCCGCGCGGGAGACGTCTATCAGGTCAATCTCACCCACCGGCTCCGCGGCTCCTTCGCCGGCTCGACGCGGGCGTTCTTCGCGTCCCTCGTGGCGGGCGCGGACCCGTGGCACGGCGCGTACGTCGAGACCGGGACGGGGGACGATCGCCGCGCCGTCGCCAGCGCCAGCCCAGAGCTCCACCTCTCGTTCGATCCGGCGTCGCGCCGCGTCATCACCCGGCCCATGAAGGGCACGCGCCGCGCCGATCTCCGCGCCGACGCCGACGGGCGGAGCGACCTGTTCGCGAGCGCCAAGGACGCCGCGGAGCTGCACATGATCGTCGACCTCATGCGCAACGACCTCGGGCGGGTGAGCGACCTGGGGAGCGTCCGCGTCGACGAGGCGCGACGCATCGAGCGGCACGGGGGGGCCGGGGACGGCCTGTGGCAGGCGACGGCGACGGTCTCGGGGCGGCTCCGCGATGGCCTAGGGCTGGCCGACCTCGTCGCCGCGACGTTCCCCGCGGGCTCGATCACGGGCGCCCCCAAGATCCGCGCGATGCGGCTCATCGGCGAGCTCGAACCCGTGCTCCGCGGCCCGTACTGCGGCGGCGTCGGCTACGTCGCCGACGACGGCGGCCTCGCTTTCAGCGTCGCGATCCGCACGGCCTTGCTGCACGGGGGCGTGCTCGACTACGGCGTGGGCGCCGGGATCGTCGCCGACAGCGAGCCGGAGACGGAATGGCGCGAGACTCTCGACAAGGCCGGGGCCCTGCGCGCCGCCGCGCGGGGCGCGACGCCGCCCGTCAGCGTCCTCGCATCCGGCGCAGGGGCCCGCGCACGAAGCGGTCGCGCTCGGCCGGGGTGAGCACGATCGCGAACGCCAGGAGCGCGAACGCCGCCCCGAACGCCGCCGCGACGACCCCGACCTCCGCGAGGTCCCACGTCCGGCCCAGATGCTCCACGATCCACGGCGCGGCGACGGGCACCGGCGCCGCGAGGAGCGTCGCGAGCGCCGGCCGCGCAAGGGGGGCGAAGAGGTCGCGGATGCGGATGCCCAGGCACCGGGCCGCCACCCGCGGCAGCAGCCCGAGGTGCACCGTGGCGTAGACCGTCGCCAGCACGACGGGCACGATGTACAGCCGCTGCTCCGGGGGTGCGGCGACGAGGGCGATCAGCGTCAGCACCGGGTTCGCCGCCGCCCCGGCCAGAAGCAGGGGGGCGTACCGCCGCAGGTGCCCCGCGCCGTACAGGATGGCGATCCAGCCGTTGGCGACGGCGCGGACGGCCAGGGCGGCGCACATGATCTGCACCGTCGTCGCGATGGCGGGGACCATCCGGGCGGGGTCATCGAGGCTCCCCGCCAGCCAGAGCGAGACCAGCGGCCGGGCGAGGCACAGGAAGAGGAGCGCGACGGGGAACGCGACCAGCCCGAGCAGCCGCGTCGTGTGGTGCACGAGCGCCCGGAGCGGGCGGTCCCCCGCCGTCCCCAGCCGCGCCGACACGGCGTCGAGCCCGAAGGTCACGCCCTGCGCCGCCTGGCCGATGTAGTTGACCAGCTGCACCGCCACGCCGAAGACCGCGTTCCCGGCGAGGCCCAGGAAGCCGTTGGTCAGGAACGACCCGGCCCGCTCGTACAGGTTGTTCGACGCCTCGACCGCGACGTACCAGCGGAGCGTTCCCGTCACCGCGCCGACCTCGGCCCGGCGCACCAGCGCGGGCCGCGGCCGCAGGCGCGGCTCGGTCAGCAGCAGGTGCGCCACCGGCAGCACCAGCAGCGTCGCCTGCATCAGCGCGACGCCCGCCGCCCACGAGGCCACGCCCCGCGCCGGATCCTCGACGCCCAGCCCCGCGAGCACGAGCGCGGGGACGAGCATCGAGGTGCGGTCGGCGAGAATCCACAGGTTGTAGCGGACGAACCTCTCCTGCACGACCAGCATGTTGAAGATCGGCGAGAGCGCGGTCGAGAGCGCAAGGAACAGCCCCTGGCAGAGCACGATCGTCCGGGCGGCGCCGACCAACCCCGGAGCGATCGTCAGCAGCGGCACCACGGCGTACAGGACCGCGAAGAGCAGCAGCACGACGCCCGCCGCCCCGGCGCTCACGGCCAGGGCCGCGTTGAGCACCCGCCGGAAGTGATCGTCGTCCCCCGCGTGGTGCGCGGCCCCCAGCTCGCGCACGACCGACCGGGCCGTGATCTCCTGGAACATCGCCGCGATGCCGACGCCGGCCCCGAGGAGGGAGATCAGCCCCATCGCCTCGGTCCCGACCCACCGGAGCATGAACGGGACGAAGATCAGCCCCAGGAGCAGGTTGGAGCCCAGGCGCGCGTAGTTGGCGACCATCCGGACCAGACCCCGCGACGCTTCGGACTTCACGTCGGGTTCACTCCGGACACGGGGCGGGGAGGGACGAACCCCGAGCGTATCCGGACGCCCGGCGGCTGAACGAGGCCCGAGCGTGAGCGAGCGGGACTCGGGGGCTCCCGGAGTTCCCGCTCGGGCAGGCTCGGCCCTGGTCCGACGTCGGAAGCCCTCGCGGCCTTTGCGCATCCTTCGTGCCGCCGCTCCCATCGGTTCAACAGGAACCTCAGATCGGCCGATCTTGGGGCGCTAGGCTTGGCCCCGGCGCCCCGCGGACGTCCCAACGGACCCCCTTCGCAGCAGAAAGGCCCACGAATGAGCGGTTTCCAGCAGCTCAAGGACAAGATCGAGCAGAACACCGCCAAGGTCGGCATCATCGGCCTCGGGTACGTCGGCCTCCCCCTCGCCCACGCCCTCCACACGGGGGGTCTGCCGGTCCTGGGCTTCGACATCGACCTGTCCAAGATCGAGATGCTCAAGCAGGGGAAGAACTACCTCGTCCACCTCGGCCACGGGATGACGCAGAACCTCGCCGCCAGCGGGCGGTTCGAGGCCACGACCGACTTCGCCCGACTGGGCGAGTGCGACGTCGTCATCGTCTGCGTCCCCACGCCCCTGGGGCACCACCAGGAGCCCGACCTCAGCTACGTCCTCAACGCCGGCGCCGCGATCGGCCGGTGCCTGCGGCCCGGCCAGCTCCTGAGCCTCGAGTCGACGACCTATCCCCGCACGACCCGCGACGAGTTCCTCCCCGAGATCATGAAGCACGCCCCCGCCGCGAGCAAGGGGCTCGAGAGCGGCAAGGACTTCTGGGTCGTGTTCTCGCCCGAGCGCGAGGACCCGGGCCGCAAGAGCCACTCGACCAGCACCATCCCCAAGCTGGTGGGCGGGCTGGACGACGAGGCGACCGCCTTGGGCGGCGTGCTCTACCGCAAGGGCGTCAAGGAGGTCGTCGAGGTCAGCAGCGCCGAGGTGGCCGAGTCGGGCAAGCTGCTCGAGAACATCTTCCGGGCGGTCAACATCGCCCTGGTCAACGAGATGAAGACGGTGCTGCAGGACATGGACATCGACATCTGGGAGGTGGTCAAGGCCGCCTCCACCAAGCCCTTCGGCTTCATGCCCTTCTACCCCGGCCCGGGGCTTGGCGGGCACTGCATCCCCATCGATCCCTTCTACCTGACGTGGAAGGCCAAGGAGGTCGGGCGGCAGACCAAGTTCATCGAGCTGGCCGGCGAGGTCAACTCCGCCATGCCGCACTACGTCATGCAGCGCCTTACCCTGGCCCTCAACGACCACCGCAAGTCCGTCCGCGGGGCCAAGGTGCTGGTGATCGGCCTGGCCTACAAGCCCGACATCGACGACACCCGCGAGAGCCCCTCCTTCGAGCTCATCAAGCTCCTGGGCGACCTGGGCGCCGAGGTCTCGTACCACGACCCGCTCGTCCCCGAGACCCGCCCCGTCCGCAAGCACGACCTGGGCATGAAGAGCACGCCGCTGACGCAGGCGAACATCGCCGGCTTCGACTGCGTGCTCATCGCGACCAACCACACGAACATCGACTACGCCGCGATCGCCAAGCATTCCAAGCTCGTCGTCGATACCCGCAACTCGATGGCGCCCTTCGCCGCCGAGACCAAGGGCCGCGTCTACAAGGCCTGATCCCGCCCCCTACCTTCCCCCAATGGCCTTCGTTCTCTCCTGCCGCGACCTCTCCAAGACCTTCGGCACCCGCACGCTCTTCACCGGCGTCTCGCTCGTGCTCGAGGAGCGCGAGCGCCTCGCCCTGATCGGCCCCAACGGCAGCGGCAAGAGCACCCTCCTCAAGATCATGGCCGGCCTCGAGGTTCCCGACACCGGTGAGGTGACCGTCCGCAAGGGCCTCCGCCCCGCCTACGTCGCCCAGACCGACATCTTCCAGGACGGGGCGACCCTCCTCTCGGCCGTCAGCGACGCCGTCCGGGGCGAGCCCCACATCCACGACGAGCACGAGGCCGACGCCGCGGCCGAGCAGGCCCTCCGGCGCGTCGGCTTCGAGGACCTCGCCCAGCCCGCCGCGGCCCTCTCCGGCGGCCAGCGCAAGCGCCTCTCCATCGCCCGCGCCATCGCCCGCGAGCCCGACGCCGTCCTCCTCGACGAGCCCACCAACCACCTCGACCTCGAGGGGATCCGCTGGCTCGAGGGGATGCTCCGCGCCGCCCCCTTCGCCAGCATCGTCATCACCCATGACCGCCGCTTCCTCGAGACCGTCGCCACCCGCGTGGTCGAGCTCAGCCGCGACTACCCCGGCGGCACCTTCTCCGCCCAGGGCGGGTACGAGGAGTTCATCCGCCGGCGCGAGGAGTTCCTCGAGGGCCAGCGCCGCCAGGCCCAGGCCCTCGCCGGCCAGGTCCGCGAGGACCTCCGCTGGCTCGGCCGCGGCGCCCAGGCCCGCCGCACCAAAAGCAAGAGCCGCATCGAGGCCTCGTACGAACGCATGGACGAGCTCGCCGAGCTGCGCACCCGCACGACGGGTCCGAAGGCCGCGGCGATCGAGTTCAACGAGACCGGCCGGCGCACGCAGAAGCTGCTCCAGGCCCGCGCCCTCACCAAGTCCCTCGGCGGCCGCCGCCTCTTCACCGACCTCTCGCTCACGCTCACGCCCGGCATGAAGCTCGGGCTCCTGGGCCCCAACGGCAGCGGCAAGACGACGCTCATCCGCGTCCTGACCGGCGCGACGGAGCCCGACCCGCCCACGCCCGAGGCCCTCCGCGAGGCCGCCGAGACCAAGGCCCCCGCGGGCGTCCCGCCCCCCGGCACGGTCCGCCGCGCCGACGGTCTCCGCGTCGTGCTCTTCAGCCAGCACCGCGACACGCTCGACCCCTCGCAAACCCTCGGCGAGGCCCTGTCGCCGCACGCCGACAGCGTGATCTACCAGGGCCGCACCGTGCACGTGAACACGTGGGCGGCGCGGTTCCTGTTCACGCCCGAGGCCCTCAAGCAGCCCGTCCGCAGCCTCTCGGGGGGCGAGCAGGCCCGGGTGCAGATCGCCCGCCTCATGCTCGAGCCGGCCGACCTCCTGATCCTGGACGAGCCGACCAACGATCTCGACATCCCGTCGCTCGATGTCCTCGAGGAGAGCCTCGAGGAATTCGCCGGGGCCATCTTGCTCGTGACCCACGACCGGGCCATGCTCGACCGACTGGCGACGCACATCCTGGCGCTGGACGGCCTCGGCGGGGCGAGGGCGTTCACCGACCTCGCGCAGTGGGAGGCGGCGCAGACCCCCGCGCCCAAGACCGCCGACCGCCCCAAGGCCGACCCCGGCGCCGTCCAGGGCGCGGCCGCCGCCAGGGGGAAGAAGCTCGCGTACAAGGAGCAGCGCGAGTGGGACGCGATGGAGGCCGCCATCGGCGAAGCCGAGGTCTCGATGCGGACCTTCGAGGGGAAGATGGCCGATCCGGCCGTGACCGCCGACCGCGCCGAGTTCGAGCGCTGCTGCCGCCTCTTCGGCGAGGCCCAGGGCCGCGTCGAGACCCTCTACGCCCGCTGGGCCGAGCTCGAGGCGAAGCAGAAGTAGGCGCCCGCTCCCGGGCGAAGACGCGTCATCGCGCGCGTCGGTGCGCGAGGAACCACTCCCCGAGCCCCTCGGTCCGGTACGCCCGGTCCCATGAACCGTGGTCGACCCCTGGGTAGAGAGTCATCTTCGGCGTACCCCCCGCGGCGCGAATGGCCTCGACGATCGCCGTCGTCTTCTCGGGCTTGACGACATCATCCGCCAGCCCGTGGAACGCCCAGATCGGCATCGCCGCCAGCGGAGCCGCGACCGTCGCCGGGTCGCCGTAGCCGCAGATCGGCGCGGCCGCGGCGAACACGCCGGGGTGGCGTGCCGCGATCGCCCACGTCCCGGCCCCCCCGCGCGAAAGCCCGGTCAGGTAGATGCGGTCGGGGTCGATCGCGCACTCGCCCCGGGCGTCCGCCAGCGCCGCCAGCACCAGCCCCTCCCGGTCCGCCCACTGGATCTCGGAGGTCTCCAGCTGCGGGAAGACCGCGACGAACGGCCACGCCTCCGGCGCCGCGACCATCGCCGGGGCCAAGCCCTGCGCGAGCTGCCGCAGCCCGTCGGTCCCGCACTCCCCGGACCCGTGCAGGAAGACGATGCACGGCGCCGGCACCGACCGGTCGAGCCCCCGCGGCACGTAGAGCACCGTCCGCCGCGGACCGTCGCCTCCATCCACCGTCCTGAACAGGAATCCCGACTCGGCCATCGGCGCGCTCCGTGTGCCCCCGGCGCACCCCCCCATCACGAACGCCCCCAGCCCCGCGGCCAGCACCCCTCGCCCGACCGCGCCCCTCTGCGTACCCATGGGTCGACCTCACTCCTGGGCGATTCGTGCGAACCAGCCGAGGCCGATGGTACCATGCCGCCCGTCGTGTCACCCCCGCACGCCCAGCCCGGACGAGATGGCACCCCCGCCCAGTCGCAGGCCGCGCGGGTGGTCTCGACCGCCTGCGCCCTGCTCGCCGCGGCGATCGGCGGCTTGGTCCTCGTGGGCTGGTTCACGCGCGTTCCCGCCCTCCTGACGATCTTCCCGGGCACGACCACCCCCATGCTCGCCAACACGGCCGTCGCGATGATGCTCGCGGGGGGGGGCTTGGCCCTGTGCGTCCGGGATCGCCGGAGGATCGCCGCCGCCTGCGCCTGCGCCGCCGCCGCCATCGGCGTCGCGTCGATCGCCGAATACGTCTGGGAGGTCGACCTCGGCATCGACACCCTCCTCCTCGATCCGTGGACCTTGGCCGGGCAGGTCATCCCCGGCCGCATGGCGACCTACTCGGCCGGGTGCTTCGTGCTGCTCGGCACCGCCATCCTCCTCCTGAGCCTCCGCACCCGGGTGACCCCGCCGGTCGTCCCCGCCGCGATGGTCGGCGTGGTGCTCGCCTTGACGGGCAAGTCCGCCCTCAACTACCTGACCCAGGGCTACCTCCCCCTTTCCGGCGGCGTTCGCATGGCCGCGCACACCGCCTTGTGCTTCACCCTGCTCGCGGTCGGCGTGCTGATTGAGGTTCACCGCCGTCACCGAGCCGGGCCCGGGCCCAGCCGGAGCGTGTGGGAGTGGGCCGGCGCCACGCTCGCCGTCTCGACGGTCCTCGGCGGCACCCTGTCGTGGGCCGGCTGGCTCGAGCGGCGTGATTCCACGCCCCCCGGGAGCGGGCCGCTCCTCTCCTTCGCCTTGGTGCTGGCCGTGGTCTCGGCCATCGCCGTCCACCTCGCCGTGGGCGAGCACGGACGCCGACGCGAGGCCGACGCCCTCAACCTCCGCCTCGCCGCGGAAGTCGCCGCCCGCACCGCCGCCGAGGCGCAGCTCCAGGAGCATCGCGACCAGCTCGAGCACATCATCGCCGAGCGCACCGCGGCCCTCGAGGCCTCGCATCAGCGCCTGCGCGTCAGCGAGCGCATGGCCTCCATCGGCACCCTCGCCGCGGGCCTGGGCCACGACATGGGCAACCTCCTCCTGCCCATCCGCGTCCGCGCCGAACTCATCCGTTCCCTGCCGGTGCCCCCCGAGGCCCTCGAGCACCTCGACGTCATCGAGCAGTCCGCCAAGTACCTCCGCAACCTCTCCCAGGGCCTCCGCCTCCTCGCCATGGATCCCGACGACGACGCGGCCTCCGCCGGCGCGACCGACATCGCCCCTTGGTGGAACGACAACCGGGGCCTGCTGCGCGGCGCGCTCCCCGTCCGCGCCGAGGTCTCCGCCCGCATCGCCCCCGGCCTCCCCCTCGCCCGCGTCGCTCCCCACCGCCTCACCCAGGCCATCCTCAATCTCTTCACCAACTCCGCCGAGGCCACCTTGGGCCGCGATCCCGCCACGATCACGTTCTGGGCAGAACCCGATCCCGGCGGCGGCGTCCGCATCGGCATCACCGACAACGGCGCGGGCATGTCCCTCGAGGTCCGCCGCCGCGCCCTCGAGCCCTTCTTCTCCACCAAGGACCGCGGCGTCTCCACCGGCCTGGGCCTGTCCCTGGTCCACGGCATCGCCCGGTCCGCCGGCGGCGAGGTAGGCATCGATTCCGAACCCGGCGCCGGATGCACCGTGTGGCTCCGCCTCCCCGCCGCGCCCTCCCGCCCAGCCGCGGGCACCCCCGGATGCCGCATCGCCGTCGGCGTCCGCGATCCCCGGCGCCGCGCCCTCGTCGTCGCCATGGCCCGCGCCGAGGGCCTCGAGGTCGTCGACACCACTGCCGACGTCAGCGTCTGGGCCATCGATGCCGACACCGTGTCCGTCGCCGCCGCCCGCGACTTCCTCGCGGCCAGCAAGGATCGCCGCGTCGTCGCCATCGGCGTCGAGGGCCCCGAATGGGAAGCCCTGGGCCCCTCCCTGTTCGTGATCCCGCCCGTCCCCGTCCCCGGCCGCGTTCGCCAGATCCTCCGGGCCGCGTGCGGGCTGACGCCCTCGTCCGAGAGCCCCGTTCCCGCTTCCGACGCGCAAGCCGCGGGGTCCTGAGGCTCCCATCGCCACGAACCACATCCCGTCGTGATCGGGCGGTTCCGCGGCATCCAGGCGGGCGTCGCGCTCGGATACCCGGCGGCCAAGCCGCCAGGAGGGACGCCCCGATGGACCTGCGATCCGGAACCCCCTACTTCGCCGCCCGCAACGAGGCGGCCGCGCCGACCCCTCCGCCCATCGACGCGGACGCCTCGTGCGACGTGGTCGTCGTCGGCGCCGGCGTCACCGGCGCGCTCGTCGCGCACGCCCTCGCTCACGCGGGCCTCTCCTGCATCGTCCTCGACGGACGCCTCCCGGCCGCCGGAAGCACCGCCGCCAGCACCAGCCTGCTGCAGTACGAGATCGACGTTCCCCTCACCGAGCTCGCGGAGAAGATCGGCGCGGCGGACGCCGCCCGCGCCTACCGCCTCTGCCACGACTCGATCGATGCGCTCGAACGCACCGTCGCCACCCTGGGCGACACCTGCGGCTTCGCCCGCCGTCCCAGCCTCTTCCTCGCCGAGCGCGATCGCGACGTCCCGCGCCTCCGCGCGGAGGCCGCCGCCCGCGCGGCCATCGGCATCGACGCCGTCTTCATGGACGAGGCCGAAGTGAAGGCCCACTGCGCCTTCATCCGCCCCGGCGCCATCCGCTCGTCGCAGGCCGCGCAGGTCGACCCCGTCCGCCTCACCCGCGCCCTGTTCAGGGATGCCGCCGCCCACGGCGCGCGGCTCCACGCGGCCTCCGCGGTCGTCGCCCGCTACGCGGAGCCGGACGGCGCCTCGCTGGTCGTCACCGCTCCCGGCCCGAAGGTCCGCGCCAGACGCGTCGTCTACTGCACCGGCTACGAGAGCCAGACCATGCTCGCCGAGAAGATCGTCAGGCTCCGCAGCACCTACGCCATCGCGACCGCCCCGCACGCCTCGTTCGAGGGGTGGCCCGACCGCTCCCTGATCTGGGACAGCGCCGACCCCTACCTCTACCTCCGAACGACGGACGACGACCGCATCATCATCGGCGGGCTCGACGAACCGTTCAGGAACCCCACGGCTCGCGACGCCCTCCTCCCACTCAAGCGCAAGAAGCTCGAACGCCTCCTGGACGGCCTCCTCCCGGGCCGCCCCGCGGCCGAGTTCGCCTGGACGGGCACATTCGGAGAGACCGACGACGGGCTCGCCTACGGCGGCGCGAGCCCCGAGCACCCGGGCGCCCTCTTCGCCCTGGGCTTCGGCGGCAACGGCATCACCTTCAGCGTCATCCTCGCCACCATCATCCGCGACCTGGTCCTCGGGCGAGCCAACCCCGACGCGCGGCTCTTCCGCTTTGGCCGCTAGGTGGGGAGCCCGCCCGCCGCCGCGCGGGCCCGCTCAGGCCGCGTCGGGCAGCACGTCCACGTGCGAGTACCGGTCGAGGTTGATCAACGCGATCTCGCCGTCGTCCTTGCGCAGCTCCAGCCGGTCCATCCACAACTTGTGGTCCTTGCTGTGCGCGAACCACGAGCCGGTCTTGGACTGGCTGAACGAGACCACCGTCCCCTCGACCGTGGTCGACATGGTGCCGCCCCCCGGCCGCTCCAGCCGCGGCACCTGCTGGGTGACGCGGACGCGCTGGCCGGCCTTATAGGTCTCGATCGCCATGGGGCCGAATCGTACGCGTCCCGATCGACGACATCGCCCCTCATCCCATCACGCGCGCCGCCTCGTCCAGGATTCCCCTCGCCGCCGCCGCGGTCGGCGCCTCCGCGATCAGCCGCATGATCGGCTCGGTGTTGCTCGCCCGCACGTGCAGCCACGCCTTTCCCGCCAGCGGCCCGCTCGTGAAGTCCACCCAGACCCCGTCCTGCCGGTCCACCCGCTGCCCCGCGTGCGCCGCCGCGATCCGCTCGATCGCCGGGGCCGCGTCCTCCCGCCGCGCGAGGTCCACCTTCCGCTTCTCGATGGCATACACGGGCAGCGCCGCCACCAGCTCGCTCAGCCGCCGCTTGGTCCCCCCCCCGCCCCCGGCGCCCGACATCAGCCACAGCACGAGCGCCATCGCCGACAGCGAGTCCCGCACGTACGTCACCCGCGGCCAGATCACGCCCCCGTTCCCCTCGCCCCCCGCGACGCAGCGCTCCCGCTTCATCGCCTCCACCACGTTCGCCTCGCCCACCGCCGTCCGGACCACCCGCGCACCGTACCGCGCCGCCACGTCGTCCACCATCCGGCTCGTCGATAGGTTCGTCGCCACCGTCAGGGGCCCGCCACCGGGAACGCCGTCTCCCGCCCGCTTCGCGCCCTCGAGCAGCGCCCACACCCCCAGCGCCAGCGTGTACTCCTCCCCGATGTACCGCCCGGTCTCGTCCACGATCGCCAGCCGGTCCGCGTCGGGGTCCTGCGCGAACCCGACGTCCGCCCCCGCCCCCCGCACCGCGTCGCACAGCCCCCCCGGCAGCGAGAGGTTCTCGGCCGTGGGCTCGGGCGGGTGCGGGAAGAGCCCCGTGTCCGCCGCGTTGAGGTGCAGGATCTCGTCGCACCCCAGCAACTCGAGGCACAGCCGCGCCCCCGCCGCGCCCGACGCGTTCACCGAGTCCACCACCACCCGCAGCCCGGCGCCCAGCGCCGAAGGCATCGCCGCCAGCCCCGAGTCCTCGAGCGCCTCCAGCAGCCGCTCCACGTGCTCGTCGACGCCCCCGTCGTCCGCGACCACGCCCCCCCGCCCCGCCCCCCCCACGGCGGTCGGCGCGGGCGGCCCGAAACGCGCGATGATCCCCGCGGCCAACACCGCGGGCGGGGCGCACGCCGCGCTCCCGTGCTCGCCCCCCTCCGCCAGGAGGCACTTCAGCCCGTTCCACTGCTGCGGGTTGTGGCTCGCCGTCAGCACCATCCCCGCCACCACGCCCCCCCCGCCCGCCGTCATCCCCTCGTCGTGCGCGTACGAGTCCGTCGCCACCGCCACCGTCGGGGTCATCGCCACCCCCAAGTTCACCACGCGGCACCCCGCCCCCACCAGCCCCGCCGCCGCGGCATGCTCCACCATCGCCCCCCCGGCCCGCCCGTCCCGCCCGATCACCACCGTCACCGGCCGCCCCCCCGCACGCTCCCGCAGCCACGACCCGTACGACCCCGCGAACCGCATCGCCACCTCCGGCGTCAGGCTCTCACCCACCACGCCGCGGCACCCGCTCACGCTCAGCATCAGGCTCATTCGAAGCTCCCGGATCGCAATGGCCCCAAGCGTACGACCCCCAACCCCGATGAACGACCCCCGAGCGTGATGAACGAGCCCCGACCGCGAGCGCGTGGGCGTCTGGACGGGCCGGGAGTTCACGCTCGTTCACGCCCGGGGCTCGTTCCCCGACTCGCGCCCCCCGTCCCGCCCCCCTATCCTTGAGGTCCATGTTCGAGATCACCGTTGAGTCCGAGTTCTGCGCCGCCCACGCGCTGTCGATTTCTGGAGTTCGCGAGGCCGTCCACGGCCACAACTGGCGCGTCACCGTCACCATCGCCGGCGACGCCCTCGACCCCGACGGCCTCCTCTGCGACTTCCACACCGTGCAGGACGTCCTGGCCGACGTCCTGGACCCCTTCCAGAACGCCGACCTCAACAAGACGCCCCCCTTCGACGCCCTCAACCCCTCCGCCGAGCATGTCGCCCGCCACATCGCCGAGGCCCTCGCCGAACGCCTCGACGCGGCCCTCGCCCCCAACGCCGCCGTCAGCGCCGTCCGCGTCACCGAGGCCCCGGGGTGCGCGACCACCTATCGCCCCCGGCGTCCCGACGCCGATCAGACCGCCGATCAGACCGCCGATCCTGCCGCCCCATGACCCGTCGGCGCGTCGTCCACCCCGGGGCCGACGCACCCGACCGCCCGAACGATCCCATGCCCCAAGCCAGCCACTCCACCCACGCCCGTCACGTCGCCCCCGACCCCGCGGCCCGCTTCTTCAATCGCGACCTCTCGTGGTTGGAGTTCAACCGACGCGTCCTCGACCAGGCCGCCGACGATCGCGTCCCACTCCTCGATCGCGTCCGGTTCCTCGCCATCTTCACGAGCAACCTCGACGAGTTCTTCATGAAGCGCGTGGGGCTCATCAAGCGCCAGGTCCACGCCGGCGTCGACATCGAGAGCCCCGACGGCCTCACCCCCCGCCGGCAGCTCACCGCCATCCGCGCCGCCGTCGCCCGCCTCCAGGCCGACCAGAGCGAGATCCACCTCGGGCACGTCCTGCCCGCGCTCGAGAAGGCGGACATCCACGTCGTCCGCTACAACGACCTCCCCGCGAAGGACCGCGCCTGGGCCGACGACTGGTACCGCCAGAACGTCTTCCCCGCCCTGACGCCCCTGGCCGTGGACCCCACCCACCGCTTCCCGTTCATCTCCAACCTCTCCGACAACCTCGCCATCATGGCCGACCTCCCCGGCGCCGTCGACGCCCCCGCGCCCCCCTTCCGCCGCGCGGGCATGCCCCCCGTCGAGCACCTCTTCGCCCGGCTCAAGTTCCCGCCCATCATCCGCCGCTTCATCCCCCTCCCCCACCGGGGCCACGACCGGGCGGGCGAGCGCGCCGGCGACAAGCCCGCCGCCCCCGCCGCGCACCGCTTCGTGATGCTGCAGGACATCATCCGCCACAACCTGGACGATCTCTTCCCGGGCATGCGGATCAACCAGCAGGTGGCCTTCCGCGTCACGCGGTCGGCCGGCATCCAGAAGGACGACCTCGACACCGCCAACCTGCTCCAGTCGATCGAGGCCGACCTCAAGCAGCGCCGCTTCGCCCGCGTGGTCCGCCTCGAGATCGAGCCCGACCCCTCCCCCACGCTCCTTCGCTGGCTGCTGGACAAGCTCAACCTCGACCGTCAGGACGTCTACGAGCGCCCCCCCGGCGTCGACTTCCTCGCCCTCACCGAGCTGGCCGACCTCGACCGTCCGGACCTCAAGCACAAGCCGTGGAAGCCCGTCGTCCCTCCCCGTCTCGCCCACGTCATCCTCCAGCCCAGCAACGAGAAGGGCTCGGCCAACTTCTTCGCCGCCATCCGCAAGCAGGACATCCTCGTCCACCACCCCTACGAGAGCTTCCACGCCAGCGTGGAGCGCTTCATCGCCGCCGCCGCGAGCGATCCCGACGTCGTCACCATCAAGCAGACCCTCTACCGCACCACCCCCGATTCCCCCTTCATCGAGAACCTCGTCCGCGCCGCCGAGAACGGCAAGCAGGTCGCCTGCCTCGTCGAACTCCGCGCCCGCTTCGACGAGGGCCGCAACGTCCGCTTCGCCCGCCTCCTCGAGAAGGCCGGCGTCCACGTCGCCTACGGCGTCGCCGGCCTCAAGACCCACTGCAAGACCAGCCTCGTCGTCCGGCGCGAGCGCCACGGCCTCCGCTGCTACGCCCACCTGGGCACCGGCAACTACCACCCCAAGACCGCCCAGCTCTACACCGACGTGGGCCTCCTCACCGCCGACCCCGAGATCACCTTCGACCTCGTCAACCTCTTCAACTACCTCACCGGCCTCTCCGCCACCCAGACCTACGCCGCCCTCATGGTCGCCCCAGCCTCCATGCGCTCCCGCTTCAACGCCCTCATCGACCGCGAGATCGAGCACGCCCGCCGCGGCCTGCCCGCCCGCATCGTCGCCAAGATCAACTCCATGGAGGATCGGGAGATCACCGAACGCCTCTACGCCGCCAGCCAGGCCGGCGTCCCCGTCACCCTCGTCGTCCGCGGCTTCTGCTGCCTCCGCCCCGGCGTCCCCGGCCTCTCTGACAACATCAAGGTCATCTCCGTCGTCGGCCGCTTCCTCGAGCACAGCCGCGTCTTCCACTTCGCCGCCGGCCAGGAAGACCCCTTGGACGGCGAATGGGTCATCGCCAGCGCCGACTGGATGTACCGCAACCTCTCCAATCGCGTCGAGGTCGGCGTCCCCGTCCGCGACCGCGACGCCCGCGTCCGCCTCCAACGCCTCTTCGAGGTCCACCTCGCGGACCACCGCAACGCCTGGGACCTGCACCCCGACGGCACCTACTCCCGCCGCGAACCCCCCAAGGACGCCAGCGAAACCAGCCCCCAGGTCCGCGGCACCTTCGAAACCCTCATGCACGACGCCCTAACAACCTAACCCCCTCCGTCAGAGCCTCTGGCGCAAGCCCGAGGAGCCGGTGCTCGCACGGTCTGATCTACATCCCCTCGATCCCCGCACTCCGGCCGCGACCGCCCCCGAACACACTCCAACCCGGACCTTCCGGCTCGCTCCGGACGCTCTGACCGCCGTTGCGAACGAGTCTCAGCTGCCCTACGATTCCACTTCCGACTCCCAAGGATCGAAATGACTGCCCCTTCCCTTATCCCCCCCTCCCCCGTCGCCCTGACCTCGCTCCGCGCGGGCCAGACCGCCACGGTTGCCCAGACCGCCATGGACCCTCGCGACGCCGCCATGCTCCGGGCGATGGGCCTGCGTCCAAACGCCACGATCCGCCTCCGTCGTCTCGGTGAACCCTGCATCGTCGAGGTCCTCAGCGGCGGTCGAGACGGGTGTGCCGAGACCGGCGGCCGCTGCTGCTGCCGCATCGGCCTCGCCCGTCCCCTCGCCGACCGCGTCCTCGTCGGCCCCGGATCCCCCGAGGCGCCGGCACCGGCGACGACGGGATGACCCCGGCCGCGGCCACGCTCGATCCCGGCCCGGCCCGCGCGGCGATGGGCCCCGTCAGGGTCGCCCTCCTGGGCAACCCCAACACCGGCAAGACCACCCTCTTCAACCGTCTCTCGGGCCTCCGCCACAAGACCAGCAACTTCCCCGGCACCACTCAGGAGGCCCGCGTCGGCTTCGTCCGCGCCTCCGAGGCCTCGGGCGCTCCGGCGATCGAGCTCATCGACCTCCCCGGCATCTATTCCCTGGAACTCGACCAAGGCGAGGCCGAGATCTGCCGCCGCGTCCTCGCCGGCACGCTCGCTCCGCCCGGCCACGCCGTCGCCGCGCCCGACGCGGTCTTGATCGTGGTCGATGCGACCAACCTGGGCCGCAACCTCGCGCTCGTGGGCGAGGCCCTGCGCCGCCGCCTGCCCACCGTGATCGCCCTGAACATGACCGACCTCGCCCGCCGCCGGGGCCTCCACCTCGACGCCGGGGTCCTGATGGACCGGCTCGGCTGCGTCGTCGTCCCCTGCTGCGCCCGCTCGGGAGAGGGAGTCGAATCCCTCCGCGCGGCCATCACGGACGCACGCATTTCCAACCGCACGCCCCCCGGCACGCAGGAGGGGCTCGAGGCGTGGGCCGAGGAGACCTACGAGGCCGCCGCGCTCGCCCCTCCCGGCGCTCTCCGCCCCGCCCGTCCTGTCACCGACCTCACCGACCGCCTCGACCGCGTCTTCACCCATCCCGTGCTTGGCCTGGTCTGCTTCGCGGCGGTCATGTTCGGTCTCTTCTGGTCCATCTTCGCCCTCGCCGCCTACCCCATGGAGTGGATCGACGGTCTCTTCAGTCTCGGGGCCGAGGGTGTCCGCGCCTTCATGCCCGAGGGCGTCCTGCGCGAATTCCTCGCGGGGGGCGTCGTCGGGGGCGTCGGCGCGACGGTCATCTTCCTCCCCCAGATCGCGCTCTTGTCGTTCCTCATCTCCGTCCTCGAGGACACCGGCTATCTCGCCCGCGCGGCGTTCGTCACCAACCGCGCCCTGCGTCCCTTCGGCCTCTCGGGGCACGCCTTCGTCCCCCTCCTGAGCAGCCACGCCTGCGCCTTGCCGGGGATCATGGCCACCCGGGCCATTCCCGACCGGCGCGAACGCCTCGCCGCGATCCTCTCGGCCCCCTTCATGAGCTGCACGGCCCGCATCCCGGTCTACGTGCTCCTCACGGTCATCCTCTTCCCCGGCTCTCCCCTTCGCCAGGCCGTCGCCTTCACGGCGTGCTATCTCCTGGGCATCGCGGCGGGGCTCCTGAGCGCCCTCATCGCACGCCGGACCATCCTCCGCGGCCCCGGCCGCCCCATGGCGCTGGAACTTCCCACCTACAAACTGCCCTCTCTCCGTACCGCCGCTCTCGCTGCGTCCGACCGCAGCCTGATCTTCCTGAAGAAGGCCGGCACCAATATCCTCGCCATCGCCGTCGTCCTCTGGTGGCTCAGCAGTTTCCCGCAGGGCCAGCCCCCCGCCGCCGCCCTCGACCTCCGCGCCCAAGCCGCGGCCCTCATCGCCACCGATGTCCCGGCGGCGGAGGCCCTGACCGCCGAGGCCGACGCCATCGCCAGCGCCGCCCAGGGCCGCCAGTCCTTCGCCGCCCGCCTGGGCCGCTTCGCCCAGCCCGTCTTCGCTCCCTTGGGGTACGACTGGCAACTCACCGTCGGGGTCCTCACCAGCTTCGCCGCCCGCGAGGTCTTCGTGACCACGATGGGCGTGATCGTCGCCGGCACCGGCGACCTCGAGGGAGAGGGCGTCTTGGACGCGATCGCCGCGGCCAAGCGCGACGACGGCGTCACCCCCATCTTCACCCCTGCCACCAGCTGGTCCCTTCTGGTCTACTTCGTCCTAGCCATGCAGTGCCTCCCCACCCTCGCGGTGACCGCCCGGGAGGCGGGGGGGGCGAGGTGGGCGTTCCTGCAGCTGGGGTGGATGGCCGGCCTCGCCTACGGCGCGGCCCTCCTGACCTACCAGGGCCTGCGGGCCATGGGGGTCGCGTGAGCCTCCCGGTGCACGATTGGCAGTTCTGGGTGGTCACCGCGCTGGCCTTGGTCGCGGCGCTCACCACCGCCCGGAAGCTCCTCCCAGCCCGGTGGCGGCCGTGGGGTCGCAAGCCGCGCGGCCGCGGGGCGACGCTGACGGTCGGTGGCCGGACGGTGAAGCGGCCATGATCGGCGACCTCCTCACCACCCTTCAAACGCCGGCCCGGCCTCGCCCCGCGCGGCTCCCGGCGGGACCGCTCCGGGTCGTGATTCTCTCCAATCCCGCCTCGGGCCGCGGCCGCGGCGCCGCCATGGCCGTGGCGGTCGGAACCACGCTCTCGCAAGGCGGGCATCAGGCGGTCCCGCTCGTCTTGGCCGGAGAGTCGCCCGAGGCGTTTCAGCGCCATCTCCGCGCGGCCCTCGCCGATGCGGACCTCCTCGTCGTGGTCGGGGGCGACGGCACCGTCCACCACGCGCTGTCCGCCGCGCTCCACGCCGCGGTCCCCCTCTACCACGTCCCGCTGGGAACGGAGAATCTCTTCGCCCGCCAGTTCCGCATGGACCGCCGCCCCGAGACCTTGGCCGCCGCTCTGCGCGCGCGGCGCACGCTCGATGTCGACGTCGGACTGGCGACCGTCCGGAGCGGGAACGGCCCGGCGGCCGTCCCCAAGCCCTTCGTCCTGATGTGCAGCCTGGGCCCGGACGCCAGCGTCGTCCGTCGCCTCGCCCTCGTCCGCTCGGGGCCGATCTCCCACCTGTCTTACATCCGGCCGATCATGGCCGAGTTGATGTCCCCGTGGATCCCCCGGGTTACGGTGGAGGTTGACGGGGAGCGGCTCGTGGATGGACGTCGGGGCATGGTGGTGGTGGCGAACAGCCGGCAGTACGCCGTTCGGATCGATCCCGCCTGCGACGCCTCGATGTCCGACGGCCTGCTCGACGTCGTCTTCCTCCCCTCGACAGGTGGGGCGCGGGCGGGGGCCTGGCTGCTGAGCGCCCGCCTCCGTCGCCACCGGCGGAACTCGACGCTGATCTACCGCCAAGGGCGCTCGATCCGGGTCACGACGGACGACCCCAGCCCGTCGTATCAAGTAGATGGAGAGTCCGGCCACACGGACGGGGCGGGGATCGACCTCTGGTTCACCGTCGATCCGCAGGCTCTGCGCGTTCTCGCGCCCGGCGAGTCAACCTGAATAGGGGATTTCAATGAGCATCGTCGAAGTCCAAGTGGTAGACGAGACCGGGCGGGTTGCCGCGGATCGGGCCGAGTGGGTGGCGGCCCACGCACGGAAGGCGGTGATCGCGCTGGGGGTCCCAGGGGAAGTACGGGTCAAGATCGTGGATGATGCCGCGATGTCGGCGGCGCATCTGGAGTTCTCCGAGATTGAGGGGACCACCGACGTCCTGACCTTTGACCTCACGGACCCGGAGGATCCGCCCCCGGACCCTCCGAGCCTTGATCCTCGAAGTCCTAATTTTGTACGGTCATTGTATGCACTTGATACGGATATTCTCATCTGTCTGGACGAAGGGCTGCGGCATTCGGCCCCCGCGGGCTACCCTGTCGAGCGGGAATTACTGCTGTACGTCGTCCACGGCGTGCTGCACTGCCTCGGCATGGACGACCACGACGAGGCCGACGCCGCGGCGATGCACCGGATGGAGGACGCGGTCCTCGAAGTGATCGGCGTAGGGGCGGTCTATGGGGCGCGGGGCGGCGCGACCCCCGGCGGTGCGGGCGGGGGCCCCGCGACGGGGACGGGAGACTGATCGGTGAACGCGGCGCTCTGGATCCTCATCGCGACCGTCGCCTTGGCGGTGGGGGCCGTGCTGTCGGCCTTGGTGCAGTCGCTGCGGGACCTGTCGCGGGCGGCGCTGGAGGAAATCGCGGCGATCCGGAAGGAGCCGGCGGGGATCCGGCGGGTCGAGCGGATCCTGGAAGACGTGGAAGGGCACGCCGCGGCTATTGCATTGCCGCGGATTCTGTGTAACCTGATCGTCGTCGTCGGTCTGGTTCTCTGGATCGGCGACCTCAGGGGAGCGGCAACGCTCTCCTGGGTCGAGGGGGTCATCGGGGTGGTGGCCTCCTCGATTCTTCTGTGGGTCTTCGGCAACATCCTGCCGCACTCGATCGCGAAGCACGCGGGCGAGGCGGCGGTGTATGCGTGGGCTCCCCTTCTGCGCGGGGTCTACGTCGTGGCGCGTCCCTTCACGGGGATGGCGCGCGGGATCGACCGGATCGTCAAGAAGATCGTGGGGCGGGCGGAGGTCTCCGACGACGAGGCCCTGCAGGAGGAGATCCTGTCGGTGGTCGACGACGCCCAGAGCGAGGGCAAGTTCGACGAGGCCGAGCGGGACATGATCGAGGCGGTGGTGAAGTTCCGCAGCCGCACGGTCGCGCAGGCGATGACGCCCCGGACCGAGGTCGAGTCGATGGAGTTGTGCAACGACCTGAGCAAGGTCGCGGCGACGATCCGCACGATCGGCCACAGCCGCATCCCGGTCTATCGCGAGAACCTCGACAGCGTCGTGGGGATCTTCTACGTCAAGGACCTGATGAAGTGGCTCGCCGGGGACGGCGGCTCGAGGTCGGGACGGACCTTCGACCTCGAGGCGCTCTGCCGCCCGGCCCTCTTCGTGCCAGAGACCAAGACCCTGCGCGAGCTGCTGCAGGAACTGCTGAGCAAGCGGGTGCACATCGCGATGGTGGCCGACGAGTACGGCGGCACGGCGGGGCTGATCACGATGGAGGACATCGTCGAGGAGGTCTTCGGCGAGATCCAGGACGAGTACGAGGAGCCCGTCGAGCAGCAGGGGGAGGTTCGCCTCGACGCCGACCGCAAGGAGGCCGAGGTCGACGCCCGGGCCTATGTGACCGACGTGAACGCGCAGCTCAAGGCGATCGGCGTCGAGGTGCCCGAGGGCGAGGATTACGACACGGTGGGGGGGTGGGTGCTGGTGGCGCTGGGGCGGATCCCCGCCGCGGGCGAGACGTTCCGGCACGGGCGGACGCTGGTGACGGTGCTGGAAGCCGAGCCGACGCGGGTGACGACGGTCCGGATGCGGGTGGAGGAGGCCGAGCCCCAGGGGGAGGGGGCGGGCGAGACGGCGCAGGGGGCGCGGGCGTAGGTACGGCGGAGCCGTGACGCTACGTCCCGAGCGCCGAGGCGATGATTGCGCCGCGGGCAGGACCGCTCCCTGACGGTCGCGACTCCGCCGCAAGGGGGGCGAATACCATCGCTCCCATGGCGCTGCGTCTGTACAACACGTTCGATCGCAAGGTCGCGCCCTTCGTCCCCGCCGACCCGGCGCACGTCACGTTCTACTCGTGCGGGCCGACGGTGTACGACGATGCGCACATCGGGAACTTCCGGGCGTTCCTGGGGGCGGACACGCTGCGGCGGTGGGTGGAGTCGCCGCTGTGCGTGCTGGCGACGGTGGCCGGCGGAGAGCACGCGCCGGGGGCGGGGGGCCGCCGGGTCACGCACGTGATGAACATCACCGATGTCGGTCACATGACCGAGGATGATGCGCCCGACGCCACGGGCGAGGATCGGATGCAGATCGCCAGCCGGAGGCTGCTGGATGCCAAGAAGGCGGGGACCCTGCCCGCCGGCGTCGTCGGGCTGGACGCCGCGGATCCCTACGCCATCGCGGGGTTCTACGCGGGGCGGTTCCTCGAGGATGCGCGGCGGCTGGGGCTGAAGGTCGCGCTGGAGGCGGAGGCGGACCCGACGCTGATGCCGCGGGCGACGGCGAGCGTGCCGGGGATGATCCGCGTGATCGGGCGGCTGATCGAGCGGGGGCACGCGTACGCGGTGGGGGAGGCCGGGAAGCAGACGGTCTACTTCGACGTCGGGTCGTTTCCGACGTACGGGCGGCTGAGCGGGAACACGCTCGAGGCGCTGCGGACGGGCGCGGGCGGGCGCGTGGGGGCGGAGAACCAGCGGGAGAAGCGGTCGCCGGCCGACTTCCTGCTGTGGAAGAGCGATCCCGCGCACCTCATGAAGTGGGAGTCGCCGTGGGGGGCGGGATATCCCGGGTGGCACATCGAGTGCACGGCGATGAGCGCGGAGCGGCTGGCGGGGGGCATCGAGGGGCTGCTCGCGGGGGATGCGGGCGCGGCCGGTCGCGCCGGGGCGATCATCGACCTGCACTCTGGGGGCGAGGACAACATCTTCCCGCACCACGAGTGCGAGATCGCCCAGAGTTGTTGCGCGTTCGCGGCGGACCCCGCGGGGGGCTCGTTCGCGCGGCACTGGTTCCACGTCCGCCACCTCATGGTGGAGGGCACCAAGATGAGCAAGAGCAAGGGGAACTTCTTCACCATCCGCGATCTCGTGGCCAAGGGGCACGAGCCGGGAGCGATCCGGCTGGAACTGATCCGCACGCACTACCGCAGCAACGCGAACTTCACCGAGCAGGGTCTGCGGGACGCGGCGCGGACGCTCGAGCGCTGGCGCAAGGTGGCGGAGGGGTCCGGCGGGGGGGACGAGGGCAGGGCCGAGCGGGAGACCTGCCGCGCGGCGTTCGCGTCGGCGATGGATGACGACCTCAACGTGGCGGGGGCGATCGGGGCGGTGAACACCTGGGCCAACGGCGCGGCGGCGCCGACGGCGGCGGACGCGGGCCTGATGCGGACCCTCGACGGCGTGCTGGGGGTGCTGGCGCTCGGGCGGCTGGCGACCACGTCGAGCGACATCGGGGTCTTCGCGGCGGGGGTCGAGCCCAGCGCCGCGGTGAACGCGAGGCTGGAGGAGCGGCGGGCGGCGCGGGCGGCGAAGGACTTCGCGCGGTCGGACGCCATCCGCGACGAGCTGCTGGCGATGGGGTACGCGATCAAGGACAAGGCGGGGGGGAAGGTGGAAGTGACGAGGGCCTAGCGGGGCCGTTGCCGTATCATGACGCCCTCATGCCCCGAGGTCTCCCGCTCACGCTCTGGCGCGCCACGCTCACCGATCTCACGAAGCTCGTGTCGCTCTCTGCGGCCGTGCTGGTGACGGTGATCGCCTTCGCGGGGGCGATCAAGCCCCTCTCCGACGGCGTGCTGCAGGCGGGCGACGCGGTGCGGTTCATCCTCTTCGCCATGCCTCCGATGCTGGCGTACGCACTTCCCTTCGCGTCGGGATTCGCCTCGACGCTGGTCTACCACCGCATCGCCCACGACCACGAGGCGGTGGCGGCCCACGCGGGGGGGATCAGCCACCGGTCGCTGCTGGCGCCGGCGCTGGCCGCGGCGGTGGGCCTTTCCGCGCTGCTGGTGGCCCTCAACGAGAGCGTGATCCCGAGCTTCCTGCGTCAGATGCAGCGGCTGGTGACGGTCGACTTCGCGCGGCTGGTCGCGCAGGAGATCTCCAAGGGCAAGGCCGTGGAACTCAAGGGGATGATGGTCTTCGCCGACCGCGCCCAGCGGGTCGAGCCCGAGGAGGGCGTGATGGACAAGCTGGTGCTCGACGGCTTCGCCGCGGTCGAGGTAGACCGCAACGGCCGCCCTGTCACCGAGGCGACGGCGTCGAGCGCCGTCCTGTGGCTCATGCCCGGCGTCGGGGGCGATGCGCCCGAGCGGGGCGGCTCGGCGTCGGGTTCCGCGTCGGGTTCCGCGTCGGGCTCGGGCGCGGGGGACTCGGTCGCTTTGCTGCGGCTGTACAACTTCGTCGCGGTGCAGGAGGGGAAGGTGGCCGGGGGTGCCCGCGACAGCGTCAACATCAACTTCCCGGTCCCGAACACCTTCAGCGACAACCCCAAGTTCCTGTCGTTCACCGAGTTGCGGGCGCTGGCGGACTTCCCTGAGCGGATGAACTGGATCGACGCCCGCCGCCGGGCCCTGGCCATGGCCCTGGCCGAGCGACGGGCGGTCGACGCCATCCGCGCGAGCTTGGAGAAGACCGGCCGGGCGCGGCTGGTCGACGAGCGCGGCAGGCCGCTGACGATCCAGGCGGGCGGGCTGCGGGCCGAGCCGAACCGCTGGGCGCTCCTTCCCCCGGCCGACGGCGGGCCGATCCGCGTTGATCTCATGCGGGAGGGCGCGGCGGGAGGCGTGGCCGCCGCGGCGATCGCGCCCGCGGCGACCCTCTCGGCCGAGGCCGCGCCCGACCGGGCCGCGGGGCGGCTGAGCTTCCGGCTCGATCTCGAGCGGGCGCGGATGCGGGACGCCGGCGACGGGAACGTCGCGGACGCCCCTGAGCGACTCTCGATCCCCATGGGCGGGCTCGCGCCCGAGGGGGCCGTGGCGGTCGACCTGCTCGCCCGGTCGCCGGCGACCCTGCTGGAGGCCGCGGCGGCGCGGCGGGCGGCGACGGGCCCCGACGGGGCGCTCGACAAGATCGCGGGCGACCTGGGCTTCCAGATCGCGCGGCTCTCGCGTCTGGTGCTGAGCAAGCAGCACGAGCGGATGGCGATGGCCGCGTCGTGCGCCGTGATGGTCCTCACCGGGGCGGTGACGGCGCTGCGGCTGTCGCGCAAGGCCCCGCTCACGGTCTACCTGTTCACGTTCTTCCCGGCCCTGGCCACGATCGTGACCATCAGCGGCGGGCAGCAGGTGACGGTCCAGCAGGGGCCCGTCGGGCTGGCGCTCATGTGGAGCGGCGTGGCGGGGCTCCTGGTCTACACCGCCATCGTCTTTCGCGGACTGGCGCGGCACTAGGGATCGCGCTGGAGCGCCGGGTTCGAGCGGAATCACCCGGCTCGAACGGAAGCAGGAGGCTTACGCAGTGTCCAGCGCCCTCGACACCCAAGCGGCCGCGTGCCGCGCCGGCTCGGAAGTCGTCGGCCCGAGCCCGCGGCCGGGCGAGTTCGCCCCGTGGGCGCGGCCGTGGCGCGCGACGCTCGGCCTGGTCGCGATCGTCACGCTGCTGCGGATCGTCTATCTCGTTTGGTTCTGCCCTTACACGCTGGTCGAGGACGAGGCCCACTACTGGGAGTGGTCGCGCCGGCTCGATCTGTCCTATTACAGCAAAGGCCCCGGCATCGCCTGGACCATCGCCGCGTCCGTGCGGACCTTCGGCGACATCGAGTGGGCCGTGCGCCTCCCGGCGGCGCTGGCTTCGGGCGTCGCGTGCCTGGCCGTCGCCGGCCTGGCCCGCGACGCCTCGCGGGACGGGCGGGTCGGTTTCCTCGCGGCGTGCTGCTTCCTGCTCGCGCCCATGTTCCAGATCCTGGGGCTGGTCATGACCATCGACGGGCCCTACGCGGCGTGCTGGGCGCTGGCGTGCTGGGCGGCGTGGCGGGCGCTCGCGCGGGGAAACGCGTGGGCGTGGCCGGCGCTGGGGCTCGCCGTGGGCGCGGGCGTCCTGTACAAGTACACGATGCTGCTCGCCCTGCCGGGGTTCCTCGCCTTTGGCTTGCTCTGGCGGCGAGACCTGCGACTCGGTCCCCGCCATGGCCTGGCGATGGTCGCCTCCCTCGCCTGCTTCGCCCTCGCGGTGACGCCCATCATCGTGTGGAATCAGCGCGAGGGGTGGCCCACGGCGCGGCACCTCCTGGGGCACCTGGGCGTCAGGGGCGGAGACATGCCGGTGGTGCAGGGCGCGGGGGGCTGGACCTACCGGCCGAAGTGGACGCTGAGCTTCCTGGGCTCCCAGATCGGGCTCATGGGGCCCATCATCGTGCTCGTCGCGATCGAGGCCGGCCGCGCGTGGCTCTGCCGCGCCGGCGACCGGGAGACGTGGCGGGCCAAGTCGTTCCTGCTCCTGTGCGGCGCGCCGATGATCGCGTTCTACCTGCTCGTCAGCCTGGTGGCCGAGCCCGAGGGGAACTGGACGCTCGCCGGGTGGATCACGCCCATGGGCCTCGCGGGGTGGCGCGTGGTCGAAGGGATGACGACGTGGCGTCAACGCGTCGCCGCGTGGCGGGCCCTGCCGGTGCCCCGCCCGTGGCGCGGCGTCTACCGTCGTCGCCCCGAGACGTGGTCGCAGGCTTCGTGGTTCATCGCCGTCTTCATCGGCGTGGCCATGGGGCTGGGCCTGCTCCGGCTCGACCTCCTGGCCCGCCTCCCCGTCGTTGGTCGGCTCGTGCCGCTGGGGCGCTTCACCGACGCCGACGTGATGGTCGCGAGCGCGGCGAGGCTCGCCGATGAGCTGCGGGCCGAGACCGGCCTCGAGCCATTCCATATCCTGACTTTCTACGGACGCGCCAGCCAGTTCGCGTTCTACCTCCCCGGCCACCCGGTCGTGTACTGCAGCACGAGCCTCATGGGCTCGCGAAGGACGCAGTACGACTATTGGGCCGACACGGACCTCCGCCGCAACGAGAGCCTGCTGCGCGGCCGCCCGGCCGTGGCGGTGGGGGGGCGCGACGCCCCGTGGGCCGTGCCCTTCGAGCGCGTGGAACCCGTCGGCACGCTGCCGGGGGACCGCAAGCGCGACAGGCCGGCGGTCAAGGCGTACGGGTACCGCGGGTTCCCGGGCCGCAGCGGCGAGTGAGGCCCGGCCGCTCCCCCGCGAGGGACGCCGCGGCGATCTGTGCGATACTGCATTCCCGTCATGCCCTGGCTCTCCCCGCGTGAACTCCGCCGCCGCCGCGTCCGCCGCCTGTGGGTGTTCCTGGCGCTCGCGCTCGCGCTGCTGGCGGTGACGCTCGCGGACCGATGGGTGTGGCGGACCCTGCGGGTGGTGGATCCCAACACGCTCCGCGTCAAGGACTGGTACCAACTGCTCAGGCAGGTCGGGTACCTGCCCACGTGGGGCGCCGCGGCGGCGCTGCTGGCGCTGCACGACCGCCGCCGCTGGCGATGCGAGCCCATCGTGGCCTGCCGCCACGACGCGGTCGGAGGCATGCCCACGTGGTTCTCGCGGGCGATCCTGCTCTTCCTGGGCGCGGGGCTGTCGGGCCTCGCCGCGGAGATCGTGCGGGGCACCGTCCGCCGACACCGCCCCGGGCCCTTGGGCGGATACACCTTCGACTGGATCGAGCCGGCCTTGCTTTTCGACAAGGCCGACGGCTTCGTGAGCAGCCACGCGGGCGTCGCCTTCGGCGCGGCGTTCATGCTCGGGCGGCTCTTCCCCGGCACGCTTCCCGCGGCGGTCCTTCTCGCCGCGGGCTGCGGCCTGAGCCGACTGTTGATGGGGGCGCACTTCGCGACTGACGTCCTGGCAGCGGCGGCCCTGAGCTACGCTGTCGCGGCGGGGCTGTGGCGCATCTCGGGCGCGCGCGAGCGCTCCCGCACCACGCCCGCGACCCAAGGTCCGACCGACCCGCGATGACCCTGATCGACCGCCACATCGCCCGCCACTACCTCGCGAACATCGCGACGCTTTTCCTGTTCCTCTTCGCCGTCGTCGTCGTCGTCGACTTCTCCCTCAACTTCGACGAGTACGCCGAGAGCGCGGCGAAGCTGGCCGGGGCCGAGGCCTCGTGGGCCCGCCAGGCGTGGCTCTCGGTCTGGCTCGTCGCCGACCTCTGGTGGCCCCGCCTCTTCCAGCTCTACAACTACTTGCTGGGCATCGTGCTCGTGGGGGCGATGGGCTTCACCTGCGCCCAGATGGTCAAGGGACGCGAGTTCGTGGCGCTCCTGGCCGGTGGCCAGAGTCTCCACCGCATCGCCCGGCCCATCGTGCTCGTCGCCCTGGCCCTCACGACCCTGCAGGCCCTCAACCGCGAACTGCTCATCCCCCGCCTGGCCCCCCTCCTCACCCGCGAGAAGAACGAGGCGGGCTCGCGCTCCCTGGGCGTCACCCGCCAACCTCTCTGTGCGGACTCGATGGGCCGGCTCTTCTACGCCCGGAGCGTCGACCTCGACGCGGGCACCATCGACGGGCTCTGGGTCTGGGAACGCGACGCGGACGGCCTGATGGAGCGGCGGATCACCGCCCCCAAGGCCCGCTGGGACGGCAAGGCGTGGGTCCTGGAGCGCGGCCAGGCCGAAGTCCGCCAGCCGGGGGACTCGGGCCGCACCGCGACTCGCGCCGAGCCCGTCCTGACCCTCGAAACCGACCTCGACCCCACGGCCCTGCGGCTCCGCCGGTTCGAGGGGTACAGCAACAACCTCAGCACCGCCCAGATCGGCGAGCTGATCGGGCGGGTCTCAAACGCGGCCACGCCCCCCCGGGCCCGGATCGACCGGCTCGAACGCATCCGCTTCGGGCGGGTGGCCGGGCTGCTGGGCACGATGCTGACGCTGCTCCTGTGCCTGCCGTTCTTCATGCGCCGCGAGCCCGCGAACATGCTCCGCCAGTCCCTCGCCGCGGCCCCCGTCACGCTCATCGCCTTCGTCGCGACGCTCCTGGGCACGACTGCGGCCGTCCCGGGCCTGCCCCCGCAGCTGAGCGTCTTCATCCCGGTCATGATCCTCATCCCGCTGGCGATCGCGGCGGTCACGTCGGTGAAGACGTGAATGGGGCGGTTGGGAAGTCACCCGGTCGGGAAGTCGGTCGGTCGCGGGGTCGTGGAATGGGGGAGGCGTGCAGATTCATGCGTCGGCGTCGTCCGCTCGGTCGATCCCTCGGAGCCGCGCTCATGGCCTTCTCGCTGACCGCGCTCCTGGTCGCGTGCATCCCCGGGACGCGGGCGACCCGCGCCGAGCTCGACGCCGTCGAGCGCCGGACCCTCCCGGCGATCTCCGAGGCCACCGCGCCCGTCTCGTACTTGCGAGCGGGTGATCCGGCGCTCCGCCGCGTGATCTACGTCCACGGCACGCCCGGAACCGCGCGCTCGCTGGGGGACTACCTCGCCTGGCCCGTCGACGGGCTCGAGGCGGTCGCGGTCGACCGGCTCGGCTTCGGCGAGTCGGGGCCCGGACGCGTCGTCGCGGGCTTCCGCGAGCAGGCGGCCTCGATCGCCCCGCTGCTCGTGGGGCGGGGCGGGCGGTGGCCGATCCTCGTGGGACATTCCCTGGGCGGCCCCATCATCTGCCGCCTCGCCGCGGAGAACCCGGACAGGGTCGCGGGCCTTGTCATCCTCTCGGGCTCGCTGGATCCGACACTGGAGGGGACGAACTTCCTCAACAGGCTCGGCGACACGGCGTTCGGCCGTCTGGTGCTTCCACGCACCCTCGAGACGGCGAACAGCGAGCTTCTGGCCGCCCGCGCCGAGCTGGAGGCCCTCGCCCCGATGCTGGCCGACGTCCGCTGCCCGATCCTGGTCGTGCACGGCACCGACGACTGGCTGGTGCCGTTCCCGAACGTCGCCTACATGCGTCGGGCCTTCGCGGGCAATCCCCGCGTCGACTTCATCGGGCTCCGCGGCGCCGGCCACCTGATCCCGTGGCAACGCGAGGACGAGGTGCGGGCGGCGGTGGAGCGGATGCGGGACGAGGTGGAGGGCACCGGCCCGTGACCGGGGTGATTGGGGTCCGCGGGGGGGAGCACGATCCGGCGCCTCCCCCTTCCCTTTTCCCCCCGGACCTGCGACAATCACGCCATGACCTCCGTCTGCTTCTACTTCCAGGTCCATCAGCCCCACCGCCTCCGCCGCTACAGCGTCTTCGACGCCGACCCCTTCTACTTCGAGGACGCCAAGAACGCCGAGATCTGCCGCAAGGTCGCCGACAAGTGCTACCGCCCCGCGACGCAGCTGATGCTCGACCTCGTCCGCAAGAACAAGGGCAACTTCCGCATCAGCTACGCGATCACGGGCACCGTGCTCGACCAGCTCGAGCGGTGGTCCCCCGATGTCATCGGCATCTTCCAGGAACTGGCCAAGACCGGCTGCTGCGAGTTCCTCGGCGAGACCTACTTCCACTCGCTGAGCTACCTCTACTCCAAGAGCGAGTTCGACGAGCAGGTCGAGATGCACACGCGGCGGATCCAGTCCCTCTTCGGGCAGACGCCCACCGTCTTCCGCAACACCGAGCTCATCTACAACAACGACCTCGCCTGGCACGTCAGCCAGATGAAGGGCCCCGACGGCCGCCCCCGCTGGCTCGGCCAGATCTGCGAGGGCGTCGACCGCCACCTGGGCTTCCGCTCCCCCAACTTCCTCTACCAGCCCCCCGGCAAGCCCGTCGGGCGCGACGGCCGCCCCTTCGGGCTCCTCCTCAAGAACTACCGCCTCAGCGACGACATCGCCTTCCGCTTCAGCAACCGCGGCTGGACCGAGTGGCCCCTCTCGGCCGACAAGTTCGCCGGCTGGGTCGACGCCATCAACGGCGACGGCTTCCTCTGCAACCTCTTCATGGACTACGAGACCTTCGGCGAGCACCAGTGGGCCGACACCGGGATCTTCCAGTTCCTCGCCGCCCTTCCCGAGAAGGTCTTCGATGCCAACGCCGGCCACAACCACTTCGTCACGCCCAGCATGGCCCTGACCGAGTTCGCCCCCGTGGGCGAGTACGACGTGCACGACTTCACTTCCTGGGCCGACACCGAGCGCGACCTCACGGCCTGGCGCGGCAACGCCATGCAGACCAACGCCCTCGAGGAGACGTACAAGCTCGAGCGTCCCATCAAGGACCGCCTCCGCCGCGCCGAGGTGGCCGGCGACGCCGAGGAGATCGCCGCCGTCGGCCACCTCCTGAACGACTGGCGCAAGCTCACCACCTCCGACCACTTCTACTACATGTGCACCAAGTACTTCGCCGACGGCGACGTGCACAAGTACTTCAACCCCTACGACTCCCCTTACGACAGCTACATCAACTTCATGAACGTGCTCGACAACCTCCGCACCCGCCTGGCGGGGGTCCCCGCCCCGGTCTGAGCCGTCCCCCGGCGTACCCTTCCCGAACATCCCCCGCATCGTTGCGCGGGTCCGCCGTGATACACTTGCCCCGGTGATGAAACCGCGTTCATTCAGGGCCTTCTCGCTCCTCGAGCTGCTCGTCAGCGTCGCGGTCATCGTGGTGCTGCTCGGGCTTCTGCTCCCCCTGCTCATCCGGGCACGCGACCTCAGCTACCAGACGGTCTGCGCCAACAACCTCCGCCAGCTCAACGCCGGCTGGCAGGCGTACCTGCAGGACCACAAGGAGCAGTTCCCGCGCCATGGCATGGTCCCCGACTGGGCCTATGGAGGGGCCGAGTTCGTCGGCGCAGACCGCGTCCCGGTGCTCGCCGCCTCTCGTCCCATCAACCCGTACGTCGCGCAGGCCCAGCCCGACGATGCGCTCGGTGCCGCCGCCGCCGATGTCGTCGGCCTCTTCCGCTGCCCCGCCGACGCGGGCGTCGCCGACCGCGCCCCCGCGCTCCGCGGCCAGGCCCGCCCCTCCATCCTCCCCGCGGGCACGTGCTTCAACCAGTTCGGCACCAGTTACCGCGCCAACCCCTACCTCCTCGACTCCACCCTCGCCGGCATCGACGGTGGCCGCCGCGCGCTCACGCTGTCCGAGATCCAGGTCGACCCCAGCCGCCTCCTGCTGACCGCCGACCCCGCGTGGTGGTACGCCACCCGCGAACGCCGCGAGCCCGAGGCCCGCCTCGAGGCGACGTGGCACAAGAAGACCGACGCCGGCAACATGCTCGCCGTCGACGGCTCCATCCGCTTCATGGAGTTCGCCAAGTGGCCCGGCGCCGAGTTCGCCCTCAACCCGCGCCCCGACCTGGGCAACTGAGCCTCGGCGCACCGGCCCGACGCGACCCGGCGCCCCTCACCCCGCGCCGAGCTTCTTGAGGATCGCCTCGCGGACGACCTTCGCGTCCGCAGTCCCCGCCGCGAGTTTCATCACCTCGCCCACCAGCCGTCCCGCCGCGGCGACCTTCCCGCCCCGCACGTCCTCCACCACCTTCGCGTTCGCCGCGAAGACCTGCTCCATCCAGCGGTCAAGCGCCGCGTCGTCGCGCACGATCAGCATCCCTCGCTCCGCCGCCACCTCCGCCGCCGCCCGTCCCCGGTGGGCCTCCTCGCACAGCAGCCCGAAGAGCTCGTCCGCGGGCGCGGTGCCGATGCGACCATCCTCGCGCAGCCGCCCCAGCGCCGCCACGTTCGCCGTTGTGATCCCCAGATCGTTGATCAGCACCCCGCGCTCGTTCGCCCGCTTCGCCCCGGACTGCAGCAGCAGGTTCGCCGCCAGCTTCCCGGCGCGCCCGCGCTCGATCTTCTCGGCCACCATCCCCTCGACGCACGCCTCGTAGAAGAGGCACGTGTCCCGCTCGTCCACCAGCGCCGCGGCCTCCTTGATCCCCAGCCCGTAGTCCCCGACGAACCGGCGCAGCCGCGCCACGGGCAACTCGGGGATCCGCCCCCGGACCTCCTCCCGCCACGCCTCGCCGACGACCACCGGCGCGAGGTCGGGGTCGGGGAAGTAGCGGTAGTCGTGCGCATCCTCCTTCTCCCGCTGCACCACGGTCCGGTTCGCCGCGTCGTCCCACCCCCGCGTCACCTTCGTCCCCGCCCCCATCCTCCGCCCGTCCGCCGCCCACCGTCGGGGCTGGTCGGCCAGCTCGAACTCGATCGCGCCCTTGAGCGCCTTGAACGAGTTGAGGTTCTTGATCTCGACGATGGGCGTCTTCACGGTCGTCCCGTCGCTCATCGTCAGGACCGTGTTGATGTTGGGCTCGAACCGCATGTGCCCCTTCTGCATCACGCCCTCGGTCACGCCCAGGAAGCGGCAGATGTTCCGCAGCGTCCGGGCGAAGAGCACCACGTCGTCCGAAGCGTCGAAGTCCGGCTGCGTCACGATCTCCAGCAGCGGCGTCCCCGCCCGGTTCTGATCGACGATCGAGCCCTCGATCGCCCGCCCCCCCGGCGCCTCGTGCAGCAACTTCCCCGCATCCTCCTCGAGGTGCGCCCGGATGATCCCGATCCGCCGCCCCGTCCCCTCGGGGTCGGGGTGCCCCTTCTCGTCCACGGCCGGCAGATCGACCGCCCCGTCGAAGCACAGGGGCAGGTCGTACTGGCTGATCTGGTAACTCTTGGGCAGGTCGGGATAGAAGTAGCTCTTGCGGTCCCACTTGGTCTGCGCCGCGATCTCGCACCCCAGCGCCATCCCCACCATCATCGCCATCTCTACCGCCGCCAGGTTCATCGTGGGCAGCGCCCCCGGCAGAGCCAGCACCGTCGGGTCGATCAGGGTGTTTGGCGGAGCGTCGTGGAAGTCCGGATGCGCCGGGCTCGGCGCCGCGCTGAACATCTTGCTCCGCGTGGCCAGCTCCACGTGCACCTCGAGCCCCACCATCAGCCGGATGGACGTGATCTGGACGGTCATGCCGCCATCGTATGAGGCGCGAGCCTCCCTCGCACGCGACTCCACGCCCGTCACGGGCACCGAGCGTGAACGAGTGGTACACCGAACGAACCCGACAACCCACTCGCTCACGCTCGAGGTTCGTTCAGGGCCACGCCCTCGCGCCCCCCACGCCCCCCACGCCTTCCATGCCTCCCGTACCCGCCGTGCCCGCCCGCACCACCGCCAGCGCCGCCCGCGTCATCCGCGCATCCACCCGCGCCGCCTTCGCCGCCGACATCCCCATCTCCGAAAGCGACCTGGGCGGCCCCCCGTCCCACCCCTGCCGCGCCCCCACCCACGCCCCGACCTCCCCCACCAACCGCCCCGCCCCCCACGCCGCCCGCACGCGCGGGTCCATCCCCAGCCACCGATCCCACACGCTCACCCGCGACGTCCAGTCCCCCACGCCCACGCCCCGCGGCAACCGCTCCTCCGCCCGCCCCGCCCCCCGCCGCCCAACCTCCTTCGCCCACCGCGCCCCCACCCGATCGACAGCCACGTTCGCCGCACCGGCCAGCCGTCCGCCCCGCCCCGGATCGAACCCGTCGATCGCCTCCCCGACCGCCGCCAGCGATTCCGCGACGATCATCCGCAGCGCCGCCGCGCCCACGCCCTCCAACCCGCGTCCCAGCCGCGCCTCCAGCCCCTCCACCACCAGCCGCAACTGCGAACGCATCAACTCCGCCTTCACCCTCGACGCCCACCTGAGCCGGGTCTCGATCGCGTCCACGGCTCCCAGCCGCGGCCGGAGCGCATCCACCGCCGCCAACGCCGCGCCGGCCCCGCGCCGCAGCGCGTGATACGCCGCCAGCCGAGCCGTCTCCTCCGCCCCCACCGCGGGCCGCTTCCGCCGCGCATCCTCGACGAACAGGGCCAGGTCCGACGCGCCCTCGCTTCCCAGCCCCGTCCGCGCCGCGGGCGTCTTCAACGCCGCGCCATCCTCCTCCGCCGTCCCGCCCCCCGGCACCGCCAACGCTCCCGCCGCTGCCACCCCCGTCAACCGCTCCACCCGTGCAACCAGAATCGCCCGCCTGACGGCGCCCTCCGATCGCCCCGTCTTCGCCACCATCGCCGACACATCGATGCCGCGCCGCCACGCCCGCTCCAGCACGCGCCGCCGGCGCGCATCGAGCATCCCGGGCGCTTCTCCCCCGCGCGCCGCCGCCCGCCGCAGCACCTGTCTGATCGCCTCGTGACTCCGCCCATGCCGCCGCGCCAACCGCGCCGCGGCCTCGTTCAGGCTCACCCCCCCGCACCGCACGTACCGCGCCCCGCACCGCTCGATCCGCGCCCGCTCCGCGGCGCTCAGGCGCGAATACCCCCGCGCCCTGCCCACCGCCGCCGCGTGCGTCCGCTCGAACGCCTCGACCACGCCGAGCCCGAACGCCAGTTCCGACCGCCCCCCCGCCCCGACAATCCGCCGCGCCACCAGCCCCCGCTTCCGAAGCCGCTGCAGCGTCGGCCGGCTCACGCCCCAGCGCGCCCGCACCCCCGCGGCGTCGAGGAACGCGTCCGCCGGAAGCTCGTCCGCACGCACCCGCGCGTGCGCCGACAGCCGCTCGACGAACGCCGACAACTCGGTGATGAGCGCCCCCCCCTCCACAACGCCGGGGGCCTCCATCGCCGGCCTGTACCCCGTGATACGGAAGACGACCCAGTCGTCGGGATACCGCACCCCCGCGTCCAGGTCGCGAGCCAGCGCCTCGGCCCGCTCCAGGTCCCGCAGCACCGCCTCGCGCGGGGCGAAGCGAAGCTCACGCTCCAGCGCCGCCAGCGCCGGCGTCGAGATGGCCGGCAGCGGCGGCATCGTTCACCCTCCCGACGGCGCCGCGCCCGCGCCCGCGGCCACCCCGGCCCGCGCGTCCCCGCCCACGTCCGCCCACGCGGTCCGATCCCCCGCGATGAGCCCGAGCCTTACCGCCTCCGACAGGAACCGCGCGACCCCCGCCCGTTCCCGCGGCCCCACCTCGTACCGCAGCAACTCCCCCAGGTATCGCCGCGCCAAGGGCGCTGGCCACCCCGCCGCCGCGGCCCGCCTCCCAACGATCCACTCCAGCCGCGTCGCGTTGTGCCGCCGCTGCCGATCCAGCACCGCCGCCGCCGTCGCGATCCGCGCCGAGCCCCCCTCCGCGGCGCGGCACATCCACATCGCGTAGACGAACGGCAGCCCCGTCAGCTCCTTCCACGCCTCCCCGAGATCGAGCTGATACGGATAGCGCGCGGCCGGCGGCGCCCCCGTCACCACCTTGTCGCCGATCAGCAGCACCGCCTCCGGCCACGCCCCCCCGGCCGACGCATCGAACCCCGCGATCGCCGGGCGGGCGCCGTGCGCGAGCGCCAGCACGACCTGCGCCAGCACCACCGACGTGTGGCTCTCGACGTCCGCGTGCAGCACCCCCAGCCGCGCCAGCGGCACGGCCGAGTGCAGCCGCACCGTCAGCGTGGGGCCGTCGCACCCGATCATCCCCGCCGGCACCAGTGCCAGCCCCCCGTCCGACGGTTCCCCCACCCCCCGGGCCCCGTCCACGATCGAGCACAACCCCAGGTCCGCCTCGCTCCCCAGCACCATTCCCGCGATCGCGCTGGGCGCCGCCGGGAGCAATGCCACGCCCGCCACCTTCTCCAGCCCCTCGATCAACGGGGCCGTGTTGAGGTACCGCACGCACGCCAGTCGAACCGCATCCATCGCCAACTCTACCGGCTCCCCGGGGGGACCGGATATCAGCCCGTACGAACTCCCGCCACCCGGGACGCCCACTCGCGACGCCCCCACGCAGCGTGAAGTTCCCAAAAACTCGCAATAAATTCCTAGCGAACCGCCCCCCCCCCGTGGTAAACTGCCTCCGCCCGCGGCTTCCGTCCGTCGCGCGGCAGGAGAGAGACCAATGTCCATCATCACGCCATCCCTGCGCACCGCCCTCGTCGCCCTGGCCCTCACCGCCGGCTCCGCCGCCGCCCAGGTCTTCGACGTCAACCTCGTCCAGAACCCCTCCGCCGAGAATGGCGCCGCCGCCCCCACCCCCGGAGGCCTCGTCGCCATCCCCGGCTGGCTCGCCGCCGGCACCCCCACCGTCCTCTCCTACGGCGCCCACGCCGGGTTCCCCACCCCGGCCAGCCCCGGCGCCCCCGCCCGCGGCTCCAAGTTCTTCGTGGGCGGCCCCAATGCCGCGACCTCCTCCCTCGCTCAGTTCCTCGACGTCTCCGCCGGCGCCGCCGTCATCGACGGCGACGACGTCCCCTACACCGTTTCCGCCTATCTGGGCGGCAACGGCTCCGACGACGATAACACCAAACTCTCCCTCGTCTTCTCCGACGGCGTCGGCACCAGCCTGGGCACCGTCACCCTCTCGGGCCCCTTCGCGGGCCAGCGCGGCGGCGTCTCGGGCATGCTCCTCCGCTCCCGCTCCGGCCTCGTCCCCGCCGGCACCCGCTCCATCTCCGTCACCCTCACCCTCGCCCGCATCGGCGCCGGCTACAACGACGCCAACGCCGACGCCGTCTCTCTCGTCCTCGCCACCCCCCCTGCCTGCGGCAGCACCGACTTCGACGGCGACGGCGACGAGGGCACCGACGCCGACATCGAGGCCTTCTTCGCCGTCATCGGCGGCGGCGCGTGCCCCACCGGCACCTGCGGCGGCATCGACTTCGACGGCGACGGTGACGAGGGCACCGACGCCGACATCGAGGCCTTCTTCCGCGTCATCGGCGGCGGGGCCTGCGAGGGCTGATTCCCTGGTGCCACGGGTCGGCCGGTCCCCCGGCAGACCCCTGAGGCCCATCACGCCCAACCCTGCCCCGCGCCCTTCGGCGCGGGGCTTCTGTATCCACCCATCCCGCCACCCCGAAGGGGTGGTCGTTCCGCCCCCGACCGCCGGGTGCCACGAATCGCTCCACCCGCGGCAGATCCTGAAACCGGTCCGAGGGGGGCGAGATGCGCACCGGCACAACTCTCTCGCCACTCTCTTGTTGAGGGAATTTTTCGCTCTGGGTTCAATCCCCCAATTTACGCAGCCAAGCCGTGACCCACGTGCGGGAATGGCCTATCCGCCCCGGGAACGGCGTCCGGGCGGAACCGGGTGAATATCTCAGCCGAACGAGCCAGATGAACGGGGTAAGTACCCCCTCTCATGCGGTCTTCATTTCGTGATACATTCGCCTTCCCTGCTCCGATGGGAGGGGGGTCCGCGACGGGTGGACCCGACCAAACCGTCCGAGCGGACCCCGGAGTCGTCGATGCCCATGGCCTCCCCTGTTCCCGCCGCTCGAATCCGTGCGAGCCTCGCGCTGTCGGTGGCGGCGTGCGCCGGATGGGTCCTCCCCGCCGCCGCGTCCGAGGAACCCGACCCCGTCCTCCCCGAGATCCCCAGCCGGGTCGTCGCCGTCGGGGACGACTCGGGTCTCGTCCCTTCCCCCGCCGGGGGGATCTCCGCCGTCGTCTATTCAACGCTCGTCGAGGTTCCCGGCGCTCCGTGGCTTCGCCTGGGCTTCGGCCCCACCCAGCTCGCGGGTGACCCCGCGGCGAACGGGGCCACGATCCGCATCACCTCCCTCCTTGATGGCGCCGAGCAGATCCTCTCCGCCGAGACCCTCGCCCAGTGGGCGAACACGAGCGCCTATCTCAACGGCGATGCGGTCCTGGTCGAGCTCATCGCCCACCCCGGCACCGGCGCCAGCCGCCTGACGATCGGCACCGTCACCGCTGGCGAGCCCGCCTCCCCCTATTCGGGCGCCTCGATCTGCGGCGCGAACGACGGCCGCGTCGTTTCCAGTGAGGCGGCCAACGCCCGCTACCTCCCCGCCGGCTGCACCGCCTGGATCTTCAACGACGCCAACAAGACCTTCCTGAGCGCCGGCCACTGCAACATCGCCGCGGGGGGCGTGGTGCAGTTCAACGTCCCCCTCTCCAACCCCGACGGGACGCTCGTCAACCCGCCCCCCCAGCACCAGTACGTCGTCGAGCCCACGAGCATCCAGGCGGCCAACGCGGGGCTGGGCAACGACTGGGCGTACTTCGGCACCTTCGCCAACTCCATCACGGGCCTCACCGCCTTCCAGGCGCAGGCCCAGGCGTATGTCCTCGCCGCGGCCACCCCCGCCCTGGCCGGGCAGACCATCCGAATCACCGGCTACGGCACCGTCACCACCCCCGTCCCCAAGAAGTTCAACGAGGTCCAGAAGACCGATAGCGGGCCCTACGCGGGGTTCGCCGGCGACATCGTCCGCTACGCCGCCGACACCACCGGCGGCAACTCGGGCTCCCCGGTGCTGAACCTCTCCACCGGCACCGTGATCGGCATCCACACCAACGGCGGCTGCACCGCCGTGGGCGGAGCCAACCAGGGCCTCGCCATCCACGACGCGGGCCTCCGCGCGGCCCTCGCGAATCCCCGCGGCATCTGCCGCAGCGGCGTCGCCCCCGCCCACGGCGCCATCTACGCCGTCGGCGACCTCAACAACAACTTCGGCGCGATCGACGAGGAGAGCGGCGCCTTCGGCGTGCTCGCCCAGCTCGGCCCGGCGATGCAGGGGCTCGCCGCCCAGCCGCAGGCGGGCCGCCTGCTGGGGGTCGACGGAGCGAGGCGCCTCTTCGCCCTCGACCCGATCACCGGCGCCTCCACCTTCCTGGGCACGATCACCGGCACGACGCAGACCCTCAACGGCCTCGCCCACGACCCCCAGACGAACACGACCTACGCCATCGCCCAGGCCACCGGCCAGCTCTTCCGCGTCCACATGTCGACCCTGGTCGCCACCCCCATCGGCCCTGCCAAGGGCAACATGGTGGGCGCGCTGGACTTCGACACCTCCCGCCGCGCCCTCTTCGCACTGGACGACCACCCCGCCGGCACCCGCCTGCTCCGGTTCGATCCCATCACGGGTCTGTACACCGCCGTCGGCGTCCTCGGCGCGGGCGCGGTCGACTGCAACGGCCTGGCGTACAACCCCGCCGACGACAGGCTCTACACCGTCAGCGTCCCCACGGGCGCGCTCCTCCGCGTGAACCCGGCCACCGGCGCCGCCGTCGCCGTGGGCTTCACCGCCGGGCTCTTCGGCTCTGGGTACGGCCTCGCCGCCTACCCCGGCCCGTGCCACGCCGACTTCGACGGCGACGGCGACGACGGCACCGACCTCGACATCGAGGCGTTCTTCGCCCGCCTCGCCGGAGCTCCCTGCCCCACCGGCCCCTGCGGCAGCATCGACTTCGACGGCGACGGCGACGAGGGCACCGACCTCGACATCGAGGCGTTCTTCCGCGTCATCGCGGGCGGCCCCTGCTGAGCGCGGAGGCGCGGGCCGTGGACCCGCGGCAAGCTCCGGATCAGGCCAGCCCGGATCAGGCCAGCCCGGATCAGGCCAGCCCGGATCAAGCCAGCCCGGATCAAGCCAGCCCGGATGAGACCG
>Ga0105046_10000934_pt1 | contig 43264 bp, 36 predicted proteins | sample MAT03_FD_78385 | JGI IMG/M metagenome (GOLD analysis project Ga0105046, IMG submission 78385) | Freshwater microbial communities from Lake Fryxell liftoff mats and glacier meltwater in Antarctica - MAT-03 (megahit assembly) | ecosystem: Environmental > Aquatic > Freshwater > Ice > Liftoff... | reverse complement strand
GCTCGGTGAACTCGATTTGGATCGACTGGCCCACACTTTCGAACTGGATTTTTTCGGCCACCGTTTGGTGAATCGGGCTTTCGCCCTTAGATCGATTAGGTTTCATTCACCATCAATCAGTTCCCAATCGGTGGCACCTTTCAACTGCATCGTTACGGCTTAGAATGTAGACCCGTGCTATTCGGCACCAGCCACCATGTCGCGGCTCCTCACCTTCCGCTTTAAATATTGTCGTTCTTGTTGCGCGGCAGTCGGTGTATTTTTGGCCTCGCCGCTAACTGCTGAGCAAATCCTGACCAAAGCCTACCAGGTGCGAACTCTCAGCACCGAAAAGGCGGAAAGCGCTCTTCTGGCCCGGTTGCGAGGGATTGTGCTGTTTATAGAGCCCGGCGGAATAATTATCCAAGATGATACCTCCACCACATTTTTCCGCCCTAGTCTCGGGGAGACGGTCCGCGTTGGCGACATTGTCGAAGTAGAAGGCCGGACTCGAATGGGGCTCTTTCTGCCAGGTCTTGGAAGCAGCACATACCGAATTGTCGGGCAATCGGCGCTTCCACCCGGCACACCGGTCACCTACGACGATTTGATTTCAGGGCGCTACCATTACCAACGTATCTCGGTGGAGGGGATCGTTCAATCTGTCGTATTGCACGACAATAGTCGAAGCCTGATCAAGCTTGTGGTCGGCTCGCGACTTCTGGAAGTACGAGTAGAGCGTGAACCGGACCCCGGCCGAAAACTCGTGGACGCGCGTGTACGCATCAACGGCGTCGCTGCAGGATTGATAAATGAACGCCGCCAGCTGGTGCAACCTTATGTCTGGGTTACCGACTGGGGTGACCTTGCAGTAGTGACGCCTGCTCCCGACCTGAACAGTGTCCCTCTCGCGTCGGCAAGCGACTTGCTGGTGTTTCGCGACTCCGGGTCCGGGCGACACCGCATTCGCCTTCAAGGGATTGTCACCGCCGCCTTCCCAAAGGGCGACACGTTTCTCCGGCAAGGCAAAGATGCTTGGAGTGTCCACTTTCGATCAGCCCCGCTCGTGCAATCTGGGGATCGAATCGAGCTCGTCGGGTTTCCAGAGATGGACCGCTATAGTGCAACGGTTGGTGAAGCCGAGTTACTTGTCCGTACCAAAGGAGCATCTCCTGATCCGCTGATTATCGAAAACTTGGACGACCTCAGTGGGATACACGATGCTCAATTGGTTACAGTGACGGCGGTGGTCAATGATGCATTCAAAACGGCCTTGGGGATCACTGTACGTTTGCAGGGGCGGAACCGCTCCATCGAAGTCCGGCTGCCGGAAGGAGCTATTGTGCCCGAGCCGCGATCCACGGTCAAATTCACCGCGATATGCGTCGTTCAGGCCGCCCGTCGTGGGAACAACGCTCTTATCAGCGCCGCAGACGGAATCTCGCTGCGAACTCGCGGGGCCGACGATCTGGAAATCCTGCAGAGCCCCTCTTGGTGGACGGTACGTCGGCTTTTGGGCGCGTTGACCCTACTAACCAGCGTAACGGTTGTGGCCCTTCTCTGGGTCGCTATACTGCGCTGGCAGGTACGGCACCAGACCCAGGCACTGCGTAGACGGATCGAAACTGAGGCAGCGTTCGAAGAACGCCAGCGCATCGCCCGGGAATTTCACGATTCCCTGCAACAGGATCTGACCGGATTGGGGCTGCGGCTCGACGCAGCCGCCACCCGAACACTGGATTACAAAGGCCAGCGCATCTTTGAGATTTCGCGCGACCTTCTAACGCGCATCCAGGCTGAGACACGCAACTTCGTCTCGGACCTGCGCAATTCAGCCGAGGACGACGGCGACCTGGCCAAGGCGCTTCAATTCATCGCCACCACACACCAGGCGGATGGGATCGAACTGCACCTGACATTCTCCGCTCCGCCTCCGCCGCTACCAGCCGGCACAGTCCACCACCTGCGCATGATGGTCCGCGAGTCCGTAATGAACGCCATCAGGCACGCAAAGCCCACGGTCATTCGCATCGAGGTTGGGCTGGCGGAACATCTCGTGATTTGCATCGTCGACGACGGCACGGGGTTCGATGCAGCACAGGAAACCAACGGCCGGTCCGGGCATTTCGGCTGCGTCGGTCTGAGGGAGCGCGGACAAAAGATCGGCGCCATCGTCCGCTGGCACAGCTTACCCGGCGCTGGCACCACAGTGGAAATCGTCCTCAGCGCAACCGCCCTTCTCCCCAGCACCAACCCCTCTCTGACCGCAGCCCGCCCCTGATTCTTCCTTACGTGATGTCTCCTTCGCCTCTTACAATCCTCATCGTGGACGACCACTTCGTCGTACGCAGCGGCCTCGTCACCTCATTGGAGCTGACTGTCGACATGACGGTCATCGCCGAGGCCAGCAGCGGCGAGGACGCGATCACCGCGTACCGGCGCCACCAGCCGTCAGTCGTGCTCATGGACCTGCAGTTGCCATGTATGAGCGGGATCAGCGCGACCCGCGCGCTCCGCGCCGAGTCCCCCGGGGCCTGCGTGCTGATCTTCTCCAATTTCTCCCGGGACCACGAGATTCAATCGGCCATCGATGCCGGCGCGCTTGGATACGTATCCAAGTCGGCGCTCCGTGATGAGTTGCTCACGGCCGTGCGAACCGTAGCGCAAGGCCTCCGTTACCTGAGCCCGGACCTCGCGCAACGCTTGAGAGCCGTGCGGGCCGGGCCCAACATTACTCCGCGCGAGCGTGAGATCCTGACCCATATTGCCGTGGGCCACGCCAACAAGGAGATCGCCGCCGCCCTAAATATCTCTGAATTTACCGTGAAGCGACATGTCAGTCAAATTCTTGACAAAATGTCGGTCAACGACCGGGCCCAGGCTGCGGTGGAGGCCATCCGGCGTGGTTTGATGCGGATGCCGGAGTGACGGAGTGATTCGATACTACACGATGCGGTCGACCCGTCGTGCTCGTTCGCGCCATCGCCTCATGGCTCTAAAGTATCACGACGAAAGAGCTGCTTAGTGGCTGCACTGACCCCATTTCACTTAAAGGCACGCAAGGAAACCGGCCCTGACCCAAAATATTATTTGGGCCGGTTCCTCAAACTGACCCCCCAAATGAAAATGACCCGGACTTGCTATGTATTGTTCTCCTGCACGGTCGTGACAGCATTCGCCCAGGCCCCCGCAGGCTCCGCGGTGGCCGAGCCGCAATCGGCCCCGCTCAAGCTCGCCGAATTTCAAGTGAACACGAGCCGCGACTACGGTTACCGCGCCGCTACTGCGCTGTCGGCCACCGGTACGGGCATGGCGATCATCGACACGCCGGTAAGCATCAACGTCATCACGCGCGAGTTTCTTGACGACCTCGGCACCGCGAACCTCAAGGACGCACTGCAATACGTGGCCGGCGTCAACACTAGCGCCCGCAACCCAAACAGTGTCGTCGTCCGCGGCTTCAACCCAGGTCGCCGCTCCGAATACGGTGCCACCGGCCTGCCGATCGGCGGTGGCGATTTTGTCGAGCGCGTCGAAGTCATGAAGGGCCCAAACGCTATCTTCTTCGGTCGCGTCGCCCCGGGCGGCGTCATCAATACCATCAGCAAGCGCCCGAAGTTCGACGCCGCGCATGTGATCGACCTCCAGTACGGCAGCTACGATTACAAGAAGCTGATGATTGACAGCACCGGCCCGATCACCGACGAGCTCGCATACCGGATCGTCGGTTACGCCCTCGACAAGGGCGACGGCTACGAAGACTTCACCGGCGAGCGCGGCAAAGGCCTCAAGGCCGACCTACTTTATCAGCCATTCCCCCAAACCTCCATCGCAGTGCAGGCCTCCGCCGAGACGCAGAAGGTGCGCCGCATCCACTCGCCGCCGCGCACTAGCTCGGCTTATCTCCGCATCTGCGCGCCCAACGGGCGTTACAACCCGACCATCGTCTTCAACGGCATCTCCTGCAGCCAGTTTCCGCAAAACTGGGTCATCGCCCAAAACAACTTGCTCAAGGCGCAGGGACGCGCCATCGAGTACTTCGTCGACCAATATTTCTTTGAAGTCCACCCGCGGGGTCGGCGCGCGCACTTCGACGGCCCCGATGCCTTCTCGTCCAACGACCGGAACGGCTACTTCGCCGGCGTTTATCACCGGTTCAACCACATTTTCAATTTCAAAGCCGAGTACACTTGGAACGAGTCGGAGAACGTGCTCCTTGAGTCGAGCTGGTTCCCTCGGGCCGACGGCATCGTCTCCCAAGTTCCCCGCTGGGGCGGCAGTGAACCATCTCCCTCATGGGGGGCCGAGGCGGAGCTCGTCGCTGAATTCAATGTCGGCCCGACCTCCCATCGTTTCCTACTGGGCACCGAGATCAACGAAGCGGAAAATCTTAGTTGGAACGAGACTCTACCTTCCGTCACCTTCGATTTCAGCCGGGGCGATGTTTATTACCTCGCCAAGGTGAATACGCTCGTCCGCCGGGCCAACACCACGCTCGCCTGGTCCCGCACCGAGGGCACGTATGGCGTGGGCGTCAGTCGATTCTTCAACGACCGCCTCACATTCCTCTACGGAGCCCGGCGTACCAAGGTCATCCAAGGCGTGAATGGGTCGGCCAATCCGGCGGGCGCGGTCATCAAGCCGTATAGCAAGACCGGCGGCCGCAAGCTCACTGACGACACCTTTCAGGGCGGCGCCGTGTTCAAAATCCTGCCCAATCTCTCCGCCTTCGCGGGCTATGGGGAAACCTACGAGCCCCAGACCACGATCAGCTTTGATGGTTCGCGGCTCGACCCTGTATCCGGCAAGGGCTTGGAGTTCGGCAGCAAAGCCGAATTCATGGAAGGCCGCAGCGCGGTCACCCTCTCGGTTTTTCACAATGAACGTGCGGGCATCGCCAATCGCGACAATGCCCGTGAGGTCATAACCGGAACGGGCCCTTGGTTCATCCCCGGTGGAACCGAAGCGACTGAAGGTGCGGAATTCGAGTTCTTCTATTCACCGGTCCGCAACTACCAGGCGGTGCTCTCTTATGCGTATTTCTGGACCGCCGAGGTCATCGAGAATCCTGACAACCCCAACCTCGTCGGCCGGGCGCTCCAGTTCACACCGAAGCAGACAATCTCCTTCTGGAACCGCTACACCTTCACCAAAAGCGCACTGAAGAACGTCACCGTAGGTGGAGGCATTCGCCACAACGGTAAACACCAATCTCTCGGCGGCACCGACTGGTTCAAGATCGTCAACCCGGCTTGGACCCGCGTCGACTTGATGCTAAGCTACGAAACCAAGCTCTTCGGCAAGAAGACCGATCTCCAGCTTAACATCGAGAACCTCTTCGACAAGTACTACATCGACGGCGAATACACCGCCGCCCGCCCGCTCACAGCCATCTTCCGCACGAAGTTCACGTTCTGATCGGCTACACTGCCGGACCTGTTCCCAAGGCAGCCTTTCGTTAGCGACCGTTATCCTCAACCACCCTGTACGCCGCCGGCAGCATGTCGTAGACGGAGTCGGGAGACCCATTCCTAAAACCAGCAAAACTTCCGCGGCCCGGCCGGTGATTGTACCCGGCCGGGCCGCTCCTTTTCCACTCTTCCAGTCTATGCTTGCCGCTTTCCGCCTTCTGATGGCGTTGCTCCTCGCAGCCCTCTGCTTTTCCGCCATCGCTGCGGCCAAGCCTCCGCCGATCGACCGCTCGCTTGGCCCGCCCTTCACCCAGCGGGCGCGCGCCACGCTCGGGCCCGTCGACACGCGGCTTGTCATGATCGAGGTGAGCGATTTCCGCTGCGAACACTGCCGGCTCTTCCACGAGCGCGTGTTCCCGCGGATCAAGGAACGCTACATCGATTCCGGCCTCATCCGCTACGTCGTGCTGCCCGCCGTGGCGGACGGTGCTGTCCCCGCGCCGGCGCTCTTCGGCATGGCAAAGCTCGCCCTCGAACGCGGCCGCTACTGGACAGCCCGCCGCGCCCTCTTCGCCCACGCGTACGAAAGCGACCCGGCGGTACTCGCGCGCGTCGCGGGCCTCGATCCCGTAGAAGCCGCCGCCTACGTGGCGTCAACGGAGACGCGCGCGGCGGTCGCCGCCGATCAGGCCGAGGCCACCAATCTCAAGGTCCTCGGCACGCCGACCTTTTTCCTGCGCCAGCGCCTTGAAGACGGCAACTTCGCCGAAGCGCGTGTCGACGGCTACGAATCCTGGGACTACTTCGAATCCCTCATCGCCGACCTCCTGCGGCCCGAGCGATGAAACTGACCGCGCGACGCCTGCGACCCTACTGGCGCATAGGAATCATGCTGCTCGTCGCGCTTGGCCTCGGACTTCTCTGCGACGCGTGGCGCGACGAGCGCGTCTTCTTTGGCCGGAGGCTCCCAGTCGTGCGCAGTGTGCCCGCCCCATGAGTCTGAAACGATTCCTCCGCGCCGTCGTGCCGTGCGTCCTCGGCTTGACCGTGGCTTGGGCCGGCATCGCCAAGCTCCTGGACCCGAAACTGTTTTTCCTGACCCTGCTTGAGTACCGGCTGCCCCTGCCCGATCCCGCGCTGCGAGTGACCGCCGTAACACTGCCTTGGCTGGAACTGCTCTGCGGTGTGCTGCTGTGCGCGAATCGGTGGCGTAGTGCGGCCCTGTCGATGACCGCGGGTCTGGCGTCGCTTTTTGCCGTCACCACCGGCCAGGCATGGGGGCGCGGACTCGCCCTCAGCTGCGGGTGCTTCGGAGCCTATGAGACAGGTTTCTGGGCCTCTCCGGCCGTGGCATTCACCCGCGCGCTGGCATTGCTCGCCGCCGCGATCTGGATGCTGCGCGGGACTGACGAGATGTAGGCTTTAGGACGGAATCTGCCGCTCCTGTCTTCGATTATCGCCGCCCAAATGAATCAACAGCGCGACGCGCTCGGCGAATCGGCGTTCTTCGCCTAATCCTGCAAGCTATCGGGCGAACCGCCGGAACGGAGCGTTCATGTCTTCCGTATGGGTGCCAAGTTCGGTCGTTTTTCTTTCTCTGCGAGAATCAGGGACGGAACAGACAGCGCCAATGCGGCAGCGAGGATCGGGCCGGGAAGACGAGAGTCTTTCTTGGAGGGAGAGGGGATCGGACAACCGGTGTTAGCCAACGCAGATAGGCGCTCCCAGCCCTGGCAGTCGGCACAATACCCCACTTTGGTGCGGGCCCCGGCCTGCCCACCGCAAGCGCTTCTTTTATGTTCGGACTAAAGAGGTGTATACCCGGGCGTGCAGTATGGCCCGTTGGGGATTGTGTTTCTGAGCCCCTCTCCATGATTTCATTCAGATTTCCCATCCTTTCCTTCTTCTGCGTTTTCGTGCTTGGACTCGTTCCCATGCTCGCCGACGCGGCCAAGACGGTGATGATCGAAATTGCAGAACAGGATGTCGGCCAGCCGGGCGAATGGCCGGTCAACCCGGTGATCACGGAACGCTACACGGAAAGCGCCTTTGGTCTCTCGGATTTACCGTACAAATACGTCACCACGGGCGTGCGCGCGGACCGGGCCGTGACAACCTATGTCCGCGCCTCCGCCGAGATTATCCTGCCGGTCGGGCGGCACCGTGTCCTGCTCCGCGCGCGGGGAGAGTCGCGGCTTGTCATCAACGACCGCGCCGTGCTGCAGACGGCCTCCTCGCCGACCAACGCCTATGAGGGAAGCAGCATCAGCGAACTCCCTTTTCACTTGCAAGATGCCTACTTGGATTTAGGCCCGGATTTCCGCTTCGCCCCGCCCGGCGTCGGGGAATCCTGGGGCGAATTTGATTTCGACGGCACCCCCGCCAAAATCGTCATGGAAACAAGGATCGGCGGCTTGCCCACGAAGGGGGCGCGCCATCCATTCCGCCCCGAGGTCGGGGAAACCGTGGTCGCCTATTCGCTCGCCGGATCGGACCAGTGGTGGCTGCTCGGCGAAGGCGACCGACCGGTACCTTACACCGATGCGGGCTGGGAGGATTACGCTGCAAGGCAGCGTCGGCGCCTCGATATCCAGAATGCGGAGGCCCGCGCAGCCTGCCGGCAGCAGCACTCGGAATACTGGTCGATGCGGCGCCAAGAAGCGGAGAAGTGGCTCGCCTCCACCTTGGAGGTTCCCGTGCCGGCCCTACCAGCAGGCTATCCCGCATTCAATGCGATTGATCGATTCATCGCCGACCGCCTTGTCCGCGCCAAAGCCGAGTTCCAGTCGGCGGCCGGTGGTCCCGATTTCTTCCACAGCGTCCGCCCCATTCTCGAGAACCACTGTTACAGCTGCCATCAGGGCGGCAAGGTGAAGGGCGGCCTCCGCCTCGACAATCGCGCAGATGCATTCCGCGGTGGCAAAGCCGATGGTCCTTCCATCGTCGCCGGCCACCCCGACGACAGTCCGTTGCTGCTCCGCGTCGTGAGCGACGATCCCGAAGAAGTCATGCCCGCCAAGGGCGACCGCCTCTCTGCCGCCGAAGTCGCCACCCTGCGCCAGTGGATCGAACAGGGCGCCCATTGGCCAGACCTCCAAGCCACCCGCCTAGAGCCCACGCCCTTGGCTGACGACTTGACCTTTCTGCGCCGGCTCACGCTCGACACTGTAGGTGTCGTGCCGTCCGAAGCCGAGATTTACGCCTTTCTGGCCGATGCCCCCGCCATCCGCCGCACGCGTGCCATCGACCGCCTCCTTCCCGACCCGCGTTGGGCCGACCGGTGGATGGGTTACTGGCAGGATGTGCTGGCCGAAAACCCCAATCTGATCAACCCCAACCTCAACAACACCGGCCCCTTTCGCTGGTGGATTTACGAGTCGCTACTCGATAACAAACCACTCGATCTGTTCGTCACGGAGCTCCTGCGCCTTGAGGGCAGCGAAGCGGGTGGTGGCCCCGCTGGGTTCGGCGTGGCCACTGAAAATGATGTCCCTATGGCCACCAAGGGCATGATCGTGAGCTCAGCCTTCCTGGGCGTGGAGATGAAGTGCGCGCGCTGCCACGACGCCCCGACCCACGTTTCGAAGCAGGCCGAGCTCATGAGTCTCGCGGCCATGCTCAAAACAACGCCCATCACCCTTCCCGCCACAAGCAGCGTGGCCATGGACCACCTCCGCAAGGGTGGCCGCAAACCGCTCATCGAAGTCACGCTGGCCCCGGGTTCCGAGGTGAGACCGGCATGGCCCTTCGGGCAGTTCTGCGACGAAGACACCGCTCGCCGGATCGCGGACGACCCAGCCAACACACGCGACCTTCTCGCCGCCCTCATCACCGCCCCGAAAAACGAACGCTTCGCGCAAGTTATGGCCAACCGGGTCTGGCAGCACTTCATGGGCCGCGGCCTCGTCGCGGAACTGGGCGACTGGGAAAAGGCACTTCCTTCCCATCCAGAGTTGCTCCGCTGGCTCGGCCGCGAACTGGTCCGCTCCGGCTATGACCTCAAGGCCCTCGCCCGGTTGATCGTCACGTCCCATGCCTATCAGCGGGCTTCCGATCCCGCGTTCTCACAGCCTGAACCGCTATTCGCCGCACCGGCGGCCCGTCGGATCGGGGCGGAACAACTGGTCGACTCGCTCTTTGCTGCAACAGGCAAGCCCTTCCACGTCGAGCGGGTCTGCCTCGACATAGATAGTTCGCGTCCGATGGACCTTGCCATCGACCTCGGCACCGCCCGCCGCGCCTGGATGCTGGGTTCTATCTCCAACGAGCGCGATCGACCCAGCCTCTCCCTGCCGCGCATCCAGGCCGTCGCCGATGTGCTCCAGGTCTTCGGTTGGCGCGATGCCCGCCCGGAAGCGACCAACGGCCTACGCGACACATCAGCCAACCTGCTCCAGCCGGCGCTCCTCTCGAACGGCGTGATGATCGCTTGGCTGACGCGACTAAGTGACGACCACGGCTTCACCGCCTTGGCCCTCGAAGGCCAATCGCTCGATACCCTGATCGAACGCGTGTTCATGCGACTGTTCACTCGCCCGCCGACCCACGATGAACTCGACAACTACCGGTCCTATCTTGGCGAAGGTTACGAAGACCGCATCGCTCGGAATTCAGATGCCACCGAGGCTATGCCGTCCAAACGGGTTCGCCCCAAGTACGTGTCATGGTCGAACCACGCCCTCAGCGAAGCGAACACTTTGCGCATGGAGGAAGAGGTAGCCGCCCGACGCGGCGACCCGCCGACCCCTCGATTGCACGCCCCATGGCGTCGGCGATTCGAAGACGTGATCTGGACTTTGCTGAATTCCCCTGAGCTGACTCGCACAATGTAAATCAAACCAAATCCGAATCCCCATGAACCGCCGCAAATTCCTAGCCCATGCCGCCGCCACCGCCGCGCTGCTCCCCCGATCCCTTTCGGGCAGCTCACACGTCCCCGCCGTAGTGCCGAAAGGCAAGGCCGAGCATTGTATCTTCATCTGGCTCGGCGGCGGTATGTCTCAGATCGACACCTTCGATCCGAAGCATCGTGGCAACCGCCATGCCAACCCGAGCCTCCCAGGCACCGACTATGGGGTAATCGACACTGCCGTCCCCGGCCTCCATTTCACCGAGCACCTCCCCCATCTCGCCCGGCTGGCCGACCGCATGACGGTCGTACGCACCATTCAGCACGCCTTAGGTAACGAGCACGCCTTGGCGACCAATTTCGTTCACACGGGCCGGCCGATCAGCGGCAGCACCGTCTACCCCTCAATCGGCTCGGTCGTTGCTCATCAACGGAGATCCGTTGATCCAAGCGTACCGCCGTACATCCTGATGGGCTATCCCAGTCCGAGCCGCGGGTCCGGTTTTCTAGGAGCCCGTCACAACTTCGTCTATCTCCTGGACACCGAGAGCGGCCCGTCGGGCTTCACACCCGCGGAGTCGATCGAGGCCGGCCGCCTCGCCGCACGCCAGAAACTCCTGCGCGTCCAGCAGGCGCAGATCAGCGGCGAAGCCCTCGCTGCGGACTACGCGGAGGCTCAGCTCGATGCCTTCCGCCTCGCCGGCCCGTCCTTCATGCGCAACTTCAACCTCGCCGAGGAGCCGGGCACTCTTCGCCAGCGCTATGGCAGCGAGTTCGGCCAACGCTGTCTGCTGGCCCGCCGGCTCGTCCAAGCCGGCGTCCGCTTCATCGAGGTTTCGCAAAACCTGAATTTCATCAACGGCATTGGTTGGGACACACACAATGCTGGCCAGAACAACCAGCACCTGCTCATCCAGGATCTTGATACTGCGTTGTCCGCGCTGATCATGGACCTTGAGGAACACGACCTGCTTGATAAGACATTGATCGCCCTAGGCACGGAATTCGGCCGCCCCGGCGAGTTCGACAGCGGTGGCGGCCGGGGGCACCAAGCTTCCTGTTTCAGTCTGCTCTTCGCTGGTGGCGGTCTCAATCATCGCGGAGCCTACGGAGTCAGCGACGACTTTGCCCGCAATCCAGTGGAACACTCGATCTCCATTCCCGACTATCACGCGACCATTTATGCGGCGCTGGGTATCGACCCTGCCAAGGAGCTGGTCAGTGCATCACGGCCAATTCCAATCACCGATGGAGGCAGACCCATTTCTCCACTGTTCGCCTAGCTTGCCATCGTCCAGTCCCACGCCGGGGAGTATCACCGCCACCAATGCACCTTATCGTGCTCATATTGATGCCCAGCCCCAGGATCGAATTTCGAATCGTCGGCCTCCGTTGTTCGCAGATCGGATCTGCCCTCTCTCGATTTCACATCAACCCTTTCCATAGATGCAACTCGATCTTGGATCCTACCTTTTGTGCTCTCCGTGACCTCCCACATATCCTGCCTTACTCCCTTGCATGGTATGTGGCGCGTGATTCCATCGCCCGCGCTCACCGAAATTCTCGCCCAAAGCGGTCTCAATTTCCAGATAATGGACTGCGAGCATGGTGCTTATGACTACTCAACTCTGCTGCCCGACATTCTGGCGTGCGAACGCCATCACTGCGCGCCCCTCGTGCGTGTCAGTGGCCGCGACAAAGTCGAGGCACAGCGATGTCTCGACTTGGGAGCTCGCGGCTTGGTTTTTCCACAGCTAGTTGACTACGATGATTTCGCCAGCGCCGCAGCTATGATGGACTACGCTCCCGAAGGCACACGCGGATTCAATCCGTTTGTTCGCGCCGGCGGCTATGGAACATCTTCCATGCCCGCTCGACCTTGGTTCATTCCAATCATCGAAACGATGGCTGCGGTCGAGCAAATTGACACTATCCTACAGCTGGAACGAATCGACCTCGTCTACATTGGAAGCTACGATCTTTCTGCCCAATTAGGCGTCATTGGCCAAATGAAATCCTCTGCCCTGACGCGGGTTATGGATCGAATCCTTACCGCCTGCAGCGAGGCATCCAAACCCGCAGGTTTGATGGTTCTGAATGAAGAGGATGCCCGCATTCAGTCCAGCCGCGGAGTAGCCGCGTTGGTGCATGGAGTCGAAAGCCACCGATTGAAGCAGGCCATGACTGATGTTGTTCAGCCGCTGCACAACCTGCGCCTGCCACCCAGCACGCCCCACTTGTCGCCGGGTTGAAGATGCCGGCCAAGGGCAAAAGAACCTCGCCCGTGCGTGACTTTCATTGGGGTAATTGCTGGCCGGCCTTTTGGCGGGCGAGGTCCTGGGCAACATCGATGATCCAGTCCTCCTGACCGGCCATCGCCTTGCGGCGGCCGAGTTCCACAAGGATGTCCCGCGGATCTAGATTCAGACGCTCGCCCTGCCGCTTCGCGTGCAGCAGGAAAGTGGAGTAGACGCCGGCATAACCGATCGCGATCGCGTCACGATTGGGGATAGGTTGAAACGGCATCAGGGGTGCTAGGATGAACTCGGCGGCATCGCTCAGCTTGAAGACGTCCAGTCCGGGGTTGAGCCCCAGCTTGTCCAGAACAGCTGCGAGCAGCTCCGTCGGGGCGTTGCCCGCGCCGGCCCCCAGACCCCGCAGGCAGCCGTCGATCTGCTCCGCGCCCGCCTCCATGGCGGCGAGGCTGTTGCCAATGGCAAGGCCGAGATTGTTATGGGCGTGGAAACCGACCTCGCACTTCAGTGCTTCCTTCAGCGCCGCGACCCGGCTGCGAACGTCACCGGGCAGCATGGCCCCGGCCGAATCCACAACGTAGACGCAATCCGCGCCGTAGCTTTCCATGAGTCGCGCCTGTTCGGCCAGCACCTGCGGTGGCCGCATGTGCGACATCATGAGGAAGCCGACCGTTTCCAGGTCGAGTTCCTTCGCGAGTTCGAAGTGCTGCTGCGAGACGTCTGCCTCGGTGCACTGCGTCGCGATGCGCACGAGCTGCGCGCCGCGTTTCTTGGCCTCGCGCAGATCCTCCCTCGTGCCGACGCCGGGCAGCAGCAGGACGGCGATGCGGCTCGACCTACACGCCTCGGCCGCCGCCTCGATTAGGTCCATTTCCGAGGTCTTCGAGAACCCGTATTGCAGGGACGAGCCGCCAAGGCCGTCGCCATGGCTGACCTCGATCACCGGTACCCCGCCGTCGTCGAGGGCGGTGGCGACGGCCCGCACCTGCTCGACGGTGAACTGGTGACGCACGGGGTGGGAGCCGTCACGGAGACTCGAATCGGTGATGCGGGGTGGTTTCATGAGGTGGCAGAAATTTTGGGACGGTTGAAGCGTTCGGCTAAGGTCTGACCGACGCGCCAGGCTGCGGAGGTCATGATGTCGAGGTTGCCGGCATAGCGGGGCAGGAAGTCCCCCGCGCCTTCTACCTCCACCAGCAGCGTCACAATGCGCCGCACTCCCTGGGGTGTTTTGAGCTCCTCGAACATCGGTGCGCTCTTTAAACGGTAGCCGGGCACATAGGACTTCACCTCGGCGACCGCGCGCTCGACGGATCGGGTGACCGCGGCCTCGTCGAAGTCGCCGGCGGGCATGACATACACCGTGTTGCGCATCAGGATGGGCGGCTCGGCGGGATTCAGGATGATGATGGCCTTGGCCGCCGCCGCACCCCCGATCGCCTCAAGGCCCCGGGCGGTGGTGAAGGTGAACTCGTCGATATTCTGCCGGGTACCCGGACCAGCGGAAAGACTGGCCACGGTGCTCACCATCTCGGCGTAGGCCACCGGGGTGACCTGATTGACTGCATAGACCAACGGAATGGTGGCCTGGCCGCCGCAAGTGATGAGATTGACATTAGGGGCATTGAGATGTGCGCGGAGGTTGGCCGAGGGCACCACGTACGGGCCGCGCGCGGCGGGAGTCAGGTCGATCGCCACCCGTCCCGCCGCGGCGAGAGCCGGGGCGTGACGGACGTGGGCCTTAGCGGAGGTTGCGTCGAAAACAATGGAAATGTCTTTAGCCTCGAGGACGGCGTCGATGCCGCCATCACTAACCGACACGCCCAAGGACCTCGCACGAGCCAATCCCTCGGAAGCGGGATCGATGCCGGCGAAAAGCGCGAGCTTTAGACGACCGGGCTCGCGCAGCAGTTTGAACATCAGATCGGAACCGATGTTACCCGTGCCGAGAATCGCAGCCTTGATAGGGGTTGGGGGCATGGATCAAATGAATGAGAATCCGTTCCGCCCCGCGATCCGGTCATCGTTGCACTATAGGGAATGTCTTTGGGCTTGCCTTCGGCCGTTCGGGCCGAACTCGTCCTAGCCCAAGTTCGACAGTTCAGAAGACGCGTTTATTAATAATGAACACGTTGAGATTTTAAACGGTAATTTTCCACCAACTACATTCTGAAGGTTTCGCCGTGAAACTCTTTTCACGGTGTTCCGCGATCAGTTCCTTCTTGAATGCGGTCAAACCAATCGCCGATCGCGCCGACATGTTTTGGAAGTCGAGGTGCTTCTGTGCGGGCTCGTCCTCCGTTGCCGAGGCAAGGTACTCCCCTACACTTTTGACCGGCCGGGTTGTCTGAGGTGGCCCCCATCCACTGGACAGGTGGGACGGGAAATTAAGTTATGGGAGACGAGTGCATTTGCTTGCCGCAGGAGCCGGCCAGAACACGAAGGCAGTGGCGCAGATTCACGGTTAAGTGGCGAGCGACAAATCAAGCGGCGTGAGCTTGGGCAGGCTTCAGACCGCCGAGTGACGAATGTGGCAGGCGATGATTGTAGAAGCGGAAGTAGGCGGCCAAGCGGGTCTGGCCAATGGGCAACGAGTCGTATCCAAACAGTTATAACTCCTCATACTTGACGCTGCGCCACAGTCGCTCGACGAAGACGCTGTCCAAGCACCTGCCTTTGCCGTCCATCGAGATCCGGATGCCGCGCGTTTTCAGGATCGTCGTGAACTCCGGCGAAGTGAACTGACTGCGTTGATCCGAGTTGAAGATCTCTGGGTTACCGTGGCGCCGCAGGGCTTCTTGAAGAGTCTCGAGGAAAAATCCGACGTCCATGGTATTTGAGAGCGTCCATGCCAGCACCATTCGACTATGCCAGTCGATCACGGCGCACAAATAGGCGTACCCATCCAAGATCGGAACAATCGTGATATCGGTGCTCCACACTTGGTTTGAGTGGGTGATTTCCAGGCCTTTGAGCAGATAGGGAAAGACCGTATGTGCCCGGTTTGGCTTTGCGGATGATAGTCCTGCGAGTTTTGCGGGTAACCGAGATGCCACTTGCCGACGATTCCCGTAGTATAGCCTGCCTTCTTGAGTTTCTCGGCGAAGGTCACCTCCACTTTCTGCAAACCCTTCCGGTGCTCCGGGTGCGTGCTCACCGGATGGATCACGGCCTCGATTCCCGCCCGCTGCTGGTACCTTCCGGTGAGCAGCCCTGCACGTGTGGGTGAACAGACGTTCCCCGACGAGTGAAAATCCGTGAGCCGCATTCCCTCCTCGGCGAGGCGGTCGATCTCAGGCGTCTTGAAGTAGGGATTGCCGAAGCAACTGACACCGGCATGGCCCACGTCGTCGACCATGATGATGATGAAGTTCGGCTTCGTCACGGCGGCGTGGGTTGCGGATACGGAGAAGCCGTGCACACATCCGATGAGGATAAGCGTGAGGATGGGTTTCATGAGTCGTGAAGATTCATTTGCCGAGTTCCGACAGATAGCGGATGAGGTGGGCGAGTTGTCGCTCGTTGAGCGTGGCGGTGAGGCCGTCGGGCATGACGGTGCCGCCGGTCCGGATGTTTGTCGTGTCGGTGTGTTTGATGGTTCTCACGCTGCCAGTGGTCATGTCGCGGATGGCGATGACTTCGGCAGTGTCTGTCTGTTTGAAGCCGGTGACGACGCTGCCGTCTTTCAGAGTGGCGGTGATGGCTTCATAGCCTTCTTACACGTTGAGCGAGGGCCAGACGACTTCGGCGACGATCATGTCGATGGGGAGTCCGCGGCCGATAGCGCTGAGGTCCGGGCCGATCTTACTCTGCGCCGCTCCTCGGATATGCCAGGCGATGCAGCTGTTCTGCTCGTAGATCCTTTTGCCTTCGGCAGCATCGCCGAAGGTCTGCGCGGACTTCACGATACGGGTGACATAGTCCTTGGTGTAGGCAGGCAAGGCGGGGTCGATGCCGGCGAGCTGCATGAGCAGCGGAGAGAGGTTGGCATCGGTGCGGCCGAGGTTGTTAAGGGCTTGCAGCGTGGTCTTGGCGGCGGTGGCGGAAAGGGCGTCCTTTGGGCGCAAAGCGCGCATGAGTGCGGCATGACCTTCCGTTTTGGAAACGAGGGCACTGATTAGCGAAGCGGCTTCTTGCGGAATTTTGCAGGTGGCGAGCTGGGTGAGAGTATACGCCGCGACTTCATCAGGACTGAGGCTGATGAGGGCATCGAGCGCTTCGGCCACTTTCTTCTCGAAGGCGAGTGCTCGGATGCGCTCGAGGAAGGCGGTGACTTTCCACGCTCCGGCGAGACGCAGGGCATGGACACGAAGCGCGGGATTTTCGTCATCGAGCAGAGGTGTGAGCAGGGCCTCGGCATTCGGTGGTGCGGCGGTTTTTAAGGCGGCAAGGACGAGGGCATTGCGGCCTCCGTGTTGGAAGATGAAGGGCACATCCTCGACACCGGCGACGGCGGCAAGGGCGCGTAGCCACGGGGTCTGCCGGTGGGTGTCGCCGGTGTTTTTAAGCACCTGCTGGCGGAGGATGGTGGCGACTCGGCGGGGATCCTTTCACCCCAGCTATTTTGCAGGGCAAAGAGGAGGTGCTCGTCTTTTTCAAAAGCGGGTTCGGCCGACCAGAGCGGGCCGAGCACATGCAGGGTCTTCGTGAGGGCGTGGCGATGGTAGGCGTTGAACTCCTGGTCCATGGCACGGGCAGCGACCACCGCCGTGCGGGCAGAAGGCAGATAGCTGGCGGCGACGATGGCCTCCAGGCGCACGAGGGCGTCTTCGTCGGCGATTTGCGGCTCCAGCAGAGCGAGCGCATCGGGCAGCCCGCTATCGCGTGCCCACGTCGAGAGCATGCGGGTGGCATAGGCGCGGATGCGGGCATCGGGGGCGCGCAGGATAGATTTCAGCAGCGCGGGACGCGGCGTTTCATGGGCCTCGTAAAGCGCGAGTGCTTGGAGGCGGCGGTAGTCATTGCTGGCGTTCTTCGCAGTCCATTCATCGAGCGCTTTCACCACGGCAGCGCTGTCGCGCTCAAAGAGCAGGCGCTTTGCCTGATACTTGACCCAGCGCTCGGGAGAGTCGAGTTGGTCAAGGAGAGTGGGAGTCGTGGCATTCGTGAGCGACGCGGGTTTAACCAAGGGGCGGTCTTTATAGGTGACGCGCCAGATGCGGTCATGCGCTTTATCACGGCCAGGATGGCGATAGGATGCCTGATAGTGGCCGATGATCGGGTTGTACCAATCGGCGACATAGAGTGCGCCATCGGGTCCGCCGCGGACTTCGACGGGGCGGAAGACGTTGTTTTTTGTCTCGATAATAGTGGGCAGCAGCTTCGAGGAGTAGAGGCCGTTTTCAAAACGCAGCTCGTGCTGCTCCAGCGTGCTTCCGTAGTAACCTCCGATGATGACACGGCCCTGCATCTCGTCTGGAAAGTGATGGCTACCGATGAACTCCATGCCGACTTGTTTGATGGGACCGAGGAAGAGATTCATTGGCTGTGCATTCACGGCGAGGCTGGAGCGCACGAGGCCCGGCGTGCTGAAATAGCCGCCGATGTTCGCGTCGCTTTTGTGAAAGGGCTGACCGTAATCCGTGGTAATGACGCCCCCAGCAGTTTGCACCGGCGGAGGAGAACGGAAAGAATGGATCGAGATGCCCGCTGCGTGGCCGGTAGCGCCAGTGGCCTGCGCGGTTCAGCGTCTCCACGCCGAATGGCGTCTCGACACGGGAATAGATGTGATGGCCTTGCGTAAACCAAAGCTCGCCGCCAAAGCCCCAGTTGATACAGTTGATCATCTGGTGCGAGTCGGCGGTGCCGAATCCGCCGAGCACGATGCGGCGCGTGTCGGCGCGACCGTCGCCGTCGGTGTCTCTCAAGTGCAGCAGTTCCGTCCCCTGGGCCACATAGACACCGCCATCGCCGAGTTCCAGTCCGGTCGGCATGAAGAGACCTTCGGCAAATTTTTAGAACGTGTCGGCACGACCGTCGCCGTCGGTGTCTTCGCAGACAAGGATGTAGTCGTTCGCCTTCTCGCCCGGTTTGATCTGCGGGTAGCTCAGGGTGCAAGCCACCCAGAGTCGCCCGCGCTCGTCCCACCGCATCTGCACCGGCTTCACCACGCCGTCGGCTTCGGAGGCAAAGAGGTTCACCTGGAAACCGTCGAGGATAGTGAAAGAGGCGAGCTCTTCCTCGGGCGAGTGGGGCTTGGCCGTCGGCGGCTCGACGAGGATGGAGGAGCGGATGCCGATGGGCTCTGTCGGTTGCCCCACGAGCGCGGCCCGGATATTTTCGTCGGCCTGTTTTAGCAGTGGCTCAAACTCGCGCATCTCTTCCGGGAAGATGCGCCTAGCGGAGTCTTTCCAGTCTTTGGAATACGGCACGTGGGTGCGGTCGCCCGTGAGGAAAGCCCAGTTCATGGGCCGCCAGTAGTCGAACCAGAGCCGCTCCCACTCGACGATCTCTTTCCGCACGGCTTCATTGGTCTGCGGCGTCAGGCCGAGTGCCTGCGCGATGTGTGCGGCGACGATGCGATGGCCGTGCTCGTTGAGTTGCCAGCCATTGTCGGTGAGCGGCCGCGCATCGGTTGTGAGCAAGCTGAGATCGATGAAGGTCAGGAGGCGCTTTTTAGCCAATTCGCCCACCGCCACAGCATAGGCGACAACATCTTCATTGTGGGTCGCCAGCGTCTCCTCGAACGGCATCGGCGAAACCAGCACGAGCCTGCGCCCGTCGTCGGCCAGCTCGGCGATGAGCTTTTCGTAGGCGGCGATGAAACCGGTCAGTTCCTTCACGCCCCGGAGGGATTCCATCTGCCCAAACTGCGCGATCACCACAGTGGCACCGGCCTCGCCGAGCTGCTGCCGCCAATCCCTCTGCTGCCGCCAACTCGTGCTGCCCGCTGCCTCCTGATGGCGTCTTTCCCCGGCCTGCCGGAGCCCGTCGAGCTGCTCGGCCTGGCCCGCACCGCGCCACTGTTCGAAGACGGTTTCGCCCTCCCAACCGAAGTTGCGCACCCTGAGCTTCGCCTCCGACTGCGAAGCGACGAACTGCAGCTGGAGGGAACCGTTGAAAAGGGTGCGCTCGATGTTGGAGCCTCCGACAAGAGCGATGAGGTCGCCCGGTTCGAACCGGAATGCCGGCTTCGGTCTCGGGTCGGCGGTCGCAGGCAGTTCCTCGATGACGAGATCTTTGTAGCGAACGACCGCGGTGGCTGCGCCGTGAATTTGGACGGCGACAATACCCGTCATTGCAATGTCGGCCGCCGTCTCCGTGTAGTCGACGGTCTGCACGCCGTTGAGCCAGATCCGAATGCGACTTCCCTCGGCGCGGATCCGATAGTCGTTCCATTCGCCGAGCGGTTTGCGGGCCTTTTCGAGCACGTCGGGAGCGGGCCGTGCCAGCGTGGTTCGCCTGCGACTTTCATCGTAAAGCGCACCGTCCCAGCCCGCACCGAGATCCGCCTGACAGCCTATCACTTCGTGATGAAGAGGGATGCGCTTCGAGCGGAACTGTTGGGGCAAACTCCACGCCGTCCACCTCGAGCCGGATGGCGCATCCTACAAAGCGGTGCGCGAGGAGTTTCTCTCCGGTGCACCGCTGCCGTTGACCGATGCGATCGTCCATCCCGGCGACGGCGCGATCTATTTCGCCATCGGCGGCCGCCGTGTGCAGTCCGGAGTCTACCGCGTGACCTACACCGGCTCCGAATCGACCGCGCCGGTACGTGCGACGTCAAAGCCGAGCCCGGTTCGCGCGCTGCGTCACTCCCTCGAGGCGTGGCACGGCAAATCCGACCCCGCCGCGATCCCGGCTGCATGGCCGCATCTCGGCTCGCCTCATCGTTTTATCCGCTGGGCCGCGCGCACCGCACTCGAACACGTTCCGATCCGCCACTGGGCCGACCGCGCCCTCACCGAGAAGGACCCGTCACAGCGGATCGAAGCCTTGCTTGGCCTCGCGCGCGCTGGAGGTATCAGCCCGCCGCATCGTCAACCGGGTAATGCTCCAGTAGATACAAACCTCGAGGTTCGACTGCTGGACTCTCTCGCGGAGATCGATTGGGCCGTCCTCGATGACGAGCGCCGCGGGACCCTCGTGCGCACCGCGCAGATCGTACTCCATCGCTTCGATCCCCTCCCCGCTCCCGCCCTCGACCGGCTGCGCGCAAAGCTCGACCTCCGGTTCGCCGCGCCCTCCGCCGATTTGAATTGGCTGCTTTGCGAAACGCTCGTTTTCCTTCGCTCCCCCACCGTCGCCGCCAAGGCAGTCCGGCTCATCGCCGCCGCGCCCACGCAAGAAGAGCAAATCGAATACGCGCGCTCGCTCCGCAGACTCGACACCGGGTGGACGCTCGCGACGCGCACCGCGCAGTTCGAGTGGTTCCTCAAGGCCACGAATTTCCGCGGCGGAATGAGCTTTTCGAAATTCATCGAATTCATTCGCAGCGACGCCTTGGCCACGCTCACGGCCGAGGAACGCACTGCGCCCGCGCCTCTGCTCGAACGCAAGGCGGAGTCACGCAGCCCGATCGAAAATCTGGGCGATGTCTTCGCCAGCCGGACGCCGACGAACTGGACCCTTGAGCAACTCTCGACGGCCGCGGCCCGCGGCATGAAAGGCCGCGACTTCGACAACGGCCGCAAGATGTTCGGCGCGGGCGCATGCTTCGCCTGCCATCGGTTCGGCAACGAAGGCGGGGTGAAAAGTTATCTCGGCGAAGGGCGCTGGCGCGATGAGACGCAGCCGCCGGGACCCCGTGGGGCAAAACCACACCGCCGCTCAATATCATGGCGTGTTTCGCCTCGGACGGAACCGGTGTCGCGGTTTTCAGCCCCGGAGCGACGCAACCGTGGAACTTCGGTCTGCACGGTGGCGGCGCCAGCGACGATCCCGCCGCCGGCCCGTGCATGCACGTCGCACCGATCGCCCGCGTGAACCTCGGCCCGCGGTCTACGTTGCGGTACCGCTACTGGCTCGTCGTAGGCGATGCCCCACGGGTCGCCAAAAGCCTCGACGCGCTTTTGAAAAAATACGGCAACGAACGGATCGAACTCACGAATCCTTAAATGCCCCAATCCATGCGCTCCGTCCTTCGATTCGCCTTGCTCGTTTGCCTCCTGAAGGTCGGCGCGGTCGGGGCGAACCCGCCCAATATCGTCCTGATCATGATCGACGACCAGTCATGGGTCGGCACCCTGCGAAATAACCACCTCTCTCCCCAAAACAATGAAACCTCACTGATCCACCGCTGCAGCGATTGCCCTCGCGCTCACCGTCTTTTTCGCCACCGCCGTTTCGGCCGCTGCGCCTCGCGCCCCCAACCTCGTTTTCATTCTCGCCGACGATCTCGGCTGGAGCGACACGACCTTCGATCGTCCGAACGCCTTCTACGAGACGCCAAACATCCAACGACTCGCGCAGCGCGGACTTCGTTTCACCCAGGCCTATGCGGCGAACCCGCTCTGCTCACCGACACGCGCCAGCATTCTGAGCGGCCTCCACCCCGCGCGCATCGGGATTACGGCCCCGAACTGCCACCTCCCGCAGGTGGCGCTCTCGAAATCCCACGCCACGAAAGCCGCACCCACTGCCAAGGTGCTTGTGGCGCAAAGCGTCACGCGCTTCGACACGAGTTACTTCACGCTGGCCGAGGCTCTCAAAACCCAAGGCTACGCCACCGGACACTTCGGGAAATGGCACCTCGACGCTGAACCCTACAGCGCCCTGCAACAGGGCTTCGACGTCGACTTTCCCCACTGGCCTAGCGCGGGGCCGGCCGGCAGCTACCTCGCGCCCTGGAAGTTTCCCGCCGCCCTCAATTTCCTGCCGAGCAAATCCGGCGAGCACATCGAGGACCGCATGGCCACCGAAGCGATCGCGTTCATCACAGCGCACAAGAACGAGCCGTTCTACGTCAAGTACTGGGCGTTTTCCGTGTATGCGCCCTACGACGCCAAACCCGAGCTCGTCGAAAAATATCGCAAAAAGGCCGCCTCTCTTCCGGCCGGCAGCGCGCAACGCAATCCTGTCCACGGCGCCATGGTGCAGAGCCTCGACGACAACGTCGGACGTCTTCTCGACACGCTCGATGTGCTGAAACTGACCGAGAACACCATCCTCGTGTTTTCTCCGACAACGGCGGCGTCCACTGGCTCGCCGGCACACCCGAGGCGACCCAAGCCGCGGATATTTCCGGCATCCCAATCACGAGCAACACTCCCCTCCGCGGCGGCAAGCCCACGACGTACGAAGGCGGCACGCGCGAACCCTGCATCGTGGTCTGGCCCGGACTCACACGCGCCGGCACCGCTACCGACACGATCATCCAGAGCGTCGATTCTTTCCCCACGCTCGCCGACCAATTGAAACTCAGGGTGCCCGCCACCGTGAAATTCGATGGGAAAAGCTTCGCACCCGCTCTGCGCGGCGAAAAACACGACCGCGGTCCGACGTTTGTCCACTTCCCGCACAACACCCCCGCCTCCGGAGGACTCGCCTCCACGTGGGTGCGCGTCGGCGATTGGAAACTCATCCGCTTATGCTGCCTCACCGACGACCAGAGCGACGCGCTCGAACTCTACAACCTGAGGGACGATCTCGGCGAAACGAAAAACCTAGCCCCCCAAAATTCCACCAAAGTCGCCGAACTCAACGCGCTCATCACAGGCTTTCTCCGCGACGCCGAAGCTATCGTTCCACCGCGTAATCCCGACGACGATCCGCGCGCGAGATCCAAAGACGCCGCGACAAAAATCGAAGGCAAAGCGACAAAAAGGGCCCCCGAGCCGAAATCCGATCCGAAGCTCGATTGATGGAGGCTTGCGACCGTTGTCCGAGGATGCCAAGCACACACGAAACGCCTCAACCGTGCTCGGCCCTCGCCTGCGATCCGCTTGCCATGCTTCCGTTCCGCCAACCCACACTACCCCTCATCACCGTAGTTTTCCTGACCTCGGCGGTCATGTGGGCCGCTCCCGCAGAGTGGCAGTCCGGGCTGACCGACGCCGGACCGGGCGACTGGAAAACCCAATGGTTCCTCGACGGCAAGGTTGCCTCCGTCAGCAACACTCCCGATGGCATCGTGCTGCGTAGCGGTCCGATTGCAGCCGGTGACTCGGGTCACGCGGTGCTCTGGACCAAGGCTTCGTTCACGGGGGACCTGCGGATCGAATACGACTACACTCGGCTCGACGCCAACCGTGACCACACCTCGGTCTGCATCCTGTATTTCGACGCGACGGGTCTCGGCACGCCGGAATTCCCCAAGGATATCTTCGCTTGGCGCGACCGGCGCGAGGTGCCGACGATGTCGCTCTATTTCAGGAACATGAACGCCTACCACATCTCCTACGCCTGCACAGGTGGCGAAGACAACGATTACATCCGTGCACGGCGCTATCCGACCAAAGGAAAATTCCAGCAGGATACCTTGATCGAGCCGAGCAACGGAAACGTCCCGCCGTTCGCCACTGGGGAAACATGGCACCTCGTTGTCGATAAAATCGGCCAAAATATCACTATGACCGCATCGCATGGCACTGAAATGCACACGTGGCGATGGGGTGCCTCCTCCTTCCCGCCACTCAACGAAGGCCGCGTTGGATTCCGCCAGATGCGCGGCCGTGAATCGCGCTATGCGAATATCCGCATCTCGACTCAAATCCCCTGATCTTTTGCAACCCTCCGGAGTGACCTCCCCCTGGCTCTGCTTCACGCTCGCAGTGACGACCTCGCTGCCCGCCGTCACCAACCGGTTTCTCGCCAATCGGCAGATGCTCGCCGCCCTCGAGTGGGCCAATGCCAACGCCGACACCAACAAGGTCGGCGGACCGCACTACCAAGTGAACCACGAATGGGGCGACGGCACCGACAATGGCAAACACGCCGGTGCGATCTCCCCGACGTCATGCGTTGGCTCTGGGCCGGCTACCGTCCCCAGCCCAAATAATCTGTCCTTCACTCCCGCGGACACGTTCCCTTACTTCCCGTAAATACACACCCCATGACTCCCTCACTCCTCCCTTCCACCCAGCCCGCCGAACGCATCCTCCTCGGCCCCGGCCCCAGCCCTGTCCCGCAACGGGTCCTCCGCGCCCTCGGCGCCCCCACGCTCGGCCACCTCGATCCGCAATACCTCGGGTTCATGGACGACACCTGCGAAATGCTCCGGCAGGTGTTCCAGACCAAGAACTCTCTGACTTTCCCGGTCAGCGGCACCGCCATGGCGGGCATGGAGTGCTGCGCCGTCAACCTGCTGGAGCCCGGCGAAGAGGTGATCGTCGGAGTCAACGGCGTCTTCGGCACCCGCATGAAGGACGTGATGGAACGCTGCGGCGCCACGGTCCACGCGGTCGAAGCAGCCTGGGGCGAGACGATCGCCTTGGACCAGCTCAAGGCCGCCCTGGCCGCGCACCCGAAAACCAAGCTGGTCGGAATTGTCCATGCCGAGACCAGCACCGGCGCCCACCAACCGCTGGAGGGCTTCGCCGATCTCGTTCATTCCCATAATGCGCTCCTCCTGGTCGACGCCGTCACCAGCCTGGGCGGCCACGAACTCAAGGTCGACGCCTGGGGCATCGACGCCATCTACAGCGGCACGCAGAAATGCCTCAGTTGCCCACCTGGCCTTTCCCCCGTCAGCTTTGGCGAACGCGCTCTCGCCCGGATGGATGCCCGGAAGACCAAGGTCCAGTCTTGGTATCTCGACGTCTCGATGCTGCGCAAATACTACACGGGCGGCGGCGGCGGCCGCGTTTACCACCACACCGCGCCGATCAACATGACCTATGCGCTTCGCGAGGCCTTGCTGATGGTGCTGGAGGAAGGCCTCGACACCCGCATCGCCCGCCATGCCGCCATGCACCAGCGCCTCCGCGCCGGTCTGGAAAAACTCGGCCTCACCTACATTCCCACCCGCTCGCTCCATTCGCTCAACTGCGTCCGCATTCCCGACGGAGCGGACGATGCGACCGTGCGCAAGGCCCTTCTCAATGAGTACGGCATCGAAATCGGCGGCGGCCTCGGGCCGATGGCCGGCAAGGCGTGGCGCATCGGCCTCATGGGATACGGCGCCTCCGTGCGTAACGTCGATCTCATCCTCACCGCCCTTCGTGAAATCCTCGGTCGCAGTTGAGTTTTACCCCCGGTCTAAGCTGGCGGCGGCGGCTAAGGTCTCACCTTGACTGAATGGGGGTCCGATCCCCCGCCCCATGCCCCCGACGCTCGCCCGCTTTGCCGCCCTCCTTCCGTGCGACCGGCTGTTGTTTGCGCCGGAGCATCTCGCCGCCTACGAAAGTGACGCCCTGACGGCGTTCCACACCCGTCCGCTCGCCATCGCCCTCCCGGAGACCGCCGACGAGGTCATCGCGCTCGTGCGCGCCTGTCATGCCGAAAAAATCCCGTTTGTCGCCCGCGGCAGTGGCACCAGCCTCTCCGGCGGTTCGCTGCCGGTCGCCGGCGGCCTGGTCATTGCGCTGAACCGTCTCAACAAGGTCCTTCACCTTGATCCTGCGGGGCGCACCGCCGTGGTCCAGCCAGGCGTGATCAATCTCGCCGTCACCGCTGCCGCCGCACCGCATGGTCTGCATTACGCGCCCGACCCGTCGAGCCAGTCCATCTGCACGATCGGCGGCAATGTCGCCTTCAACTCTGGCGGCGCGCATTGCTTGAAATACGGCATGACGTCCAACCACGTGCTCGGCATCAAGGCCGTACTCGCCACCGGCGAAGTGGTGAGGTTTGGCGGTGCCAGCCGCGAACAAATCGGTCCGGACTGGTGCGGGTTGTTCACCGGCAACGAGGGTTTGTTCGGCATTGCCTTGGAAATCACCTTGCAACTCCTGCCCAAGGCCGAGTGCTTCCACACCGTCCTCGCCGGCTACCGCACCCTCGAACAGGCGGGCGACGCCGTTTCCGCGATCGTGGCCAGCGGCCTGCTGCCGGGCGCCATCGAGATGATGGACGCCTTGGCCCTCGCCGCCGCGTCTGCCGCCGTCCACGCGGATTATCCGCCTGGCTGCGAAGCCGTGCTGATCGTCGAGCTCGAGGGACCGCGCGAAGGGGTGGCGGCCGACCGCGTGCGCCTGGATTCCATCATCGCCGCCAGCACTCCAGTCGAGGCCCGTCCAGCCCGCAACGCCGCCGAGCGCGTCGCGATCTGGAAAGGCCGCAAAAGCGCGTTCAGTGCCGTCGGCCGCCTGTCTCCGGACTTTATCGTGCAGGATGGCGTTGTCCCGCGCCGGCGACTGGGCGAAGCCCTCCGGCGCATCGGCGAGATGACCCGCGAGGCTGGATTGCGCTGCGCCAATGTCTTTCACGCCGGTGACGGCAATCTGCATCCACTCATCCTCTACGACGGAAAACAGCCCGGCGAATTCGAACGCGCCGAGGCCTTGGCGGGCCGTATCCTAAAAATGTGCATCGCGATGGGCGGCTCCATCACCGGCGAACACGGCGTCGGCATGGAGAAGCGCGACTACCTGCCCGAGCTGTTCAATCCAGATGAGATCGACTGCCTGCAGCGCATCCGCACGGCGTTCGATCCGTTGACGATCGCCAATCCCGGCAAGATGTTCCCCGGCGGCGACGCGCCCGCCCTCGCGACCCACGGTCTGCACCCACTCGAAAAAGCCGGCGTCATTTCCCGCGAATGAACCCCGTGCTGACTCCCTCGACCGTCAACGAGTTCGTCGAAGCCGTTCGCAGCCATCCGCGCGTGCTGGCCGTCGGCGCTGGCACCAAACCGCGTCTCTCCGCCGTCGGCGACGATGTCGTGCGACTCTCCACCGCGAAACTCTCCGGCACCACCGAGTACGAACCGGAAGAATACACCTTCACGGCCCTTGCCGGCACGCCCGTCCGCGAGATCGCCGCCGCGCTGGCCGCCAAGGGCCAGTATCTACCCTTCGATCCTTTCCTCCTCGAGGCGGGCGCGACCCTCGGTGGCACGGTCGCCGCCGGTTTGAGCGGCCCCGGTCGTTTTCGCTTTGGCGGTCTACGTGACTTCATCCTGGGCGTGCGTTTCATCGACGGTCTGGGCCGCGAGCTTCGACTCGGCGGCAAAGTGGTGAAAAACGCCGCCGGATTCGATTTGCCGAAATTTTTCGTCGGCAGCCTCGGCCGCTTTGGAGTGCTCCTCGAATTCACGTTCAAAGTTTTCCCGCGCGCGGCCTCCACCCTCACGCTGCGCCTCCCCGTGCCGGATGCCACCGCCGCCCTCGCCCTCTTCACCGCGGCCGGCCTCGGCCGCTGGGAGGCCGACGCGGTCGACCTGCTGCCATCCGGCGACGCCGTCGCGCTCCGCCTCGCCGGCCCCGAGGAAACGCTCGTCGTCCTCGCGCAGGAGATCCTCACCCGCTTCCCGGGCGAGATCCTCAGCCCGATCGCAGCCGATGCGCTGTGGCAGTCGTTGCGCGAATTCCGCTGGACCTCACCGGAGGACACGGTGCTCAAGATCGCCCTGCCTCCCGCCGAAGTGCCGGCGCTTACGGCGAACGTGCGCGTATCCGATGGACGCGTACATGTCAGTTCCGGCGGCAACGTCGCTTACGTGGCGCTGCCGGGCGCGGCCGATCCCCGCATCCTTGGAGTGCCCGCTCTCACCTTGCGCGGCTCCACTCCGCTCTGGATCAATCCGGTCACCGCACCCGCGATCGTTGCCGCCGTGAAAAGCGCCCTCGATCCTTTCAACCGCTTCCCCGGGCTCTGACATGCAGCACACGATCGAACCCGATTCCCACGGTCCGCTCACCGCCCCGATGATCCGCGCAGTCGACGCCTGCGTACACTGCGGTTTCTGCCTCGCAGCCTGCCCGACCTACCAGGAGCTCGGCCAGGAAATGGATTCCCCTCGCGGCCGCATCGTGCTCATGAAGCAGGTCCTGGAAGGCAAGCTTCCGTGGCAGGCAGCCCAGCCGCACATCGACCGCTGCCTCGGCTGCCTCGCCTGCGAACCCGCGTGCCCGAGCGGTGTGCCCTACCGCGATCTCATCAGCCCCTTCCGCGCGATCGCCCGAACCCAGTTCAAGCGCAGCTTCGGCCAAAAACTCCGCCACGTCCTCGCTTCGCAGACGATTCCCTATCCTGCCCGCTTTCGGCTCGCGGCACTCGGCGGTCGCCTCGGCAAGGCGGTACGGCCCTTGTTGCCGAAAGCACTCCAACCGATGGTGGACCTCGTCCCCGCCACCCTGCCGCCGGCTGAATCGTGGCCGATCGTCACCCCCGCCGTCGGCGAACGCCGCGCCCGCGTCGCCCTGCTCGCCGGCTGCGCCCAGCAGGTGCTCGCACCCGATATCAACACCGCCACCCTCGCCGTGCTCGCCGCCCAAGGCGTCGAGGTCATCGTGCCACCCACCCAAGGGTGCTGCGGAGGGCTTGCCTGGCACACGGGCGATCTCCGCGCCGCGCAGGCCTTTGCCCGGAAAAATCTCGACGCCTTCCCAGCCGACGTCGACGCCGTCCTCACCAACGCCGCCGGTTGCGGCTCGGCCATGCACGAGTATCACCTCGTGCTTCGTGGTACGCCCGACGAAGCCCGCGCCGACGCTTTCCGTCAACGCGTCACGGACGTCAGTTTCTTCCTGAACCGAATCGGCCTGCGCGCCAGCCCGCGCGACTCCGGCCGCACGCTGCGCATCGCCTACCACGATGCCTGCCACCTCGGCAACGCGCAAGGCGTGCGCGACGAACCCCGCGCCTTGCTCCGCGCCATCCCCGGCGTGGAAATCCTTGAACTCGCCGAAGCCCACCTTTGCTGCGGCAGCGCCGGCACCTACAACCTCGACCAGCCCGAGATCGCGACGTCTCTCGGCGAGCAAAAGGCCCGCGCCGCGATCGCCACCGGTGCCGATGTAGTGGCGACGGGCAATATCGGTTGTCTGACGCAGCTCCAAGCCCACCTCGAAAAACTTGGCTCCCCCATTCGCGTCCGCCACACGATGCAAATTCTCCGCGACGCCTATTTGTAACTTCGAATTTTGGTCACTGCGGATGCCCCGAAGACATCTACACCGCCGATCGTGGCATCGCCATCGGCCGCCACGGGCTGCAGGGAAACAGAATCTTTAAGAGCACACCAGGCGCGTGCCCTACATCGTGCGCGGCCCCGCATCGAGCCCGACACTCGCGCAGAGGCGAACATCTACCTCCTCGATGCCCTCGTCGGCGACTCCGCGCCACAGCGCCAAACTGAAGGAAATGGACGCCCTCCTGCTCGCCGAGGAACGCCGTCTGAACGATCCCTACCGTCTCTGAAACTAGACGTCCGACAGCCTCACCCCCCTCTGCCGCCGCCGCGCCCCGCGCCATGAGATAAAAGGCGAGGACGGTGCAGTCGGCTCATGGCGCCGGGCTCGTCACGCCGTTCGCCGCCAGCGTCTGCCAGCAGATCCACTGCATCCGCGGGTGATGGAAAAAACTTTTCCACAAGTTGCCCTTGAGCGTGCTGCTAGGCGTGCCGTCGCGGTGCAGGTAGCCGAACCATTCGCCGTACTGCGGGTCGGCGAAGTGCGCATGAGCCCAGTCGTGGACGAGCGCGTGCCAGCGTGCGTATTTCGTCTCACCGGTCAGTTCGTACGCGAGCAGCGTCGCGATGATGGTCTCGTTGTGCGGCCACCAGAATTTCATGTCGTGCCAGTATTCCTGCACCGGCCTGCCGAAGACATCGCGAAAATAAAACACGCCGCCATGTTCCCTGTCCCAGCCGCGTTCCCACATCCAATCGAGCATTTCGCAGCCGAGGCGAATGAGACCCGTGTCCCCGCGTTCGCGCCCCTCGCGCAGGATGAACCAGGCCCCCTCGATGGCGTGACCGGGATTCAGCGCGCGTCCGTCGAAGTGATCCGAAATGGAGCCGTCAGGCGCGACACTCTCCATGACCACCCGCAGGTCCGACTTCACGAAGAGCCGGCGAATCTCGTCGATGCAGCGGTCAATCCACTCGTTGTAGAGCGCATCCGGTCCGAGGTTCGCACGCAATTCCTGCGCGGTGGCGATGGCGATCATGCGCGGCGCGAGTCCGATGAGCGGACGTTCGTCGGTGAATTTCGGTGGCATGAGTCCGGGCGTGAAGTTCCAGCGCGTGAACTGCTCGAACAATTCGCGCGCCCGACTCGCGGAGCGCTCCTCGCCCGTGGCCTTGGCGAAAGCGGCATGTGCGATGGCCGCGAAGGCTTCGCTGTAGGCGTAACGCCGTTTGCGAAGCGGCCGGCCCTCGCGCGTGACGTGGAAGAACATCCGCCCGTCGGTGTCGCAGCAGTGTTCCTCGAGAAAGCGGATACCGGACCGCGCCCGCTCCAACTACTCGGCCCGCTTTTCGTGACGATTGTAGAGGGTGAGCAACATCCAGGCGCTGCGGCCCTGAGCCCAAACGGACTTATCGGTGTCCACCCGCGAGCCGTCGCGGTCTACGCAGTGGAGAAAGCCGCCGTGGTCACGATCCAACGCGCGCGGAAACCAGAACGGCAGGGTGTCGTTCAGCAATCCCTCGCGGTAACACGCGAGCAATCGTGCCCGCCCGGCAGCGGTGGTCAGCGGCATGGGGTCTGAATTCATTTTGCTTCGCTCAAGCGGCCCAGCGGAAAACGCGCGAATACGAACTCCGGCTCGACGGCTGGAAATGTGACGAGGAGGACGAAGTGGAGCAGCGATTCGATCGCATGCGGTTACCTTGGGCGCGTTGGGATGAATGGAAACTTTTAAATTCGAATCGCTCCTCTCCTCCTTCGTCCGCTGTCATTTTCCTCGAGGTACCGGCGCGCTCGTCCCGCTGCCGATTTTGAAATCTCTCCCACTGCACGCCGCCGCACCGCGCCGCGTCGCCCAAGACCCCCGAAACGAGGCGTCCGAGAAAAAGGCGGTTTTCGTCAATTGACCGTTCTGTGCAATCGTCCATCCTCTTCTCGTTCGCAATCCCGATTCGCGTGTCTGGATTGTGACCGACACTTTCTCACCTTCTTCCACCCATGCGCCCCACGTCCCTTCTGCTTCTCACGACGCTCGTTCCCACCCTCTGCCTGAGCGCAGAGTCGATCTTCACAAAACGTAAACTCGATAGTTTCTTTTACGCCGAAGGTGCTGCCATCGCCGATTTCACGGGCGACGGCCGACCGGACGTCGCCGCGGGACCTCGCGTTTTTATAGGTCCCGATTTTCAGAAGAGCCGCGTCTACCGGTCGCCCCACGCCTTCGATCGACTAAGTTATTCCAACAACTTTCTGACATTCACGGACGATTTCAACGACGACGGTCGTCCGGACATCCTAGTGATCGGATGGCCGGGGAAAGAAGCGTTCTGGTTTGAAAATCCGGGTGAAAAAGTTCCGAGCGACTGGGTTCAGCATCTCGCCTATTTCAATGTCGACAGCGAATCCCCCGGCTTCGCGGATTTGAATGGCGACGGACGTGCCGAGATCGTCGCCGGTAGCGGCGGCCGTCTGGGCTACATGCAACGCGATTCGAAGGACGCCACTGCCGCATGGACGTTTCACCCGATTACCCCGCCCGGCAAATGGCAACGCTACACCCATGGCATCGGTCTGGGCGACGTCAACGGCGACGGGCGCCTCGATTTCCTCGAAGCGAATGGCTGGTGGGAGCAACCCGCTTCGCTCGCGAAAGATCCTGTCTGGACATTCCACGCTCAGGCATTCGGTCCGGGCGGTGCACAAATGTACGCCTATGACGTCAACGGCGACGGCGTGAACGACGTCGTCACGAGTATCGCCGCACACGGATACGGATTGAGCTGGTTCGAGCAAAAACGCGCCGCGTCGGGCGAAAGCTCCTGGATCGAACACGCCGTCACCAGCCGGAAGGCCGAGGAGAAACTCGGGGATGTCCAATTTTCCCAGCCTCACGCCGTCATGCTGGTCGATATGGACGGCGACGGACTGAAAGACATCGTCACCGGGAAACGGCATTGGGCTCACGGCGACAAGGGCGACCCCGAACCCAACGCACCGGCGGTACTGTATTGGTTCAAACTCGCGCGCGGAAGTGCGGGCGTAACGTTCACCCCTCACTTGATCGACAACGACTCGGGAGTGGGCTGTCAGTTTCCGATCGCCGATCTCGATGGAAACGGGAAGCCCGACATCGCGATCGCCAATAAAAAAGGCGTCTTTGTTTTCACCCAGTGAAGGACCGTGACGTGCCGCCCGTGGTGGTCGCGTTGCAACCGAATACCGAATGAGAGAACGTCGCTTCGCTTTTAGAGACGGCATGCCCTAATAGCCTGCAACCTTTTCGTCATTTCCGGTGTCCCAACGACTATGCGTTTGTTGCCACTCCTTTTTGCCGCCGTCATCGGACTCGTCGCCTTGCTCGCCGCGTTGGCCGGAGCGGCGGTGCTCGGCCTGATCGGACTTGCGTCGGTGTGGCGGAAACGCACCGCGCCGTCACGGCCGATCGGGACCTCCGAAACGGATTCCATCCTCCGCCCCTATTCGCCAAACGCTTCCGAGGACGTCATCGACGTCGTGGCGAGCGAAGTCAGCGTTCAACCCGCCGCCAAGTAAATCGGAAGCGGGACAGGCCCTCGGTTTTGCGAAGGATTCTTGGCTCCGAATAAAACGCACTGCTGCCTCGCGGCCAGGAGTGACTACCCGATCCAGGCGCGGGCGTTCAAAAACATCTTCATCCAGGGGCTGGCATCGTCGGTCCACTCGTCCGGGTGGTAGCTCATGGTCACGGTGCGGTGAACGCGTTCCGGATGTGGCATTAGGACGGTCACTCGTCCGCTCTCGGTGGTGAGTGCGGTGATTCCAAACGGAGATCCGTTAGGATTGAGCGGATAGGTCTCGGTCACTCGGTGACGGTTGTCGACGAAGCGGGCCGCGACCAGACCCGATCGGCTACACGCCTCGGCAGCGGCGCGGTCGGCAAACTCCGTGTAACCTTCACCGTGCGAAACGGCGATCGGGATCACCGATCCCTCCATGCCGGTGAAAAACAGGCTGGGTGTCTTCTCGATCGCCACGGACGCAAAACGGGCCTCGAAACGCTCCGATTGGTTCTGCACGAAACGAGGCCAGTGCCCAGCCCCCGGGACAATGCCGTGGAGATTGCTCATCATCTGGCAGCCGTTGCAGACTCCTAATGCAAAACAGTCCTCCCTCGCGAAATAGGCTTCAAATTCGGCGCGCGCTCGAGCGTTGAAGAGAATACTCTTCGCCCACCCTTCACCCGCCCCGAGCACGTCGCCATAACTGAATCCACCGCAGGCGGCCAACCCTTGGAAATCCTTGAGGGAAATGCGGCCGCTAAGGATGTCGGTCATATGCACGTCGACTGCCCTGAACCCGGCGCGGTCGAATGCGGCCGCCATCTCGACTTCCCCATTCACACCCTGCTCTCGAAGAATCGCCACCGATGGGCGCACATCCGCAGCCCGTCCGAGTGGCTTCGCCCGAGTCAAAGAGGTCGCTCCTGCGCCGTCCCGATCCTGCCGTTTCGCGGCACTCGCGATAGGCGGATAGTCGAACGTGAGCTTCGCAGAGATTCCCGGATCGTCCCGTTGCAGTTTCAGCTCGAACTCCGACTGCGCACACGCGGGGTTGTCGCGCATCGTCGCAATCCTGCGCGTCACATCGGACCAGAGCGCTCGCAGCTCCGAAAGCCCTTCCTCGAAGAGGACGGTGCCCGCGCGGGCGATTTTCAGCGAATAGGACGAGTTCAGCTGTCCGATCCGCCGTGTGCATGTCTCCAATCGATAATCTCGTAAGATCCCTTGGACCGAATCCAGCTGAGATGTCCTCACTTGAACCACCGCACCCACCTCCTCCGAAAAAAGCTGACCGAACGCACGCGATAGTTCCGTCGAACCGGGAGCCGCCAAGTCCGCACCCAGATCGAGATCGACGCCGACATGACCGGCGAAGGCCATCTCCAGCACCGTGGCCAGCAGGCCGCCGTCCGAGCGATCGTGGTACGCCAGAAGCTTGTCCTCTCTCCCCAAGAGCTGGATCGCCTCCCAAAACGACTTCAAGTCGGCGGGCGAGTCCACGTCCGGAGGCGTTTGTCCCGTTTGAGACACCACTTGCGCAAGGATCGAGCCGCCTAAGCGATCTTTTCCACGGCCTAGGTCGATCAGCAGAAGGACGCTGTCTTCGAGAAGCGGAATCGCCGCATCCGCCGACTTCGAGGCCGAAGCGGTCCGGAAACGAAGTTGCGGTGTCAACGTGCGACGAATGTCCGCGCAGGGGGCAAAGGCAGAAACGATCAGCGAGATAGGAGCGGTCATCCGTTTCTGTTTTTCTCCCTCCTTCCACACCGTGCTCATGCTCATCGAATCTTTGCCCACCGGAATGGCGATTCCGAGTGCCGGACACAGCTCCATCCCGACCGCCTTCACGGCCTCATAGAGCGCGGCGCCTTCGCCTGGCAAGGCAGGAGCGGCCATCCAGTTTGCAGACAAGCTGACCTTCCCGATTTCTCCGATGCAAGCAGCCACCAGATTCGTGAGCGCCTCCGCGACGGCCAAACGTGCTGAGGCCGCTGGACGATTGACCGCCACCGGGGTCCGTTCCCCCATCGCCATCGCCTCGCCGGTAAAAACGTCGAAGGACGCGGCGGTGACCGCGCAGTCGGCGACGGGCACCTGCCAGGGTCCGACCATCTGGTCGCGGGCGACCAGTCCGGTGACCGAACGGTCGCCGATCGAAATCAAGAAGGTCTTGTCCGCGACGGTGGGGTGGCTCACCACGTGTCGAATCGCTTCCGCGAGCGTAACTCCATCGAGAGCGAGAGGCATCAGCGCGCGTGAACGGGACGCGTCTTTGCGATGCATCCGCGGCGGCTTTCCGAGAAGGACCTCCAGGGGAAGATCGATCGGCGCGTTTCCGAAATGAGAATCGTCGAGCACGAGCCGCTTCGCGTCCGTGGCTTCTCCGACCACCGCAAACGGGCAGCGCTCGCGCTCGCAGAAACGGGCGAAGAGCGCCATCTGCGCCGCTGGGATCGCCAGCACGTACCGCTCCTGAGCCTCATTGCACCAAATCTCCAGCGGGCTCATGCCCGGTTCGCCATTGGGAACCGAACGAAGCTGAAAGCGGCCGCCCCGCCCGCCATCGTTGACCAACTCGGGCAGAGCGTTGGAAATGCCGCCTGCACCCACGTCGTGGATGAAGGAAATCGGGTTGGCCTCGCCGAGCGCCCAGCAGCGGTCGATGACTTCCTGGCAGCGCCGCTCCATCTCCGCGTTGTCCCGTTGCACGCTCGCGAAATCGAGGTCCTCGTGACCCGCTCCGCTGGCGATGGAGCTGGCCGCACCGCCGCCAAGTCCGATCGACATCGCCGGCCCACCGAGGACAACGAGCTTGTCGCCCGGATGGATTGCGCCCTTCTGAACGTGCTCGGCTTTGATGTTGCCGAGTCCGCCCGCCAGCATGATCGGCTTGTGATAGCCGCGAAGCTCGACGCCATCGGGGCCGGGCACCTCCGCTTCGTAAGTCCGGAAGTATCCGGCAAGCGCTGGCCGACCGAACTCGTTGTTGAAGGCAGCGGCGCCAAGCGGCCCCTCGATCATGATGTCCAGCGCGGAAACGATCCGGCCCGGCTTGCCGTGTTCTTTTTCCCACGGCCGAACCGCGCCGGGTAGTTTAAGATTCGATACCGAAAAACCGGTCAGGCCCGCTTTGGGCTTCGAGCCCCGTCCCGTGGCACCCTCGTCGCGAATTTCGCCGCCGGAACCGGTCGCGGCGCCCGGAAACGGCGAGATCGCCGTCGGGTGATTGTGCGTCTCCACCTTGCACAGCAGGTGAATCTCCTCCTGTTGCGAGCGGTATTCGCCGGTATACGAATCCGCATAAAAGCGTCCCCCGCGGGTGCCCACCAGCACCGCCGCATTGTCTTTGTAGGCCGAGAGAATGCCTTCGCTATGGAGCCGGAAGGTATTCTTGATCATCTGAAAGAGCGACCGGTCGAGGGCCACGCCGTCGATCTCCCAGCTGGCATTGAAAATCTTGTGACGACAATGCTCGGAATTGGCCTGGGCGAACATCATGAGTTCGACGTCATAGGGATCCCGGCTCAACCCGCGAAACGCATTCGCGAGGTAATCGATTTCGTCGTCCGCCAGCGCGAGTCCGAGCGAACGATTCGCTTCTTCCAAAGCGGCACGCCCTCGCTCCAGCACCGGCACGGTCGTCGCGGGCCGCGGTGCCTCTTGGCGAAACAAACGGGCACATGCATCGATGTCCTCGAAAACCACTTGGATCATACGATCGTGCAGCTTCGCCGCCAGAATCGTTCGGTGGCTGGCCGCAACTTCTGCGGACTCGGAGGGCACCAGATCGATCGTATAAACGATCGCGCGCTCGATTCGTTTCACGCCGGCGAGACCGCAAATCCGGGCGATGTCGGTGGCTTTGGACGACCACGGCGACAAGGTGCCCGGACGCGGAGCGACGATCCGCTCGAATCCGACCGGGACGGTTGCCGTTCGCTTCGGACCATAGGTCAAAAGCTTTTGCAGGACCTCCCGCTCTGCACGATTCGGTCCACCGGCAGCCAAGGCGTCGTCAAACTCGACGAGGTGCAGATAGTCCGCCCAGACCGCTCGGACGGGAACTCCCGCTGCATTAAGTTCCGAAAGGAGCTTTTCGCCTCGGAAGGCAGAGAGCGCTGATGACCCGCGGATGATGAGCATGGTAAACGGGAGATGTTCCCGAACCGAGCAATTCGGTCAAGGCAACGAGACCAAGATCGCAGGCCCCTGGACAAAGCGTCGGTCCAGACCGTGGATCGTTCGGATTCGCCCTAAAAAAAGCCCACCGACCTTGCGGTACGATGGGCAGAGCTCGGAAGGTTGACCGAAGCGCGAGTGGGCTTTGCCCAAAGACGTTTATTTCAAAACGCTAGCGTGGAAGGCCGCCCAATCGTCGAGTGCATTGAGCTCGACTGCAGCGCCCAGCACCGAACCGTTCTCCGAATAACCGGCGGTCTTCAGAATGCCCTTGGTGACCTCGTCGGAATGGTGGTAGCCAAGGATGGACTGGTTCAACTTATAGATCGAAGCGCGATCCAGCTTAACGCCCGGCTGTGCCGTCACCCACGTTTCGAACTCGGCATAGCTCGGATGCTTCTCCGAAACGAATTTACGGACCGCGTCGGCCGAAAGGCCAAGACCGGCGATTACCATCGAATCGTAGCCGCCACCAATGCCAGGATAGCCAGCCGCGAGTTTGCCCCTGGCCTCGAGGGAAACTTTGAGCCACAGGCGGGGAAGGTGCAGCACGCCGAGGGGGCCGGCGACATTGCAGGGAATCATCGGAATGAAGGAGTCACTCATGGTATTTTATTGGATTATGCCGTGTTATCGGAGTATTCCGCCAGGCGCACGGACCTCACTGACAGAATTGTGGGATTCGACGGTTGATCGAAGTTGGAGCGGGTTGCAACGTTCCTGGCAGTTTCATCGTCGCAATCTCGAAAATTTAAATGGAGAGCCATCTGCCTTCGTGCCTTGTCTTAAATCCGATCGGATTTATCCGCACGGGAAAGCAGGTGAAATTTCAGGCGTTGCACCAACCCTCCGAGGCCGATCGCGAGAGCAATGTCCTGGAGCTTCTCCCCAATCAGGGGTTCGAAAAGGCTCTGAGAGACCTGGAAGGGTTTTCGCGGCTATGGCTCGTATGGTGGTTTCATCGAAATACGACCTGGCGTCCCATGGTCCTGCCGCCGCGGGGCCCTTCCAAGCGGAGGGGAGTGTTCGCGACCCGTTCTCCGCACCGACCCAATCCGTTGGGGCTCACTCCGGTTCAATTGATTGGCATCCAGGGACTGTCGCTTACCCTCGGGCCCTGCGATCTCGTCGACGGTACCCCGGTTTTCGACATCAAACCGTACCTTCCCGCCTACGATTCGTTTCCCGACGAATCTGGGGGGTGGTGGGACAAAGTGGAATCGTCGCTTCAGGCGCCGCCGGCGTTTTCGGTGCAACTGAGTCTTCCTGCGCAAACCCAAGCCGATTGGCTCCGTGCGACGTGGGGGATAGACTTCTCGACTCGGATGATCGAGCTGCTGTCGCGCGACCCCACCCCGCATCGAGCGAGACGCATTCGCCGGCGAAAAAACCATGAGTTCGAAATCGGCTGCGGCGCATGGCGTGCGTTTTTCGACCTTACCCTGACGACGGTCACCGTTTTAGGAATCGAACCCGCTTACCCGCGCCGATTTCTCGACGATGCGAATCGGCCCGGAATCCCGGATTGCGCGGCGCAACTTGCATTTCTCGAGCGTTGGCCCGCCCTCTTGGAGTAGCCAGGAGTCCCACGATAGGGTGGTAGGAAGCGGGGACGGTTGAATGACCGCTTTGTCAGGAGAGCAACCGCCCAACGATCGCCTCATCGATCATCTGCATTCTCCCGGTTGGCGCGGCTCTCGGGGTCGCGTCGCGAGCTGGCCTGAGGCGAACTCTGGCTGCGCGACTCGTTACGCGCCCGCGACGGAGACGATTGGGAAGAAGTCGGGCGTTCTTGGTACGTTGCGCGCGAAACGGGGGGAGTGTAGGACGTCGAGGGTGCAGTCCGCATGGGAGGAGCCGTTCGCGTTGCCGGTACCGCCTGCGTGCGATCCGGAGCGGGGCGAGTTCTCTCACCGGAGTCACGGTTGGGCCCGCGATAACGTTGGTCGGAACGAACGCTCTCTGTGAACCCAGGGCCGCCGGAACGACTCGGACGTGTGGAGACCGGAGGAGGCGTAGAAACCGAAGGAATCGTCGAAGCGATCGGGGAAGTCACTGACGCGGCCGGGTTCCGGCCAATCGCATCGGGATTGACCGCGTGGCGTTCCTGCCGGATGGCACGCGAGCCTTCCGAATACTCATGACCGACGCGTCTGCGGGTATCGTCAGATCGTTCGGTGCCCCGGTTATCGTCAGGCCTGCGCGAGCCGCCGACGACACCGGTCGGTACGCGCGGAGAAATCGAAGCCACAGACTCCTGCGGAGGGCTTCGGTAAGCCGAATTTCGATCTGTCCCGGAGCTTTCGAAATGACGAGGTGCGCGCCGCGCCGAGGACGAACTCCACGCCTGCCACTGCGTACCGTGGTAGCGTTCGCCATGATCGCGATAGACGGGCCTCTGCAGTTCGCGACATTCGCGCCAAACGCGGTGGCGATCCTCATAACGGACCGAATACACCGTCCTCCGCCGCCAGTCGCAATCGTAGGCCAGCCAATAGCCGATCGGCAATCCGATGCCGAACGTGACGAAGGGAGAGGAGGAATAGTATCCCCTTTCCACATACACTATCGTCGGGTCGTAACGGGGAACGTAAATCACCTCGGTTTGTGCCGGTACGATCCGGATCTCTTCGCCTTCCCGAACCACCGTCTGCTGCGGGGAATCGATCAGTGCTCCGGATTTCGTCGCCCGCGCCCGCAACCGCTGGATCGCATTCATTACGTCCGCAGGCTGCCGCGCAAACGCATCGCCGAGTTTTTTCGTCCACGCCAGATTCTCGTCCATCCATTTCACAATTTCCGGATAACGCGCCAAGCTCTTCACGGCATCTTCCCACGTCTGCTCTTCGAACGATGACGGTTTCGGATTCGAAGCGAGATAGCGCGACGCGAGCACGATATCCGAGGTCGACGTAGCGGCGGGAAGAATCAGCGCAACGAGCGGGTCCGGATAAAGCGCGAGCGGAGCGAGCAGTTCGTCGAGCTGAGCGGCGCTGAGCAGGGATATGTCGGGTGCGACTAACTCGGGCAGAGTGGAGGGATTCTCGGACTGGGCAAAAACGAAGGACGCTGCAGTCGCCGCAAACGCCATACCGGTAAAAACGAAGTGGCATTTCATAGGGGATGAGTGGGGTTTAACTCTTGTGACTCTATTCCAAGGGAATTGTGCCGTCAAATGCCCCCATCTGCACGAAGAGTCGAGACGCTCTCCAAATATATCCTAACCAGTTGTCTTTCAGCTATCCCCGTTATTCTGGGATCGTCGTCTCGATTTCATCGCGAGCGGATGGACGGCTCGACATCGTCATTCCCCACCGGAATCTTACTGGAAAACGCCCACTCACGCCATGACGCAAGTAAACCCACCAGCGCCAGATCACCCCAAAGACCCGCTGCATGGAATCACACTGAAGGAAATCCTTACGGTGCTCCTGGAAAAGGTGGGGTGGGAGGAAATGAGCCGGGCCGTGCCTGTCAGGTGTTTTCAACTCAATCCATCCGTTAAATCGAGCCTCACCTTTCTTCGGCAGACACCGTGGGCTCGCGCTCGGGTAGAACGGCTGTATCTTGAGCTTCCACCCGACGATCGCCTTTAGTCCCCGAATTGAGCGAACCGGGTGCCGGAACGCGAGTCTCCGAAAGACGGTTCGGCACCGAATCGACAATGACTTTTACTCGCCTTCTCGGCTCAGGCTTCGCTGCGGTCGCCTTGCCCTTACTGGCGGCGAACGAGCCGTCGGCAATCCCGATAAATCTCACGGGTTCGTTGGACCTGCCAGGGGCTCCCGAACTGCGATGGCGGGTGCAAACGGAAAGTGCTTCACCGGAGGGGACAGAAACCGGCCAAACTCTGTCTGCAACGCTGAACGGCGACGGTGTGGCTCTCACTGCCCGATTGAAACTGGACGGTGCGTTACGTCGAGGAACGTGGGAATTGCCGCCGACCTCGGTCGACCTCGCGCGCTGGCTGAACCCGGTGGCCACCCGCTTTTTTCCCCACGCGCCGCTTGGCGACTTCTCGATCGTCGGGATTCTCCAAATCGGCGGAACTGGCTCGATCGCTGCCGGGAGGATTGCAGGAGAAGGTTCGATCGCTCTCGTCGACGCTAACGTCTCCAGCGTTTCCCGTGCCATGAGCGTGACCGGACTTTCCCTCCAAACGGTTCTTAGCTCTCTCGAACCCGCGTCATCGCCGGAACGGCAATCCTTGGTTTTCCGCGAAGCGAGCGTCGCGAACGTGAATGCACGGGACGGGGAGATTCTCTTCACGATCTTGGACAACAAACGAGTGAGAATCGACCGTGCCCTCATGAAAGTTTTCGGCGGCACGATCGAGCTCGGCCCGGTCGTCCTCGATCTTGAGGCACTCGCAGAAAATCCGGTCGAGGGGCTCATTAAAATATCGAACGTGGGTCTGGCGGAAATCGCATCGCTTCTGCCTGCCGTGATTGCCGAAGCGCACGGCAAACTCAGCGGCGAGATCGGAGTTCGCTGGAGTTCGCAAAACGGCTTCAAATTGGGTAACGGTTCGCTCCGGATCGAGCGGATCGAATCGGTGGAAGTCCGCCTCACTCCAAAACCGGGCTTTCTCACCGATCGATCACCCGAGCGACTCACCTTGCTTCCCGCTTGGACCGGTCCGCTCGCGCGGTGGTTTGCACCCAAAAACCCCGCTCACGAGACGCTTCGCCAAATCGAGCTCGGGCTGATGTCGCTCAAAGTCGAAAGCCTCGATGCCCAAATTCGACCGAACGGCGATGCTGCTGGCCGCACCGCACACGTCTTGGTGTCGGCAAGACCCTCCCAACAGAGCGCGGTGGAGCTCGTTAACTTTGAGATAAACGTCTCGGGCCCGCTGGATGAGGTTATGAAGCTGGGATTTGGCGAAAATGTTTCGATCAGCGCGGGCAAGTAAGCAACTATCGCAATTAAATATCGATCTGTCTCTTGGCCGTCAGACGAAACTTTGTTTGCGCCCCAGAGTCTTACCTCGATCCTGCTCTCTCGATGATCCGCCGTCACCTTCTTCTCCTCGGCTTGGTTTCTCTGTGCTTGGGTGGGTGCCTGCACCTGACTCTCGACCCCATCCAGGTGCATGCGGTCGTCGACGTGAACGTGAAGGTCGATCGTGCCCTGACCGATTTCTTTGGCGACCTCGACCAGAAGTCCTCCGTGATCGATAGTCGTCCGACCAAATAACTTTTAACCATGAAAACGCCGTTTCTCCGTTTTGGTCTTCTTTTTGTCCTGCTCTTCGGCGGAATCGCACTGCGCGCCGAAGATCTCGGCGCGATCAAAGCGCGCATGGTTCAGCGCCAGCCGGCGCTGGATAACCTCCGCAAACAGGGTGCCGTCGGCGAAAACAACCGGGGATTCACCGAGGTGAAAAAAGCGGGTGGCGACGCCGCCGACGTTTCCGCGGCGGAGAATCGCGATCGGGAGGTCGTCTACGCGGACATCGCAAAAAAGGCGGGGAGCGACGCGGATCAGGTAGGACGTGCCCGCGCCCGCCAGATCGCCGGCAACAGCACCGCCGGAGTCTGGCTGCAGCGCGAATCGGGCGATTGGTATCAGAAATAGCACTACCCAATTCCTACCGGCACGGACCAAGACGACGAACTGGAGGCGGGTCTTGGTGCCGGCTTTGCGGAGAATGTTGCGGATGTGAGTTTTGGCGGTGGGAAGGGCGATCTTCGAACGGGTGCCGATTTCCTCGTCGGATTGCCTCCATGGAGGGCCTCGCTCTGTCGAGGCCGGGATTGCGCGTCCGCGCGCTGCCAACTTCGCACATTGGTCATCCGTCTGACTGACGGAAAATACCGGCCACGAGGGAGAGACTGTCTCGCGTTCGCACTTGGGAGAGGAAAGGGGGTATGCTTCGTCCGATCCTCGTCGGACCTTCGACCCCAGATTCGATTCTTATCCTCGTGCCACGAGTCGCGCTAGCGTTTGGAGTCCGGCCTTGAGGCCGTCCGAAACCGATCGCACTCGCTCCGGACGGACTAAAGTCCGGACTCCAAACTCTGGCGTCCGCGGGTTTGCGGGACAGTCGCGGGGACCGGGGCCCAACGGAGGTTTAGCCCGCGCGCACCAGGCCGAT
>Ga0105046_10000933_pt1 | contig 43269 bp, 31 predicted proteins | sample MAT03_FD_78385 | JGI IMG/M metagenome (GOLD analysis project Ga0105046, IMG submission 78385) | Freshwater microbial communities from Lake Fryxell liftoff mats and glacier meltwater in Antarctica - MAT-03 (megahit assembly) | ecosystem: Environmental > Aquatic > Freshwater > Ice > Liftoff... | reverse complement strand
TCGCTGCGCGGCGACGTCAGCAGCCAGTACCTGACTGCGCTGATGCTGATCGCGCCGTACTTCCCCAACGGGCTGCGGTTCATGCTCACCACGCCGCTGGTCTCGCGTCCCTACATCCGCGTCACGGCCGCAGTGATGGCGGCATTCGGTGTCAACGGCGTGGAGCTGGGCGACCGCATCATCACCGTTCCCGCCGGCCGCTATGGAGCTCGCGAGTTCACCATCGAGCCCGATGCCAGTTCGGCCAGCTACCCGCTGGCGGCGGCGGCCATCTGCGGCGGAAGGGTGCGTGTACCCGGTCTGACGCGCAATTCGTTACAGGGTGACAGCGCTTTCTGCCACGTACTGGAACGGATGGGTTGCGAGGTGGTGCAAGACGAATCGGGCACTACGGTCAGCCGCTTCGGCGAGCTCAACGGGATAGCCATCAACATGGTCGACCTGTCCGATCTCGTTCCTACGCTGGCGGTCGTGGCCGCCTTCGCGAACAGCAAGACCGACATCCACGGCGTGGCCTTCATCCGCAACAAGGAAAGCGATCGCCTCACCGACCTGTGCGACGAACTGCGGGTCGCCGGCGTCGATGCCGTCGATAATTCTGATGGCCTGATCGTGCAGCCCAGCACCGCCCACACCGCAACGCTGGGCACGCATCACGACCACCGGCTGGCAATGGCATTCGCTCTGCTCGGCCTGGGCGCGAGTGGCATCATCGTGGAGGATCCCGATGTGGTGAGCAAGAGCTGGCCAGACTTCTGGACGATGATCGAGGGCCTGCGATGACCGGACGCGGCTCCGTCGATGTTGCGGCCTTCGACGTAGACGGCACGCTGACGATTCGTGATTGTGTGGGCCCGTTTCTCCTGCGCGTGGGCGGCTGGACGGGCATGACGCGGGCGATGCTGCACAAGCCCGGTTCGACCCTGGGCGCTGGGGTCCGCCGGGACCGCGACCGCCTGAAAGAGCTGCTGGTCGGTGGCGTCTTGCGCGGCCGCAAGGTGGCCCAGGTGGAAGCGTTGGGCGAAGAGTTCGCCAGGCAGGTGGAGGCGGACTGGCTGCGCTCCGACACGCTCGAGCGGCTGCGCTGGCACCAGCGTGCCGGTCATCGAATCGTGTTGGTATCGGCTTCGTTGGGGCCGTACCTGCGCCCGCTCGGCCGCCGGCTGGGCGTCGACGATGTCCTTTGCGCTGAACCCCTGCAGATGGGCGACGAGTTCGCCGACGGCCTGGACGGCGCCAACTGTCGCGCTCAGGAAAAGGTGCGGCGTCTTGACGCATGGCTTGCCGACCGTCGGTGGGAAGACGCAACGGTGTGGGCGTACGGTGACAGCGTGGGCGATCGCGAACTGTTGGCTCGCGCCGATCATCCGCTGCTGGTGAGAGGCACGCTCGTTCCGGCCGTGCCTGCCGGGTTCGAATCATGCTGAAGGCCCTCATCCGCGAATCGCGGCCCAAGCAGTGGACGAAGAACGTACTGGTGTTCGCCGCGCCCGGCGCGGCGGGCGTGCTGGACAACTGGTCGTCGTTATGGAAGGCCGCGCTCACGTTCGTCGCCTTCTGCCTCGCGAGCAGCGGCACGTACTACTGGAACGACATTCACGATGTCGCCGCAGATCGGCAGCACCCGACGAAGCGAAATCGCCCGATTGCCAGCGGCGCCTTGCCACTGGGTGTCGCTCGCACTGTCGGCACGCTGTTGCTGGTTGGTGGCAGCGGGCTGGCGTTCGCACTGAACTGGAAGCTCGGTCTCGTCGTCACCGGCTATGTGGTGCTGACCACTACGTACAGCACTGTGCTCAAGCATGTTGCGGTCGTCGATCTGGTCGCGGTCGCGGCCGGCTTCGTGCTGCGTGCCATCGCCGGTGCGGTGGTCACCGACGTTCGCATGAGCACCTGGTTCGTGCTCTGCACGTCGTTCGGCTCGCTGTTCATCGTGACTGGCAAGCGCTTCGCTGAGCTGCGCGAGCTGGGGGAGGGCGGTGGCACACGCGCCACACTCGACGAATACACGCTGACCTTCCTGCAGACCGTGCTGTCGGTCAGTGTTGGCGCCACGTTGGTGACGTACTGCATCTGGGCCTTCGAGGTGCGCGAGATTTCGGGCAGCTCGTGGCCGTTCTACGAGCTCTCGATCGTGCCGATGCTGACTGCGTTGCTGCGCTACACGCTGATTCTCGAGCAAGGGCATGGTGCGGCGCCGGAGGAGATCTTCGCCGCCGACCGAACCCTGCAGATTCTTGGAGTGGTGTGGGCGGTCGTTTTCGGATTGGGAGTGTACGTAGGGTGAGCAGCATGCGATCGTTCGACGAGGCGTTGGCAGCAGTGGAAGCCGTCGACGGGTGGATGAGCCCCGACCAAGCGCAGCGGTTGTACAACGCCGCCGCCGCCACCCATCAGGGTGACACGATCGTGGAAATCGGAAGCTTCCGCGGTCGCAGCACCATCGTTCTGGCCTGCGCTGCGCCCACCGGCGTACAGATCGTCGCAATCGACCCTCACGCCGGAAACGACCGTGGTCCGCAAGAGATCGACGGCTTCGCAGCGGCGGCTGCCACAGATCACGACGTGTTCAATGCCAACCTCGCGTCGGCGGGCGTGGCCGAGCGAGTGCACCACATTCGCTCGTTCAGCGACACAGTGCATGACCAGGTCGTCGGTGACCTGGCCGTGCTCTATGTCGATGGCGCGCACCGGTATGCGCCAGCGCGCAACGATATTCGCGAATGGGGTCGCAGGGTCGGTCCGGGTGGCACGCTGCTGATTCACGACGCATTTTCGTCGGTGGGCGTCACGCTGGCCATCGCGCGTGAGCTGATGTTCGGTAGCCGCTGGCGCTACATCGGACGGGCCCGCTCGCTGACCGAGTACCGGGCCGATCTCGACGGAACGTGGCGCAGCCGGGTGGGCAACGCTGGCCGACAGCTGCGGCAGCTGCCGTGGTTCATCAAGAACCTGCTGATCAAGGTACTGCTCACACTCAAGCTCGGCGGTGTGCTCAAGAAGTTCACTGGCCGTGACCCCGAGTGGCCGTACTGATGGCCGGCTCGAAGTCATGACTTCGCCGCGCCGCTCGCTGACTGGCTGGGGCCTCACCAACCCCACCGTTGCAGACGTGCTCGAAGTGCCGAACCACGAGGTCCTGGCCGCTCTGAAAGAAGTGACCGAGCGCGGGGCGCTCGTGCGCGGCCTCGGGCGCAGCTACGGCGACGCAGCGCAGAACGCCGGTGGGCTGGTGCTGCGCCTGCTGGGTGCCGCTCACCAGGCTGTTGTGGACCCCGCTCGCGGGACGGTGACGGTCCCCGCTGGTGTCAGCATCGATGAACTGTTGCGGGTCATCGTGCCGCGTGGGTTCTTCGTGCCGGTCTCGCCCGGTACCCGTTTCGTCACCATCGGCGGCGCGATTGCCAGCGACATTCACGGCAAGAACCACCACGGCGAAGGTTCGTTCGGCAATCACGTCGAGTCCATCACCATGCTGCTCGCCGACGGCTCGCAGGTCGTGGTTGGCCCGCAACAGCGCTCCGAGCTGTTCTGGGCGACCGTGGGTGGCATGGGGCTGACGGGTGTGATCCTTGTCGCCACGGTGCGGCTGATCCCAATAGAGACCAGTCGGATGACGGTGGACACCACGCGCATCCCCGACCTCGACACGCTGTTGGCAGCAATGACCGACGGCGACGACAACTACCGCTACAGCGTTGCCTGGATCGACCCTCAGGCGAAGGGTCGTTCGCTAGGGCGCAGTGTGCTGGGCCGCGGCGACCATGCTCGCCTGGAGCAGTTGGGTCCGAAGGACGCCATCGAGCCATTGGCATACAACGCCAAGCAGATGGTCACGATGCCACCGTTGGTGCCCCCGATGGGCGTCATCAACCACGCCACCGTCGCCGCCTTCAACGAGATGTGGTATCGCAAAGCGCCGCGCCATCGTGAGGGCGAGTTGCAGAGCATTGCGACCTTCTTCCACCCGCTGGACATGGTCGGCCGCTGGAACCGCATCTACGGCACGCGCGGCATGTTGCAATACCAGATCGTGGTGCCATTCGGGGCCGAGGAGACCATGCGCACCGTGATCGAGCGTTTCGCGGCAAGCGGTCTTGCTAGCTTCCTCGCTGTACTCAAGCGCTTCGGTCCGGCCAGCCTTGCCCCATTGAGCTTCCCCACCCCAGGCTGGACGCTGACCCTCGACGTGCCCGCCGGAACCGCCGGGCTGGGTGAGCTGCTGCACAGCCTGGACCGTCTCGTGCTGGACGCGGGCGGCCGGCACTACTTTGCGAAGGACTCGGTCACCACTCCCGAAGCAGTGCGGCGCGGCTACCCTCGACTGGCTGAGTGGAAAGCCGTCCGCGACTCCGTCGACCCCATCGGCGTGTGGCAGAGCGATCTGTCTCGCCGCCTCGGCCTCACCGACTGAAAGAGACGTATGACTGAAGGACTGGAATGAACAACGCACTTGGCGAACCTCAAACAATGCTGCTGTTGGGCGGCACCAGCGACATCGGCCTCGCCATCGTACGCGAGCTGCTGAGCGTGTCGGCTCGTACGGTCGTGCTTGCCTGTCGCAATCTGGAGAAGGGCGAGGCTGCCGCCGCAGGCTTGCGTCATGACGGACTGACTGTCGATGTGATGCGCTTCGACGGTGCCGCCACCGAGACACACGAAGCGTTCGTCGCTGCCGTCGCCGAGCGCCACGGCGACATCGACCTGGCCATCGTGGCCTTCGCTCAGTTGGGTGACGGCGAGGCGACCTCCAAAGACGTGGCCGGTGCAGCCGCACTGACGCACCTGAACTTCACCGGCGCAGTCACATCCACGATTGCGGTGGCCAACCGTCTGCGAACGCAGGGGCACGGCGGCATCGTGGTGCTCAGCAGCGTTGCCGGCGAGCGAGTGCGCAAGGCCAACGCCGTCTACGGCGCGACCAAGGCGGGCTTCGACGGCTTCGCGCAAGGCTTGGGCGACGAACTGGCCGGCGAGGGCGTTCACATGCTCGTGGTGCGGCCGGGTTTCGTCCATTCGGCCATGACCGCCGGCGCCAAGCCTGCCCCGTTCGCGACCACCCCGGAGAAGGTTGCCGAGGTGACCGCCAAGGGTCTGCGCAGCGGTCGACGCACCGTCTGGGCGCCGGGCATCCTGCGCCTCGTGTTCATGATCTTGCGCCATGCCCCCGGCCCCGTCTGGCGCCGCCTTCCCCTCGGCTGAGGCCCGGCTGACCCTCTCAGGGTGCCCTGCTACGCCATGGTTCGTGGTGTCCAATTGGCACGTTTGTCCGCCGAAGGTTGGGTGAACCTGTCGTTTCCGGCACCCTTACTCGCCCTTGGGCGGCGGAGGGTGACAGCCAGGGCGGCTTGCCTGGGGTTGTGGCTCGGCCAGCCGTTCGTGTGTGGCGCAGGATGTCCGTCAGGGCTGGTCGGGTTGGTCACCGTTTGCGATGCGCTTGGCGAGTTCGCGTTCGAAGTCGGAGCGGCGGTCGGTACCGATTCCGATGCCGGCAGGGCTGACACCGTCGCCCTCGACGCATCTTTGATAGAGCAGTACCAGTGCGTTCTCGTAGTTGCCGACCAGGCAGAACTTGTCGGCAACGACCTGGTTGGGGGCCTCGCTGCCGCGAAAACTCGACGCATTGGGTTCGTACCAACCAGTCCAGAAGTTGGTCAGGATCAACCAGTCCGCGCTGGCGACGTCGTCGGCCAGGCTGGACCCTTCCTGATCAGCGAGACCTGGGTCCATCTCGATATAGAAGGTGGCCGGCGTCAGCTCGGGGAACAGGTAGTAGAACGCCGCGTCGCTGTAGATCGTGCGGCTGAGATCTGCCGGACCCACCAGCAGACGGTCGCCGGGCTGAGAGAGTCGGTCGAGTTCGTCGATGGCTGCTTGGCTGGACGTTTGCAGCGCCTGATTGCCGAAGTAGAAGCGGCGGTCTTCGCGGGTGACCTCGTGGCCGCCGGGCTTGTTGCCAACGCTGACCCGACTCTGCAGCAGGTAGTACCGGTAGGTGAAGAACGGGTTCACGACCAGCAAGATCGCGGCGATCGCGGCGCCGGCCACCAACGCTGCGTGGCGTGTGAACCGTGGAGCGGCACGCGGCACCAACTCGACTATGAGGCAGGGGAGGAGCGCGAACGACACGCACGAACCCCATGCCAGGTGCGTGCTGTCCGGACGCTGCAGTGCCTGGGGCATCATGCCGAGACCGAACAGGGAGGCGCCGAGCAGAACGACGTGTCGATTGATGACACCGCCAGACGAGCGGTAGAGACGGAGGGCCATGATGGGCACGCCGATGGCCACGATGACGACGACGAAGAACCACAGGAACAACTGATGGTTCGCGGACAGGGCAGGAATGCGCCACCACGGCGCATCGAGCGGTCCTTCGGCGACTGCCTGCAGCGCACCATCCATGTGGCCGAAGCTGGGTGGCCGCGGTAGCTCGCGGCCAGGTCGCAGGTCGAACACCGGCTGCAGGAACATGCCGCGCACGCTGGGGCCCACACCGGCCACGATCAGGTGCACCATGAACGGCACAAGTCCGATAGCCATGCCGGCCAGCGCTGGCTTCCACGTGCGCCCGGTGCGGCCACGCCACAACAGCCAGCAGTGGGCGAGCCCGAGAGCCAGGACCAGGTCCGGGCGGTAACCGAGTGCGAAGCCCACCAACAGACCGGCGGCAATCAGCGCCAACTGACGGCTGCGCCCGCTGGTGTGCAGTGCCCGAATACCGAACACGATGCTCCACAGCCCAAGAGCGACACCGCCTTCCCACGCCAGCGCAGAGAGGCCGATCGGGGTGAGTACCAGCAAGAGCGCTGTGACGGCACTGAGCACGGCGGTTCGCCGGCCCCATGCTCGCCCGATGGCGTACATGGCGAAAATGATGCCGACGTGCTGCAGCAGCCCGAAGACGCGCTGGCTCTCCAAGGTGTCGCCGAAGAGCCAGTACCACCCGGCCAGAACGTGCAGCGAGAACGGGCCGTAGAGGTGCAGGAAGTCGACGTTGGGTATGTCGCCTTCGAGAATACGTTGCGGGAAGGCGAGCATGAAGCCCTCTTCCATCGAGCTGCCGGTCGCCAGGAACAGACCCCGCAGCGGCAGCGCAATGACCGCCAACACCATCCCCACCGATATGACAGATCGTCGGCTCGGTCGAACGTTGAATCGTCCGCCAAGGACGAAGGGAGTGCCCGACGCAGGGAGTGACTTGTGGTCGGCAACGACAGTTTGCACGGGGCGACTCTAGTGAGCGGCTGCATGTCGAGACGGTCACACGGACGCGTGCCGCGGTTCGGTACCCTCTTTGCGCCATGTCGAATGAGGCGGCGCCGCGCGCCATGACCGAACCCAGTATCGAGCAGCTTGCCGCCGAGATGATTGCAGTCGGCTGCCGTCGCGTACACGTACTTGCGTGGCGCGACCTGGACGACCTGGATGCAGGTGGGTCCGAGGTGCATGCCGACCACTTCATGCGCCGGTGGGCGGCCGCTGGGCTTGAGATCATCCACCGCACCTCGGCCGCCGCGGGCCAGCCGGCCACCGCCGATCGCAACGGATACCACGTCGTGCGCAGGGGTAGTCGCTACAGCGTGTTTCCGCGTGGCGTTGCTCGCGAGGTGGCATCACGTCGCGGGTACGACGCGCTGGTCGAGGTGTGGAACGGTGTCCCGTGGTTGAGCCCTCTGTGGTCACACAAGCCTCGCATCACGTTCCTTCACCATGTGCACGGCCCGATGTGGGACCAGTTGCTGCCCAAACCGCTCGCGTTCATGGGGCGCGCAGTGGAGGCGCGTTTGGCGCCGCCGTTCTATCGAGGCACGCTGACAATGACGCCCAGCGACGCGACGCGCGACGAGTTGCTGCACCTCGGCTTCCGGCCGAACCTGGTTGTCGCAGTGAACAACGGTGTCGAGGAGATGTTCGTGCCTGGCGACAGCAAGGCCGCCGTCCCAACCGTTGTCTGCGTGGGCCGCCTCGCCCCTGTGAAGCGGCAGGACAAGCTGATCGACGAAGCGGTGGTCGCCAAACGGCGGGTGCCCGACCTGCAGTTGGTGATCGTCGGCACCGGTCCGCTGCGTGCGGTGCTGGAGGATCGAATTGCTCACCACGGAGCCGGTGATTGGGTGCACCTCGCGGGCAGGATGAGCCACGAGGAATTGGTGGCGCTGTACCAACGGGCATGGCTGGTGACAAGCGCGTCGTTGGCCGAAGGGTGGGGGCTCACGCTGACGGAAGCTGCGGCATGCGGTACGCCAGCTGTTGCCACCGACGTCAATGGCCATCGAAGCAGCGTGATCAATGGCGTGACCGGCATACTGGTGCCGCTCGATCGGCTGGGCGAGACCATCGCTGACGTGCTGTTGGACGGCCCGCGACGCACGGCTCTGGCCGACGCTGCCCTCATGCGCGCACGGACCCTGACCTGGGAAGCCTCAGCGCGGGGTGTGCTCGCCGGCCTCCACAGCCAAGTGATGGCGAAACGCCGCCGCAAGTAACGATGTGACGCGGTCACGCATCGCCTGCCTGGAGCTGTGAGGGAAAGAGCGCGTCAGTCCGGGAGGAGACGGGTGGCTGACTTGAGCAGCTTGAGCGCACCCTGCTTGGCAATCGTTCGGTGGTGGCTCTTGCCGTCCACGCCGTGGGTCGCCTCGGCGGTGGTGGCCCGGTTGGCCAGGAACCAGTCGTAACTGTCGACCAGCATCTCCTCGTTGGAGAACGTCGGCTGCCATCCCAATGCGTCGCGAACGTGCTGAATGTCGAACCAGAGCGACTTCGAGTACATCAGCCAGTGATACGGGGCGAACGGTGCCACGTGCAACCCGGCGGCGGCGCGCATTCCCAGCGCCGCAGGCCCTGCTGGCAGCGAGCGAACTTTCGAGCCGGTGCCCGCATGCGCGCACAGCGCTTCCAACGATTCACGCATGGTGCCGAACCGGTCGGTGCCGACGTTGAACACGTCGGAGCCAGCCTTGGCGCCGGCGAGAGTACACACGTCGGCCAAGTCGTCGGCATGCACGAACTGGTATCGGTTGCTGCCGTCGCCGAGCACGAAGATGTCGGCGCCATCGGCCACCCATTCGAAGAGGATGCCGAAAATGCCCAAACGGCCGTGACCCAGAATCGTTCGTGGGCGCACGATCGTGACATCAAGCCCGTTGCGGACAGCGTCGAGGCACGCCCACTCGGCTGCCAACTTGGCGTGACCGTACGACTCGGCGGGGGAGGGCACGGTGGTGGGCAAGACAGGGTTGCTGCGCGGCACACCGAACACGGCGCTGGACGATGTGTGCACCACCTTGCGCACGCCGGCCCGCATGCACTCGGCCAGCAGCAGGGCGGTGCCGTCGACGTTGACCGTGCGCAGCAGTTCCTCGTCTTTCGCCAGCGGCACCTGGGCAACGTTGTTGAACACGACGTCGGCGCCGGCGACGGCGCGCGCAACGACGCTCGCATCGCGAATGTCGCCCTGCACCAGTTCCACCGAAGGTGGTCGGTCATCGACATCGTTGATGTCGAGTACACGCACGGTGTGACCGGCGGCGACCAGTCGATGGACGAGCAGCGAGCCGAAGTAGCCACTGCCACCGCTGACGAGTGCGACAGTCACAGGTCGAGCCCTTGATCGAGGCACCAGCGAATGCTGCGCCGCATGCCGTCATAGAGTTCGACGCTGGGGACATAGCCAATCTCGGCGGTGCTGCGGCTGATATCGACGGCGATGGTGTGGCCCATCTCGCCAAGCACATGGAGTTGCTGCTGATACACGCCAACGCCCTGCAGCATGCGGTCACCCATCTCGGCGACTCTGGCAGCCAACCTCGGGAGATGAGTGGTCGGTGGCTTCACCGACAGGCCTTCGTCCACAAGAGCGCGGCCGACCGTCTCGACGATTTCGGCGACCGTGTACGCGCCCTGGTCGGCGATCCAGTAGCCCTTGCCGCGAGCGGCGGGGGTGAGCTCGGCGCACAGAATTCCGTCCACGAGATTGTCGACGTAGACCATCGAGCGTCGTTGCTCACCCTTGCCGATGACGGGGAACTTGCCGTCGCGCACCATGCGAAAGAACGTCGTCTGCCGCGGCGGCTGGAACGGGCCGTAGAACCACGGCGGGCGCACGATGGTGGCGTCGAGCCCGGCTGCGACCGCTTCGTTGATGGCCATCTCGCCCTGCATCTTCGACTTGCCGTAGCCAAGGTACGGGTTGAACGGCTCGTCGTGGCGGAAGGTGTCGGCGGCGTCGGGGTTGGTGCCAAACGGACTGTTCGAGGACACGTGCACGAAGCGCCGAACACCGGCATCGCTGGCGGCAGCGGCGAGGTAGCGGGCGCCGTTGGTGTTCACCTCGTAGAACTGGCGAACCTTCTTGGGGTGGATGATGCCGGCCGTATGGATCACATCGGCGTCGCCTCCCACGTGGTGCATCAGGCGAGCGGCAGTGTCGGCCCTGGCAACGTCGCCGATGATGATGTCGATTCGTCGGCCCTCGAAGCCGCCCTCGTCGGTGGCGAACTGACGCAGCGCATCGGCCTCGGCGGTGCTGTGCGCCAGCAGGCGGAGGTGTACTCGCTGCGGGTCCGTCAGCAGACGATGGACCAGCGCGCGACCCAACCAACCAGCGGCACCCGTGACAACAGTGGTGGGCGGAGCGCCCCAGGTGGCAATGGGTGTGGCTGGTGAGCCGGTGGGTGAATCAGGCACTACGACCTCCGGAGGCGACGAAGCGGCGGGCATTGCGGATGGCAAAGGCCATCACCGATGCCTGCGGGTTGACCCCTGGCGCTGTGGGCAGCAGCGAGGCGTCGTTGACATAGATGTTCTTGCAGCCATGCACGAGGCCAAACGAATCCGCGCCCGTACGGCCCTCGAGCTCGCCCATCGGCACGGTGCTGCACAGATGTACCGTCATCACGCTGGCCTTCGTGGCGGCGAACGCGTGCTGCATCGTGGCCAGGTCGCGACGGTTCTTCACCGACGGCGCACCCTTGAACGACGGGTACACCTCGACGGCACCAGCCTCCAGCATCAGGAGGGCAAGGCGCCCGAGGCCGCTGCGCAGCAACTCGCGGTCGCGGTGGGTGAGGCCGTAGGTGACGACGGGGTCTTTCATTCGCGGGAACGAACGCACGCGACCCAGCCCCTCGCTGGTGATGGCTGCGTAGTACACGCTGATCTTGCGCCACTCGGTGATGGCGTGTTGGAACGTGGACCACTGGTCCAACAGCGACAGGGCGACGAGGCCTGGATTGCTGGCCGAGCCACCGAACGACAGGTGCGGCGCGAACTCTTTGACCTGGTGGACAGGAACGTCGTCGGGCACGTTCAGTTCGTCGGCAAAACGCGCCGCCAGTTTGACGGTGGGGTGGACAGCCAGCGTCTTGCCGATGTGGCCGCGTACACCGGACCGCTGCAGGAGAGCTGGGGACTGGATGGCGCCACCGCAGACGAACACAGTGCGAAAGGTGATGGATCCGCGCCGACCGTCGGCAAGCGTGGTGTCCGCCGAAATGGCCGTAGCGCCGCTGCGGACCAGTCGGTCGATGCGGCAACCGGTGGCCATACGTGCTCCGGCTCGCATCGCGCGCGGCAGGTAGGTGAGCGTCATCGACTGGCGTTCGCCACCTGGTGCGTGCGCAGGGTAGGTCATCCAACGCGGGATTTCGCCGTTTCGCCAACCCAACGCGTCGGCACCGCGGCGAAGTACATCGCTGGGCTCGGTGTATGGACCGGGAACGGTGCTGACGCTGATGTCGCGCTCGACTTCGTCGGCAATCGACAGCACCTCATCGGGGTCGAAGTCGGCGATACGGAACTCGTCGCGCCAGCGCTGCAGCACGTCGCCGGGCGGGCGCCAGTAGAGGCCGCTGTTGACCTCCGTGCCGCCGCCGGCGCAGCGACCTTCGGTGTACGCAATTGCCGGGAGGCCGAGGGCAACAGTGACGCCGCCGGCACGGTACTGGCGGTCCATCTGCTCCAGCGAGAAGGGCACGACCGCGCCCTGTTCGACCCACTCGCCTTCTTCGACGATCAACACGTCGAGGCCGGCTTCGGCAAGTACTGCGGCAGTGGTGGCACCCCCCGCGCCGCTGCCGATGATCAGGACATCGGCGTCCATTGTCGTCGTGGCCGGTGTCGTGGCTGCCTGCGCGCTCATGCGGCGTGCTCCAGGCTGGCGCCGGTCGGTGTCGTATCCGGCCAGTGCTCCCACACGTACGCAAATCCCAGCGAACGAATCAATCGCGGATACTCGGCGACCAGCGGCAGCGGCAGATTCATCAACATGCGCGCGACGCCCCAGCCACCGGGCACCGCGACCAGGCCGCGGAAGATGAAGCCGAGGATGAGCACACCGAAGCGGGTGAAGCTGGGCAGCGACTCGACTCGGTGGGCGATGAAGCCGATCGCCTCGCGGCGCTTGGCTGGCGCTAGGTCGGGAAGGTCGATGGCGAGCAGGCGCTCGGCGAACGAACCGACAACGGGAAGGGCGGGCACCTGGCGCATGAGCAGGTGGAATCGTAGCTGCGAGATAGCATCGCCGCCCGTGCGTTGTGTCGTCGTTGTTCCCACTTTCAATGAGCGCGAGAACATTGGTGACCTCCTGCGCACCTTGCGTGCCACCGTTCCTGCGGTGCAGCTGATGGTTGTTGACGACCTCAGCCCGGACGGCACCGGAGCGCTGGCCGACGAGGTTGCCGCAGAGCTTGGTCAGATCACCGTCGTGCATCGCCAGGGCAAGCCTGGCCTGGGCGCCGCGTATCGGCAGGGTTTCGCGCTTGCCTTCGAGCAGGGGTTCGAGGCGATCGTCTCGATGGACAGCGATTTCTCGCACGACCCGGCCGTCATTCCCACAATGTTGGAGTTGCTGGATGGCGGCGCCGATGTCGTGATTGGTAGCCGTTACGTTGCCGGTGGTGGCACGCGGGACTGGCCGCTACGGCGCCGGCTGCTCTCCAAGTGGGGCAACAGGTACACCGGCTTCCTGCTTCGCGCCGAGGTTCGCGATTGCACGGCCGGCTTTCGTGCGTACCGCGCAGAGGCTTTGCGATCGATCGAGCCGGGCAGCACCAGTGCCGAGGGTTACGCGTTCCTCACCGAGCTCACCCGCCGCCTGGCGCGCAGCGGTGCGACCATCGTCGAGACGCCGATTCTGTTCAAGGACCGCGAGAAGGGCACCAGCAAGATGTCAGTGCGCATCATCCTTGAATCGATGTTGCTGGTCACCGGCTGGGGCATCAAGGACCGGGCTTGCGGTCTTCTTCGACGAATCACCGGCAAGTGAGCGTCCGCAAGCTCGCCTGGCTGGTGCGGGCGGCACTCGCGCTGCCCTTCGTGGTGGCACTGATCGCGCTGGCGACCACACACTGGTCGCCGGTGCTCGATCTGGCGATGACCGAGTTCCGCGTGCGCGACGTCTTGGGTCGGCACACGCCGCTGATTGGGCTACCGGGCCGCATCGGTACCTTTCCCAAGCAGGGCAGCCACCCCGGCCCGCTCAGCTTCTACCTGCTGGCACCCGTGTACCGGCTGCTCGGTAGCACCGCGTACGCGATGTTCGTGGCCACTGCCGTCATCAATGTGGGTGCCGCGTGGGCCGCGGTGTGGGTGGCGCAGCGCCGTGGCGGCCGACGGCTGGTGCTCGGTATCGGTGCGGTGCTGATGGTCCTGACGGCGTGGCTTGGCGCCAGCGTGCTGACCCAGCCGTGGAACCCGTATCTGCCGCTTGTCAGCTTCGTGGTGGTGCTGCTCTCGGCGTGGGCCGTGCTCGACGGTGATCACCGAATGCTGATTCCGCTGGTTGCCGCATCCACGTTGTGTGCGCAGACCCATGTGCCGTATCTCTCGTTGAGTGTGGCGTTGTGTGCGGTGGCGTTCGGCGCAGTCGGTTGGCGCTGGTGGCAGACGAGGTCAGTAGAACGTGGCGAAGCGAGGTCGGTGGCCATCTCGGTGGCGGTTGGCGCGGCGCTGTGGCTGCCGGTGTTCGTCGACCAGTTCCGTCGCGACCCCGGCAACATCTCCATGCTGCGGCGACACTTCCTCGATCCGCCGGAAACCCCTGTGGGGTTGAGTACTGGTATCAAGACGGTGTTGGCCCATTTCGACGTCACACACATCGTGTCGGGCTCGCTGAGCCGCAGCGACTACTTCATCGACAACCTCGATGCGCTAGCCGGTGGTCGCTGGGCAGTCGGTTCGCTGGTGCTGCTGGCGTGGCTGTTGGCGGCTGTTGTGGCGGTGCGCCTGGAAGACCGTCGAATCTTTCGTCTGCATGTCGTCGTCGCCGTTGCTACGGCCGTGGCGTTCTTCTCCACAGGACGCATCTTCGGCAAGGTCTGGTACTACCTCACGCTCTGGTCGTGGTCGATCGCTCTGCTCGCCGTGGCCGCAACGATCTGGACGTTCGTGGCCTGGTGGGAGGCCCGTGGGCGAGTGCGGCTGCCCGTGGGCCGCGTGGCCATCGTGGTGACGCTGCTGGCCGGTGCTGTGTTCGTGGTGGACGCTGCGCAGGTCGAGCCGCCCGAGGTGCGCCTTTCGCGTGTACTCAACGAGATCATCGATCCGACGGTGGAAGCGCTCCGCGACGGAGTCGGTGCCGCCGATGGTCCCGATGGTGTGTACGCCGTGATCTGGGAGGATGCCTACTACTTCGGCTCCCAGGGCTACGGGCTGATCAGCGAGCTGGAGCGACGCGGCTTCAACGCCCGCGCGTACGACACGTTCCGCGTGCCCGTGACCCCGCAGCGCATCACCGACCCGTCGCGCGCCACGGCCGAAGTTGCACTGGTCACGGGCATGTACATCGACGAATGGCGGGCGCGCCCCGGCGTTGTCGAAGTCGCCTACTTCGAGCCGCGCTCACCGGCGGAGTTGGCCGAGTTCTCGCAGCTACGCGAGGACTCGATCGCGATGCTGCTCGACGCCGGTCTCGACGACGTGGCGGCGCTGGTCGACACCAACCTGATGGGCGCTCGCCTCGACGCGCGACTGCCGGTCGCCGCCGAGCCGATGCTGGTGCGCATGCTCGTGTTGGGCGAAGAAACAGCAATCTTCATTGCCCCGCCCGGGTCGTTCTAGCTCGCTCGACGCCCGGGCCGCGGCGGCGACCTTGGGTCAGCAGAGGCGGCTACCCAGATCTCCAGAAGGGCCAACGACCACTCGGTCACGATCAACGGCGCGAAGGTCAGCATCGCGCACTCGTCGTTCAGGGGCACGGTGCTGTTTGGTCGCTGAAGAGGCCGTAGACGGTGTTCATGTAGTAGTCGACCAGCGGGAACTGAGCTGACAAGTCTCGTTCGCTGAAGGCCTCGCCGCTGGCGTACCAACGGCTGAGGTAGCCCTCGTAGACAATGTTCTGAGCGGCCGAGTAGTCGCCGGCGATGGCTGCTCGCATCACGGGCGCGATGGCGGCATCGTCGCCACGCAGCACTGTGTCGTCGATGGTGATGAACCCGTCGGCGAGTTCTTGCGCCATCTGGTCGGCGTACTCGATTGCCACGCCTTCCTCGTCTGGTGAGAGCTCGCTGGCCAACGCGATGAGGCAGAACCCGTTGTTGTCCAGCAGGGCTGGCGCACCTTGCAACTGGAAGATTCGGCTCTGTTCGGAACCATCGGCTCGGCGACCCTCTCCGAGCTGACGGATCATGACCTCGTCGGTCACTCGGAACTCGATATCGAGTTCCTGCAAGTGCATCATCACTGTCGAGCTGAATGGCTCGAAGATGCGCACCTGCGACACGTCGTAGAGCACCGGTTGTACGTCGCGCAGCTTCTCCAGTTCGGGCATCACCCGACGCAGAATCGGCATCGACGAGTAGAACGCAACAGGACCTTGTGGTTGCGCAAAGTAGGGCACGGCAGCGACGCTGATCAACACGGTTGTTGCGCCCAGCGCCCACGGAACAGCTCGGACTGTGCGAAGGCTCGGCTGGCGATTGCGCAGGCCGCGCGACATCCGATCGACCAGCGACCAGGCCAGGGCGAGGTGCACGAAGACCGCGAGCGGCCACAGGAAGCGAACATGGTGCGACGAGAAACCCACCCGTCCGACTGTGAGTTGGCTGACGGACAACACCGAGCCGACGACGGCGGCCACCGAGAGGATGCACGCGGCGGCAAGAACGTGTGCGCCTCGCCGCCGGTGGTAGACGACCAGCGCGAACAGCACGGCGACCAGCACCAGCACCAGCACCGCCGCGATGCCGGCCGCAGGCAGGCCGGGTAGCTCCAGCTTCGGCGCCTCGGGCGTGCCGGTGAGAGTCGTGTTGGGCGCCGAGGTGGAGAACCCGCTACGGAACCACCACGGCGGCAGCGCGAACAGGCGCGCCGTGATACCCAGGGCCGTAGTCGAGCCCACCTGCAGGTCGCCGCCTCCAGTGTTGCCGGCCAGCCGACTGAGGTTGCCGTTGCCCGGCCCGAAGAACTGCTCGTACATCGACTGGCTCCAGAGTGCAAACATTCCGAGGCCGGTCCAGATCACTACGCGCGCACGCAGCGCGGCACTCAACGGCCGGTGCGGTCGCGCTCGCCGTGCGAGCGCGTAGCTGACCGCAGCCACCGGGCACAGAATGGCCAGGATGTAGGCGAAGCTGATATGCGTCTGCACCAGGACCGAGATGACGGCCAGCGACCATGGGATACACCAGGTCTTGCCGTCGGTCACGCCCAACAGCAGCACCATCAGCAGCAGGAACGGCAACAGCAACGCGTGGGCCTGCCAGATATCGATCAGCATCTCGCTGCCCATCGACCACGCCAGTGCCGCGGCGGCGAGCAGCGCCCACTGCTGCAGCGCCCACCCACCGATACGCCGTGCCGCGACGCTGATTGCCACGATGGTCAAGATGTTGACGACGCCCACCCCGATTGCGGCACCCGGGCCAGGACTGAACAGCTTTGCGAACGGCGCCACGAGATCCGCGTAGATGGGGCCAGGGTTGTTCATGTTTTCGCCGACGCTCAGCGATGCCGATGTCCACGAACCCAGCCACGGGTGATGCTCGGTCAGCACGTCGGCGACGCGCACATAGAGCAGCGCGTTGTCGCCGATGGGAAACCAATGGTGCATCAACGCCCGGACGACCGCCGCCACGATTGGCAAGAGGGCGACCGCCAGCACGACGTGCAGAGTCCAGGCCCTCGGCTCGGCTGCTGCTTCGTCAGTCACGCAGCGATGCCTGAGAGAAGCCGGCGAAGAGCGCCAGGAAGCCGATGAAGCTGGTTGCGAAGGCCAGACCAGCGGCGAGGGTGAGGGTGAAACCGACCGAGCCCGAAACACCCGACACGACCCCGGTGGCGGTGAGCACGAGCAGCGTGACGACGGCGACGAACGTGGTGGCGGCGATCACCAGCATGCGGGCAGCGATGCGCTCGGAAAAGGGCAACAGCATGCGAATTCCGTGGGCGATGAGCGACGACGTGTTCATCCGCGACCTGCCGGCGAATCGTTTGCCTCGCGCGCACGGCACTGTGGTGGTCGGCCGGCGAAGCGCGAGCAGCGTGGATGAATAGCAGAGGTCGAAGCTGGGGTGGTGCACCGTCGCCTTCAGCGAGTCGCCGCGCTGAGCAGCAAAGTTGCCGGAGAGGACCGTGATGCCGGCGATCAGCCGGAAGAAGAGCCGGAACATCACGTACAACACGCGAAACAGCAGCGGCTCGGAGCGCTTCGTGCGCTCGGCGAGCACCAGTGCGGCGCCGGACTCACGCAGTGCAGCCAGCAACCGGGGCACGTCGGCAGGCTGGTCCTCGCCGTCGGAATCCATCGTGATCACCACGTCGTCGTCGGCCAATGTCGGCGCGAGATGCCGCAGCCCGCACACGATCGCCCGCTGGTGGCCAAGGTTGAACGGCGGGGTCAACACCTCCACGTCGTCGAGGCTGTGCAAGGTTGCGACGTCGGCGTCGGTGCCCGCCGAATCGTCGACGACCAGGAACCGGACCGGCCCGAAGGTCGCTGTGGTGGCGGCGACAACCTCCTCGCGCAGCCGCCGATACGACTCTGTGTCGTGCAGCATCGGGCTGACGACCCAGATCACAGCGCACTCCGAATCACAGCGTGGTCCAGGTCACGGCGCTGCGGGCTTGGTGAGGAGTGCGACCACTGACGTGCCGGCCGGCCAGATTCGGCGCACCGCCGTGGTGCCACGGCTGAACAGTTCGGCCGCGCGATCGATGAAGCGGGGGAGTGAGGGGAAGTCGGCGTGCTCGCGCTCGGTGCGTCGCAGCTTTCGTACAGCAACCAACGGCAGCAGTTCTGGGAACAGGTACGCGCTCGAGGTCAGCTCGAACCCGGCGCCGGTGGCCAGCGCCTTCACCTGTCGCTTCGAGTAGCGGCGATGATGACCCAGGGACGTGTCCCACGAGGTGAACGCCCACTGGAACGCAGGTACGGTGAGGAGCAACTGTCCGCCGGGCGCCATGCGGGCGTTGATGGTGCTGAGCGCTGCGGTGTCCTCCTCGATGTGTTCGAGTACGTCGAGCATGGTGACCAGCGTGGTGGCCGGAATCGGAGCGGTCATCTCACTGCGGTGATCGGCGCCGAAGTGCGCCGCGAGCGCCTCATCGAGCACCGGTGAAGTCTCCTCGAACCGGTAGGTCAGCGAACGACCTTTCGCCACCAACCAGCCGCCGAGCTGGCCCGAGCCGGCGCCGATGTCGAGCACGGTGTCGGCGCCACGGCGCGTGGCGGCGTGATCGACGAGATGGAAGCGGACGCGATGCCAGAATGTGTCGCCGGTTGCACCGGCAACCAGGATCTGCTGCTGTTCAAGACGGGTGATCGGCTGCTGGTTCAACGGCGTCGACATTAGCGCCGTGCCTGCAGGTCGTCGCAGATCGGTGTCGTGCGGATGGTGCGATCAACTGTGAACGACGGGCTGACGCCGGCTCCGACGAGATTCGGTGCGGCGAAGGCGAACAGTGCAGGTCGTCCAGCGATCGCCACGGTGAGGTGACCAGTCACGGGATCCGACTCGATGGTGACGAAGATCTCCCTTCCGATCAACGACACCGGAGAACCCATCACGACGTCTCCCACGGCCGGCCGATAGCTGGCCGTTGCGGTCGAGCCGGACACATCGAACTCGATGGTGCCCTCCGGCATGGTGATGAGCACAGGTCCAACGGAGGGGTCGACCACGCCCTGCATGCGCCGTACGAGGTTCGCGAGCTCGAGCGCTACCCATCCCTTCTGCTCGGCGATGTAGAGGCCGTCGCAGTCACCGTCAATCGCGACGATGCCATCGCGCGGCGCATCGATGTTGCGCACCAGACCGATCACCGACGGTGGAGCGCCACCAAAAACGGCATCATCGATGCCGTAGCGCATCTCGGTGAAGCCAGGCTCCTTCAGGTTCTGCGTCCACACGGCCAGCGAGACATTGACCCAAACGCCCCACAGCGTGAGTGCGACGACCAGCCAGCGCGCGGCGCGCCCCGCCACCCCAGTGGGAAGCGCGACGACCGCGACCGCAGCGGCAGCGGGAACAACCAGTGCGGGCAGCATGTCGGTGAGGTAGCGGTTGGCAACGAACCCGATGAGGAAGCTCGGAGCGGCGGCAGCCAATGCGCCAGTCCAGAGTGCCAGCAGCGGCCACGAGCGTCGTCGAATGAGGATCAACCCTCCGATGACGGCGAGTGCGAAGAGCAAGGTTGCCGAGGCCGGCAGCGATGACGCGGGAGTGTTGCCTTCCAGCGGGTAAGAGCCCAGCTCACTGGCTGCCGGGCCGAAGCGGACAAACGGAACGAGGCGTTCGAACCGGAGCGCCTCGGGCCGGAGGTACTGCACCACCGTGGTTGGCAGGAAGCGTGGACTGAAAAAGCTGCCGTTGTTACCCGCGAACCACGCGGCTCGCGCCGGGTTCTGCAGGCTGAGCAGCTGGCGATCAGCGGGCAGGTCGAACAAGGTGCCGAATTTGGCGACGTTCAGCGCAACATTGAGCAGCACGCCGCCGACGGCGCCCATGCCTGCCGCAGCGGCCGCTCGCCGATGTCGACGCCACAGCAGCGCCCCCAGTAGCCCAACGGCACCCAACGCACCAAGGCCGACACTGGAGCGTGTCAGCACCGTGCAGCAGGCAAGTGCAACGGCGAGAATCACCGACCGTCGAGTGGGTGCCTCCCACATGCGGAGTGCGGCGATGGCGGTGAGCAGGAACAGTGCAAACGCCCACATCTCCGTCTCGTCGTACACGCTGTTCCACCCGGCAAGGCTGAGTGCCGGTGAGCAGGCAACTGCGGCAACCAACACCGCATGCCGGCGCGGCGAGCCGCCACCGAGGAGTCTGCTGATGCTGCGCGACAGATGGAACGTGGCGGTGCACGCAACGACGAAGGCAATGACCATCGACACCAGCGACAGACGGCCATCCGCCCAGTTCCCGAACACGGCGAAGGGGAGGCGCAACACGGCCAGCATGGGGCCGTAGTACAGGTAGGTCTTGCCCTCGATGAGGAAGCCCTCGGGTCCCGGGATGCTTGCCGGCACATCGAGTCGTCCGCGTAGGAACGCGTGTGCCTGTGCATCGTAGAAGTCGGTGCTGAAACCACCGCGGGCGAACAGATCCCACGGCCGACCGCGGCAAACCACCAGGAGGAAGATGAGGGTGGCGGCCAGCGTGATACGGCGCGACCACAGCGACTCTGGCGTGCGATGCCACGTCCAGAAACGGCGCAGGACCGTGGTGATCACAATGTCACCAGGCTGACGACCGTCAGCAGCACGGCGCCGACGAGACCCGCGGCAATGGTGGGGAGTGGCGCCGTATCGAGCCGGCGAACGGGCCGTTCGACACACACGTGCAACGCCCACGCAACGCTAACCGACACAACCAGCAGCGTAGCGAGCAACGAAATGCCGTGAAGCCCCGTGCGATCGCGTGTGAGAACAGACATCACGGGCCAGTGCACCAGGTATAGCGAGTAGCTGACGACACCCATCGTGCGCAGTGGCTGCGATGACGCCGCGGTCGCGACCCGGCCATGTTGCAGCAGCCCGACGATGGTGAGCGCCGTGAGGAGTGCCACCAATGTGTACCCGCCGCGCAACAGCCACGGTGGCGAGTAGTCGGCGAGGAGAAACAGACCGACGAGTGCCGCCAGGCCACCACCGGCAAGTACATCGCCGACCGATGTGCTCTTGAGTTGCCGGCGACCGCTGCGATGCCACACCGCCAGCAGCACACCGACGAACATCTCGGGCATACGCAGCACCGTGTTGAACTCAAGCGATGGCTGCCAGTCAGTAACCACATTCGACAATACGACCGGCACGATCACGCCGGTGCCCGCGGCAAGGGTGAGCCACGTGTTCGAGCGCTGCAGCCGAAGGACCACAACCAACAGCAGCGCAAGCACGACGTAGAACTGCTCCTCGACTGCCAATGACCAGGTCGGCCCCAGCGGACCGACGATGGTCTGCAGCAGGTTGCTCTGGCCGCCGACGATGACGTGCCAGTTGGTGACGTTCCATGTGGCAGCGACGGTGTCGGAGGACCGAGCCGCGAGCGGGCCCGCAACGCTGAGCGCGATGACGGCCGCCACGACGACGAATGCCGCCGGCCATAGCCGTCGGAGGCGGCGTGCCCAAAACTGGGAGAGCTGGATGTGACCGGTTGCGGAGTGTTCGCGCAGCAGCAGCGACGTGATGAGGAACCCGCTGAGCGTGAAGAACACAGAGACGCCAATGAACCCGCCACGCACCCATCCAACGAGCCCGGCCTGCGCGCATCCGTGATACAGCACCACGGCAGCGATGCACACGCCACGCATTCCATCGAGCGACGGCTCGTACGCACTCAGGGCGCTGGTCGCCGCCAACGCCGGAGTCCCTGTTGGCGGTGGCGTCATGCGGGGAGGTCGTTGCGCAATGCCCCGCCTCGCCATGGGCTGAACTCGTACACGAACTGGTAGGCGAACATGGTGGGCCACATGCTGACCAGCAGGCGATCCGCTCTGCCAATGGTGGCCGTCACCACCTTGGAGGAGCTGAGCCCCAGTGCATCGAGCGGCAGACCGGTGTGGCGAAACGCGACGTGCTCCATCCCCGCTTCCTCTGCCACGCGCAGGAAGCGGCGACGGGTGAAGAAGCGCAGATGCGTGGCGTCCAGCACTCCGCGCTGGTCGTAGTCGAAGCGGCCGGCGGTGATGCGGAAGCGCGGGTACCAGTGGCTGATGTTGGGGACGCTGGCGATGATGGAGCCCTGCGAGCGCACGCGAGCAGCCATCGCGCCGAGCAACCGTGCGGGGTCGGGCAGGTGCTCGATGATGTCCGCAGCGAGAACCAAATCGAAGTCGCCGCCGACCTCCTCTGGAATGCCCTCACTGAGGTCGGCGCTGACGAAGCTGCTCATCCGGTCGTGCACGCCGTCGGCCTCGGCGATGTCGACGCCAACCACGGTGTGGCCGGCGTCGGTGAGCGCCTTCGCGAGCCAGCCAGGACCGCAGCCGACGTCGAGAATGCGCAGCGGGGGCCGGCCCTCCACCATCTGCAGGATGCGCCCGTGCGAGCTGTAAGGAGAAGGCTTGAACGCGTACGGTTCGGCCACGTGACCCAGATGGCCGCTGCCGAAACCTGACCGACCAAGGCGGTACCGAACCGTGTCGACCATGACGTCCTTGGCGTACTCCAACCCGTTGACGTGGCAGATCTCGTCGCCGTAGTACGTGGGAATGGGCACTTCCACGATCTTCATCTTGGCGTCGGCGAGTTGCAGGATGATCTCGGTGTCGAAGTCGAAGGCGTCGGAGTTACCCACGAACGGCAGCTGCGCGAGGGCACTGACGCGGTACGCCCGATAGCCGGAATGCCATTCGCTGAGCGAGAGCCCGGTGAGCGCGTTTTGCGTGGTGGTGAGAATGCGGTTGCCGACGTACTTGTACATCGGCATGCCACCCTTGCGAGCCTCGCCACGGTGCATCATGCGCGACCCGAACACTGCATCGGCGTCACCGTTGACAATGGGGTCGATGATGTCGCCCATGATCTCGGGGGCGTACTGGCCATCGCCGTGCAGCAGCACTACGACATCCCAGCCGTGGTTGATCGCGTAGGTGTAGCCAGCCTTCTGATTACCGCCGTACCCCAGGTTCTCCGGGTGCCGCACCACGGTCAGATGGAACCGCGGATGAGTGCCGCCGGTCTCCCGCGAGACGTACTCCTGTGCGACGCCGTGCGTACCGTCGGTGGAGTGATCGTCGTGCACCAGCACCTCGGCCAGTTGCAGTTGCGTCGCGTCGGGAATGCGGTCCAGGACGCGTGCCAGCGTGCTCTCTGCGTTGTAGGCAACGACCAGCACACCAACCTTCACGGCTGCACCCCTTTCGGCTGAGCAGGTTACTGCCGAGCTACGGTTGGAACTGCCATGCGGACTCAGCCGATCACAGCGAACGACGCGCGCGTCATGCGTTGGATGGTGGTGCTCGGCGCCGTCATTCGAGTGGCCTATCTGCTGACGAAGTGGAACCGTCCGCTGTCATTGAATGATTCGTACTACTACAGCGGTCAGGCGTACCAACTCGCTCACGGACAGTTGTTCCGGGAACTGTTTGTCGATCAGCCGGGTGCGGAGCACGGGCCGCTGACATCACTGCTGATGGCGCCGCTCAGTTTCGGTAGCGACTACGTGTTCTGGCAGCGGCTGGTCACCGTTGCCAGCGGCATCGTGCTCGTGTGGCTGTTGGGCAAGCTGGGCGCCCGAATCGGAGGCAGCGCGGTGGGCGTCTACGCCGTTGGGATCGCCGCCATTGCTCCCAACCTGTGGATGAACGACGGATTGATCATGTCGGAGAGCGTCAGCATGCTCCTGGTGGCGTGCGTGTTGTGGTGCGCACTCGATGCCATCGACAACGGTTCGCAGCGGGCGTTCGTGCTGCTGGGTGTCGCTCTCGGGCTCGCAGCCCTTGCCCGTAGCGAGCTGATACTTCTCACCCCACTGGTCATGCTGTGGCTGGCACTCTGCCGCCGCCGACGGAGTATCCCCGTGTGGCCGGCGCTCCTGCCGATCGCCGCAGCCGCGGTACTGGTGCTTCTGCCGTGGGTGTCGTTCAACCTGGCCCGGTTCGAGAAGCCGGTGCTGTTGACCACCAACGACGGCACCACCCTTCTGGGTGCCAATTGCGACAGGACCTACAGCGGCGACAGCATTGGCGGCTGGGATGTGATCTGCGTGCTGGATGACGCGTCGTACGATGCCAACGAGGAGCCCAGTGTTCGCTCGGCGCGGCAACGCGACATCGCCATCGACTACGTCCGTTCGCACCTCAGCGACGTGCCACGAGTGATGTTGGCTCGAGTGGCTCGGACGTTGGATCTGTACGGGCTCAGTGATCTGGTGCACCAGGATGTGGGGGAGGAGCGCCCGGAGTGGGCTGCGTGGGCGGGCATTGTGACGTTCTGGGTGATGGCTGGCGCGTCGGCGCTCGGTGCTGCACGCCTAGGTCGACGCAACCGGTGGCTGTTGCTCTTGCCGTGTTGCGTCGTTGTTTGCACCACGGTTCTGTTCTACGGCGGGCATCGCATCCGGTCGACCGCCGAGCCGTCGCTGGTGTTGTTCACTGCGGTGGCAGTGGCCGTCGGCTCGAAGCCGCGCCGCGCCGACGCGCACAGCTACGGTGACGCATCGTGAATCGCCGAGTAGTCTGCTCATGACGTCATCGAACCGCCGCACTGTGGTCCTCCGGTTGGTGACAGCCTTCGTCATCGGCTTCGTCAGCCTCACGTTGGAGATCGCGTACACACGGGTCATTTCGTTCAAGTTGTTCTACTACTACACGTACTTCGTCATCGGCTTGGCGCTGCTGGGCCTGGGTGCGGCAAGCGCATTCACCTCACTCTCCAACCGGCTTCGCTCGGTTGACTCGGTGCGCCTCGTGCAACGAGTTGCACCTCTCGCAGCGGTCGCCGGGGTGGTGGGCTACGCGGTTGTTGCCCGCCTGCCCACCGATGTGAACCTGATCTGGATCGGCAGCACCAAGCAGGCGATCTGGCAACTCTTCCTGCTGCTCGTGTTGTCGGTGTCCATCACCGGCGTGTTCTTTGCGGTCGGCGTGCTCTTTGCATCGCTCGTCGTCAACCAGGCTGCTCACATGCGTCGGCTGTATTTTTGGGATCTGGCCGGTGCTGCGGCCGGCTGCCTGGTGGCCGTGCCGTTGGAATCGACCATCGGGCCGCCGGCGATGATCCTGATCTCGCTGGTGATGCTCGCTGTGCTGGGTTTGGGCATGGTGCTCGCCGAGGGCCGCACGTGGGTACCAACGGCAGTATCCGTCGCACTCGTTGCTGGCCTGGCCCTGGCAGCCGGCCAGTTGCAGATTCGGGCTGATGCCACCAAGACACTGAAGGACACCGACAAGTTGGCCGCCAGTGATTGGGGCGCGGTGTTCCGCGTGGATGCCGTTGACCTGGGCGACCTGAAGGTGCTGCACCACGACGGCCTGTGGGGTTCATCGATCTGGCGCTATGACGGCACTCCAGCCACCACCGCTCGCTTCGCGACCGACATTCGCCAAGTGCCGTTTGCCGCGCTGGAGAGCGACACACCGTCGGTGTTGATCATCGGGGCTGCCGGTGGCAACGAGATCATGGCGTCGCTCACGTACGGCGCAGGGCATGTGGATGCGGTGGAGCTGAACCCGGTCACCGTCAACCTGCTGCGTCACACGTTTTCCGACTACTCCGGCCATGTGGTGGACGACCCTCGTGTCAACTACGTGCAGGGCGACGGGCGTACCTTCCTGGCTCGCTCCGACACGAATTACGACCTGATCTGGTTCGTCGCGCCGGATAGCTACGCCGCATCGAACGCAGCGACGGCCGGGGCATTCGTCCTGTCGGAGAGCTACCTCTACACCCGCCAAATGGTGGAGACGGCAGTCGATCACCTCACCCCGAAGGGTGCCGTTGTCGCGCAGTTCGGCGACTTCGCGTTCGACACGCGGCCCACGCGGACGGCCCGCTACCTGTTGACGGCCCGCGCGGCAATGGAGGACCGAGTCGAGAACTTCGATGAGAACGTTGCTCTCATCATCGACTCCGGTGACGACAACCTGGAGAAGGTGAGCACGATCATGCTGTTCGCGTCGCCGGTCACCACCGAGGCGATCGACCGCATTCAGACATCGCTGATGGCCCTTCCCAAATCGCAGGCCAAGTACCTGCCCCGCACCGTTCGCGCCGACGGGCTCACCTCCGACCTGATCACGCTCGATGACGGCCAGGTGCAGGCAATTGTCAATGAATACCCGTTCGAGATCGGGCCGATCGACGATGATCGCCCCTTCTTTTGGCACTTCACCAGCTTCAGCACCGTCGTCACCGACTGGTCGCGCAACTTCGAGGACAACGACATCGCCATCGGCGAACGCTTGCTGGTCGTGCTCGTGGGCGTTTCCATGGTTGTCGCCGCGATCTTCCTGTGGCTGCCGTTCGGAATCACCCGGCGACGCGGCGAGGCGGTCAAGGTTCGTGGTCGGGCTCGTCTGTTCGGCTACTTCGCCGCACTGGGTCTGGGGTTCATGTTGATCGAGATCTCGATGATTCAGCGCTTCGCACTTCTGTTGGGGTTCCCGACGCTGTCATTGTCGGTCTCGTTGTTCACGCTGCTCATAGCGACTGCGGTGGGGGCACGCTTCTCCTCGGTGATCAAGCGCTGGCCCACGGCGGGGCTGCCAGGAGTTGCCGCTGCGCTGATCGTGCTCAGCCTGCTCTACATCGCGGCGGCGGAATCGATCACTGACTCAGCACTGGCATGGGCGCAGTGGGCACGCATCGCTGTTGTCATAGCGCTGCTCTTTCCGATCGGCTTGTTGTTGGGCGTATTCCTACCGACGGGTATCGACGCAGCGGTTGCGGCGGCCGGTGTCGAGGAAAGCGTCCGCGGGCGTCTGGTGGCGTGGTGCTGGGCGGTGAACGGGTTTTTCTCCGTCATCGGGTCGTCGGTCACCACGATCCTTTCGATGTCCGTAGGGTTCAACAGGGCGCTGATAGCTGGTCTGTGTATGTACGCCGTAGCCGTCGTGTTGCAACTGCTCGCGCGGGGCGATGACGAGGAGTCTCCCGAAGCTGTGCACGCGTACCCCGCGGTGCACACCGAGTAGACGTGGAACCCGGCACCGACACACAGGAGCGGTCGCTGGCCCGCCAGCCGGCGCTCGATGGCATCCGCGCGCTGGCGATCGCGATGGTGCTCTGCTTCCATGCCGGCTTCGGGTGGATGCATGGCGGCTACTTCGGCGTGTCGATGTTCTTCACGCTCTCCGGGTTCCTCATCACGATGCTGCTGCTCACCGAGTTCCGATCGAGTGCCACCATGTCCCTGCGGCGCTTCTACGCACGACGGTTGCGCCGGCTACTGCCGGCCAGCACCGCCTGCCTTCTGGCGGTGCTGGCTGCACGAGCGCTCGGTGAGTTCGGGCTGGTAGCGGGGTTCTCCGGCCAGATGAATGGGGCCGTCGCGCAGGTGTACAACTGGGTGCAGCTGGCAGGTAGTTCCAGCTACAGCGCGCTGTTCGCACAATCGGCCACGCTCGTGTCGCCCGTCGCGCACTACTGGTCGTTGGCCATCGAGGAGCAGTTCTACCTGGTGTGGCCGGTGGTAGCGCTGGCGCTGGCTCGGCGAGCGAAGCGCACGGGTCGGCCCGTTCTTCGGCCGATAGCGCTGCTCACCCTGCTGTGCGCGGTGGCGGCACCGGGGATCGCCATCGTTGCCGGCCCCGATGCGGCGTACTGGGCCACGCCCGCAAGACTGGGCGAATTGCTGGTGGGCGCCACTGCCGCGGCGTGGCTGGTGAACGGTGGGCGGGTTCCTGCCGGGGCCCGGTTCCTCGCGCCGGCTGCGTTGGTTGCCGTGGTGGCGCTGGCTGTGGTGCTGCCAGCCGGTTCCGGGCCTGCGTACACCGGTTGGATGACACCGTTGTCGCTGCTCTCGGTCGCGTTGGTGTTGTCGCTGCAGGTGCCCGGCGCAGTGCGCAACGCCTTGTCGCTGGCTCCGGTGGTGTGGTTGGGCACCATCAGCTACGGCGTGTACCTGTACCACTGGCCGGTGTTCCTACTGTTGCGTCAACACGGCTGGCAGCTGGCCCGGCCGGGCGGGTTCGCGGTGGCGACGAGTATCACGCTGGCGGTGTCGGTGGCATCGTTCTACGGCCTCGAGCAGCCGATCCGACGATGCGACTGGGCGCCCCGCCGCACCTACGTGGTTGCCGCTGCCACCTTGGCGGTCGCACTGCTGGTCATCGCAGTGATGCCCACCACGCGCGGGTTCCTCGAACCCGATCGGGAAGTGCTGTCGGCTGCGGCGATCGATGTCGACCCCCCAACCATGCCCTTGCGGCCGTCGGCGAGCTCGGTTGCTGTCGAAGGTTCGGCAGCCGTCAGCGGCACGGTTGTTGTCGACGGTTCTGTGCCAGCGGCCGCTGCGCCATCAGTCGTCGCGCCCTCCGGTGCTGCGCTGCCACCGGCACCAAACCGACCGGTTCGTATCATGGTGGTTGGCGACTCGACCGCGTTCTACCTGGGCCAGGGCCTGGCCGCCTGGGCGGGCGACCACCCACAGTACGCGCAGGTCGATGTGCTCTACTGCCAGGGGTGCGGGTTCATCCTCGACGGCACCATCACCAGCTTCGAGGCAGCGTCGTTCGTTGCTCAGTCACGGGTGGTGGTGCAGCAGGAGATGCTCGAGCACATCGTTGCGGTGCAGCCCGATGTGGTGGTGCTGATGAGCACCGTCAACGACATCGCCAACCGAAAGTGGAACGACGCGGAGGGTGTGCTCACTCCGGCCGATCCGCGGTATCGCGCGCGCATGGTGGCTGGATACCGCGCGGCCACCGACTCCGTGCTGGCAGCAGGGGTGCCGCACGTCGTGTGGGTGAACCCGCCGATTCCCGTCGGTGTGTGGGACCCACCGGAGATGGGCGAAGACCCCCGCAACTGGGTGCAGCACAACGTGATTCGCGAGGTCGCGGCAGCGTCGGGCCCAGCGGTGAGTGTCAACGAGCTCGACGCCTGGTTCAGCCTCACGGGGCGTGCCGGCGACCGCACCTGGCGGCCCGACGGTACGCACCTCACTGAAGAGTCGGCGAAGGCGCTGGCCGCCGAGTTCCTCGGTGCATGGCTCGTTCACACGGCGTTACGGTCGCCGGCGGACTGATCCGCAGGTTGATCGGCCGGTCGATCCGTGCCCCTTACAGCCCTCGGGCGGTCGAGCAGGCTCGCCGACACCAGCAGGGTGACCACCAGCAGCCCGGGGCCGTGGAGCCTTTCCCACAGACCGGGCCAGCCGGCATTGGCGGCGAAACGCTCCGCGAGTTGACGCTGGGCGATCCGTGCACCGATGGCTCCAGCGAGCAAGAGCGCTGCGACGCCGGCAATGACGGGGCGGCGTAGCACCACGATGGCCATGGCCGGAACGAGCGCGACCAACGCCATGGACGGCGAAACAAGGACACCGGTGAGCCCGACGAGTGCGGCCGCCGCCACGATCGCGTGGCGAATGGGAACTGGCTGCCAGGCCGTTTGGCCAAAGCTCGGCGGCTCGGCGACCACTATCGCGGCCGGGGCCATCGGGTTCATTCGCCACCTTCGCCACCTTCTTCGGTGACCGGCGGCCAGCGCGATGCAGCTGATCACCGAGAGGCCCGACAGCACGAGCGCAACGGTCACCGGAGTTTGCGCCCGCCACTCGATGTTGACGATCATCGGCGTTGTTGACGGCGGGAGCCACCAGCCATTGAAACCGCCACCCACCTGTTGTGGTGCGCCGAGCGAGTGTCCGTCAGTACTGGCCTCCCAGCCGGAATTGAACCCTTCACCCATGATCAACCAGCAGCCGGTGGGGCAGGGGGCGACGGTGGCGGTGCGCGTCGTGCGGGTGCGCTGGACGGTGACCGTTGGGGGAGTGGTTCGCGCGACGTCGGCGACGCCGTCGTCCAGGACCAGTTGGTTGACGTCAATGCCGCCGACGAGACCGTTGGCGGTGCTGATGCGATGCTTGCCGGCTGCAAGGTTCAGCGGCTCGCATGTGGTGACGTGCTGTCCCTCGACGAGCGTGGTGGCGCCAGCCTGAGGGAGCAGCAACCCGACCGGCTCGCCGTCGATCTCGAGGAGTGTGTCGTCGCAGCGGTCGTCGCCCTGTTGTCCACGCACAGGAAGGGCGATCGCTGGAGAGATGAGTTCGCGGATCGACACGGGCAGCGTGGTGAGTTCGCCGAAGCGGCGGTCGATGGTGGTGGCCCCGTCGATTTCCGTGACCGTCAGGTTGAACTGGCTGCCGATGAGTGGCTGCGGCAAGGTCACAGTGCTCTTGCCATCACTGTCGGGCGTCGGTACCTGCAGGTCGTACGCGGTGCCATCGCTGGCAATCATCTGCACGGCGGTGATCAGGGAATGCTGTGCGTCGATGGACTGAATGAGGTCGAGGTCGGCCAAGGGTGTGCCGTTGAGCGGAACGGTCAGTGTCGAGCCGATGCCTGCGCCGAAGGGCGAGATCCACGCGGTCGCCACATCTCCGTCCGCGGCGAAGAGGCCACGGGCGGACGGGACACCCGTGAGATGTCGGTTCGACGTGGCGGCGCTGACACTGTCGAGTGAGTCGAGCACCGATTCAGGTGCGCGGTCGTTGCGCTGCAGTGTTGCTGTCACGGTGAAGTCGTGGCCCGCAGCAAGCGTGAACTCGCGCTGCATCGTCTGCTCCGGGTCGCTGCGCCAGCGGTTGCGCGGGTCCACGCGCAGGCGAGTCAGTACCACCGCGGTCGGCGTGCCCGAGGCAACGGCGACGTCGGTGATTGGCACGCGAACGACCTCGGTGTTGACGCCAAGGCCGAGCTCGGCAAAGCCGACGGCGGATGGGCCAGTGTCGGTGCCGCCCTGCCGCGCGGCCACGCCAGTAATGGTGATCGTGATCGGGACGCCGGCCGTCACCGGCACCGGCTGCCCCTCGCCGATCAACGACTCTGGTCCGAGACCGACATCGAGGGCCACGCTGGTCCCATCGGTGATGCGAACCGACGTGATCATCCGGTTGGCCACCGTGCTCTGTTGCTGCAGCAGGTGCAGCGTTCCGTCGGTGGTGGACACGCGTAGGAAGTGGCCGACGGGCTCGCTGCGGTCGCCGACCACCCACGCCGTGGTGCGGTCCCCGTCGACAGCCATAGCCGGCCGTTGTTCGGGGCGATACGCGAATGGTTCGCCGTAGCCGCTGGCCGTCACCACTAGCCCGCTTTCCAGAGTGGCGATCGTCTGATCATCGGCATTTGGAACGAGACCGAAGACAGGAAGGCGTTGATCGCTCTCGTCGATTCGCTGAACATCGCTACCGTCGCCACCGGTCTCTGTGAAGCCGCTGACGTCCTGCGAGCTGCGCCAGTGGTGCGCTCGATCGCGATTCGAATCGGTGATGATGAGCACGGCGCCGTCCAGTCGGTCGTCGGCCGTGAGGTCCGCTGCGTAGCGCAATGCCTCGTCGCCCTGCAGCAGGCCCGCGGCCGCGGCATCGACAACGCCGTCGCCGCTGCCCACCAACACCACGACGCGGTCACTCGCCCGCACAATCGAGACCGGGTTCTCCACTGGGACCAACTCGACAGGGGCCAGCGGCGTGCCGATGTCAGCCGAGCTGAGCACGGTCTCGTCGACCATTGGAATGTTCGGCGAGTTGGGAATCGCGACGCCGTAGGCGACTGGCTCACCGAGGCCGTCGGGTCGAAGACGAAACAGGTCGGCTACCTCCTCGGGGCGCGGCGTGCGGAAGCGATCGAACGCGAGGTCGTTGGCGACCCAGATGGTGTCGACACCGAGATAGCGGGCCACGGCGGCGATGGACGCCGGGTCCAGCGTGTGGTTCTGCATGCGATCGTCCAGCGAATAGAGCAGGTCCATCGCGCCGGGGGAGCCCAGTGGTAGCAGATCCCGGGTGACCAGCGGCTTGGTGGTGAGCCCGGGGAGCGGAGGGTCCACCGTGTACCCCCAGCGGAACGCCCCGAACTCGGCGCCGGGCAACTGCATGACGCGGTACTCCGACGAGGTGGAGGACAAATCGTCAGCCGCCTGTAACCATGCCGGTGGAGGATCCTGGTCCCGTTCAAGTGCGGGGTCGACGAGGTTGCCGTCGAAGAGCGCCGGCAGGTTGACGATGGCCAGCAGGATCACCAGCACGGGTGCCAGTGACCGCAATCGCCAACGTGTCGACGCGAGTGCAGCCACCAGCGCGCCGGCGCCCAGCGCCAGTCCAAAGTTTGATACCGGCAGCGCACGAGTACTGCTACGAATCGCCAGCGCCAGCGAGCTGCGTGAGTTCTCCGCCAGCGGCGACATCAATGGCGAGGCATCGTCGATCGGGTGCACCCCAACCGCCAGGATGATGCCAGCGAGAACCAAGAGCGCGGCATAACGCCGCTGGCTCCAGCGCGTGAGCGCGAGGCCGGCAATGCAGACCAGCAGGAGCCCGAAGCTGATCGCGATTGCGCGGCCCGATTCCATATATGCCTGCGAAGCGGTGGTGGTGAACGCGTACGGGTCGCGTATGTAGAAGAGCCAGTAGCCCATGCCGCGCAGGGTCTCGGTCGAGGCAGATGTCAGCGACGTTGCTTGCAGGCTCTCGCTGTACGCGAGCACGTCGGCGCCGTACGTGCCCTGCGCTCGCAGCATCACAATCCACCACAGCGATACCACCACGCCCAGGCCGCCGATGCGCATGGCCGCACCCACCGCGCGTCGCCACTCGATCGTGCGCTGCATCAGCGCGTGGAGCAGCCAGAGGATTGGTGCCGGAGCAATCATCATCACGGCGGTTGCGTTGACGGCACTGCAGGAGAGCAGTACGAGTGCCATCAGGGCGGGGTGTCGCCACCGGTGCTCGCTCGTGACGGCGCGAATGGTCAGACCCACCAGCCAGCCAACTGCGGCCCAGGGCAGCAACATAGCGCTCGTGCGCGAGACGTACGGGAGGATGTACGGCGAGAGCTGGTAGACGACGGCAGCGGCCAAGGCGCCGTACTTGGGCATCCCCAGGAGTCGCGCCGCCCAGTAGACGCCGAGGGCCGCTAGGAACAGCAGTGTTCCTATCCACAGTCGGTGTGCAATCCACTCCTGTACGCCGAGCTGGTCGAACACCCAGTACCACGGGCCCTGGGGCCAAAGGTAGGCAATGGTCTGGTGCGGCACCCACCCACCGAACTGGCGGGTGTCCCACGTGAACGGTGCGTCGGCGATCAGCCGACCCGGATTCAGGTACAGGAACAGCTTGGTGTCGGCTGGCAAACGGCCCGGTTTGGTCAGTAGCGCGGGCACATAGGCAATGAGGGCAAGCAGGCCCACGGTCCACCGCGAGGTGCGCGCCGTGAGTTGCCCACGGCTCACGGAATGGCCCCCAGGACCCCGTAGAGCGCGGTCAAACCCACCAAGCCAGCGGAGCATGCCCCGATGAGGTACGGCCACCAATCACGCTTGTCGCGTTCGAACCAGACTGCGGCAGCAATGAGCACCGGGAAGGCGGTGAACAAGAAGCGCGGGCGGGCGGTGACCGTGCTCGGAAGCAGCATCAGCAAGACGACCACGACGACATATGCGTTGCAGAACGACGGCAGCCGGTGCCGGTACAGGAACCACAAGAGCAGCACGAGGGTGACGACACTGACCGCGGTGATGGTGTTGGTAGGTGACGTCAGCGGGTGAGTGAATGCCTTCAGCGTCCGGCGAATCGCGGTCAGCCCGAAGCTGGTGCCTTCACCCCACGCTTCGGTCTGCACGCGGAACCACACACCGCGCTCACCCGTATGGGCGTCGATCCAGAGCATGAACCCGATGAACCCGATCGGAGCGAGCAGCGGAGCGACCAGTGAACGCCACTCACGTCGATCGCGAATGGCGAAGAACGACGCAATCGCACACGCCGCGACCAGTGCTATGCCGTTGGGCCGGGTTGCTGTGCCTGCCGCGGCAAGAATGCCGGCGAGGAGCCATTGGCGTTTGAACAGGAACCACATGCAGCCGGCGGCCAGCGTGAGGAGCAGGGCCTCGGTGTAGGCGAACGAGAGCACGAAGCTGCCGGGGAACAGGGCCATGAGGATCATCGAGCGCTCGGCGACCCGCACGCCGAAGAGTTCCCGGGCGAGTAGTCCCACGAGCAGTACAGCGAGAGCTCCAAGTGCAAAGTTGGTGAACAGTGCTGCCACGGTGTCGCCGCCCGGCAGCACCTTGTCGACCAGCCGAACCAGCATCGGGTAGGCCGGAAAGAAGGCGGCGCGAGCATCGCTGACGTCGTACGTGACATTCGGCTGCACCACCCGTGGGTACCCGGACCTGATGATTTTCAAGTACCACAGGCCGTCCCATGAGGTGAGCACGTCCATCATCGGGCGCACGGCGCTGGTGGGAATCACCTTGCTCACGTACTGCGGGTCGGCGAACGTGGCGTCGGGGAAGTTGGTGGTGCGGAGGTTGTCGTCGGCACGGAGTTCGGCGGCGACGACGGCCGCGCCAATCATCACGCAGAGGCGAGAGAACAGGTAGACGAGACCCGCCTTGCGAATGACGCTACGCCAGGCAGCAGTCTCGGTCAGCGGGTCGAAGGTGGGGATTTCAGCGGTGGCGGTGGTCATCGGAGAGTTGTCGAACGTCGAAACGTCGTGACGCTAACACCCGGTGTCGTCACCAGCGGCTCATGGGCAGGACACGCTGGCGAGGGCCAAACTTTGGCGGTCGCGGGCATGCTGCGAGCAGCAGCTTGGCGGCCCGGCCGCGCTGGCCCGCATACGGCGCGAGGAGCTCCAACATCTCGTCATCGGTGCCCCTTGCGCGGCCGGTGAGTGCGAAGGTGATTGCGTTCTTGAGGTGATAGTCACCGACCGCCAGCGAATCCGGGTCGCCCAGCGCCGTGGCCATCACCGAGCCCACGGTCCATCGGCCGATACCCGGCAGGAGACGCAATTGATCTGCGGCCTGCGCATGTGGCATCTCAGCCCACTGGTGAAGTCGCTGCGCATGGCGTGCGACTTCGCAAAGGGCATTGGCTCGCTTGGCCTCGATGCCGAGCGGGTGAAACCACCACGCGGGACGGCTGGCCAGGTCGTCCGACGGCGGGGGAAGGCGCAGCGTTTGGATCGGCCCAGGCGCCCGAGCACCAAAGCGGCGAACCAGCTGGTGCCATTGCCGGGTTGCCTCACCGGCGGTGATCCGTTGGCCCAGGATCACCGGCAGCAGTTCGTGGTACAGCGTGTGGCTGGCGCCGAAGGTCACAGCAGGTGACGTTCGTTGCGCGGCCAGTAGCTGCGGATGGCCGGTCTCGAAGGTGTGACCGACGTCGAGCGCCCCGGTCAGCGCTGGCACGTGCGCCAGCAACCAATCTGCGCCATCACCGAAGGCCTCGGCTCGTGTGCGGCCGTCGCGCCAGTCGAGGTGCAGCGTGCCAGCGCCCTCCGGCGTGTACGTCGCCCGCCAGAACTCGCCCTGACTGAGCTGCGTGGTGGGGTCGTAGGCGCCAAACCTGTACACCGAAAGCACCCTTCGAAGTGGGTCGCTGCGAGGAGGGGCTGCCGACGCGCTAGGCACATGGCGAGCGTAACTCGTCGTTGCGACGCACGATCGGACAGCATGGGGTATGGCAGTCATCGAACGCACCTCGCCCAGCGAGGGCGTGGTTCTCCTCACACTGAACCGTCCGTCGTCGTTGAACTCGATGACCGCCGAGTTGGTGCAGTCGCTGCACGAGCACATCTGCGACATCGCGGTCGACCCGGTGGCTCGCGTGGTGATCCTCACTGGAGCGGGTCGAGGGTTTTGTGCGGGTCTCGACCTTCGCGGTTACGGCATGGCGCCACATACCGAGCACCTCGGCCGCACGCAGGCAGGGTTCGCGGTACAGAAGCACATCGCGAAGCTCATCCCCGCGCTGCGGTCGCTGCCGCAGCCGGTGATCGCCGCTGTCAACGGCGCGGCTGCCGGGGGAGGGTTCGCTCTGGTACTCGGGTCGGACATCCGGTTGGCGGCGCGCTCAGCGAAGTTCAACGCAGCGTTCATTCGCGTCGGACTGTCGGCGTGTGACATCGGGACAAGTTGGCTGCTGCCCCGCATCGTTGGCGTTGCGCGGGCGCAAGAGCTGATGTTGACCGGCCGCGTGTTCGACGCCGATGAGGCCTATCGAATTGGCCTTGTGGTGGATCTGCTGGACGACGACACGCTGATGGATGCTGCGCTCGCGAAGGCCGCCGAGATCATGCGCAACAGCCCATTCGGTGTGGCGCTCACCAAGGAAGGCATGTGGGGCGCGCTGGAGATCCCCGCGTTACAGAACGCCATTGACATCGAGAACCGTCAGCAGATCATGGCCAGCGCCACTGCCGACCATCGCGAGGCGATGACGGCCTTTGTCGAGCGCCGTCCACCGCTGTACACGAACGGCTGAATGACTAGTTGGCGTGTACTGGACGCACGGCGACGGGTGCTTCGCCGCCGATGAGCGGGTGATGGCAGGCCACAAAGTGACCCGCGCCGACCGAGCGAAGTTGTGGCTCCTCAGAGCGGCAGCGTTCGTCGGCGGCCGGGCAGCGAGGGTTGAAGCGACATCCGGGGGGCGGGAACACCGGCGAGGGAGGCTCACCTTGAATCGTACTCTGCTGCACCGCGACATCCGGGTTGGGCACTGGAATCGAGTCGATCAGCAACCTGGTGTAGTGGTGTGCCGGCGATTCGTACAACGAGTCCGACGGTGCCACTTCGCAGATCTTGCCGAGGTACATCACCTGGATGCGGTCGCTGATGTTCTTGACGACTGCAAGGTCGTGCGCGATGAACACCAGCGTGAGGCCGTGCTTGGCCTTGAGATCTTCCAGCAGGTTCAGTACCTGCGCCTGCACGCTGACGTCGAGCGCGCTCACTGGCTCGTCGCAGATGATCATCGAGGGGTCGAGGACAAGTGAACGGGCAATAGAGATTCGCTGGCATTGGCCGCCCGAGAACTGGTGTGCCTGACTCTCCGCCGCACGCTGAGGGTCGATGCCGACTTCCTCCAGCAGCGCGTCGACCCGGGCCAACTGCTCAGCGCTGGTGCCGCGCTTCCAAATGACGAGCGGCTCGCGCACGATGTCGCGCACCCTGCGGCGTGGGTTCAGCGACGAGATCGGGTCCTGGAAGATCATCTGCATGCGCGTGCGTGCGGCGCGCATGTCATTGGGCGACAGCGACGTGAGGTCTTCACCCTCGAAGATCACGGACCCACTGGTGGGCTTGGGCAGCATCATCAGAGCCTTGCCGGTGGTGCTCTTGCCGCAGCCGCTCTCGCCGACGACACCGAGCGTCTCTCCGCGCAACACGTCGAAGCTGATGCCACTGACCGCATGAACCACCAGCCCGGTGCGGCCGACCGGAAACTCCATGACCAGGTCTTCGACCCGCAGAAGTACGTCGCCTTCGGTGCGCAGATGCGCCTTTCCACTGCCCGCCATCAGTGGGCCCCTACCTTCTCGGCTTGCAACTGAGCGGTGCGCTCACGGTGAACGGGCGAGCCAACGGGGTACCAGCACGCGTAGACGTGCTCGGGGTGCTCGGCTGTCATCAACGGTGGCTCTTCCTCGCGACAGCGGTCTTGAACGAACGAGCAGCGCAACGAGAAGCGGCAACCACGTGGCGGGTTGACCAGGTCCGGTGGGCGGCCCGGGATGACGTGCAACCGAGTGTGGCTGGGGTCTTCGATCTTCGGGATGCTCTCCAGCAACGCCGCCGTGTATGGCATCTTCATGTTCGCGAAGAGCACGCGCGTCGGCGCCTTCTCGACCAGCTTGCCGCCGTACATCACTGCGATCTCGTCGGTATGTCCAGCCACCACGCCCAGGTCGTGAGTGACCAGAATGACCGACATGTTGCGGTCGCGGCGTTGCTCGCCGATCAGCTCCAGAATCTGAGCCTGCACCGTCACGTCGAGCGCCGTGGTGGGTTCGTCGGCGAACAGAAGGGTGGGGCCACAGCTCATTGCCAAGGCGATCATGATCCGCTGGCGCATGCCGCCGCTGAGTTCGAACGCATATTGATCGAGGCGCTTCTCGGCCTCGGGAATACGCACGTCCTGCAAGAGTTTGAGTGCGGTGGCGCGGGCATCTTCCTTGCTCATGTTCAGGTGAATCTTGAGGCCCTCGGTGAGCTGCTTACCCACCCGCATCACCGGGTTCAATGACGTCATCGGGTCCTGGAAGATCATCGACATCTCCCTGCCCCAGATCTTGCGTCGCTCATTGAGCCCAAGATCAATGATCTCCTGCCCTTCGAACATCACTGAGCCGGAGCGCTCGGTGTTGCGCTTCGGCAGTAGGCCCATGATGGAGCGCGAGAGCACGGTCTTGCCGGAACCAGATTCGCCCACGATGCCCAACGACTTGCCGCGGTCAAGGGTGAAGCTGACGCCGTCAACTGATTTGACCAGACCGCGGTCGGTGCGGAACGCCGTGCGCAGGTCTGTGACCTTCAGCAGTGGCCCTTCGACCTGACGAGACGACGCCTGTGGTTGCCGGCTCATCCGATGGCCTCTCGTGAGTTGAACCGCTGGGCAAGCACGTCACCCAGAAGGTTGATGGACAGCACTGTCAGGAACATCACCAGCGCCGGCATGAGTGCGATCCACCATGCCCCATTCCGCAACGGCTCGGAGCCGGCTGCGATCATGGCGCCCCACGTCGGGACGGGCGCCTCCACGGAGAGGCCTAAGAAGGCAAGCGCGCCCTCGGCGACAATCAGGATCGCAAGACCGGCGAGTGCGAACGTGATCAGTGTTGGAACGATGTTGGGCAGAATCTCCTTGAACAGGATGCGGCTGCTCTTGGCGCCGACACTTCGTGCGGCCACCACGAAGTCGCGCTGCGCATATGCGATGGTGTTCGCACGAACGAGTCTGGTGAGCGGGGGTATCGACAGGATCACCAACGCCAGGATGATTGGCCAGAGTGGTCGCGTGTTGGCCGATCCGGTGGTATCGGGCTCGTTGAAGAAGGTGACCAGAAAGATGGCGAGTAGTAGCGCAGGAAACGCCAGCAAGACATTGGAGAGGTTCTCGATGAAGGTGTCGGCCCAGCCGCGGAAGTAGCCGGCGACCATGCCCAGGAACGTGCCGATCGCAAGGCCGAACGTGATAGCCAGGCCAGCAATGATGAGCGAGTTGCGAGCACCGAGCATTGCACGAGTGAAAAGATCGAACCCGTTCTTGTCGGTGCCCATGGCACCGAGATGAGTCGGGCTGCCCACGACTGGCTTTGCCGGAGAGTCTGCGAAGAAGGCCCACGTCGGCGGCAGTTGGCTGATCCGCAGGTTGCCCTTGACAGCCGTGCTGCACAGCTTGTCGTTGGACTCGCACGAGTTCTTCAGGTACGGCAACGAATTGGCGCCGATGGCGCTGATGGTGACGAACGCCAGCCACGCAATGGCGAGCCACTTGGTGACGCGGCCGCGTCGTTTCACCTTGATTCTCTTGGGTGCGTCGCTGGCAACGAGCGGAACCTCTGGTGCGTTTTCGTCGGTGATGACTTTGATGTCGGTCATTGCGCTACCCCAACGCCCGGCTGGCACGGACTCTCGGGTCGATCCAGGCGTAGGCGAGATCGACGAACAAATTGATGAAGATGTAGATGATTGCAAGAATGACGACGCAGTACTGCACGGTGGGGTACTCACGGCCGAACACGCTCTCGACAGTGAGTCGACCCATACCGTTGAGAGAGAAAATCTGCTCGACGATGACCACGCCGCCCATCAATGCGCCAACGTTGACGGCAGCTGACGTGACGAGTGAGAACATCGACGGCCGCAGCGCGTGTTTGAACAGCATCTGTCCAGTGCCGACGCCTTTCGCTCGAGCTGTCGTGATGAAGTCGTTCTGCAGCGTGCCGATCATGTCGGAGCGCAGCACCCGCATGTACCCCGCATACAACGGAATCGCGATCGTGAGCGTCGGCAGTGCGAATGCCTTGAAGTGATCAATCGGTGAGTCCCACACGCTGCGATAGATCGAGGGATACGGAAACCATTTGTTGTTGACGCTGAAGAACAGGATCAGTAGCGGCGCCACGATGAAGTTGGGCATGCTGAGCATGGCGAAGGCCGAGGTTGTGGCTGCACGGTCGAAGCGCGAGTTCTGCTTGTAGGCCGACCACACGGCGGTGGGAACAGCGATGCCGAGAGCGAGAATCTGGCCATAGATCATGAGGTACACCGAAACGGGCATCGCCCGCTTGACTTCCGCGGCGATCGACTGGTTGGTTCGAAACGTCGTGCCCCAGTCGCCGGTGACAAAGTCTTTCATCCAACTGAAGTACTGGGTGAGCAAAGGCTTGTCGAGCCCGAGCTCTTCGATGACCTTTGCCGTCTGCTCGGGGGTTGCCCCCGGCCCCGTCCTGAGGGCAACGACGACGTCGTTGCCCCCAGGAAGGAAGCGGAGTGCAATTGAGGTGAGGAAGGTAACCACCACCACGACAAATATGGTTTGCGCGAGTTTGCGAAGCACATATCGCATGACGTGGTGGTGGTCCCTTCTCAGCTCTCAGTAGTTAGGTGAAGTAGTGGTTTACTGCTCGACCCAGAGGGTCATTGGGTAGAACGTGCCCGCAATACCCGCACCGAAGATGGAGTTGCCACCATCGGGAAGCGGGAACGCCACGATGCCATTGATGCCTTGCTTGTGGATGATGTCCCACTTCGTGTAGCTGCCCCACAGGTCGTAGCACTGGGTGCCGAACAGCTGGTTGACTTCTTCGGCGATCGCCTTCTTGCGGACCGGGTCGGCGCTGGCGCGGTTCTCCTCGAGCAGAGCATCGAGCTGTGGGTCGCGGATGCGGCCGAAGTTCAATGCCAGTTCACCGACCGGCGGGGCTGCGCTGGAGTGCCACCAGTGGTACTGCATGTCGAGGTCGAAGCCTCCATGGTTACGCCACTGGAAGACCTGGAAGTTACCGAGCAGGGCCGTGACGATGAAGTTGGCCTGGTCGATCTGGTCAATGGTGACGTTGTCGAAACCAGCCTCTGTGAACCACTGCTGTTGCTGCTGTGCAATGGTGAGGTTGGTCTGGTCTTGGGTGGTGGCCAACGAGATGTTGAGCTCACCGGGGAACTCGGCCTTGTACTCCGCGATGAGTTCCTGCGCCTTGACCATGTCCTGAGCTTCCGGGAAACCGGTGCTCTCCAAATAGCCGACCTGTGTGGGCGAGAACGGGCCGAATGCAATCTGGTTGAGCCCGGCACCGATGGTGTCGATCAACAATTGCTGGTCCGACGCATACGCAAGCGCACAGCGGACGCGAACGTCGGTGAGCGGTGAGCCCTCCTGCGACACGTGCATCAAGCTGTAGGCCGTCTCACCGTTGTTGTCGATCAGGGTTTGGGGGAACTCGCCCGATGCGGTGTTGTCGACGATGGTCTCCGCGTTGGTGGTGTGGATCATGTCGACTGTGCCGCTCTTGAGTGCATCGCGACGGTTCAATGCATCACCGATCGGGCGGAACTCGATGGCATCGAGGTACGGGTACGGAGCGTTCCAGTAGTCGGGGTTCTTGGTCATCGAGAACAGCTCGTCGGTCTTGTAGTCCTGGTACACGAACGGACCGGTGCCAACGGGCTTCGACTTCAGCGTGTCGTCGGTGTCGCTGGCGGCAAGCCATGCGGGGGAGGCCTGGTAGCCGCCCTGACCCATGAGTGCGAACGGGAACGCTGCCCATGAGGTGGTGGCGACGACGACGGCCGTCATCGGGTCGGCAGGGTCCAGCGCGATGGTGTCGATCGCGCGGAAGATGTTGCCGGTGAGGATGCCTTCTTTGGCGCGAGTGAGGTTCTCCACGACGGCGGCGCCGTCGAACGGCGTGCCGTCATGGAAGGTGACGCCATCGCGAGCGGTGATCTTCCATTCGGTGAAGTCGTCGTTCGGAACCACTGCCGATGCCAGGTACGGGCTCCAGCTGCCGGAATCGTTCGGTAGTGTCAGCGAGTCGTAGATGTTACGGATGACCTGATGGCAGGCGATGGCGCAGACCATCTCGGCGGGGCGCCACGGGCTGGAGGTATCGGCCTCGATGGCAAAGACCACCTTGCCGCCCGGAACGGCGACCTCTTCGGCAGCGGTGGTCGGCGGCGCTGCGGTCGTTGCGACCGCGGCGGTGGTCTCGCTGGCCGCGGGACCAGTGGTCTCCGCAGCCGGCGTTGATGCGTCGGTAGATGTGCTGCCTTCGTCGTCGCCGCCGCAAGCGGCGCCGATCAAGCCTGCACTGATGACCAGAACGGCCAGCAGACGACCGGGCTTGTGCCGTGACTGAGTGCTTAGTTGACCCATTCTCTTCCCCCAATTCGTATGTGCGTGAGTACGTCGTGGCCGAGGCGTCGTGGGTATAGGTGTGACCCCCATCACACCTCGGTGGACGCACCTTAGCCACAACCGAGTGGCCGTAGGCAACACGGAGCTACCGTCGACGGATGCGACGACTGCGGGAACACTTTTTGAGCGTTCCGCTGCCGCATCGGTATTCGTTGCGACACCGCAGCTTCGAACCGGCGATGGCCCTTCACGCGGCGGCGGTCGCTGCTGGAGTGCCGGTGTATCGCGACCCTGCGACGGGCAACTCAGTGTTCACAGCGGCGTTTCTTGCCGAGCGGGGGTACTGCTGTGACAGCGGTTGCCGCCACTGCCCGTACGCGCCCGGCACGCCTTACAAGAGTTGAAGTAGCGTCGGCCTCATGGTCAACGATCTCATTGCCTCCCTCCGAATCGCACACAACAAGCCGTTCTCCCTTGCGTCGCACGACCCACGTGCGACCCTTGGTTGGGAAAAGGAGTCGGCCAAGGTCGAGTTGGATCGCGTCAAGCTGCGTCTCGATGTCGTGCAGCAGCGCCTCTACGCGGAGGAGAAGCACAGTGTGCTGCTGGTCCTACAGGCAATGGACGCCGCCGGCAAGGATGGCACAATCCGCAACATGTTGGCCGGCTTGAATCCGGCGGGGATTCACATCTCCAGCTTCGGTGTGCCCGGTGGGCCCGAGACGCAGCACGACTACCTGTGGCGCGTACATGCCGAAGTGCCTGCGAAGGGCCGCATCGGCATCTTCAATCGCAGCCACTACGAGGACGTGCTGGTGGTGCGTGTGAAGAACTTCGCACCGCGCACCGTCTGGTCGAAGCGTTACGACCACATTCGTGGCTTCGAGGAGTTGCTCGGCGACGAAGGCACCACGGTCATCAAGTGCTTCTTGAACGTGTCGAAGGAGGAACAGCGTGAACGGCTGCAGGAGCGTATCGACGACCCGGAGAAGCGGTGGAAGTTCCGCCTCGG
>Ga0105046_10000932_pt1 | contig 43283 bp, 30 predicted proteins | sample MAT03_FD_78385 | JGI IMG/M metagenome (GOLD analysis project Ga0105046, IMG submission 78385) | Freshwater microbial communities from Lake Fryxell liftoff mats and glacier meltwater in Antarctica - MAT-03 (megahit assembly) | ecosystem: Environmental > Aquatic > Freshwater > Ice > Liftoff... | reverse complement strand
GCTGGCGCTGGCGTTGATGACGAGGTCGAAGGCGAAACCCGGGGAGGCGAGCGGCGCGGCGCCCAGCCTGACGCCGGCGGCGGCGGCCACCGCCGCGTGGCGTGCCACTAGCATCAGCGCGCGTTCGGGCGTGCGGTTGACCACCACCATCTCGGCCGGTCGGGCGTCGAGCAAAGGCCCCAGCACACCGGCCGCGGCGCCGCCGGCGCCCACCAGCAGCACGCGGCGGCCGGCCAGCGGCAGGCCCGCATGCTGTTCGATGTCACGCAGCAGGCCCACGCCGTCGGTGTTGTCGGCCAGCCAGCCACCGTCGTCGAAGCGCAGGATGTTGGCCGCCTGCGCCAGCGCCGCCCGCGGCGTGACGATGGCGGCCAGCGCCGGCGCTTCGAACTTGAAGGGCACGGTGATGTTGCAGCCGCGCCCGCCGCCTGCGGCAAAGGCGCGCACCGTGTCGGCAAAGGCGTTCAGCTCGCAGTGCAGCCGTCCGTAGGCCACCGGCTCGCCGGTCTGGCGGGCGAACTCGGCGTGGATGAAGGGCGACTGGCTGTGCGCCACCGGGTTGCCGAGCACGGCGTAATTGAAAACGAAAGGGTCGAGGACAACGGGGTTCATCGGATCGGTCATTGGGCGCTGAGCGTGGTTTCCAGACCGTCTTCACGGGTGAAGCGGAAGCGTGAGGTGACGACGATCTGGTCGGCCTGTCGTTTCATGGCGACGCTGAAAGGGCCGAAGGGCGCCGCGCCGCGCACGATGGCCAGCGCTTTCTGGTCGAGCAGGCGCGACTTCGAAGGCCGCACCACCTCGGCGTCGACGACGCGGCCTTCGGCGTCCACCGTCACGTTCATCGTCAGCTCGCCATACAGCTTCTTGCCCTTGCTTTCAGGGAAGAAGCGCGTGCCGCGGTCTTCGATGCGGCGCCGCAGCGCGTCGTAATACAGCGCGTAGACCTCCTCGCGCGTGGCCGGGCTGATGTAGCGCTTTTTCGGCCGCGCGTTTTCGTCGTTGATGCGCTTTTCGATTTCGGCCAGCAGGCGCAGCAACTGGCGCCGGCGGTCTTCCTGCTCGCGCTCCTGCGGCGTGCCGGCTTCGCGCTGCGGGTCGGGTGGCGGCAGGGTGGCGATCTCACGCCGTATCTGCGCCAGCAGTTGTTGCTGCTGGTCCTGCAACTGCTCGACCCGGCGGCGCGCGTTGTCGGGCGCGTCGCCGGTTTCCAGCGTGGCGGCGGCCGGCAGCGGTGAGGTGGCGCGGCCCTGCGCCGCCTCTCCGCCGCCGGCGAGCTGCGCCTGAGCAATGGCCTGCGCCTGCGCTGGCGCTTCGCTCGATCGCGCGTTGACCAGGATGACTTCGAGCGGCGTGTCCTTGAAGACGCGGTTGTAGGCCACCGGGTCGACGAACCGCAGTGTCAGCACGCCGGCATGCAGCGCCACCGACACCAGCAGGGCCCACTGAAGGGTTGAAAGGCGCACGCTGGAAAGGCGCAGAGTCGACAGGCGGGGCCACGCCATGGTGCGAGTCTTGGGTTGAGCCGAGGATGGCGCGGGAGATCGAAGCAGTCGGGCGGCCGCTGCCGTTCAGCCTACCGGCGGCACGGCCGGCTCGGCGGCCGGCGCCGCGTCTTTGCGTGTGTCTGTGCGTGTGTCTGTGCCTGTGTTCGCGCCTGCGTCGGCAGCGCTTTCGCCGTCACCGAGGTCGATCGCAAGCGTCAGCGGGCCGGCGCTGTCGGCCCCATCTTCGTCGTCCACTTCGGCGTCCAGTTCGGCTTCCAGGCTGGCATTCGCCGCGGCCGGCGTGGTCTCGGCCAGGTCGATTCGCGCAATCAGCTGCGTGTGCAGTTCCAGCGTCAGCAGGTCATTGCCGACCACGCGCACGGACACCCGGGCGCCGCGCGGCAGGCTGTCGGCGCCCGGCACGCGAAACACCAGCGGCAGCGTGTCGGCGCGCACCAGGCCGTCCTTCATGACCGTGGCTTCCAGCTCGGGCACGGCGTTCTGCTCCAGCCAGCGCAGCGTCCAGTAGCGCTCGATGCCGTTCTGGAAATCGTTGTAGGCGCCGTATGCTTCGTCGAAGCTGCTGATGATGGAGAACAGCGAGACGTCTTTCGGCCGGAACGGCGCCACCAGCGCGGCCGTGCGGCCGTGGCGCGCGCAGGCGATGATCTGCCACTGGTTCACCAGGTCGACATAACGCCGCAGCGGCGAAGTCGCCCAGGTGTACTGCGCCACGCCCATGCCGGCGTGCGGCTGCGGGCGCGTGCCCATGCGCACCTTCACGCCGGGCAGCAGGCTGGCCTGGCTGCGGTAGATGCCGGGCACGCCGCATTCGGCCAGCCAGCCGCCCCAGGTGCTGTTGGCCAGGATCATCGCCTCGGCGACGATCAGGTCGAGCGGCGCACCGCGCTGCCGTGTGCTGATGAGCACCTGCTCCACGCCGGTCGGCTCGTTCGTGTGGCCGAGCAGGCGGAAGTTGTAGTCCGGCCGGTTGAAGTTCTCCGGCTTGCCGCGCACCACCTCGCGCCGCGCCTTCAGCGCGCGCGCCAGGCGGAAGGCGAAGGCCAGCTCGGCGGCGTGCGCGTAGTCGGCCGGCGCCGCGCCGGTCAGCGTGGCTTCGGTGACCACGGCGTCCAGCTGGTCGTGACGCAGGTTGCTGGTGATGGGCACCCGTTCCAGCTTCGTCTCGCTGGACTTCACTTCCAGCGTGGCTTCATCCAGCGTCACGTACAGGCTGACGGCCGGGCAATCGCGCCCTGCGATCAGCGTGTAGGCCTGCACCACCTCGTCGGGCAGCATGGTCAGCTTCCAGCCTGGCATGTAGACGGTGGACAGGCGCTCGCGCGCCGCCTTGTCGACCGCTGATTCGGGCTGGAAGGCCAGCGCCGGCGCCGCGATGTGGATGCCGAAGACGACCGTGCCGCTGCCCAGGCCCTGCACCGAAAGCGCGTCGTCGATCTCGGTGGTGGCCGAGTCGTCGATTGAAAATGCCTGCACGGCCGCCAGCGGCAGCGCGTCCTTGATGGCGGGCGCGGCCAGCGGCGGGAAGCCCGTGCCCTGCGGAAACTGCTCGAACAGGAAACGCTGCCAGTGGAACTGGTAAGGGCTGTCGATGGCGCCCGCGCCCTGCAGCAGGTCGAGCGGCGCGCGCTGGGCGCGCCGGGTGGCTTCGACCACCGCCTTGTACTCGGCGCCGTTCTTGTCGGGCTTGAAGAGGATGCGGAACAGCTGCTCGCGCACGGCGGGCGGGCAGCGGCCTTCCACGAGTTCCTGCGCCCAGCCCTCGATCTGCGCGGCCAGCAGCTTCTTGCGCTCGATGCCGAGCAGCGCGGCCTTCACGGTGTCTTCCGAAGCCTTGCGGAACTGGCCCTTGCCGGCACGGCGGAAGTAGTGCGGCGCGTCGTACAGGCGCAGCAGCATGCCGGCCAGCAGGTCGGGCCCGGCCTGGGCGCTGAAGTAGTCGCGCGCCAGATCGGCGAATCCGAAGTCGGCCTCGGGCGCGAATTCCCAGGCCATGTCGAGGTCGATCTCGGCGGCGCGCAGGGCAGCTTGCGCCATCAGCTCGGCCGGCGCGGGCTTGTCGAAACGCAGCAGCACATGGGCGGCCTTCACCTTGACCCGCTTGCCGGAGTCGAGCTCGACCTGAACGCCGCTGTCGGACTCGGTCATCAGGCGGCCGGCGAAGAACTTGCCACCATCGTCGAAGAGAACATGCATGGGCGCGATTGTCACCGCTGCACCGCAGGCCGGCCGGATGCACACATTTACCCCGCTGACATGCGCCTGGCCGGTTGCGCTGCCGTGACATCGGTTAGATTGCCGCAGGTCAAATTTCCGGTCGCTGCCGTGCCATCACACCCTCTTCTTGCCACCGCCCTCGCGCTCGCCCTGCTGGGCGGCGATGCCCTTGCGCAGGACAAGTGGGTGATCGGCCAGTCCGCGCCGCTGAGCGGCGCGAATGCCCGCTTCGGCACCGACGTGCGTGACGGCGCGGCGGCCTATTTCGCGATGCTGAACGCCAGTGGTGGCGTCGGCGGGCGCCAGATCGAACTCGTCACGCTCGACGACAAGAACGACCGCAAGACGGCCGGCGCGAACACGAAGACGCTGATCGAGGAAAAGAAGGTCATCGCGCTGTTCGGCTACGGCTCGGCCACGCTGAGCCTGGACGCCCTGCCGTTGGCCGAGGCTGCCGGCATTCCCTTCTTTGCGCCGTTTTCGGGCGCGCTGCCGGTGCGCGGCGACAGCCCGGTGCTGTTCACGGTGCGCGCTTCGTATGCCGAGGAAATGGACAAGATGCTCGGCTTCTGGACCCGGCTCGGCTTCAAGCGCGTGACGGTGGTGCACTACGACGACGAGGTCGGCAAGCAGAACCTGGCCGTCGTGACGCAGTACCTGAAGAAGATCGACCTGGTGCCGCAGGCCTACGCCATCAAGCGCAACGCCAGCCTGGGCGCGGCCGAGGTGCAGGCGCTGGTCGACCAGCAGCCCGACGTGATGATCAACACCGTGCTGTCGGGTCCGGCCGGGCAGATCCAGAAGGAATTGACGGCGCGCGGCCGCATGCTGCCGACTTCCAGCCTGTCGTTCATCGGCGCCGAGCAGTTCATCCAGGTGGCCGGCGTCAGCGCGGCCGGGGTGTCGATCGCCCAGGTGGTGCCCAGCCCGACCAAGCCGATCGCCGCGGTGCGTGAATGCGCGAAGGCCCTGGCCGACTCCGGCGTGACGCAGCCGATGAACAGCACTCACCTGGAAGCCTGCTTCGCCGCCAAGGTGCTGGCCGAAGGCCTGCGCCGCGCGAAGAAGCCGGTGACGGCGTCGGCCCTGCGCGAGTCACTCAGCAACCTGGGCAGCTACGACCTGGGCGGCTACACCATCACTTTCGCGCCCGGCGCGCAACATGGCAGCCACTTCGTCGAGCTGGCGATGGTGACGCGGGAAGGGCGCATGGCGCGCTGAATGATGTGCTGAAGGGCGAACTGTAGGGCGCGCTGTAGGGCGCGCTGAATGGCGTGCCCTTCAAACCGTCATGCCGCCCGACACCTCGATCACCGCGCCGTTGATGTAGCTGGCCTCGTCGCTGGCCAGGAAGGCGTAGACGTTGGCGATCTCCTCCGGCCGGCCCAGTCGCTGCAGCGGCACCTGCTCGCGCATCTGCTGCAGCACCTTGTCGGGAATGGTGGCGAGGATCGGCGTCTCGACGAAACCCGGCGCCACGGCATTGACGCGCACGCCCTTGGGCCCGAGTTCGCGGCTCCAGGTCTTGGTGAAGCCGATGACGCCGAACTTGGCCGCAGCGTAGTTGGTCTGGCCGAAGTTGCCGTAGATGCCGACCACGCTGCTGGCGTTGAGGATGACGCCTGCGCGCTGCGCCACCATCGTGTCGGCCACCGCCTGCGCGCAATGGAACACGCCGCGCAGGTTGACGTCGATGACCGAGTCGAACTGCGCCAGCGTCATCTTCTGCAGCCGCGCGTCCTTCGTGATGCCGGCGTTGTTGACCAGCACGTCGATGCGGCCGTGGGCCGCCAGCACGGCGGCCACCATGGTGTCGACACTGGCGCGGTCGGTGACGTCGACGAGGTGGCCTTCAGCCTTCGCGCCCTCGGCGCGGCAGGCCTCCACCGCGAGGTCGACACCGGTTTGCCGCAGGTCGCAGACGATGACGGTAGCGCCTTCATGGGCGAACTTGACGGCGGTGGCCAGGCCGATGCCCTGCGCGGCGCCGGTGACGATGCAGATCTTCTGTTTCAGTCGCATAGCTTGAGGAATTGGAGCAGGTGGGGGAGATGTTCGTCGAAGTCGCTCAGCGCATGGTCGCCGCCTTCCAGCAGGCGCACGCGAGCACCGGGGTAGCGGGCCAGCATCTCGCGCCAGTCGAGCACTTCGTCGCCCTTGGCGATGAGCGCGAAGTAGCGCTCCGGGCGCGTGATGCCCTGCGGAGCCAGCGCGCGCAGTTCACCCACGTATTCGGGGCGGAAGAAAAAGTGCTCGGACGGGTCGTGGAAAGCGGTCTGCTCGCCGATGTACTTCGCCAGGTCGCGCTCGGGGCGGATGGCCGGGTTCAGCAGCGCGGCCGGGCAGCCATGGCGCTCGGCCACCGCGGTGGCGTAGAAGCCGCCGAGCGAACTGCCCACGACGGCCATCGCCGCCTTCGGCCAGCTGGCGATGCCGGCTTCGATCAGCGCCATCGCCTCCTTCGGCGACGGCGGCAGCTGAGGGCACCACGAAACCACCTCGGGCCGGTGCGCCGCCATCCAGGCCTGCGTGAGCCTGGCCTTGAGCGACTTCGGCGAGGAACGAAAGCCGTGCAGGTAAAGCAGGTGACTGATGTCAGCCCCTCGACCGCCGGATACGCCGGTCGGTCCCCCGGGGGTACGCAGCACGCCGCTCACGCGTTGCGGGCTTTCAGCGCCGTCAGTGCCGCAAGCAGCTTGCCGTGGATGCCGCCGAAGCCGCCGTTGCTCATGCACAGCACCTGGTCGCCGGGGCGGGCCGCCTTGACGATGGCGGCCACCAGCGCGTCGACCTGCTCGGCCACCACCGTGGGCGGGCGCACCGGCGCCAGCGCCTCGCGCACGCTCCAGCCGTAGTCGCCCTGCAGGCAGAAAGTCAGGTCGGCTTCTTCCAGCGCCCAGGGCAGCTGGGCTTTCATCGTGCCGAGCTTCATGGTGTTGGAGCGCGGCTCGAAGACCGCCAGGATGCGCTGCGCCGGAGCGCCGGGCGCGGCGGTGGCCCTCTCGACCTTGCGGCGCAGGCCGTTCAGCGTGGTGCGCATGGCGGTGGGGTGATGGGCGAAATCGTCGAAGACCCTGACGCCCGCCACCTCGCCCACCAGTTCCATGCGCCGGCGCACGTTCTGAAAGCTGCCCAGCGCCGCAGCCGCCACATCGGGCGCCACGCCCACATGTTCGGCCGCGCCGATGGCGGCCAAAGCGTTGAGCTGGTTGTGCTCGCCGAGCAGCGGCCAGTCGACGCGGCCGATCTTCATGCTGCCGCGCAGCACGTCGAAGGCATGCGGCTCGCCGCGGGCGCGCAGCGCACCGGGTTCTTCCTTGCGGGCGCCGAAACGCTGCACCTCGCTCCAGCAGCCGCGCTGCAGCACACGCTGCAGGGCTTCCTCGCGGCCGTTCACCACCAGCCGGCCGGCGGCCGGCACGGTGCGCACGAGGTGGTGGAACTGCGTCTCTATCGAGGCCAGGTCGGGGAAGATGTCGGCGTGGTCGTGTTCGAGGTTGTTCAGGACCACCGTGCGGGCCCGGTAAAGAACGAACTTGCTGCGCTTGTCGAAGAATGCGGTGTCGTACTCGTCGGCCTCGATGACGAAGTACCGGCTCCCTTCCCCCAGGCGCGCCGAGATGCCGAAGTTCTGCGGCACGCCGCCGACCAGAAAACCCGGCCGCAGGCCGGCGCACTCCAGCACCCAGGCCAGCATCGACGTGGTGCTGGTCTTGCCGTGCGTGCCGGCCACCGCCAGCACATGGCGGCCCTGCAGCACGTGATCGGCCAGCCATTGCGGGCCGCTGGTGTAGGGCAGGCCGGCGTCGAGTACGGCTTCCATCAGCTCGTTGCCCCGGCTCACCACGTTGCCGACGACGAACTGGTCGGGTTTGATCGCCAGCTGTTCGGCGCCATAACCTTCCACGAGCTCGATGCCGAGTGCGCGCAGCTGATCACTCATCGGCGGGTAGACGCCGGCATCGCAGCCGGTCACGCGGTGGCCGGCCTCGCGCGCCAGTGCCGCCAGGCCGCCCATGAAGGTGCCGCCAATGCCCAGGATGTGGATGTGCATGGCGGCGGATTCTAGGTCTCGGGTCGCGGGCGCTGGCCGCACTCTCGGCAAGGTCTGTTACGGTTTGGGGATGCCGGGCGCGGACTTTGCCGAGCCTGGCCGTTTGCCATCCACCCGAGGTTCCGATGAAACGACGTACCGTCCTGGCCTCCGGCCTGCTGGCCGGGCTGCCCGCGGCCCGCGCCCACCACGGCTGGGACAGCTTCGACCAGAGCCGGCCGCTCTACCTGGAAGGCCGGGTGGCGCGTGTTTCCTGGCGCCACCCGCATGCCGAACTCGACCTCGAACTGCACGCCGACCTCAAGCTGCCGGCCGGCCTGGCCGCCCGCAAGCCGCCCGCGCAGAACGTGCCGCTGGACGGCGTTGCGCTGCTGAAGACGGCACGGCTGCCGACCCGGCGCGACCGTCTCTGGCACGTCGAACTGGCGCCGCTGACCCGCATGGACGCCTGGAAAGTGGCGCCGATCCCGCTCGGCCAGGAACTCGCGGTGCTCGGCTACTCCGGCACGGGAGAAAAGGGCGATGCCCTGCTGCGTGCGGAGTACCTCTTCATCGGCGACAAGGTCTACGCGATGCGTTCGCCGCCAGCCTGACGCATCAACCGCCCGCCGCGTGCCGCGCCAGCAGCGCGGCCAGCAGCAGCATGGTCAGGCCGATGGCGCCGTCCAGCACCTGCCAGGCGCGGGGCCTGGCGAACAGCGGCGCCAGCAGGCGCGCGCCGTAGCCGAGCGCGCTGAACCACAGCGCGCTGGCCGACGCCGCGCTCGCCACGAACCACAGTTTCGCCGCACCCGGCTGCTGCGCGCCGATGGCACCCACCAGCATCACGGTGTCGAGGTAGACATGCGGGTTGAGCAGGGTGAAGGCCGCCACCTGGGCCAGCGCCGTTTTCAGCGGCATCGGCCGATTGCCGGCCGTCGCCGCCAGGCTGCCGGGCCGGGCGGCGCGCCACAGCGCGCGCAGACCGTAGCCGGCCAGGAACAGCGCCCCGGCGGCCGCCAGCACGCTGCCCAGCGCGGGCCGCTCGCCGATCAACGCGCCCAGGCCGGCCACACCGGCGGCCATCAGCAGCGCGTCGGCCAGCGCGCAGAAGAGCACGATGACGCCGACGTGCTCGCGCCGCAGCCCCTGCCGCAGCACGAAGGCGTTCTGCGCGCCGATGGCGACGATCAGTGTCAGGCCGACGGCGAAGCCGGTGGCGGCGGCGGGCAGAAAGCTGTCGTTCATCGGCGCGCAGCTTGCCTCAGCCTCGCCGTCTGCGCTCTGCCCGCGCTCTGCCCGCGCTCTGCCGGCGCGCTGCCGGCATGATGCGGCTGACGACAACAAGGAATCAGCATGAAGATCTGCGTGGTGGGCATGGGCGCGGTAGGCGGTTTGTTCGCCGGCTGGCTGGGCAGCCGGCTGGCGCCCGGTGAGGTGCACCTCTCGGCGCTGGCACGCGGTGCCACGTTGAGCGCGCTGCATCATCAGGGGCTGCGGCTGCAGGGCGCGCCTGGCGCCGGGGAGCCGCTGCACGTACTGCTGCACGCCAGCAGCCAGGCCGGGATGCTGGGCGTTCAGGACATCGTCATCGTCGCCGTCAAGGCCCCGGCGCTGGCCGCGGTAGCGCCGGCTGTGGCCGCACTTTGCGGCCCGGCCACGACGGTGCTGGTGGCGATGAACGGCGTGCCCTGGTGGTTCTTCGACGGCCTGGGCGGCCCTTGTGACGGACTGGCGCTCGCCTCGATCGACCCGCAGGGGCTGATCGCCAGTGCGATACCCACGGCGCAGGTGATCGGCTGCGTGGTGCATGCCAGCAGCACCGCGCCGGCGCCCGGCACGGTGCACCATGTGGGCGGCAACGGGCTGATCATCGGCGAGCCTGCCGGCGGCCGCAGCGAGCGCGTGGCGCTGGTGGGCGACCTGCTGACGCGCGCCGGCTTCAGCGTCACCCTGTCCGAGCGCATCCAGCGCGAAATCTGGTTCAAGCTGTGGGGCAACATGACGATGAACCCGATCTCGGCACTCACCGGCGCCACCTGCGACCGCATCCTCGACGACCCGCTGGTGCGTGCCTTCTGCAGCGCGGTGATGCTGGAGGCGCGCGCCATCGGCGAGTCTTTCGGCATCCCGATCGACCAGGAGCCGGCGCAGCGCCACGCCGTCACACGCAAGCTCGGCGCCTTCAGGACCTCGATGCTGCAGGACGTGGAAGCCGGCCGGCCGCTGGAGATCGACGCGCTGGTCGGCGTGGTGCGCGAGATCGGCGTCCACCTGGGCATCAAGACGCCGAATATCGACGCGCTCTTCGGCCTCGTGCGGCTGATGGCCCAGGAGCGCGACCTCTACCCGGTGCCGTTATGAGGCGCAGCAGCCTGCTGGCCGGGCTGCGCTGGCGCCCGGCTGTGCGACGTTCTTGCCTGTCTGGCGGCAAGGCGCAGAACCCCCCGGCCTGGGCAACGGCATCAAAGCCGTAACGGCCTGAACCGCCGTTCGATGGGCACATTCGCTTGCTGGTGCGGTGGCCGGGTCCTGCGGTAAGCTGCCCGCCGGCGTTCGAGCGCCGCCCCCGTCACACGACGCCGCAGGCGTCTGCCTTGAGAGAGCAGCAGCATGTTTTCACACATCATGATCGGCACCAACGACCTGGCCCGGGCCAGGACTTTCTACGACGCGGTACTGGGCGCACTGGGCGTGCCGGCCGGGGCGGTGGACCGCCACCGCGTCTTCTGGCGCACGCCGGCCGGCATCTTCTCGGTGTCGTTGCCGATCGACGGTCAGCCCGCGACGGTGGGCAACGGCAGCACCATCGGCTTTGCCTGCCAGTCCGTCGAGCAGGCCGATGCCTGGCATGCCGCCGGGCTGGCGAATGGCGGCCGCGACTGCGAAGATCCACCCGGCGTGCGCGAGGGCACCAGCGGCAAGCTCTACCTCGCCTACCTGCGTGACCCCGACGGCAACAAGCTCTGCGGCCTGTTTCGCCTGCCGCGGGCGTGAACCCGCCCCTTTGAGCAAATACGATGGCCACTCATCACAACACCGCAGTGCCTTTGACCGCCGACAGCCTGCCCATGGACGCGGGCACCGATCTCTTCAGCCAGTGGCTGTTTCAGCCGGCCCTTCCCGGCTCGACGTTGCATGACGACGGTTTCGCCACCAGGATGGGCTGGGAGAACCCGATCCAGTCCCTGTCGTCTATGGAATCGCCCCACGGCATGTTCGAAGACCGTGGCGCCCAGGACATGGCGCGCGGTTCGGGTTTCGACCTGGTGGCCGCCAGCCTGCCTCCCCTGAAGTGGGTCGACATCGACATCATGGGTGCTGCGAGCCCGGCGCCGGTGATGTTCGGCAAGGCGGACTCGGGCATGTCCGTGCTGGACGCCATCGGCGCCGTTGTCACCCTCGCATCGAGCAGCGCGGCCGACGCTCCGTTGGCGGCGCAGAACGCCCTGAACCCGGCTGCGACCCCCAACGCCACGGTGCTGGTGGCACCCCAGGTGCTGGCCTCCGGCACCTGGCTGATCAACCCGCAGGTCACCTTGAAGACCAGCCTCGGCAACATCGTCGTGGAGCTGTACCCGAACGCCGCGCCGGTGACCGTCGCCAACCATCTGGCGTATGTCAGCTCGGGCTTTTTCGACGACCTGCTGTTCCACCGCGTCGTGCCTGGTTTCGTGGTGCAAGGCGGCGGCTTCGCCACCGGCCTGGTGCAGAAGGCGCCGCCCTATGCCCCGATCACGCTGGAGTCGGACAACGGCCTGTCCAACGACCGCGGCACGCTGGGGATGGCCCGCACCCTGGCGCCCGATTCGGCCACCAGTCAGTTCTACTTCAATCTGGTCAACAACGTCAGCCTGAACTACGTCAATGCGTCGAGCCCGGGCTATGCCGTCTTCGGAAAGGTGCTGACCGGTCTGTCGGTGGTCGATGCGATCGCCGCGGTGCCCACCAGCGGCCCGAACAACGTGCCGGTCACGGACGTGAAGATCCTGGAGGCCGATCAGACCCGGCAGGGCACGTTGCACAGCACCTCGGGCCGCATCGACATCGGCATCCTGGTCGCTCCGCCCCCCACGGCATGGACCGGCGAGCCTGTATTTTCCTGGGAATACAGCCTGGACGCTGGCGCCAACTGGGCGCCGGGCGCCTCCACCGGGAACCTCACGGCGCCCCAAGGCGCCTACGAGTTCGGCACCATCCAGTTGCGCTACAGGGACGCGCAGCACAATGTCGGCAGCAGCAACAGCACCGGCGGCAACGTGGTGGTGGACACCCGCGAGATCATTGCTGGCGACGGCGGCGCCAACACCCTGACCGGCACCTCGGCCGTCGACACGATGTACGGGCTGGGCGGCAACGACACACTGGACGGCGGCGGCGGCGCCGACTCGATGGTGGGCGGCACCGGCAACGACACCTACATCGTTCAGAGCTCCGCCGACACGACGGTGGAGTCCGCCGGCGGCGGCACCGACGTCGTCAACGCCAGCGTCGCCTGCACGCTGGCGTCGAACGTCGAGAAGCTCACGCTGACCGGCAGCACGGCGATCAACGGCACCGGCAACACGCTGGCCAACACGATCACCGGAAATACCGCCGCCAACCTGCTGGCGGGTGGCAGCGGCAACGACACGATCAACGGCAGTTCCGGCAACGACAGCCTGGACGGCGGCACCGGCAACGACAGCCTGATCGGCGGCGCCGGCAACGACAGCTACACGGTGGACAGCGGAACCGACGTCATCAGCGAAACGACGACGACCGTCACCGAGATCGACAGCGTCACCTCCAGCGTGGCCTGGACGCTGGGCAGCAACCTGGAGAAGCTCACGCTGACCGGCAGCACGGCGATCAACGGCACCGGCAACACGCTGGCCAACACGATCACCGGCAACACCGCCGCCAACCTGCTGGCGGGTGGCAGCGGCAACGACACGATCAACGGCAGTTCCGGCAACGACACGCTCGACGGCGGCACCGGCAACGACAGCCTGATCGGCGGCTCCGGCAACGACAGCTACACCGTGGACAGCGGCACCGACGTCATCAGCGAGACGACGACGACCGTCACCGAGATCGACAGCGTCACCTCCAGCGTGGCGTGGACGCTGGGCAGCAACCTGGAAAAGCTCACGCTGACCGGCAGCACGGCCATCAACGGCACCGGCAACACGCTGGCCAACACGATCACCGGCAACACCGGCGCCAACCTGCTGGTGGGTGGCAGCGGCAACGACACGATCAACGGCAGTTCCGGCAACGACAGCCTGGACGGCGGCACCGGCAACGACAGCCTGATCGGCGGCACCGGCAACGACAGCTACATGGTGGACAGCGTCACCGACGTCATCAGCGAGACGACGACGACGGTCACCGAGATCGACAGCGTCACTTCCAGCGTGGCCTGGACGCTGGGCAGTTACCTCGAGAAGCTCACGCTGACCGGCAGCACGGCGATCAACGGCACCGGCAACACGCTGGCCAATACGATCACCGGCAACAGCGGCAACAACGTCCTGGGCGGCGGCAGCGGCAGCGACACGCTGACCGGCGGCAGCGGGCTCGACACCTTCCGCTTCAGCAGCGCACTCAATGTCAGCAGCAACGTCGACACGGTCAGCGACTTCCTCGCCGTGTACGACGCCGTTCAACTCGAGAACAGCGTCTTCCTCAAGCTGACCGGCACCGGCGTGCTGAACGCGACCTTCTTCCACGCCAGCAGCACCGGCGCCGCAGCCGACGGCAACGACTACATCAACTACGAAACCGACACCGGCAAGCTCTTCTACGACGCCGATGGCAATGGTGCCGGTGCGGCGGTGCTCTTCGCCACGCTGACCGGCGCGCCCGCGCTGAGCAGCGCGGACATCTTCGTGACCTGACGCCGTGCGGTTGACCGCAGGGCGTCAGTTATCGCTCAAGCGCTGCGGAACGCCTCTCGCGCCGCGTCCACCGTGGCCGCGATGTCCTGCGCGCTGTGCGCGGCGCTGACGAAGCCGGCTTCGTACAGCGCTGGCGCGAGGTAGACGCCGTGGTCCAGCATGGCGTGGAAGAAGCGGTTGAAACGTTCCTTGTCGGTGGCCATCACGACACCGTAGTTCTGCGGCAGCTGGTCAGCGAAGAAGAAGCCGAACATGCCGCCTTCGCTGTCGCCCACGAAAGGCACGCCGGCCTCGCGCGCCGCGCCGCTGAGCCCTTCGACCAGCAAGCGCGTGCTGGCGCCCAGCGCCTCATAAAAGCCGGGCCGGCTGATCTCGCGCAGTGTGGCGAGCCCGCAGGCCGTGGCCACCGGGTTGCCGCTCAGCGTGCCGGCCTGGTACACCGGGCCGAGCGGCGCCAGCTGGCTCATGATGTCGCGTGAGGCGCCGAAGGCCGCCAGCGGCATGCCGCCGCCGATGACCTTGCCGAACACGCTCATGTCGGGCTTGAAGCCCGGGATCAGGCCGGCGTAGACACTTTGCGCGCCGCCGAGCGCGACGCGGAATCCCGTCATCACCTCGTCGAACACCAGCAGCGCGCCGTGTTTCGTGCACAGCTCGCGCAGTCTGGTCATGAATGGCAGGCTGGCGCGCACGAAGTTCATGTTGCCGGCGATCGGCTCGATCATCACGCAGGCGAGCTGCGCGCCGTGGGTGTCGAAAGCTTCTTCGAGCTGCTGGACGTTGTTGAATTCCAGCACGATGGTGTGCTGCACCACCTCGGGCGGCACGCCGGCGCTGGTCGGGAAGCCGAAGGTGGCGAGTCCGGAGCCGGCCTTCACCAGCAGGGCGTCGGCATGGCCGTGGTAGCAGCCCTCGAACTTGATGAACTTCGGCCGCCCGGTGGCGCCGCGCGCCAGCCGCAGCGCGCTCATCGCGGCCTCGGTGCCGCTGCTCACCAGCCTGATCTGCTCGATGCTGGGCACCTGCGCGATGATGGCTTCAGCCAGTTCGACCTCGGCCTCGGTGGGCGCGCCGAAGCTGAAGCCGTCGCCGGCGGCGCGGCGCACCGCCTCCAGCACGGCCGGGTGGCCGTGACCGAGGATCATCGGCCCCCAGGAGCCGATGTAATCGATGTACTTCCGGCCCTCGACGTCCCACATGTGGGCACCTTCAGCGCGCCGGATGAAGCGCGGCGTGCCGCCGACGGCGCGGAACGCGCGCACGGGAGAATTGACGCCACCGGGAATGACGCGCTGCGCGCGCTCGAAGGCGGCGGCGTTCGTCGTCTGGTTGCTGTCTCGGGTACTGCTAGTGGACACGACGGGGCGCTCCCTTGCTCTTCGAGTCGGGTTCCGAAGGCTCGACGGGTTCGGCGCCTTCTTCGCCTTCTTCTCCTGGCGGCAGCGCCCAGAAGAAGCGGTCGGGAACGATGTGGCCCATGCCGGGGCGAAAACCGCCGTCCAGGCTCTGGTCGAGGAAGGCCAGCGCCTCGCCGACGGCCGCGTGCAGCTCGCTGCCCGAGGCCAGCAAGGCGGCCAGCGCGGCGGCCAGGGTGTCGCCGGCACCGACGAAACCGGCGTCGAAACGTTCGAACTTCTCGCCGGTCAGTGCGCCTTGCGGCGAGGCCAGCACGTTGTCGATGAACTGCTCGCTGCCCTTGGGCGCCAGCATCACGCCGGTGACGAGCACGTAGCGGGTGCCATGCTCGCCGGCCGCCACCGCGAGCTCACGTGCGGAGGGCGGGCGCTCGCTGTCCCAGTCGGGCAGCAGGAAGTCGGTCAGCGTCTTGTGGTTGCCGACCAGCACCTCGGTGGCCGGCAGGATGAGTTCGCGCCAGGCTTCGAGGTAGGGCTGCAGAATGTCGTCTTCCAGCCACGACAGACTGGGCATGTAGGCCACCAGCGGAATGTCGGTGTAGTCGGACAGCACCTCGGCCACCGCGGCCACGGTGTCGGCCGAGCCGAGGAAGCCGACCTTCCAGCCGGAGATGGTGACGTCTTCGAGGATGGAGCGGGCCTGCTCGACGACGGCGTCGGAGTCGATGTCGTGGTGGTCGAAGACCTCGGCGGTGTCGCGCATCACGATCGACGTGACGATCGGCAGGCCATGCGCTCCCATCGCCGCAATGGTGGCGACGTCGCCGGCCAGGCCGCCGGCGCCGGTGGGGTCGCTGGCGTTGAAGCTCATCACGCAGGCGGGCGAGGCCGCCTCCATCGAAGGGTCGTTGGGGTCGAGGGCCGGGGTGGGATCGGGGCTCATGTCGGGGCTCATGTCGGGGTGTCTATCGAGGCGTTGGTGAAGGCGCGCAGGTGCGCGGCCGGCTTCGGTACAGACCTCCAGAGGATTCTGAGGAAAGCTTTGTATGTGCTCACAAATCCTTGTTTTTCAGCAGATGGCGATGGCTACAATCCGCGACCATTGTAGTGATCCGACTGACCCATCGTGAGCGAAACTAGAACCTGGATGTGCCTGATCTGCGGCTGGATATACGACGAGGCGACCGGCGACCCCGAACACGGTGTCGCGCCGGGAACCCGTTGGGAAGACGTGCCGATGAACTGGACCTGCCCTGAATGTGGTGCCCGCAAGGAGGACTTCGAGATGGTGCAGATCTGAATTCGTGGGTCCTGACGCCGGCGCTGAACGCCGGCGAACGATGTCGTTGAGGAGAAGGCTTCGTGCATGCAGAAGTCACTGAAGCCGGCCCCGCCGGCGCCAAGGTGCTGGTCATCGACGACAGCAACACGATCCGCCGCAGCGCCGAAATCTTCCTGCGCCAGGGCGGCCACGACGTGCTGCTGGCCGAGGACGGTTTCGACGCGCTGGCCAAGGTCAACGACCACGACCCCGAGCTGATCTTCTGCGACATCCTGATGCCGCGGCTCGACGGTTACCAGACCTGCGCGATCATCAAGCGCAACCCGCGTTTCGCCCACGTGCCGGTCATCATGCTGTCCTCGAAAGACGGCCTGTTCGACAAGGCGCGCGGCCGCATGGTGGGCTCCGAGGAGTACCTCACCAAACCGTTCACGAAAGAACAGTTGCTGCGCGCCGTCGAGACGTTCCGGCGCGTCGCGGGCTGATACCGTCGGGCTTGGGCTGCTTCGCCTCACTGACTGGCAACACGATAGGACCCCGATGGCGATCCAGAACATCCTGGTTGTCGACGACTCGAAGACCGAGCTCTACCACCTGTCCGACGTGCTGGGCAAACGCGGCTACCGCGTGCGCACCGCCGAGAACGGCGACGAGGCGATGCGCCGGCTGGCCGAGGAAAAGCCCGACCTGATCCTGATGGACGTCGTGATGCCGGGCCAGAACGGCTTCCAGCTCACCCGGTCCATCACCCGTGATCCCCGGTTTGCCGGGGTGCCGGTCATCATGTGCACCAGCAAGAATCAGGAAACCGACAAGGTCTGGGGCATGCGCCAGGGCGCCCGCGATTACATCGTCAAGCCCGTCAACACCGACGAACTGGTGGCCAAGATCAAGGCCTTCGACCCGGCCTGAGCGCCCGTTGCACCCATGGCCAACCGAGAAGCACTGCGAGAACTCCAGACCCGCCTGGCCAGCCGGCTGCAGGCCGCCCGTACCGAGGCCCGCCAGGCTTCGTGGCTGGCGGTCGAGTGCGGCGGCCAGGGTTTCCTCTTTCCGCTGGCCACCGCCGGCGAGATATTTCCGGTCGGCACGCTGTTGCCGGTGGCCCACAGCCAGCCCTGGTTCGCCGGCGTGGCCAACCTGCGCGGCGGCTTGCATGGCGTCGTCGACCTGGCGTCGTTTCTCGGCCTGCGGCCGACCGCCACCGCCCAGGAAGGCGTGCGTGAACAGGCCAGGTTGCTGGCGCTGAACCCCGCACTGGGCAGCCAGTGCGCGCTGCTGGTCGAAAGGCTGGCCGGGCTGCGCGCGGCCGACGCCTTGGTGGCCGAACCCGATGACGAACCCGATGACGAGCGCGTGGCGCGGCCGGCTTTCGCCGGCCGCCGCTGGCGTGACGCGGCGGGCCGCGTCTGGCAGGAGATCGACCTCGCCGCGCTGTCGACGAACGAGCAGTTCCTCGGCATCGCCGCCTGAGTCGGCCTGCGGGCCGATGCCCTGCCGCCGCGATCACATTTTGAGGACCCACAGATGAGCATGCTGGACAGGTTGAAGGGCAAGGCCGCCGCCGCGCCGGGGGCGCAGTCGTTCGACGACTCGGGCCCGCCGCCCAACCCGATGGAGCAGACCGTGCGGCTGGGCCCGGGCACGCTGGCGCCCGACATGATGTCGACCCGCTCCGGCGCCGATTCGTCGATCATTTCCGAGGCCGCGCCCTCGGAACTGGCTGGCGACTTCAACGAGACCCGGCTGCCCGCCGATCCCGATGACGCGCCAGCCGCCGGCAGCGGCCTGCCGCTGATCGGCGCCTGGCCGGCGGCGCAGCAGCAGCGGCTGCTGCTTGCCCTGTTCGTTCTTGGCCTGCTGGGGCTGGTGACTGTCGGTGTGCTGGCGGTGAACGCCAGCACGCGCAGCGCAGTGCAGGTGGGCGCGGCGGGCCAGGCGCAGACGCAATCGCAGCGGCTGGCCAAGTCGGTCTCGCAGGCACTGGTGGGCACGGCGCAGGCCTTCCCCGAAGTCAAGGAAAGCGCCGACGTGCTGGCGCGCAACGTGCGCGGGCTGAAGAACGGTGACGCCGACATCCCGGCCGCGCCGGCCGCGGTGCAGGCCGCCGTAGACCCGCTGATCACGCTGGTCGACCGCGCGGAGAAGAACGCCGGCGTCGTGCTCGGGCAGCAGAAGACGCTGACCCAGGTCGGCCAGGCCCTGCGCCTGATCAACCGGCAGTCGGGCGACCTGCTCGAAACCGCCGAACAGGTGGCGTCGCTGAAGCTGCAGCAGGGCGCTTCGGCGGCCGAGTTGTCGGCGGTGGGGCAGTTGGTGATGCTGACGCAGCGGATCGGCAAGAGCGCCAACGAGTTCCAGACCATGGAAGGCGTGAGCGCCGAGGCCGTGTTCCTGCTCGGCAAGGACCTGAATTCCTTTCGCGAGATCGCCGAGGGTCTGCAGAGCGGCAGCGCCGAGTTGCGTTTGCCCGGCACCCGCGACGCCGCCACCAAAGAGGCGTTGCAGCGGCTCATCAAGCAATACGAAGCCACCCGCACCGAGGCCAGCGCGATTCTCGCCAACCTGCAGGGCCTGGTGGCCGCGCGTGAGGCGCAGACCGCGATCCTGAAAGACAGCGAGCCGCTGCGCCGCGGCCTCGACGAACTGCAGCAGGGCCTGGCGGGCGGCGGCGGCTTCGGCGGCAGCCAGTGGCTCGGCGCCCTGCTCGCGCTGGCGCTGCTGCTGACTGGCGGCCTGGGTCTGCTGCGCCTGTTCGTGGCCGACCAGAGGGCACGTTCCAGCGTCGCCGAAGGCCAGCGTCAGGAGGCCGAGCGTCAGGAGCAGGAAGCCAAGCGCGTCAACGATGCCAACCAGGCCGCCATTCTTCGCCTGATGAACGAACTGCAGACGGTGGCTGAAGGCGACCTCACCCAGCAGGCCACGGTGACCGAGGACATCACCGGCGCCATCGCCGACTCGGTGAACTACACGGTGGAGGAGCTGCGCTCGCTGGTCGCCGTCGTGCAGACCACGGTGTCGCGCGTGACCGAGACCACGCAGCAGGTCGAGCAGACTTCGACCGAACTGCTGGCGGCGTCGACCGAGCAGTTGCGCGAGATCCGCGAGACCGGTGAATCGGTGCTGCAGATGGCCGGCCGCATCAACCAGGTGTCGGCGCAGGCGCAGCATACGGCGCAGGTGGCGCGGCAGTCGCTGCAGGCGGCGGAGACCGGCCTGGTGGCGGTGCAGAACTCGATCGGCGGCATGAACTCGATCCGCGACCAGATCCAGGAAACCTCCAAGCGCATCAAGCGGCTGGGTGAAAGTTCGCAGGAGATCGGCGAGATCACCGAACTCATCTCCGACATCACCGAGCAGACCAACGTGCTGGCGCTGAACGCCGCCATCCAGGCCGCGAGCGCCGGCGAGGCCGGCCGCGGCTTCAGCGTGGTGGCCGAGGAAGTGCAGCGCCTGGCCGAACGCTCGGGCGACGCCACGCGGCAGATCGCCGCCATCGTGCGCACCATCCAGACCGACACCCAGGACGCCGTGGCCGCGATGGAGCGCAGCACGCAGGGCGTGGTCGAAGGCGCGCGCCTGTCGGACGCCGCAGGCACGGCGCTCGGCGACATCGACCGCGTGACGCGCCAGCTGTCGGAGCTGATCGGCCACATTTCCTCACAGGCGCTGCGCGAGGCCGATTCGGCCAACGTGGTGGCCGAGAACATCCAGCACATCTTCGCTGTCACCGAGCAGACCGGTGAAGGCACACGCTCGACCGCGCAGATGGTGCGCGAACTGTCGCGCACCGCCGAGGAGCTGAAGGCCTCGGTGGCGCGCTTCAAGGTCGCCTGACCCCGTGCCACCCGCAGGACGCAGCCGCCGATGAACATGCAGCCCGATTCCACCGCCGCCGGTGGCACCTCGCCGGCCGACGACCTCAGCGCACTGGCCTGGGTTCACGGAGAGTTGCGCCGTTCGCTCGAAACGGCGCACAAGGCGCTGCGCCGCTATCTGAAGGAGGCCGACGCGATTGGCCGTTCGGACGTCGACGCCGTCGATCCCGCCGTGCTGCGCGGCGCGCGCGTGCAGTTGCACCAAGGTGTCGGCGCGCTCGAACTGGTCGGACTGCCCGGCGCGGCGCAGGTGCTGCGCGCCAGCGAGGCCGCCGTGCAGCGTTGGGTGGCCAAGCCCGGCATGGTCGACGCCGGTGGCGTGGAGACCATCGAACGCTGTTCCTTCGCGCTGCTCGATTTCCTCGGCCGCCTGCTGGCCGGCAAGCCGCTGTCGCCGATCGCGCTGTTCCCTCAGTACCGTGCGGTGCAGACGCTGGCCGGCGCCGACCGCATCCACCCGGCCGACCTGTGGGCGCATGACTGGCAGTGGCGGCCGATGCCGCGCGACCGTTCGGCCGCGCCGCGACGCGCCGACGACGCCACGCGCTCGGAGATGGAGTCGCTGGTGCTGCAGCTGATGCGTCAGCCCGACGCCGCGGGCGCCACCCGCATGAGCGAGCTCTGCGCCGGCCTGGCCTCGGGCGTGCCCGCAGCCGGCCTGGCCACGGGAAACACCGGCAGCGCAAATGGCGAACGGCTCGCCACGCTGTGGCAGCTGGCGGCGGCCTTCTTCGAAGCGCAGGCCGCTGGCCTGCTGGCCAGCGACGTCTACAGCAAGCGCATCGCTTCGCGCCTGCTGGCGCAGCTTCGCATGAGCACCAAAGGCCGGGACGACCTGTCGGACCGTCTCGCGCATGACCTGCTGTTCTTCTGCGCCCATGCTGCCGTGCCCGCGGACCCCGCCGCAGCACCGCGGCTGGCCGCAGTGCGCCGCGCCTGGCAGCCGGACGACAGCGCCGCGGCCGACTACGAAACTCCGCGCCTCGGCCGCTTCGACCCGGCCTGGATCTCGCAGGCGCGCAAGCGCATTGCCGGCGCCAAGGAGGCCTGGTCGGCTGTGGCCGGTGGCGAGATGCACCGCCTGGGTTCGCTGGCCGAACAGTTCTCTCTGCTCGGCGACTCGGTGCAGCGTCTGTTCCCGGCCGGCGAAAAGCTCGCCCAGGCGCTGCAGTCTGCCGCCACGCAGACGGTGGCCAGCGCCTGTGCGCCGCCGCCCGCGCTGGCGATGGAAGTGGCCACATGCGTGCTCTGCCTGGAAGCGTCGATCGACGACGGTGAGCTCGACGCGCCCGAACTCGGCCCCCGCGTGCAGCGGCTGGTGCAGCGCATCAACGACGTGCGGATCGGCGTCGATGCCGAAGCGCTCGAGCCGTGGATGGAGGATCTGTACCGCCGCGTCAGCGACCGCCAGACCATGGGCAGCGTGGTGCAGGAACTGCGTGCCTCGCTGTCCGAGGTCGAAAAGCAGATCGACCAGTACTTTCGCAACCCCGCGCAGCGCGATGTGCTGATCCCGGTGCCCGGCCAGTTGTCGGCGATGCGTGGCGTGTTCTCGGTGCTGGGCGTGGAGCAGGCCTCGCTGGCCGTGCTGCACATGCGCGACGACGTCGCAGCGCTGGCCGAGACCGAGGTCGACCCGCAGCGCGCCGTGCAGACCGGCACCTTCGACCGGCTGGCCGACAACCTGGGCGCGCTCAGCTTCCTGATCGACATGCTCGCGGTGCAGCCGCAGCTCGCCAAGTCGCTGTTCCGCTTCGACCCCGAGACCGGCAACCTCAGCGCGGTGATGGGTCAGAGCGAACGGCCGTCGGCCTTTGCCACCTTCGACGAGGCGCCGGCGGACGACAGCTTGCCGTTGCTCGACCAGGCGCAGTCATTGGCCGCAGCGGCCGCCGAGTCCGATGTCAGCGACACCGAATTCGGCCGTCAGCTCGAACGCATCTCGCAGCAGGCGGTGGCCGCCGAGCAGTCGTCGTTGGCACGCATGATGGGCAGCGCGCAGAGTGCCCTGCGTCGCGCCAACGACGAAGACACCCGGCAGGCGGTGCGCGCCGAACTCGTCTCGGCGATGGCCAACTTCGCGCCCATGCCCGCCGCTGCCGAGCCGCCGCGCGCGCCTGTGCCGCCGGCCAGCCCGCTGCCGGTGCCGGTGGGCGACACCGGCCTGGAGGACGATCCCGAGCTGCGTGACATCTTCATCGAAGAAGCGCGCGAGGTCGTGGCGGCCGCGGGTGTTTCCCTGGCGCGTCTGTCCGATCACCCCGAGGACGCCGGCGAGATGACGGCGCTGCGGCGCGCCTTCCACACCCTCAAAGGCAGCTCGCGCATGGTCGGGTTGGGCGACTTCGGCAACGCCGCCTGGGCCTGCGAACAGCTTTTCAACGCCCGCATCGCCAAGGAGCCGCGTCTCGACCCGGCGCTGCGCCAGTTCACCGGCGAAGCGTTAGGCTACCTGGGCAGCTGGGCCGAGGCGATCGCCGCCGGCCGCGACGATGGCCACGCCTGGCCCGACGTGGCGCTGTCGGCCGACGCCTTGCGGCTGGAGGATCGCCGGCTGCCGATTCCGATGCCCGGCGCCCTGGCCCAGACCGAGGCCCCGGCTCAGGCGCTGGCCGAACCGGAACCGACGGCACCCGGAATGGCCGCTGCCTCGGACGCGACACTGGTGGCGCGTGTGCCCGACCTGCCGAGCGCTGCCGACCTCGACCTCGGTGGCGATTGGCTGGCGGCCCCGGACGCCCTGGACTACCACGCCGAACCGCAGCTGCCCGACGGCTGGGCCGACGAAGTGTCGACGCCTTTGCCCGAGGTGGCTGCCGATTCCATTCCCGCAGCCGAGCCTGGCGTCGAGCCCGAACTGAGCTTCGAGCTCGACCTGGGTGCCTTCGGTGACCCGCCCGCGGCCGAGCCGCTGACCTTGCCAGAGTTTTCGCCAGACTTCGGCCTGCCGTCGCTGCCTGAGCCGTCTTTGCCAGACGAGTGGCCGGCCGCCCTGCCTGAACCGACCACGGAGGTGATCGACCTCGACTTCGGCGAACTCACCGCCGCCTTCGCCGAGTTGTCGCCGCCAACTGCCGAGCCAGCGCCGGCCGACGTGGCCGAGTTCGACCTGGTATTGACTGAGCCTGAGCCTGAGCCCGAGCCCGAACTCGTTGTTTCACCGGAACCGCAGAAAGCTGACGACGAGCCGGTGTTCGAGCTGCCTGAACAGCCTTTCGAGCTGGCCGGTGACGAGATTTTCGCCGCGCCGGTCGGGCCGCTTGCCGATCTGCCCGCTGCGCCCGAAGTGGAGCCCGCACCCGACGCCGCGGTGACGGTCACCGCAACCGACTTCGACTTCGGCTTCGATCTCGATGCCGCAGAGGCCGCTTCGGCGCAAGCGCCTCAGCCCGCCGAGGGCGAGACCTCATTGCAGCCGCTCGAAGACGAAGAACCGGTCAGGCTGATCGGCGGCCTGCGTATCGGCATTCCGCTCTTCAACATCTATCTCAACGAGGCCGACGAACTGTCGCGCCGCCTCGGCGTCGAACTGGCCGAGTGGGGCATAGAGCACCATCACCGCGCGGTGCCCGAAACCGCTGTGGCGCTGGCCCATTCGCTGGCCGGCAGTTCGGCCACGGTCGGGTATGCCGACTTGTCTTCGCTGGCGCGTGCGCTCGAACATGCTTTGATGCGTTCGCAACTGGCGGGCCACGGCCGGCCCGGCGAGGCCGAGTTGTTCAATGAAGTGGGCGACGAGGTTCGCCGCCTTCTGCACCAGTTCGCGGCCGGCTTCCTGCGCCCGGTGGCCCCTGAACTGCTGGACCGTCTGGCCGAGCACGAACGGCTGCCCGTCGAGGTGGCCAGCGAGCCGGTCGAGCCGGAAGCCGAGCCAGAACCGGCAGCGGAACCGGCAGTGGTGGCTGAAATGGAGGCTGAAGTGGAGGCGGAACCCCGTCCCGATTTCGGCGTGCCCACCCTGTCGCCCGGCCTGCCTTTCCTGGCGGTCAATGCCGCCGCCACCTTCGCACCGCTGGCCGAGGCTGGGGCGGAGCCTTTGCGCGCCATGCAGGCGCGCGCCGACGCGTTCGACGACGAAGAGGACATCGACGCCGTAGACAGCATCGACACCGAGCTGTTCCCGATCTTCGAGGAAGAAGCTGCCGAGTTGCTGCCGCAGTTGCAGAGCCGCCTGCGCGACTGGGCCGAGCGGCCCGCGAATCTGGACGCGGCGTCGGCCTGCATGCGCACCCTGCACACCTTCAAGGGCGGCGCCCGGCTGGCCGGTGCGATGCGCCTGGGCGAGATGGCGCACAGGCTGGAAACCGCGATCGAGCATCTGGCGGCGGCCGATCGGGTCGGCGAGGCCGATGTCGAGCCGCTGCTCGGCCGTGTCGACAGCATGTCGGCGGCCTTCGAGCTGCTGCGCCATCCCGCCGAAGTGCCGCCCGCCGCGCTGCCGGCTACGCCGGTTGCGCCTGTTGTGCCGTCACCGCTTGGTGCACCCGCCGGCGTGGTCGAGGTCGAAGGCGCGGCGGTCGAAGAGGTCGTGGACGAAGTCGCTGAGGCCGAGGCCGTGGAAATCGACACCGCTGAGGCCGACGTCATTGAACCCGTCGAGCCCGAAGCCGTGGCATCGGCCGCCGCCGAGGCGCCCGCGCTCGTCCAGCCGCTGCCGCTGCCCGCCGTGCCCCGGATCGACTGGCGGCGTTTCCGTACGGACAGCGCCGCAGCCGCGCCGGTGGCCGAACGCCAGGCTGCCACCGGCGGCGCGGTGCGTGTGCGTGCGGCGCTGCTCGACCGCCTGGTCAACCAGGCCGGTGAAGTGAGCATCACGCGCGCCCGCATCGACGCCGACGTGCGCCAGCTGCAGGGCTCACTGGTCGAGTTGACCGACAGCCTGGACCGCATGCGAAGGCAGTTGCGCGACATCGAAGTGCAGGCCGATACACAGATCAGTTCGCGGCTCGAGGCCGCCAAGGCCGCCGCGCTGACTTTCGACCCGCTGGAGATGGACCGCTACACGCGCTTCCAGGAGCTGACGCGCTTCATGGCCGAGTCGGTCAACGACGTCGCCACGCTGCAGCGCAGCCTGCAGCGCACGCTGCAGTCGACCGAGGACGAACTCGCCGCGCAGGCCCGGCTGACGCGTGGGCTGCAGGACGATCTGCTGCGCACCCGCATGGTCGAGTTCGAGAGCCTGGCCGACCGCCTTTACCGCACCGTGCGGCAGGCCGCCAAGGACACCGGCAAGACAGTGCGGCTGGACATCGTCGGCGGCGCCATCGAGGTCGACCGCGGAGTGCTGGAGCGCATGGTCGGCCCCTTCGAGCACCTGCTGCGCAACTGCGTGGCGCATGGCGTCGAGCCGCCCGACGCCCGTGTGGCCGCCGGCAAGGAGCGCAGCGGCACCGTCACGCTGAGCGTCTCGCATGAAGGCAATGAAGTGGGCGTGGAAGTGCGCGACGACGGCGGCGGGCTCGACCTGGAGCGCATTCGCGCCCGCGGCGTCGAACGCGGCCTGCTCGGCACCGACGTATGGACCTCGGACGCCGATCTGGCCAAGCTGATCTTCAAGCCCGGCTTCAGCACGGCTGCAACGGTCACCGAGTTGTCGGGGCGCGGCGTCGGCCTCGATGTGGTGATGGCCGAAGTCAACGCGATGGGCGGCCGCATCGAGACCGCCAGCACGCCGGGGCAGGGCACCAGGTTTCGCCTGCTGCTGCCGCTGACCACCGCCGTCACGCAGGTGGTGATGCTGCGCTGCGGCAGCTTGAGCGTGGCCGTGCCGTCGACGCTGATCGAGGTGGTCAAGCGGGTGCCGACGGATGAGGTCGAACGCGCCTACGCCAGCGGCGGCTTCGCGTCTGGCGACCAGGTTCTGCCTTTCTACTGGTTGGCTGCCTTGTTGCAGGCCGGCGCGCGTGGCGCCACCAGCGGCCGCACGCAGTCGGTGGTGGTGGTGCGCAGCGCTTCGCAGCGTGTCGCGCTGCACGTCGATGAGGTGCTGGGCAACCAGGAAGTGGTGGTGAAGAACCTCGGCCCTCAACTGTCGCGGCTGCCCGGGCTGGCGGGCGTGACGTTGCTGCCCTCGGGCCTGGTGGCGTTGATCTACAACCCGGTGGCGCTCGCCACGCTTTACGGTGAGCCCGCGCATGCGCGCCTGCGGCTGGAAGCCACGGCCGTTGGCCCGGCTGGAGCTTCTGGGGCTGGCGATGCCGCGCCCGAAGCTGCGGCGCCCGTGCTGGCGCCGCTGGTGCTGGTGGTCGACGATTCGCTGACGGTGCGCCGCGTCACGCAGCGGCTGCTGCTGCGCGAAGGCTACCGGGTCACGCTGGCCAAGGACGGCATGGACGCGCTGGAGCGGCTGGCCGAAGAGCGGCCGGCGGTGATGCTGTCGGACATCGAGATGCCGCGCATGGACGGTTTCGACCTCGTACGCAACGTGCGCGCCGACCCCAGCCTGGCCGACCTGCCGGTCATCATGATCACCTCTCGCATTGCCCAGAAACACCGCGAATACGCCGGTCAGCTCGGCGTGGACCATTATCTCGGCAAGCCCTTCGCGGAAGACGAACTGCTCTCGCTTGTGGCGCGGTATGTGGGAGCCGACATTCCGACCTGACAGCGGCGCGTGCATCGGTAACAATCGATACGGATCAGGGAGGGACCATTCCAGAGCGAGACCCGCCAAAAAATGTCCCAAGTCGTCGAACGCCTGGCCGAGCTGACCGGGTTTCGTGATCGTGATGTGCTCGACGTGACGCTGGTGGCGGCACTGAAAGACCTGCTTCGTCCGTCCTCGGTGGCCATCTACCGGACGGTGGGAGAGGAGGGCGCGTTACGCTGGCTGACCCGGGCCCGGCTGCACGGCAGCGAGACCATCCCCACGGCCGACCCGCTGTGGACTCACCTCGACGACCTTCCCGGCCTCGACGAACACCCGCTGCGGCGCGACTGCCTGCTCAGCCAGGATCCGCTGACCTGTGCCGGGACGCCCGTGCGGAGCTGCTTCCCGCTGATTACCGAACTCGAGGCGATAGGCGTGCTCGAGTTCTCCACCGAACTGCCGATGTCCGAAGCCGATTGGCGGCTGGTCAGCAGCATCCTGCGCATCTACCGCAATTTCCAGGGTCTGCTCGACTACAGCGAGCGTGACACCCTCACCGGCCTGCTGAACCGGAAGACCTTCGACGATTCATTCCTGCGCAGCGTGAATGAGCGCCGGGTCGAGCCGTCGGCCCCGGCCGCCGAGCCGCGCCGCTCCGGTGCCGGCAGCCTCTGGCTGGGGCTCATCGACATCGACCACTTCAAGGCCGTCAACGATGGTTTCGGCCACCTGATAGGCGACGAAGTGCTGCTGCTGCTGTCGCGCCTGATGCGCAGCAGCTTCCGCTTCCATGACAGGCTCTATCGCTTCGGCGGCGAGGAGTTCGTGGTACTCATGCGTGCCGGCGATGCCGCCGGCGCCGGGTTGGCTTTCGAGCGGCTGAGAACGAACGTCGAGGCCTATGCCTTCCCGCGGGTCGGCCGCATCACGGTGAGCGTGGGCTACACCGACATGCGTGTCGACGACACGCCCGCAGGAGCCTTCGAACGTGCCGACAAGGCGGTCTACTTCGTCAAGGGGAACGGCCGCAATCAGGTGGCGTATCAGGGCGACCTGATCGAGCGCGGCCTGCTGACCGACCAGGAGCCCGAAGCTGGCGACGTCGAACTGTTCTGACGGCGCTGGACGGTGTTTGCCAGCCGTGCCGGCTACTGTTTCTTCGGCGTCTTTTTCACCGATGCCTTCGCTGCGCTCTTGGTCAGCAGAGCGTCCAGGTTCTTTTCGATCTCCCCTTCGATGGTCTTGGAGAACGCGCCGAGCAGGAAGCCGAGCTTGGCGTTCAGGTCGAAGTGGTCGGCCGCCACGGTCAGCGTGCCCTGCACGCCAGAGCGCTTGAACTCCACGGTGTCGCTCGACTCGCCTTCCAGCACCGAACATTCCATGTCGAACTGTTCCTCGACCTGCTCGGCCCAGGCCCAGGCCACCTTGCGCGCCTTGGCGAGGCCCAGCCTGTGTTCACGGTGGATATGGATGTCGGCCACGGTCTTGTCTCCTCAAGGTATGGCGCGCAGTTTGGCGCGCCGCTCGTCCTTCGGCAAGGCGGCGAGCGCCGCCACCTCGGCATAGAAACGACGGAAGTCGCTTCCGCTCTGAACGAAAAGGCGTTCGAACTCGGGCACCAGTTCGTTGTAGGCCGCCTGCACGCCGAGTGCCGCGTTGTTGGCACGCGAGAACCAGCCGTCGTAGCCCGCGAATCCGCCCCAGCGCCCGGCTTTCAGCGTTTCGTGGTCGGCGCGCAGGGCGGCCAGCAATTCGGCCTTTTGCCGTCGCTTGTCGGCATCGGGCGCAGCGCTTTCGTAGAGTTGCCGCAGGGCGTCACGGTAGCGCGCGGTGAGCGCGCGAAAGTCACGCCGCCGGCCTTCCAGCGCGGCGTACTCGGCCTGCACCTCGGGTGATGCGCGGAGGGCCAGCCAGCGCGCACCGCCGATACGTTCCACCGCAGTGGCGAATGATTCGTTGAAGGTGGTGTCGTCGGCGGCGTACACCACCTGGTGCGACAACTCATGGAACAAGAGCCGTGCCAGTTCGCCTTCGGGCCAGTTGACGAAGGTGCTGAGCAGCGGGTCGCCGCCCACCCAGTTGCTCCAGCCCAGGGTCGAATAGGCCGGCACGCCGTAGACGCTGACCTCCCAGCCTTCGGCCAGCAATTCGGCGGCCAGGGCGTCGGCGGCGGCGCGGTCGAAATAACCCCGGTAGCCCACGCAGCCCATCACCGGGAAACACCAGGTCTTCAGTTTCAATGACAGCTCTGGCGTGGCCACCACGTTCCACACCACGGCCGGGCGGCCCAGTTCGGCGTGGCTGCGGTAGCTCGGGTTGTCGGGCAGCGCCAGTTCACGCACGGCGAAATCGCGCATCTCCTGCGACAGCTTCAGGCGCTTGCGCAGCGCCTCGGGTGTGGCGGGGTCGGCCACCCAGTCGGTGACCGGGCGGGCGCGCTGCATCAGCTCGACGTGGCCGCCCACCGCCTGGCCGTAATAGCCCAGCGTGCTGCAGCCGCTGCCCAGGCAGACGGCGGCGCCGGCCAGCAGCAGCGTCAGGAAGGAGCCGGCGGTGGCCAAGAGCAGCAGTCGGCGCAGGCGCACTTCAGACCGGGCGTGTGTCGGGGCGCACGTCGACCAGGCAGTCGTAGAACGAAGGCGCACGACCGATGTCCGTCAGCCGCTGGTGAGTGAGTTCGTTGACGTTGGTGCCGGCCGCGCCGAGCTTGCGCCACCACACACCCAGCCCGTTCACCACGCCCGGCCGCGCACGCGAACTGACCCTGGCGCGGCACAGGTAGACGCCGCGGTCGTTGAAGACCTCGACCATCATGCCGTCGCTCACGCCGCGCACTTTGGCGTCGACGGCATGGATCTCGACCAGAGGCTCGCCTTCGATGGCGCGCAGGCTCTTCACGTTGACGAAGGTGGAGTTGAGGAAGTGGCGCGCCGGCGGCGAGATCATCGCCAGCGGGTAACGCGCCGCAAGCTCGGGCGTGGTCTGCGCGCACTCATGGTTGGGCACATGGTCGGGCAGGCCGAAGCCGGGCACGTCGATCCGCACCTTGCCGTCCGGCGTCGGGAAGCCGCCATCGGCAAAAGGCGCGTCGGCGATCGGCAGCTTGGCCCAGCCCTGAGACAGCAGCAGGTCGAAATCGACCACCTCGGGCTTGAACGCCAGCCGCGCCAGCGCTTCGTCGTCGTCGGAAAAACAGGGTTCGGTGTAGCCCATGTGGCGGGCCAGCGCACGGAAGATCGCGGCGTTCGAGCGCGCCTGGCCCACCGGCAGAACAGCCGGCTGGTTCAGCACCACATAGGTATGGCCGTAGGTGCCGTGCACGTCCCAGTGCTCCAGCTGCGTGGTGGCCGGCAGCACGTAGTCGGCATGGTCGGCGGTGTCGGTGAGGAAGTGCTCCAGCACCACGGTGAAGAGATCCTCGCGGGCGAAACCCGCCGCCACCTTGCGGCTCTCGGGCGCCACTGCCACCGGGTTGCTGTTGTAGACGATGACGGCTTCGATCTTCGGACCGAACTCGGCCGAGGTCTCGCGGTTCAGGTCGTCGCCGATCGTGCTCATGTTGATGGTGCGCGGCTGGCGGCGCCGGCCGTCTTCGGTGACGAGCAGGTCGGCGCGCTGCAGCGCCGCGTCATTCCTGGCGTCGCGAAACCAGCCCGAGGCCGAGAGCAGCATGCCGCCCGCGCGGTGCCGCCACGCGCCCGTCAGGCAGGGCAGCAGCGCCACCAGGCGCACCGCATTGCCGCCGCCGTGCACGCGCTGCATGCCGTAGTTCAGGCGGATGGCCGCCGGCCTCAAACTGGCGTAGTCCTGCGCCAGTTGTCGCACCTCATCGGCGCCGATGCCGCAGACCTCGGCCGTCTTCTCGGGTGTCCACAGCAGCGCGCGCTCGCGCAGCGCCGGCCAGCCGCCCGCGCCCTGCTGCACATGGCGGCCGATGTAGTCGTGGTCCAGCCAGTCGTGCGTGATCAGTTCGTGCATCAGGCCCAGCGCCAGCGCGCCGTCGGTGCCGGGCTTCAGTGCGATGTGCTGGTGGCATTTTTCGGCGGTTTCGGTCCTGCGCGGGTCGATGCAGATCAGCCTGGCACCGCCGCGTTTGGCCTGCTGCGCGTAGTTCCAGAAGTGCAGGTTCGAGGTGATCGAGTTGCTGCCCCAGATGATGATCAGGCGGCTCTCGGCATAGTGCTCCACGTGCATGCCGACCTTGGCGCCGTAGGTGAGCACCAGCGCATCACCACCGGCGCTGGAGCAGATGGTGCGGTCCAGAAACGACGCGCCGAGCTTGTTGAAGAAGCGCGCCGCCATGCCCTCGCCCTGCACCAGTCCCATGGTGCCGGCGTAGCTGTAGGGCAGGATGGCCTGCGCGGCGTCGGGGCCGCGCGCCGCGATCGCCTTCAGCCGGCCGGCGATGTCGGCCAGCGCCTCGTCCCAGCCGACAGGAGCGAACTGCCCGCTGCCCTTCGGGCCGACGCGCTTCAGCGGCGTCAGCACGCGCTCCGGGTGGTAGCTGCGCTCGGTGTAGCGTGAGACCTTGGTGCACAGCGCGCCATGCGTCGTCGGGTGATCCGGGTCACCCTGCACGCGGATGGCACGGCCGTTCTCGACCGTGACGAGCATCGCGCAGGTGTCGGGGCAGTCGTGCGGGCAGGCGGCGCGCACGATGTGCGTGGCAGCGGCGGGTTCGATGGCGACGGTCGTGTTCATGGCGAAATGATGGCACAGCCACCATGGCGCGTTTTGCCATGCGGCACGCCATGGGCTTGAAAGCGGCGCTACCATCTGCAAAGCTGTTGCCGGGAGTTGTCATGAACCTGATCGAATCCATCCTGGCCGATGCCAGCACCGTCAGCGCGATGCGGCGCGACATCCACGCTCACCCGGAGCTGTGTTTTCAGGAGCAGCGCACGGCCGAGGTCATCGCCAAGGCACTCACCGAATGGGGCATTCCGGTGGTGCGCGGCCTGGGCAAGACCGGCGTGGTGGGCATCGTGAAGAACGGCAACTCCAGCCGCGCGGTGGGCCTGCGCGCCGACATCGACGCCCTGCCGATGACCGAGCACAACCGGTTCGCACACGCCAGCACCTACCCCGGCAAGATGCACGCCTGCGGCCACGACGGCCACACCGCCATGCTGCTGGCGGCTGCCAAGCACCTGGGCCGGCAGCGCAACTTCGACGGCACGGTCTACCTGATCTTCCAGCCCGCCGAAGAAGGCGGCGGCGGCGCGCGCGAAATGATGAACGACGGCCTGTTCGAGAAGTTCCCGATGGAGGCCATCTTCGGCGCCCACAACTGGCCGGGCATGGCGGTCGGCCAGTTCGCGCTGAAGAGCGGGCCGGTGTTCGCCAGTTCCAACGAGTTCAGGATCACCATCCGCGGCAAGGGCGCGCATGCCGCCATGCCGCACAACGGCATCGACCCGGTGCCGGTGGCCTGCCAGATGGTGCAGGCCTTCCAGACCATCATCACGCGCAACAAGCGGCCGCTCGAGACCGCGGTGATCTCGGTCACCATGATCCACACCGGCGAGGCCACCAACGTGATGCCCGACAGCTGCGAGATCCAGGGCACCGTGCGCACCTTCACCACCGAGGTGCTGGACCTGATCGAGCGCCGCATGAAGACCATCGCCGAGGCCACCTGCGCGGCCTTCGAGACGGAGTGCGAATTCGAATTCAGGCGCAACTACCCGCCGACCATCAACCACCCGGCCGAAACCGAATTCGCCCGCCAGTTGCTGTGCGAGGTGGTCGGTGCCGAGAACGTGTTCGAGTTCGAGCCGACGATGGGCGCCGAGGACTTCAGCTTCTTCCTGCAGGCCAAGCCCGGCTGCTATTTCCTCATCGGCAACGGCGACGGCAGCCACCGCGAAGGCGGCCACGGCATGGGGCCCTGCATGCTGCACAACCCCAGCTACGACTTCAACGACGACCTCATTCCGCTCGGCGCGACAACCTGGGTGCGGATGGCGGAAAAGTGGCTCGCCACGCCGACGCGCTGAACTTCAAACCGAAGGCTCGCCATGCACGCCGCCGACCACTTCGCGCCGAACTACGCCGAGGCGCGCGGCATGTTTCTGGCGGCTGCCGACGCCGCCGGCCTGGCGCGGCAGGCGCACCGCCACCCGCTGCTCGGCCGTGACGGCGAGTTGCTGGCGATGGACGTGGCGCGCTTCGGCCCGGCCGGGGCCGCCCGGCTGCTGCTGATCAGCAGCGCCTGCCATGGCGCCGAAGGGTTCTGCGGCTCCGGCGTGCAGCACGCCTTGCTGACCGACCCGTCGTTCCACAGCCAGGCGGCGGAGGCCGGCGTGGCCGTGCTCTACGTGCATGCGCTCAACCCTTACGGCTTTTCATGGCTGCGCCGCGTGACTCATGAGAACGTCGACCTGAACCGCAACTTCCATGACTTCAGCCGGCCGCTGCCGGAGAACCCGGCCTACGACGCGCTGGCGCACCTGATCCTGCCGGCCACCTGGCCAGCGGCGCCCGACGTGACGGACGCCGTCGACGCCTGGATCGCGGCGCAAGGCCAGCGCGCCTGGCAAAAAGCCGTCTCGAGCGGCCAGCACAGTCACCCGCAGGGCCTGTTCTACGGCGGCCGCAATCCCACCTGGAGCCAGCAGACGCTGCGCCATGTCCTGCAGGATCACGGCGTGCGCTGCACACGTCTGGCCTGGCTAGATTTGCACACGGGCCTGGGCCCCAGCGGCCACGCCGAGCCCATCCACGCCGGGCCCGACGGGGACGCCGCAGCCCTGGCGCGGGCGCGTGCCTGGTGGGGCGAGGTGACGTCGACGCACGACGGCTCTTCGACTTCGGCACCGCTGACCGGGCTGATGTGGAATGCCGCCCACCAGGAATGCCCGCAGGCCGAGCACACGGGCCTGGCACTCGAATACGGCACCCTGCCGCTGGTCGATGTGCTGAACGCCCTGCGCGCCGAACACTGGCTGGAAAACCACCCCGAGGCCGACGCCGCGCAGGCCGCCGCCATCAAGCGGCAGTGCCGCGACGCCTTCTACGTCGACACCGACGAGTGGAAGCGGCGCGTCGTCGAACAGGGATTGACGGCCGCCAGGCAGGCCGTGGCGGGATTGGCGTCGGCCTGACGCCGCGAGCCGCCGGCAGAAAAGCAACGCGCTGGCATCGGCCGGGCAGTTCGGCGTGGCGTGCGTCACCGTGCGCAAGGGGCTCGGACCGCTGGCCTCGGAAGGCCTGATGGGCCGTGCGCCCGGCGGCTGCGCGTGCGGACCTTGTCTGCCCGGCTGGCCGATCGTCGCCATCGGCACGCCGGAATTGCTGCCAGAAGGACGGCGCTGCAGCTGTTCTATGGCGCGCCAGCCCGATCAGACTAGAAATCCGCGCTCGCGCAGCAGGGCTTCCAGCGCCCTTGAATCGTCGGCGAAGCGGTCGGGGTCGTATTTCATCTTGCTGGTGTAGAACTGCGCCAGCGAAGTGATGCCGAGTGCCGCCATCCGCTGCACCACCTCGTCGCCCATCGCGCGGTAGCGGTCCCAGCCACGGCGTTCGCGTTCGCCGAAACGCTGGTCGATGTCGGCAGGCGTCGGCTGGCCGTACTTCTCGTCGTGCACCCATGCAGCTGTCGGCAGACGGTCGCGCTGAGCCGGTGACTCGGCCGGCCAACCCACCACCAGGCTCGTGACCGGCAGCACGTTCACGGGGCACTCGAGGAAGGCGGCGATCTCGCGCATCGAGTGCAGCGTGGTGCCCATGTAGCAGACCCCCAGCCCGTGGCTCTCGAATGCCAGCGCCATGCTCTGCGAGAGGATCACGGCGTCGAAAGCCGCCACGTGCCAGCTGATGAAGTCGGCGAACCCGGGCCGCGCGCCACGCTGCGCCAACCAGGCGCGCGTGCGGAAGGTGTCTGCGCAGAAGGTCAGCACCAGCGGTGCCTGCAGCACCATCGGCTGGTTGAAGTGAAGCTCGTGCAGGCGCGCCTTGCGTTCGGCGTCCCGCGTGCGGATGACCGACACCATGTTCAGATTGCCCGAGGAAGACGAACCGGCCAGCGCCTGCCCCATCACGGCATCGAGCAACGCGGGGTCGATCGGCCGGTCTTCGAACCGGCGGATGGAACGGTGGGCGGCCAGCAGGCTGGCAAACGCGGCGGGGTCCGGGTTCGTGGCGGTGGTCATTCAGGCTGCCTGCAGCAGAAACCCGGCATTGGCGTTTCGGAGCGGGCTCACATCAGGCGTCACGATCGTCACGTTGCATTCTTTCGATGTTGTGCTGAAAACGGCCAGCAATCTGCCATATCCAGCAAGCGCGGAAAGCGCCAAGAATATAGGCCTCGAAGCGGCTGCGCCGGGCATGGCGACACACACCGGGACACCCATGCAGCACATCGAAACCGACTACCTGATCATCGGCGCCGGCGCGGTCGGGCTGGACTTCGCCGACACCTTGATTGCCGAGACCGACGCGCACATCACCATCGTCGACCGCCACGGCAAGCCGGGCGGGCACTGGAACGACGCTTACTCCTTCGTATCGCTGCACCAGCCATCGGCCTTCTACGGCGTCAACTCGCTGGAACTGGGCAGCGGGCGCAAGGACACGCACGGCGCCAACGCGGGGCTGTACGAGCTGGCTTCCGGGCCCGAGGTCAGCAGCTATTTCGACAAGGTGATGCAGCACAAGCTGCTGCCCAGCGGGCGCGTCGGCTACCACCCGATGTGCGACTACAAGGGCGACGGCCGGTTCGTCTCCCTGCTGTCGGGCGCGGAGACCCGCGTCACGGTGCGCAGGAAGCTGGTCGACGCCACCTACTACGGCACCTCGGTGCCGTCCGCCCACACGCCGAAGTACAAGGTGGCTGACGGCAGCTGGCTGACGACGCCGAATGCGCTGCCGCAACTGGGGTGGGGCAAGCGCGGGCGGCCCGGCCACTTCGTGATCATCGGCGCCGGCAAGACGGCGGTGTATGTCGGCGTCTGGCTGCTCGACTCGGGCGCGGACCCGGCTTCGATCAGCTGGGTGAGACCTCGCGACTCCTGGCTGGTGAACCGCCTGCACACCCAGCCGGGCGCGGAATTTTTCGATGAAACCATCGGCGGGCAGGCCGATCAGATGGAGGCCATCGACTGCACGGCCTCGGCGGTGGAGCGGCGGCCCACGCAGAAAATCTTCCAGGGCGACAAGATCGTGCCGCAACTGGTGCGCATTCCCCAGCCCGCCTTCAGCGCCGCGCTGGTGGACTACGTGGAGGTGCAGCACGACGACGACAAGATGAAGAACCGGCTCTGCGCCACGGTGCCGTTTCCGGACAGCGTCGATGCCTGTCCGGCCTCGACCACGGCCAGCATGATGAACCAGTTCAACTGGTCGCAGGACAAGGCATTGCGCACCTGGATACGCGATAGCCGGCTCGACGGCTTCGGCAAGCTGATCGCCGGCATCGACAGGGCCGACAAGGAAAAGCAGGCCGTTCTGCAGAGGTTCAAGACGAACGCATTCGCCGCGATGGCGAACATGCCCAGGCTGATGGGCGGGCCGGCTTCGGCGTAGTTCCGAGTTGCGACAATTCGGCGATTCATCACCGGCGGTACGCTCGGCCACGGCATTCGGCAGCAGACGGCTGAACTGCGAGCGCCCGCGCTGCTACACTTGCTGCGGTCAGGAGAGAGCTTCCTCGTGAAGCCGCCGAAGGCGCAGGGGCCGGCTCGAAAGAGTGCTCCGAACGCTCAGGCAAAAGGACTGGCAGTTTTTCCTCACTGGAGAGAGGTTGGCGCGGCGAGAGCCCGCTCAATCCACCGAAGGGGCAAGGCCTGCGGGTCGCGAAAGCGGCGCCGCGGCGCTGAATCTCTCAGGTAAAGCGGACAGCGAGGGCATCCGACACTGGTCGACACCAGGGTCGGTTTCGATGCCCTTGCAGGAATCCGCCGTGTCCAGTGCCACACCCCAATCCACCGCCCTGCTGCAGACTCCGCTGCACGACCTGCACCTGCGCCTGGGCGCGAAGATGGTGCCCTTTGCCGGCTACGCGATGCCGGTCACGTACCCGGCCGGGCTGATGGCCGAACACAGGCAGTGCCGCGAATCGGCGGCACTGTTCGACGTCTCGCACATGGGACAGCTGCGGCTGGTCGGCCCCGACGCCGCCGCCGCGCTCGAAAGCCTGGTGCCGATGGACGTGGTCGGCCTCGGTGAAGGCAAACAGCGCTACGCCTTCTTCACCAATGAAAGCGGCGGCCTGCTCGACGACCTGATGATGGTGCGCCCCAACGCGGCCGACGCCGCCGCTGGTTTCGGCGACCTGTTCCTCGTCGTCAACGCGGGCTGCAAGGAGGCCGACATCCGCCACCTCATCACCCACATCGGAACTCGCTGCACCGTCCTGCCGATGCCTGAACGCGCGCTGCTGGCCTTGCAGGGCCCGCTGGCGGTGGCCGCGCTGTCGCGCCTTGACCCCGGCGTGGCGCAACTCACCTTCATGACCGGCGGCGCCTTCACGCTGGCCGGCGCGCCGTGTTTCGTGACCCGCTCGGGCTACACCGGCGAAGACGGCTTCGAGATCTCGGTGCCCGCCACTCACGCGGAGGCGCTGGCCGAGTCGCTGCTGACCCAGCCCGAAGTCAAGCCCGCCGGGCTGGGCGCGCGCGACACCCTGCGGCTGGAAGCCGGCATGTGCCTGTACGGCCATGACATCGACGAGACGACGAGCCCGGTCGAGGCCGGCCTGACCTGGGCGATCCAGAAAGTGCGGCGCCCCGGCGGCGCCAGGGCCGGCGGGTACCCCGGCGCGGCGGCCATCGAAAGCCAGCTCACCAGCGGCCCGCCCAGCAAACGTGTCGGCCTGATCGGCCTGGAGCGCGCCCCGGTGCGTGAGGGCACGCCGATCGTCGACGCCCACGGCCGCAAGCTCGGCAAGGTGACGAGCGGCACGCTGGCACCCACCGTCAACCAGGTCATCGCGATGGCCTGTCTGCCGATCGACCACGCGCTGCCGCACCACGAGGTGTATGCCGAGGTGCGCGGCAAGCGGCTGCCCATGCGTGTCAGCCCGATGCCGTTCAACCCGCACCGCTACCACCGGGCCTGAAGGGCACGACACCTTTTCCGCGCTTGAGATACCGCCGCTTTCCACCTCGTCCACTGGAGCCCTGAAGATGACCACCAAGTTCACGTCCGACCACGAATGGATCAACACCGCCAGCATCGAAGCCGCCGTCGTCGGCATCACGCCGCACGCGCAGGACGCGCTCGGCGACGTCGTCTTCGTCGAACTGCCCGAGGTCGGCCGCAGCTACGCCAAGGGCGAAGTGGCCGGCGTGGTGGAGTCCGTGAAGGCCGCGGCCGACATCTACATGCCGGTGAATGGCGAGGTGGTCGAGGTGAATGAAGCCCTGAAGGCCGACCCCGCGCTGGCCAACACCGACCCGATGGGCGCGGGCTGGTTCTTCAAGGTCAAGGTGGCGAGCACCGCCGAGTTCGACGGCCTGATGGAACCGCCCGCCTACGAGACGCTGCTGCAATCGCTCTGATCCGCCCGCCGCCCCCCGCCTCCCAACGAGAAACGCCGCCATGTTGATGTCCGCCCTGAAACCGCTCGGTGAGCTGGAAAACGCCACCGAATTCGTCGCCCGCCATATCGGGCCCCATGACGACGACGAGCGGCACATGCTGTCGATCATCGGCGCGGCTTCGAGACGTGCGCTGATCGAGACCATCGTGCCGCGCAGCATCGCGCGCAGCCGGCCCATGGCGCTGCCGGCGCCGCTGGGCGAAGCCGCCGCGCTGGCCGAACTGAAGGCGCTGGCGGCGAAGAACCAGGTGCTGAAGAGTTTCATCGGCCAGGGTTACCACGGCACGTTCACGCCGGGCGTCATCCAGCGCAACATCCTGGAGAACCCGGCCTGGTACACAGCCTACACGCCCTACCAGGCCGAGATTTCGCAGGGCCGCATGGAAGCGCTGGTGAACTTCCAGACCATGGTCTGCGACCTCACCGGCATGGCGATGGCCAACGCCAGCATGCTCGATGAAGCCACCGCCGCCGCCGAGGCCATGACGCTGGCCAAACGCAGCGTGAAGAGCAGGAGCAGCACCTTCTTGGTGGCCGGCGACTGCCACCCGCAGACCATCGAAGTGATACAGACGCGTGCCGCGCCGCTGGGCCTGACGGTGGTGCTGGCGAACTCGGCCGAAGAGTGGGGCCGCCTGCTGGACGGCGGCGACTACTTCGCCGCGCTGGTGCAGGTGCCCACCACCAGCGGCAGCCTGCACGATCTGCGCGCCGATGCCGCGCGCATCCACGCCCACCAGGCGGCGTTTATCGTCGCCGCCGACCTGCTGGCGCTGACGCTGATCACGCCGCCGGGCGAACTGGGTGCGGACATCGCCCTGGGCAATACGCAGCGTTTCGGCGTGCCGATGGGCGGCGGCGGCCCGCACGCCGCCTACCTGGCCTGCCGCGACGAATACAAGCGCAGCCTGCCCGGCCGGCTGGTCGGGGTGAGCGTGGATGTGCATGGCGCACCGGCTTACCGGCTGGCGCTCCAGACGCGTGAACAGCACATCCGCCGCGAAAAGGCCACCAGCAACATCTGCACGGCGCAGGTGCTGCTCGCCGTCATCGCCAGCATGTACGCCGTGTACCACGGGCCGGCAGGGCTCAAGCGCATCGCCGTGCGCGTGGCCAGCCTGACCGCCATCCTGGCGCAAGGCCTGAGCGAGATGGGCGTGGCGGTGCGCAGCAAGACCGCATTCGACGCCCTCTGCATCGACAGCGGTGCGGCCACCGCCGAGATCGCCGCGCGCGCCGTGGCGGCCGGCATGAACCTGCGCCGCTTCCCCGAGTGGGGCGACACCATGCTCGGCATCGCGCTCGACGAGACGACGACGCGAGACGACGTGCAGGCGCTGTGGCGGCTGTTCGCCGCGCCCGGCCAGGCGCTGCCCGACATGGCGCAGTTCGAGCGCGGCATCGAGACGATGATCCCCGTCGAACTGCGGCGCACCAGCGCCTACCTCACGCACCCGGTGTTCAATACCCATCACTCCGAGACCCAGATGCTGCGCTACATCCGCAGCCTGAGCGACAAGGACCTGGCGCTCGACCGCTGCATGATCCCGCTGGGCTCCTGCACGATGAAGCTCAACGCTACCAGCGAGATGATTCCCATCACCTGGCCCGAGTTCGCGTTCGTGCATCCCTTCGCGCCGCGCGAGCAGCTGGCCGGTTACTGGGAGCTGAACGACCAGCTCTGCGCCTGGCTGTCGCAGGCCACCGGCTACGCGGGCGTCAGCCTGCAGCCGAACGCCGGTTCGCAGGGCGAGTACGCCGGCCTGCTGGTCATCAAGGCTTTCCACGAGTCTCGCGGCGAAGGCCACAGAAACATATGCCTGATCCCCGAATCAGCGCACGGCACGAACCCGGCCAGCGCGATGATGGCCGGCATGACCGTGGTGGTGACGAAGTGCGACGCCATGGGCAACGTCGACATCGACGACCTGCGCGCCAAATGCGAGATTCACAGCGGCAAGCTGGCCGCGGTGATGATCACCTACCCCAGCACGCACGGCGTGTTCGAGGTGCGCGTCAAGGAACTGTGCGCGCTGGTGCACCAGCATGGCGGGCGCGTCTACGTGGACGGCGCCAACATGAACGCCCTGGTCGGCGTGGCGGCCCCCGGTGAGTTCGGCGGTGACGTCAGCCACCTGAACCTGCACAAGACCTTCTGCATCCCGCACGGCGGCGGCGGCCCGGGCGTCGGCCCGGTGGCGGTGGTGGCCGACCTGGTGCCCTTCCTGCCCGGCCACCGCACGGCCGGCGTGGGCACGGCGCAGAGCGTCGGCGCGGTGAGTGCAGCCCCGCTCGGCAACGCCGCCGTGCTGCCGATCAGCTGGATGTACTGCCGCATGATGGGTGCCGACGGCCTGCAAGCCGCCACCGAGGTGGCGATCCTGAGCGCGAACTACATCGCCGCGAGACTGGCCGACCATTACCCGGTGCTCTACTCGGGCGATGACGCCTCGTTGAAGGGCGGCGGCGTGGCGCACGAATGCATACTCGACCTGCGGCCGCTGAAAGAGCGCACGGGCGTGGGCGCCGAAGACGTCGCCAAGCGCCTCATCGACTACGGCTTCCACGCGCCCACGCTGAGCTTTCCGGTGGCCGGCACGCTGATGATCGAGCCGACCGAGAGCGAGCCGCTGGCCGAGCTCGACCGTTTCATCGCCGCCATGGTGGCCATCCGCCATGAGATCGCCGAGGTCGAGGCCGGCCGCTGGCCGCAGGACGACAACCCGCTGAAACACGCGCCGCACACGGCGGCCGCGCTGCTGAAGAGCGAGTGGCCGCACCCCTACAGCCGCGAGCAGGCGGCCTTCCCGGTGCCCGGGCTGAAGCGGCAGAAGTACTGGCCGCCGGTCGGCCGTGTCGACAACGTCTGGGGCGACCGCAACCTGAGTTGCAGTTGCCTGCCGGTCCGCGATTACGCGGAATGACGGGCGGTGCTCCGCGCCCTCAGGCGTTGATCAATTTACCGCCGACCGGCGTTATCCGCTTCGGCCGCCGCATGGGCCTGCAGCGCCTGTTCCAGCGCCAGGCAGGCCAGCAATGCGGGGCCGTCGTCGAAGTCGTGCCGGCGGCCGCTGAGCACATGCTCCAGCGTTCCGGCTACGCGGCCGGGTTCCCGCCCGCCGCCGGCCAGCAACTGCACGGCGTATACGCGGCTGCCGGGCAGGCCGTCCGGCGTTCGATCCGGCGTCGGGTCGAGGTGTGCAAGTTTCATGGGATGTCCTGCCGATGATGACGAGCAGGCCAGTGTCTGCGTCGGTGCCGCGCGCGTCGTCACGCACCGGTGCCGTTTCGGTCATGGCCGCGGCGGTGGCCCGGGCGCGCGCCGGGTCGCGCTTACCATGCGGCCCATGCAAACCCCGTCCGAACCGGCAGTCTTGTTCGGCCCCTTCAGGCTCGACCTCGTAGCCGCCCGGCTGACGCGTGACGGCAGCGATGTCGCGCTGCGGCCGAAGGCCTTCGAGCTGCTGGCCGCGTTGGCGCGCCGCCCCGGCGAGATGGTCAGCAAGGACGAACTGCTCGACACCGTGTGGGGCCGGCGCTTCATCACCGAAGGCGTCATCAAGTCGGTGGTGGGCGAGTTGCGCGCCGCGCTCGGTGAGAGCCCGAAGCAGCCGCGCTGGATAGAGACCGTGCCGCGTCGCGGTTACCGTTTCATGCCGGGCGACGCGCCGACCGCCACGCTGGACGACGTCGCGCCGACCCAGTCGGGGGCGTCAACGCTCGCCCCCAACCGCGCCGCCGGCAACCTGCCGGCCGTTCTCGCACCGCCCATCGGGCGTGCCGCCGAACTTGCCGCCATCCCCGTCCTGCTGGCCGCGCAGCGCCTGGTGACCCTGGTCGGGCCCTCGGGCATCGGTAAGACGCGCCTGGCCCAGGCACTGGCCGCGGCGCAGCGTGACGACTGGCACGACGGCGTCTGGTTCGTCGAACTGGCGCCGCTGGCCGCCGAGACCACCGGCAGCGCCACCCTGTGCGCCACGCTGGCCCAGGTGCTGCACCTGGGCGGCGAAGCGGCGGCCGACGCGCAAGCGCTGGCGCGCGCCTTGCAGCCGATGGCGCTGCTGCTGGTGGTCGACAACGCCGAGCACCTGCTGGAGCCGCTGGCGACGCTGCTGGCCGCCGTGCTGGCGCAGGCGCCGGCGCTGCGCTTGCTGGTCACCAGCCAGGAACCGCTGCGCATCCCCGGCGAGCAGGTGTTCCGGCTGGCGCCGCTGGCGCTGCCGCCGCCGTCGGCCGACGGCGACCCGGAACTGCTGATGGGCAGCAGCGCCGTGCGGCTGTTCGTCGAACGTGTGGCCGCGCGGCTGCCCGGCTTCCGTCTGGCCCCGCAGCAGCAACAGGCGGTGGCCGACATCTGCCGCGCCCTCGACGGCCTGCCGCTGGCGCTGGAGCTGGCGGCCGCCCGCGTGCCGCTGCTCGGCGTGCACGGCATCGCACAGTTGCTGCTGGGCGGTGACGACGGCAGCCGCTTGCAACTGCTCAACCAGGGCGCGCGCACCGCCGCACCGCGCCAGCGCACGCTGCGCGCCGCGCTGCAGTGGAGCCACGACCTGCTCAACGACACTCAGCGCCGTGTGTTCCGCCGCCTGGGCGTATTTCAGGGCGGGTTTTCGCTGGCCGCCGCGCGCCATGTCTGCGCCGACGCCACGCTGGACGGCTGGGTCGTGCTCGACGCCATCGACGCACTGTTCGAGAAGTCGCTGCTGTCGGCGCTGGTCGATGCGGAAACAGGTGGCGAACCCGAACCCGTACCCGCACCCGATTCCGATGTCGGGCCGCGCTACACCCTGCTCGCCAGCCCGCGCGTCTATGCGCTGGAACGGCTGGCCGAAGCCGGCGAGGTGGAGGCCACCCGCGACCGCCACCTGCAGGCCGTGTTGAACTTCTGGGCGCGGGCCGAGCAAAGCGCGCTGGCCGAGCCCGCGCTGCCCTGGCTGGCCCGCCAGATCGTCGAAATCGACAACCTGCGTGCCGCGATGAGCTGGGCCGTCGCCCAG
>Ga0105046_10000931_pt1 | contig 43319 bp, 42 predicted proteins | sample MAT03_FD_78385 | JGI IMG/M metagenome (GOLD analysis project Ga0105046, IMG submission 78385) | Freshwater microbial communities from Lake Fryxell liftoff mats and glacier meltwater in Antarctica - MAT-03 (megahit assembly) | ecosystem: Environmental > Aquatic > Freshwater > Ice > Liftoff... | reverse complement strand
CCCGTGGCCTTCTGGCTGGTCATGCTTGCGGCGGGCGGCACCTTCGCGCTGACCATGGGCGCGCGGCAGTCGATGGGGCTCTTCCTCGGCCCGATCAACACCGCCACCGGCCTGGGCTTCACGCGGGCCGCCGCCAGCTTGCTGGCCTTGCCCGCGGCCTGGGTGCTGCGCGGGCGCGGCGCGCCTCTGGCGACGGCGGCGGCGCCCGTCGCGGCTACGGTCGCTGAGGCGCCAGTCACGGGTGCGGTCGCTGAGGCGCCCGTGGGCACCCGGGCGGCGATCGCCCGCGCCTGGCGAGACCGCAGCTTCCGCCTGCTTTGGCCATCGGTGCGCTGATGTCCTGGCGCGGCGGCAAATGGCGCCTGAAATCGATGCTGTCCACCCTCTACCTGGTGCGTGCGCTGGCCGTGCTGGCCTTCGTGCTGGCGCCCAAGACCGAGGCCGTGGTGCTGGTCTTCGCGGCGGTGATGGGGCTGACCTTCCGGTCCACCGTGCCGCCGACCGTCGGGCTGGTGGCCAAGTTCTTCGGCTCGGCCAACCTGGCCACGCTGTTCGGCATGGTGATGGTCACCCACCAGATCGGCGGCTTCCTCGGCCCGTGGCTGGGCGGCAAGGTGTTCGAGGCCACCAGCGCTTACGACTGGATCTGGTGTGTCGGACATCGCGCTGGCCGTGGGTGCGGCCTTGCTGCACCTGCCGATCCGTGAGGCGTGTGTGCCGCAGCCCGTCCGGGCAGCCGCCTGAGTTCGAGCTACAGCGGTACGGTGTAGTTCAGCGCCATGCGCCCGCCATCGACGGTGACGATCTCGCCGGTCATGTACGACGCCGCATCGCTGAGCAGAAAGGCCACCACGTCGGCGATCTCACGCGGCTCGCCCAGGCGCTTCATCGGCGTGCGCCCGAGGACGCGCTGCTTGGCGTCTTCACTGGTCAGCACCGCCTTGGCCGCCAGTTCTGTGGCGATGGTGCCCGGCGCCACCGCGTTGACGCGGATGCGCTGGTCGGCCAGCGCCAATGCCATCGCGCGTGTGAGCTGGTTGATGCCACCCTTGCTGGCGTTGTAGCTGGCGATGGACGGGATCGCCAACGTGCCGTTGACCGAGCTCATGTTGACGATGGCGCCGCCACCGCCTTGCTGCACCATCGCGCGCGCGGCGGCCTGACCGACGAGGAACGCGCCCTTGAGGTTGACGCCGATGACGGCGTCCCAGTCGGCCTCGGTGACGTCCAGAAAGTCGGCGGCGCGAAAGATGCCGGCATTGTTGACCAGCGCATCGACGCGGCCGAAGGCGGCCAGTGCCGCCGCCAGCGCGTTGTCCACCTCGGTCTTGCGTGACACGTCGCAGCGCTGGTAGAGCGAGCGCACGCCAGAAGCCGCCAGTTCGGCGGCCAGTGCATGGCCTGGGGCATCGGCCACATCCCACAGCGCGACTGTGGCGCCTTCGGCCGCGAGCCGGCGCACGCAGGCTTCGCCGATGCCTTGCGCGCCGCCGGTGACGATGGCCACACGGCCTTCGAGGCCAAAGCGGACGGACGGGTTCATTGCAGTCTCCAGCAATCAGAGCACACGTGTTCAGCGGCGCAGGTCGCGGTCCAGCCAGGCAGCCATGCCCTGGGCGTTGAGCTCGATGTCGACCGCCAGCAGCTCGGCGATCCGTGTGGGCGTCATGGGGCAGCCATGCGACTTCAGGCTGCCCGCGTACAAGTCGGTCAACGCGGCCTTCATGCGCTGGTGGCGGCCGGTGTCGGCGGCCTGGGCGCGGCCGATGGCGACCATCGCGTCGAGCAGTTCGAACAGCAGCGCGCCCAGTCGCGGCACATCGTGCACGACGCCGAAGTGCGTCACGTACATGCGCTGCGGCTCGAGGTCCAGCAGCCGTTGCAGCGAGTGGCGCAGCGCCTCGGGCTCGAACTGCACCGGCGTCGAGGTGGGCAGGATCCAGGCGCCGCGCTCGTTGTCGAACTCGCGGTAGCTCAGGCCGAAGGTGTCGCCGGTGAACCAGCCGCGGCTGGCCGCGTCCCAGACGCAGTGGTGGTGGCGCGCATGCCCGGGGGTGTCGATGAAGTGCAATGGGCGGCCGGCGAAGTCGAGCGTCATGCCGTCGCTGCTGACCTGCACACGCGCCGCGTCCACCGCCACCAGCGTGCCGTAGGAGCGGGCCATCGCGTCGGCGCCATAGACGGCAAGGGCGCCTTCGTACAGTGCCGACGGGTCGATCATGTGGCGCGCGCCGCGTGGGTGCACCAGCATGCGGGCGGCCGGCAACTGGCGCATCAGTGCGCCGGCGCCGCCGGCATGGTCGAGGTGCACATGGGTCGGGATCACCCAGTCGACCGCGTCATGCGCGAGCCCCAGGGACTGCAACGCGGCAAGCAGCCGCGGCACGGCGAAGTTCGTGCCGGTATCGATGAAGGCCGCGCGGCCATCCTGCACCAGCAGGTAAGCGGCATCGAAGCGCTCGCGGTGAAAGCCGGTGTCGACGGCATAGATGCCGTGGCCAAGCTCCAGAACGAAGTCGGGCAGCACCGGGCTCATCGTTGATGGTCGCCGCACGCGCGGCGACCGGTCAGCCGGGCACCAGCGTCCAGAGGCGGCCGATCTCGGCCACGCCGTCGGTGCCCTGCAGGCTGCGGAGCGTCTGCGCTGCCTTGGCCTTGTGCCTGGTGGACTGAAGTTGCGCCAGACCCAGGCGCAGCCGCGCATCCTGCGGACGCTTCAGATTGCCCTTGGCGATGCCTTGCTCGATCAGTTCGACGCCGCGGTCAGCCTCGCCCAGCGTCACATAGGCATAGCCCACCTGCACCAGCGCGTTGCCGTCGGGCTGAGCCGCGGCTTCGCCGGCCTGCGTGGTGATGGCCGCTTTCTGCTCGCCTTCCTGCTTCAGCGCGAGGTCGCGCAGGCGGCGATGGCGGTCGGCTTCCGGGCCCGTGCCCAGCGCGTTGGCGGCGAAGCCGCGCTCGACGATGCGCCGTCCCTCGCCCGGCACACCGGCCTGCAGGGCCAACTGCGCCATCTCCATGAAGTCCTCGGTCTTGTTCAGCGTGCCGCTGGCCAGGCGCAGGCGCAGCACGTCCAGCAGAAGCCGATCGGAAAAGCCGGTCTTGCGCGGCAGCCGGGCCAGGTAGGCGTTCCAGTAGTCCTTCTTCGGGTAGCCGAGCAGCAGCTTTTCCAGCGTGTTCGTGTAACCGGGCTGGCCGGTGCGCTGCTGCGCGTCGGCCAGCCGCAGCAGGTCGCCTTCGTCGGGCTTGCGGCCGGCCTGCTCGGCCGCGGCGATGGCCGCCGCAGCGTCCCTGGAGATGGCCGAGTAGTCGCCGCTGACGCTTTGCAGGTAGCTCTGCATCTGCTTGATGCCCGACCCGCTGTTGCCCGCAGCTACCGCCTTGGCCACCCACTCCGAGGCCTTGGCGTTGTTGCGCTGCTGCGCGTAGGCCGAGGCCAGCTGTTCGGCGATCTGCCCCAGCTCTGCGCCGCTGGTTCGCCCGGCGATGTTTTCCAGCGCCTGGATCGCCGCCTGGAAATCGCCCGCGCGTTGCGCTGCCGCGGCCTTCATGCGGTCGATCGTCAATTGTTCGGCGGCGGTGCGGTTGGGTACCGCCTCGGCTTCGCGCACCTTGGCCAGCGCCTCGCGCGCCTTGCCGGTCTTCAGGTACTCCGAGGCCTGCTGCAAAGGCCTGCCCACCTCAGGCCGCAGCGCCTGAGCGTGAACAGTGCCGGGAGCGAGCGCCAGGGCGGAGGCCACGACGAGCGCCGGCACCACGGCCAAGGCCAGGGCGTGCAATGGGGACTTCATCGGAAGAAAGCTCGTCACGCCGTCAGTTCATGAACTGCTCGTTGCCCACCAGCCCGATCTTGGTCACACCCAGCCGTTGCGCCGAAGCCATGATCATCGCGACCACCTTGTAGGTGACCAGCTTGTTCGGGCGCAGATGCACTTCGGGCTGATCGGGCATCGCGGCGAGTGCTGCCAGCCGGCCCTCGAGCGTGGCGCGGTCGGCGATGATCTCGCCGTTCCAGCCGATGGTGCCGTCGAAGTCGACGTCGATGCGCACGATCTCCGGGGGCTTCGGCGGTGGCGTCGAGGGCCCGATCGGCATGTTCATCTTCACCGCGTGGGTCTGGATCGGGATCGTGATGATGAACATGATCAGCAACACCAGCATCACGTCGATCAACGGCGTGGTGTTGATGTCGATCATCACCTCGCTGTGGTCGTCACCTGAACCTACAGACATGGCCATCGAGCTTCTCCTTCAGCGTGCGGCCGCCGTGCCGGCGGGTGGTTCGGTGATGAATCCCACCTTCATGATGCCCGCGCGCTGGCAAGCCACGACCACGCGGCCCACCGACTCGTAGCGCACTTCCAGGTCGCCCCGGATATGCACTTCGGGCTGCGGCTCCTTGACCGACTCGGTCTTCAGCCGACTGACCAGCGTCTCGATGTCGGGAATGCGCTGCAGGTTCCAGAAGATCTCGCCGTCGCGGTTGACCGCGATGACGATGTTCTCTGGCTTGGTCTGCGTGGGGAGGTTGCGCTCCTTGGGCAGATCGAGCTTGACGGTCTGCGTGACCACCGGGATGGTGATGAGAAAGATGATCAGCAACACCAGCATCACGTCGACCAGCGGCGTGGTGTTGATGGTGTTGTTCAGTTGCCCTTCGTCGTCGCCGTCGGACGACCCGATCTGCATGGCCATGCGCTTGTCTCCGGTATTGGGCGCGCGGCGCCCCGGGGTCCTGCTTCAGCGCCTGCCGGCCAGCAGCACGTTGTGCAGGTCGCCGCCGAAGGCGCGCACCTGGTCCATCACCGCCTTGTTGCGCCGGATCAGCCAGTTGTAGCCCATCACCGCAGGCACCGCGACGGCCAGGCCCATGGCCGTCATGATCAGCGACTCGCCCACCGGGCCGGCCACCTTGTCGATCGAGGCCTGACCGCTGATGCCGATCTTGACCAGCGCGTTGTAGATGCCCCAGACGGTGCCGAACAGGCCGACGAACGGCGCTGTGGAGCCCACCGTGGCAAGGAACGCCAGACCGTCGGTCAGCCGGCCCTGCACGCTGCCGATCGCGCGGTCGACAGACATCGTGACCCAGGTGTGCTTGTCGATCTGGTCGACAATCGTGCCTTCGTGGTGCTCGTTGGCCTTGATGCCCATCTCGGCGATGTAGCGTAAGGCGCTGCCCTCGACCAGCGAGCCGACGCCGGCGTTGACGTTCGGCGCGCGCCAGAAGGCATCGGCCGAATTGCGCACGCTCTTGAGCATCTGGCGCTGCTCGAACAGCTTGGTGAACAGGATGTACCAGGTGCCCATCGACATGATCACCATGATGACCAGTGTCACCTTGGCCACGTAGTCGCCCTGGTTCCACAGCGCCTTCAGACCATAGGGGTTTTCCACGGCCTCTTCGACCACCGCGCCGGCCGCGGGGGTTGCGGGCGTGGCAGGCGCGGCCGCTTCAGGCGCGGCCGGCTGGGCCACGGCCGGGGCAGGAGACGACACGGCAAACAGCGCAGCCGTGGCGATCAATGCGGCACCGAGGGATGCGCGCAGAACGTGGGTCAGGGACATGGGGGCTCCGTGAAGGACAACGCCGATGCAGTTCGGGCGCAAAGGTTGACGGTGAATGGAAGGGGCAGCGCCGGGTGGATCGCGAAACTACTCGAGCTTCCACACGTAATCGACATCGAAGGTGCCACCTGCGGCCCGGCCGTTTTCGTCGGCGCCGGCGGTGAAACTGCATTCCTTGAGTTTGTCGAGCGCGACCCGGTCGAGCATGCGGTGCTCGCGCGTCGGGCCGGCTGAACGGGCCACCTCGGCTTGCGCCAGCCTGCCGTCGGCGCCGACGGTAAAGCGCACTCGCGTGGTGCCCGTGGCTTCGGCGCGGCGGGCTGCGGCGGGGTAGTCGTCACTGCGCGGGGCGCAGGCCTGCACGTTGGCGATGGCCGGGCGAGCCGTCAGGCGCGGCGGCGCCGGCGGCGGCGGCGCGGGAGGCGCAGGCGGCGCTGGCGGCGCTGGCGGTGCATCCACCCGCGGCGGCGGCGCGATCGTCACCGGTGCCGGCGGCGGTTGCACCTGGGTCGTGGTGATCGTCGGGGCCAGGGTCGGCGGCGGCTGGATCTGCACCTCGGGCGGTGGCACGAAGGACGGCGGCGGCGGCGCGAACTTCGGCGGCGGCGGCAGGTTCTCTGGCGGCGGGGGCGGCGGCGGCTTGACTTCTTCGATGATCTTGGTCTCGATGGGCGCCTTGATCACTTCGACCATGCGCTGGGCCAGCCCGGTGATCATGGCCCAGCCCAGCAGCAGGTGCAGCAGCACGGCAATGCTGAGGCCGACCACGTGCTTGCCCGCATTGCGCTCATTCTGGGCGTATTCCAATCGAGTCCTCCAGAGGCCGTGTGCGTTGGCCGGCACCGGTCACTGCGATCATTCGGGATCGAGACCGGGTGGGCCTCGTGCGGCTCTGACGGCTGCGAAGCGCGCGACTATAGCGCACGGGTCCGCCGGTTCCGATCGGGTCTGTCACCCTGAACCGGGGGTGGTGGCCGCCGTCGGCCCGGGCGAAAAAAGGCCCTGGCAACCGCCGCGAGCTTGATCGGAGTCAGCCTGGAATGCTTCGCCGGCAACGGGTCTGCCGGTCACGCGCGCAGACGCTTCAAGCCGAGCCGGCGCAAGGCAAGGACAAGAAGAAACGCACCATTTCGGCCGAGGCGTCAGGTCCGCTGGCATCGGTGTACGAGCCGCTCTGACTGCCGCCGGCCCATGCATGACCGGCACCGTGCACGGTCCAGGACTCGACGCGGGCGCGCCCCGCCGCATCGGCGTGCACCGTGCGGCTGTAGCTCCGGCCGCCCGGACGCGACCCGCGCTCCGTGCTGACGCGCATGGCCGCGCCTGCCTCGGCCGCCGAGTGGGCATTCCTGGCCTGCTGCACGATTCCGATGCCGTTGGACAGCTGGACGGTGTGGTCCCGATCGCCGTGGAAGACGATGGTCGGCACCGCCTGCGCCATCTTGCTGAGCGTTGCGCCGTCTGCGCCTGGCGCGGCTGGCAGGCCCGCAAGCCCGCTGCGGCCCCCTTTCATGGCCGCCAGTGCAGAGGGGATGTCGTGTGCGATGCGGTACGGCAACCCGGAATGCGCGCCCACGCCGGCGAACAGTTCCGGATAGGTCTCGCCGAGGATCACCGCCATCGCCGCGCCAGCCGACAGTCCGGCCACGAAGATGCGGCGCGTGTCGACGCCGTGGCGGGCGGCCACCTCACGCACGATCCCGGCAATCAGCGAAGGCTCGCCGCAATCCCGCACCTGGTCTTGTGCCTTGAACCAGTTCCAGCATTTCGATGGATTTGCGCCGGTGGCCTGCTCTGGATAGACCACCAGAAAGCCGTGTTCGTCAGCCAGCCGGTTCATCCGAGTGCCGGCAGCGAAGTCGTCCGCCGACTGCGTACAACCATGCAGCATCACCACCAGCGGTGGCTGCAACGCGTTGAGCTGTGCGGGCACATAGAGCTTGTAGGCGCGGGCGCCGGCCCGGTTGGCGTACTCGCGGGCGGCAAAGGTGCCGCAAGGTGCCTGCGGGTCATCCGTCGTCGGCAGCCTCCCCGACGCCGAAGCCGACGCCAGCGCACGCCGGATGGTGTCGGTCACGCCGGGCATCGGACCTGCCGTCGTGCCGAGTCCCGCGCTGGCCAGCGCGCTGCGGATCGTTTCGTCGATGGCCTGCGCGTCGAAGGACGGCGCTCGGAAGAGGAATGGCGTTTTCATTGGGCGCTGCTCTGTCGACGGGTTGGAGAACGAATCACTGGATGCGATCGGACAAGGCCCGTCGCACGGGGGCACTGGCCTGGAACGCGCCCAGGACGGTCACGGACTCGATGGCTGCGCGCGCCAGTTCAGGGGTCACGTCGTCTGCGATGCGTGCAAGGCCGACGACCTGCACCCGCAGCCGCTGGCCGGCTGCCACCGCGCGTTCGAGGTCGGCACGGCTGTAGTGCTCGAGCCCGACCGTCAGCGTGCGGCGCGCCACGGTCTGCCTGACCGTCTCGGCGTGCAGGGCGAGTTGGTTGCGCACCGCCGTCCTGACCAGGTCTGAACGGTTCGAGTAGAAGCCCTCCTGCACGAGCAGGTCTACATGTCCGAGGTCGACCACACCGACGTTGACCGTCATCTTCTCGGTTTCTCCCGCGCGTGGTCGGGGCTCGAACACTCTGTCGTTTGACATCCCATCCACCTGGAATCCATATGGATTCCAATTGGAGCATATTTCTCGCCGTCGTGGTGCCGACGAAGGCGCGGCCGATGTTGTGGACGATGCTGTGGACGTGCGTGACCGCCTCGTTCGCTGGAGCGCCGGTCAGCCGTGAAGCGGGGTTCCATTTGTGCGAAAACGTACCGACTGCGTGGAACCTGATCACTAGCGTGTGATCCGTCGAAACCGGAGTCTTTCCATGCACAAGTATCGCGTCGTAGAACGCTCCGCCGAAGAGAGTCGGCTGACCATCCGATGCAGCGGGGGGCGCTACCACCTGACCCGGGCTTTGAGCGTGCTGCCCGAAGTGGACGCCCGGCTCGAGGGTGACAAACCTCACCTGGGTTTCGGCATCCTTCGTTGCTCGAAGACCGGCGCGGCTTTCCGCGTGATCTTCGAGTCGATCGGCAACACCGCGATGCCTTCGCCAAACCCGGTGCCAGGCGCTACAGACAGAGCGCCTGGCGCGGGACGCCGTGCTCCCGGGGACGCTGCCTGAAGGATCGGATGCGTCCGACGAGGTCGGCGAGCGTCGGCTGGCCTGGTCACCCCGTTCGAGCTCAAGAGCTGACCGGGGAGCGCTGATCGGCGCGCCCCGGGCTCACGCCAGCGGCGTCGGCTCTGCGCTGTCCCCTGGCGGGACGGCAAAGGTGTCCTTGATGATCAAGGGTTCGGACGTCTCATCGCTTGTACTCAGGCCGAGGATGAAGCTGACGAAGGACGCGGCGCTGACCCCGGCGCTGTCAGGCGCCTCGGCGCTCGGCGTTACAGCCACCGGATCTTTGTCGTCGCTGCCCAGCAGCCTGCCAGGGACAGGACCGCGGCCGCTACGCTGGCCGCAAGAAGCGTTCTTGTGATCTTCATGTCAGCCTCACGGGAAGACCGTGCCGACGGCAGCGGTCGGGTTGAAGCTGCCGGGCAGCGGGGTCGTCAGGTACGGGAAGGTGACGCCGAAGTTGGCGGCAGTCTTGCGCACACCGTCGGTCAGGGCCAGTCCATCCGCCGGCGCATCGGCCGGCTTGCAACCGACCTGCAGCGTGTCGGCGGCCCCGGTCAGCACGCACAGCGCGCCCATGGAGACGCGCAGGGACAGGTCCACCACGTCGTCGCCCGGACGGCGGCCGTTCGGGAAGCCGGCGTTGTCGCCCGCAGCCACGCCCAGTGCGTTCTGCGTTGCGGCGGGCGTGACGGCGATGGAGGTGTTCAGCCGCAGCATCTCGGCCGAGACCACCGTCATCGGCTGGTTCACGCCCTTGATGCCCTTGAGGAATACGGTGACCAGATCGGTGCGCGGGAAGTTGGTCGGCGCGAGCGCCGACGGGAACAAGGTCTGAAACAGCGCTGGCAGTACCGGGTTGGTGACTTAGTCGGCAAACTTGGCGCCATCATCCTTCGGCTTGGAGGCATTGAACTTGTCCTTGTCGTCGAGGCCGATGATCAGCTCGTTGACCAGCGGCATGCCCAGGCGCGACACCTGTGTTCATGCGCCGCCGCTGCGCGCGACCTTGCCCAGGCCGGTCGCCGGCGCGCCGTCCAGCAGACGGCCCTGGCGCAAGCTGGCGGTGGTGAAGGCGCCGATCACCGGGTCGGTGCCGGCCGTCAGGCAGCTGATCGGAACCTCCATCGCCAGTGTGCTGACGTTCTTGCCTTCCAGGTCGTTGTTGTTGCCCCCGACCTCGGCACCCAGAGGGTTCAGGTTGAAGAGGTCGAAGGCCCGGCCGACGGCGATGTAGAACGGCTCCGTGCGCTGGCCGACGAAGACACGGCCCGGCGTGCCGCAGCCCGGGATCACCACGTCGTGGACATGCAGGTTTGCATGGGTGGCATAGCCCGTCTCGACGCGTACCCGGCGAGGTCGGAACCGAACCCCAAGGTTCCGCGCTATCACGGTATGTACGTTCGCGTACTGATCCTCACCGGCATCAATGCCCCAATCTCGACTTCATAGCTGTGGGCGAATCCGCTCGCCGTGCAGCGGCCGCGACAGGCATAGCGAAAGACAAATGACCAATCCCGGTTCCAACATGGTCGACCCGCTGCGGGCCTACAAGGCAAAGCGCGACTTCAGCCGCACGCCCGAGCCGCATCACGAAGAAGAAGTTGGCCCACCCGGCCAAGGGCCTCTTTCCTTCGTGGTCCAGAAGCATTGGGCCAGCAGCCTGCACTACGACTTCAGGTTGCAGCTGGACGGCACGATGAAGAGCTGGGCGGTGCCCAAAGGTCCGAGCCTGGACCCGACGGTCAAGCGCATGGCCGTGCAGGTCGAAGACCACCCCATCGCCTACGCCGGTTTCGAAGGCGTCGTTCCTGCCCGGCAGTACGGTGCCGGCAAGGTCATCGTCTGGGACGCCGGCATCTGGACACCGCAGGACGATCCGCTGCAGGCCTACCGCGACGGTCACCTGAAGTTCGAGTTGCAGGGCCACAAGCTCCGTGGCAGGTGGGTGCTGGTGCGCATGAAGGGCAAAGTTGAAAAGCAGATCCCCTGGCTGCTGATCAAGGAGCGTGACGCCTGGGTCCGCGCTTCTTCCGACTGCAGCGTGGTTGATGCTTGGCCAGACAGCGTGAAGGCCCTGGGACTGCCGAGCTCCGGGTTTGCCACGCCGGCCGCCTGCGGCGCGTCGGCGTCAATGGGCATCGCGGCGCCACTGCCTGACAAACTGTCACCGCAGCTCGCCACCTTGGCCTCGCGCCCACCCGCACAGCCCGAAGACTGGCTGTGCGAGATCAAGTTCGACGGCTACCGGATGCTGGTGCGCGTGGAGCACGGGACGGCCCGTCTGTTCACCCGCAACGGGCTCGACTGGACATCCAGGCTTCGCCCCCTGCAAAAGGCCATCGAAGGCCTGAAGTGGCCACCGGGATGGTTCGACGGCGAGATCGTCGTGCCCGACGACAAAGGCATCCCCGACTTCGGCGCGCTGCAGCAGGCGTTCGACAGCGGCAACACCGACAACGTCGTTCTCTATCTGTTCGACCTGCCGTTTTTCGATGGCCACGATTTGCGCGCGCTGCCCCTGGTCCGGCGACGCGCCGTGCTCGAAGACCTGTTGCTGTCGGCGCCGTCGGACCAGGTGCGATTCAGCGAGGCGTTCGACGCTGCGCCCCACGGCATCGTCGCCTCTGCCTGCAAGCTCGGCCTGGAGGGCATCGTCGTCAAGCGGCGCAGTTCGCGCTACCAGTCGGCCCGTTCGGCGGACTGGATCAAGCTGAAGTGCGGTCTGCGCCAGGAGTTCGTCATCGGTGGCTTCACCCATCCTCGAGGCACACGCGCCGGCTTCGGCTCGCTGCTGCTGGGTGTGCACGACGCCCGGGGCGCGCTGCAGTACGCCGGCAACGTCGGCAGCGGGTTCAACCACCAGACCCTGGCGGACTTGAAGAAGCGGCTCGTCGCGCGGGCTCGAAAGACGAGTCCCTTCGCCAAGGCCCCCGAGGACGCCAGGACACACGGGCACGCCGATATCGAAGGCCAACAGCACTGGGTCTCACCGACGTTGGTCGCCGAGGTCTCCTTTGCGGCTTGGACGCGTGGCGCCCGCATTCGTCAGGCCGTGTTTCTCGGGCTGCGAACCGACAAGGACGCCAGCACCATCGTTCGTGAGAGGGCGTTGCCCATGAACGCTGCACAACCTGTTTCAGCGGACGGCCTGCGCTCTGCGCCCACGCTGTCGCGGCATCCTCGGATCACGCATCCGCAACGGGTGATCGACGCCAGCACCGGCACGACCAAGCTGGACCTGCATCGCTACTACGGTGTCGTCGGCCAGCTGATGATGAAGCACCTCAGGGGTCGCCCGGTGTCCTTGGTCCGCGCGCCCGATGGGGTGGAGGGTCCGCTGTTCTTCCAGAAGCACGCCGAGACCGACAAGCTGCCCGGCATGCGCCAGCGCGCCCCGGCGTTGTCGATCGGCCATCCAGCGATGCTGGAGGTCGTCAGCGCCCAGGGCCTGCTGTCTGCCGCGCAGTGGAACGTGGTCGAGTTCCACACGCTGAACGCGGGCGCCACTTCGTTGGAGCACCCGGACCGGATGGTGTTCGATCTTGACCCCGGCGAGGCGGTGCCCTGGCCTCACGTGCAGGAGGCGGCCGAGTTGACTGGCGCCTTTCTGAGGCAACTGGGTCTGCCATCGTTCCTGAAGACCAGTGGCGGAAAGGGTCTGCATGTCGTGGTGCCCGTGCGCAGATTGCATGACTGGGACACGGTCAAGGGCTTCGCTCAGGCCATCGTGCAGCATATGGCGCGCACGATTCCTCAGCGCTTCGTGGCCAGGAGCGGCCCGAAGAACAGGGTCGGCAAGATCTTCATCGACTACTTGCGCAACGGCTTCGGCGCTACCACCGTCTGCGCCTGGTCGGCGCGCGCCAGGCCAGGGATGGGCGTCTCGATCCCCGTGGCGTGGAGCGAGCTGCCGACTTTGCGCGCCGGCGACCACTGGACCCTGAAGACCGTGCATGAGCGCCTGGATACCGGCAACGACCCGTGGACAGACTACGCCAGATCAGCACGCCGTCTGACGTCGGCGATGGCGACGTTGGGGTACACCTTGGCTTCGGCACAGCGCTGATACAGGACTCTTCATGCCCCGCGTGATCTGGAAAGGCGCCATCACTTTCGGCTTGGTGCATGTGCCGGTGGCCCTGTATCCGGCCTCGAGGGAGGTCGGTATCGACTTCGACTGGCTCGACAAGCGCTCGATGGACCCTGTGGGCTACAAGCGCGTGAACAAGCGCACTGGCAAAGAGATCCAGAGCGAAGACATCGTCAAGGGCATCAAGCAGGAGGACGGCGACTATGTGATCCTGGGTGAAGACGAGATCAAGGCGGCGTATCCCAAGTCGACCCAGACCATCGAGATCGAGTCTTTCGTCAAGGCCAGCGAGATCCCGTTCACGCTGCTCGAGACACCGTACTACCTGGAACCCATCGGCAAGGGCGAGAAGGTCTACGCGCTGTTGCGCGAGTCGATGAGCGAAGCCGGCGTGATCGGCATTGCCCGCGTGGTGATGCACACCAAGGAGCACCTCGCCGCGTTGGTTCCATCAGGTGCCGCGCTGGTCCTCAATACGATCCGCTGGGCCGCTGAGATCCGGGCGCTGGATGAACTCAGGATTCCTGCCGCGGGCAAGACCGCCGCCGGGCTGAAGCCTGCCGAGCTGAAGATGGCACGGCAGCTCATCAGCGACATGACGGGTCCATGGGACGCGCAGTCCTACACCGACCGGTTTACCTTGGCCGTGCAGGCGCTGGTTAGCATGAAGCTGGCGGCGGGTGAGGCGAAGTCCGTTGCGCCATTGGAAGAGACGCGATCCGTGGCAGGCATGGGCAACGTCGTCGACCTGACCGAACTATTGGCCGCCAGCCTCGCGAAGAGCAAGAAGGGTAGAGCCGCTGCGACGGCTGCAGGCCACGCCGCAGCCACAGCAGGAAAGCCTGGCGCGAAGCTGACTCCCGGGAAGCGGGCATGACGCCGAAACCGGTTCGGGGTCCACCTCGATAAGGAAATGGATTCAGGCCACCTCGCAGCGATCCGCTGCGAGGTGGCCTGCAGGTCAGTCGGAAAGGCAGCGACTCAGCCGCGATCCGCACGCGGGGAGCGTGTGCTGTTGAAGCTCGGATCGTTGTTCATCGTGCCGCTGCCGCTTGGCTGATTGCGGAACGAGCCGTCTGAGTTGCGGCTGTTGGTCATGTTGCTGTTGTTGTTGCTGTTGTTCCGCATGGAGTCGCTGCGCGCCGTTCCATCGGCATTGCGATCACTCGACATGCCGCTGGTGGTGCTCGAGTCGCTGCGCATCGTGCCGTCGGTATTGCGGTTGGTCATCGAGCCAGACGGCTCGGAGGTGGCCGTCGCGCCCCGGGTGGTGTTCGTCGAGGCGTTGTCCCTCATCGGCATCGCGGTGTTGTTGGTGCTGCCGGTGGCACTGGAGTCACGGATGTCGGGCTGCTTGGTCGTGCCTGGCGTTCCGGCAACGCCCCGGTTGGTACTCGACGAGGAGTTGTCCGTCATCGGCATGGCGCTGGTGTTGGTGCCGGTGTTGTTGCGGATGTCGGGTTGCTTGGTCGTGCCAGGCGATCCGGGAGCGCCCGGGCTGGTGGACTGTGCGTGGCCAATGCCGGCAACGAATGTGAGCGCAGCAGCGACGGCAATGCCGCGAGCGATGAAATGGTTCATGGTGAGGAGTCCTGTCATGGTTTGGGACGTTTCTAAGCCGGTCTATTGGATTGAACGGATGTGCCGGGATAAGGGCAAGGCGCGTGCCCAGGACGCAGACGGCCGACGTTGCCGGGCGCGGTGGTATCGGGGTCATCGAGACACCCCGACTTGCGGCACGGTTTACCGGCACCGGGCGAAACGACCGCATTACTTGGCCATCCTCCCCACCCCATTCAAATGTGGGCTATCGAACATAAGTCTGATGACTATGTAGATACTCTCCAGTCCTGTTGCCGTATCAGGGGCGTTGAACCAACTGGCGCCGATCGTCCCGCGCTTTGCGGCGTCCAGCCATCCACCATGACCGACGTGCCCGCATGCCCACTCAGATGAGCACCCGGACCGCTGGTTTGGAGCCCGTCGCGAGCGACGCCCGTGCAGGCAGTTCGACGCGCGATGACCCCATTGCGCAGCATTCACCCGATACCCCATCGACTGACGAGTTGGCAGACCTGATCACTTTGATGGGCGGAGGCTGCGACCGCTGGGGACGATCGAGAGCTGGGTGCGTCGATCACTGCTGTCCTTGAGAGCGACGCTCGACGCCGCGTAATGAGCGGGGTTCCACACTGCATCTGTTGTCGTGTTCGGCACGTATAGGCCCGTACAGACCATTTCACATCATGACGAATGCAAGGTTGGACCCCTCCCGCATGCGCCAGCAGTGGCGGCATGAATTGGTGTGGTTCCTTCTGCTCGTCGCTATCGTGAAAGGCGCCGGCAGCATGCTGGCCGCCTTTCAGCACCAGCGGCATGCGCATCGGGCAGCGCTGACGCTCGAGCACGGCTCTGCCTTCGCGCACGTGCACGACGGGCGTCCTCACCAGCACCACGGCAGCGAGCCCGGGCTGATGCGGTTGGGCGACAGCAGCGACGCGGCCGACGGCCTGCAGTTCGCCGCCGCCTTCGTGGCCGTGTTGCCGAGCATCGGAGTGGTGGCGGTGGTGCGCGAAGCCGAGCGACACCTTGCGGCTCAGGATGCGCGCTGGGGCACCCGAACCACGCCGCCGCCGCGTCGGCCACCGCGCCCGGCCTGAGAGGCTGAGAGTCTTTCCATCATGCCCACTCATCACGCCAAGAGACGCCCGCTCGTCGTTGCAAATGCGCGCCATAGCCCGAACTATGGCTGTGCTTTGCGCCTAGATCGGACGCCTTTTGACGCGCTGCTCGGTCACGCTCGAGAAACTCTCAGCCTCTGAGCCCGCCGGACCCCCACGTGGGCGTGGCCTTTGGCCACGCAGCCCAGCTTTGCTGCACCGCCGCGCGCTCGAGCCGGCGCGTCAGCCTGCACCCGGGTTCCTGATTCAGCCACTGCGCTGCTTGAAGCCCCGGGCTGCACCCGACCCGAGGACATCCCATGTCACGCCCGCTCAGCCCGGTTGCGACCGCGGCATTGCTTTGCTGCGCGCACGCCGCGTCGGCCCAGACGACCCTCACGCCAGCATCTTCCACCGCGCCGCCTGAGCAGTACGCCGCCGCTGGACCCCTGCAGTCGGTGGTCATCAAGGGCCAGACGCTGCAAGGCGCCGCCAAGCCCTACTCCAGCACCACCCTCGACGCGCAGCAGATCCGCGACCAGACCATCACCCAGGCCGAGGAGTTGTTGCGCCTGGTGCCCGGCGTGGTGGTGCGCGCGCTGTCGCTCGGCGGCGTGGTCAACAGCGTCACCATCCGCGGATTTTCCAGCGGCGCACATGGCGGTGACCTGGGCATGGTGCTCGACGGCATTCCGCTCAACGAAGCCATGTCGCATGCGGATGGCTACGCCGATCTGAACATCGTGGTGCCGCTGGAGATCGAAAGTTTCCAGGTCTTTCGAGGCCCCGTGTCGGCGCTGTACGGCAACTTCAACCGCGGCGGCGTGATCGCCATCGAGACGCGCCGCGGTGGTGAGTACGCGGCCTTCGACCTGTCGGGCGGCTCCTTCGGCACGGTCGATGCACAGGCGGTGCTCGGCACCAGGCTTGGAGCGGGCAGGTTCAACGCCGCGATTCAGGGCTACAAGACCGACGGCTTCCGCCCCGGCTTCGACTACCAGCGCGGCACCCTGGCCGCGCGCTACACGCTCGATCTCGGCCCGGCCACCGATGTCTCGTTGTCTTTGCGCGGGCACACGGGCGACTGGAACAGCGCCGGGAACGTCCCGCGCGCGCAGTTCGAAGGCGCTGATCCTTATGGCCGCGACGCGCGCGTCGTGGCCGATGGCGGCCTGAAGCGCTACGCCTCACAGCGCTTGGACCTGAACCACGAGTTGTCGGGTTCGATCAAGCTGCTGAGCTTCCTCTATGCCAACCGGCAGGACTACACGCGCTTCTTCACGCGTCCGATCAACGCCACGGCCTGGAGCCAGCGCGAAGAGACCTACGACCGTGATGTCAAGGGCGGTGGCTTCAGCCTGAACGGTCGCCACGCCGGCGGGGGTACTGCCTTCAACTGGGTGGCAGGCATGGAGCTGTACCGCGAATCGACCGGCTTCCTGTTCTACGAAGGCACGTTGGCCCGCGCACGCGTCAACGCGGCGGTCTTCAACCGCACCTTCACCACCCGCAGCGCCAGCGCCTTCACTGAAGTCGAAGCCGCGTTTTCACCACTGCTGCGCGCCGTGCTGGGTCTGCGCTACGACCGCTTCACGGGCGACTGCACGCGCGATGGCGCCGAGACCGGGACGGACCCCTGCGCGCCGCTCAATACGGAGTCGCGCACCACCCCGAAGCTGGGTCTGCGCTCGACGGTGCTGCCAGGTCTGGATCTGCGCGCCAGCGTGGCCGAGGGCTTTGCCTTGCCACCGGGCACCGTGAAGTACGCGCCAGGGGGCGCCAACATCAAGTCCACGGTGTTCACGCAGACCGAGGTCGGCGCGTCGTACGCGATAAGCCGCGTGCTCAAGGTCGACCTGGCGCTGTACCGGATTCGCAGCGACAACGAAGTGCGGACCATCAGCGTGGGTGTGTTCGAGAACTTCGGCAAGACCCAGCGCAACGGCGTCGATGCCAGCCTGACGCTGACGCCCATGACCCATCTGGAGCTCGGCCTGGTCTACAACTACACCGAGGCCACCGTGAAGGAAAACCGCAATGCAGCGCTGGTGGGCAAGCTGATCACCGGTGTGCCGAAGGAATCCGGGACGCTGAGCCTGGCCTGGCGGCCGGACCAGGGACTGGGCGCCAACATCGAAGTGCGCAAGGCCGGCAGCTTTGCCCTGCTGGCCGACAACAGCGCCTTCTATTCAGGCTACACCACGGTCGATGCGGGTTTGCAGTACACGGGCCAGCTCAGCCTGGGTGGGCGCAGCACGCGCTACCGCGCTTACATGAAAGTCGAGAACGCGACCGACCGTCTGTATGCCACCAGCACCGGCATCACCAGCGGCCAGCAGACCTTCAACGTGGCACCGCCACGGGGTGTGCGGGTCGGTTTTCAAAGCGACTTCTGAAGCGAGGCCCACCATGCTCGAAGCACGATCCCTCAGCAAGCGCTACGGCGACACGCTGGCGCTGGACAGGCTGGACCTGACCGTCGCCCCGGGCGAGGTGTTCTGCCTGCTCGGCCCCAACGGCGCCGGCAAGACCACCACCGTCAACCTGTTTCTGAACTTCGTCTCGCCCACCTCGGGCCAGGCGCTGGTGTGCGGCATCGATGCCGAGAAAGAACCGCAGCGCGCACGCCGGGCTCTGGCGTACATCCCGGAAATGGTCACGCTGTATCCGGCGCTCAGCGGCCTGGAGAACCTGGGCTACTTCAGTACCCTGGCCGATGGTGTGCAGCGCCCGCAAGGCGAGCTGCTGCGCCTGCTGACCCAGGCTGGCCTGGACGCTGCGCGCGCGGCGCAGAAGGTGGGCGGCTACAGCAAAGGCATGCGGCAGAAGGTGGGCATCGCGATCGCGATGGCGCGGGGTGCCAGGGCCTTGCTGCTCGACGAGCCGACATCGGGCCTGGACCCGCGCGCGGCCAACGAATTCGCCGCATCGATCGACGCGCTGCGCCGCCAGGGCGTGGCGGTGTTGATGGTCACCCACGACCTCTTCCTGGCCAGGCAATGCGCCACCCGCGTGGGCATCATGCAGCGCGGGCGGCTGGTGACGGTGCTCGATGCGGCCACGGTCGATCCCGCGGGCCTCGAGCGGGTGTATCTGGAAAGCTCGATGGAAGAGGGCCTTACCGCATGAACGCCATCGTCGAAACCCTCGCTGCTGCACCCCGGCCACAGCACAGCGCCGCGCGCACGGTGGCCGCCAAGGAATGGCTGGAGTTGCGGCGCGACCCGCGCGGGCGCCTGCTGGCCGCCTTCATGGCCTTGTTGATGCTGGTGGCGCTGGTGGGCGGCGCGGTGCGGTACGAACGCGGGCACCTTGAGCGCGACGCTGCGCAGGACGCGGATCGCAGCCTGTGGAACAGCCAGGGCGAGAAGGACGCCCACAGCGCGGCGCACTTCGGCCAATGGGCCTTCAAGCCGCCCAGCGTGCTGGCGCTGGCCGATCCGGGTGTGGATGCCTACAGCGGCGGTGCGGTGTGGATGGAAGCACACAAACGCAATGAGATGCAGTTTCGGCCGGCGCGCGACAGCGGTGTCACTGCCCGCATGGGGGGTCTCACGCTGGCCTTCGTGCTGCAGGCCGTCCTGCCGCTGGTGATCATCGTGCTGGGCTTCAACGCCCTCAGCGGCGAACGCGAGCGCGGCACCTTGCGCCAGTTGCTCGGGCAGGGTGTCAGGCCGCAGGCACTGGCCCTGGGCAAGGGTCTGGCGCTGCTGCGCGGGCTGGCCTGGCTGCTGCTGCCGCTGGCGGTGCTCTTGACGCTGAGCGGCGCGCTGCTCGCCGAGCCCGGGCAGGGCGCCGGCGCCGCGCAGCGGGCGCTGGCCTGGGTGGGTGCCCACGCGCTGTACCTGGCCGGCTTTGTGGCGCTGACGCTGGCGGTGTCGGCGCTGGCGCGCTCTTCGCGCGCCGCGCTCGTCACGCTGCTGGCCTTGTGGCTGCTGGCCACCTTCGTCGCACCGCGCGTGATGACGGAAGTGGCGCGCAGCACGGTCGCTCTGCCCAGCGCGCAGGAGTTCCGTGAACGCATCAGCGCAGAACGCGCCAAGACCTTCGGCCACGACGAGACCCACCCGGCCTTTGCGGCCTACAAGGCCGAGTTGCTGGCGCAGTACAAGGTGCAGCGCGTGGAAGACCTGCCGTTGAACTTCCGCGGCCTGGCGCTGCGTCGTGACGACGAGACGGGCTACGCCATCTACGACCGCCTGTTCGATCAACTCGACGCCGCCATCACCCGGCAAGACCGGCTGCGCCAGGCCCCGGGTGCGCTGCTGCCGCTGCTGGCCATGCAGCCGTTGTCGATGGCACTGGCCGGCACCGACACGCGCCACCACCGCCACTTTGCGCAAGCTGCCGAAGCACACCGGCGGGTGATCCAGAAGCTGACCAGCGAAGACCTGATCCGCAACCAGCGCTATGGCGACACCGGCTACGTCTCACCCGCCACGCTGTGGGCCAAGGTGCCGGCCTTTGACTACCCGCCGCCTTCAACGGCCTGGGCTCTGCAGGGTGCGCGGGGTGCCTTGGCCTTCCTGCTGGGGTGGGTGTTGCTGAGCACCGGGCTGGCTGCGCTGGCCGTGCGTCGTCTGCGTGCGGTGTGAACAGGGAGCGTGCGATGAGCGAAATCCAAACCCCGCGCATCACCGGCGCCTTGCGCGCAACGCTGCGCTGCGAATGGCGCATCCTGCGCGCCGACCCGGCCTTCTGGCTGGTACTGGCGCTGCTTGTGGCGAGCGTCTTCTATGCCGTCAACGCAGGCTCGCGGCATTGGCAGCGACAGGCACAACTGGTCCAGGCAGCCCAGGCCGAAGAAGCCCGGCGCCTGGCGGTGCTCAGAAACAACCTGACGGAGGTGCAAGCCGGCCGCGTCGTCCCGGCCAGCCCGTTCCGCGATCCACGCAGTGCCTTGTGGGTGGGCATGACGCATGGCGCCACCACGGTGGCCTTGGCACCCGCACCGCTGGCCGTGGCAGCGGTGGGCCTGTCGGACCTGCACCCCAGCACGGTCAGGGTCTCGGCGCGCACCAAGGACGAGTTCCTCTTTGCCGACGAAATCCGGAACCCGCTGCACCTGCTGGCCGGCGCGGTGGACCTGGCCTTCGTGCTGGTTTTTCTGCTGCCGCTGGCGGTGCTGGCGCTGTCCTACAACCTCGTCTCGGCCGAGCGCGAACAAGGCACCCTGGCGCTGGCCGCCTGCACCGGCGCCGACTTGCGCAGAGTCTTCCTGGGCAAGCTGCTGGTGCGCGCCGGCCTGCCATTGCTCGTCACGCTGCTGGCCATGGGCCTGGCCTTGGCGTTGGCCGGCGTCGGCCCGTCGTGGATGCTGGCCGGCCTGTTTGCGGCGACCGCGCTGTACGCCGCCTTCTGGGCCTTGCTCGCAGCCTGGGTCAACAGCCGGGGGCGAGACTCGGCACACAACGCGCTGGCGCTGGCGGCGTCGTGGATCGTGCTGGTGCTCATCGTGCCGGCCGCGGTGAACCTGGCGGCCGACACGCTGTACCCGGTGCCCTCGCGCGCCGAGATGGTGCTGGCCGTGCGCGGCGCCACAGTCGATGCGGACCGCGCGCGCGACGCCACGCTGGCCCGCTACCGCGAAGAACACCCCGACGCGCAGCCAGCGCAACTGACGCGCGGCAACCCGCGTGAACGCGTGGCGCGCCGCATCGCGGTGGTCGATGCGTCGGCCGTGCGTGTTCAAGCCGTGGTGGACGCCCATGATGCGCAACTCGCCCGCCGCCAGGCTTTGGTGGACAGGCTGGCTTTCGCGTCGCCGGCGCTGCTGATGCAACTCGCCGCCACCGACCTGGCCGGCAGCGGCGGCGCGCGCTATGCGGCCTTTTACGCCCAGGTGGACGAGTTCCACACCCAGTGGCGCGCCTTCTTCCTGGGCCGTGCGCGCGACGAGCGAGCGCTGACGGAGGCCGACTACGCCGCTATCCCGAGTTTCTCCCGCTTTCTGGCCGCCGGGCCAGCCGCGGCCACACGGTCGGACGGGCTGGCCGGTGTGGCGCCCCGGCTGCTCGGCCTGGCCGCGCTGGCGCTTCTGGCGGGCCTGCTTGCGGCGCACGGCCTGCGCAGGGTCGAACGCCGCTGAGGCACCTGCCCGAGGCCAGCGGGCGACCGGCCGCCCGTACCAATGGGGCGAGGGTTGCGGCAACTTTTTCATCACCGTCGCCACCTGGCGCGTCAGCAGCGCGAAAGACCTGCTGGATGCTGCCTGGCACACCGTTTGCCCTACTCCCACGCAAGGGGCCGCCGGCCCTCAGATCATCAGGAGCGACACACATGAACATCATCATCTGGCTGATTGTTGGCGGTCTCATCGGCTGGGTCGCGAGCTTGATCATGCGCACCGACGGACAGCAGGGTCTGATCCTCAACGTCGTCGTCGGTATCGTCGGCGCCGCGCTCGGCGGCTGGCTCATATCGCCCTTGGTGGGCGTGGCCACCATCAACCAGAATGCTTTCAGCCTCGGTGCACTCGTCGTGTCGCTGCTCGGCGCTGTCGTGCTGCTGGCCATCGTCAACCTGTTTCGCCGCGGCACGGCGCGTTGAGCCTGCGCGCCGCCATTCGTGAAACCAGAACATTCACTCATCCGTCAGGACTTCGCCATGACCGCTGAACTCTCCGTCCCCACCACGACGTCGCCGACCGCTTCTGGCGACCTCGGCAACGACACCACCCGCACCGCGCCGTCGACGGCCGGCGCAAACCCCTCGAGCCAGGGCAGCCACCTCGGTGAAGGCAAGGACTTGCTGGCGCGCGTGGTGCAGGGCGCACACCAGACGATCGACCGCCTCGCCGACACTGCTGCACCGCATGTTCAGAAGCTGCAGGACGGCATGTCTTCTGCGGGCGACATGGTCAGCGAGCGTGCCGATCAGGCGCGAGACACCGGTGAAGCGTGGGCTGAAAGCCTGCGCGTGACGGTGCGCGAGAACCCTTTGGCCGCGGTAGCGACCGCGGTGGCTGTGGGCCTGCTGATCGCGCGCGTCACGCGCTGAAGGCGCGGTGAGCCCAGCCCCGACCGGCAGCGACGCGGGCGCCGCGCCGCTGCCCATCCTCGAGCAAGCCCAGGCTTTGTGGCGCGAGTTGCCCGGCCTGGTTTCCGACCGGGTCGAGCTGCTCGTGCTGGAGCTCAGGCGCGCGGGCGGCGCACTCGCGCGAATGCTGGTGATGGGTGTCGCTGCCATCCTGCTTGCCATGACCGCCTGGGGCCTGTTCTGGGCGCTGGTCGTCAGCCTGTTGGTGCAATCGGGATTGGCGCTGTGGGGAGCCCTGTTCATCGCGCTGGTCGTCAACGCCGCAGCCGCCGCAGGGCTGGCGTGGCGGCTGAAGGCCTTGCTGCCGCGGCTGGATCTGCCGGCCACGCGCAGGCATCTGCAATTCACGCCGTCGCCGCTGCCTTCGACCACGCCGCCGCCGCACAACGACCGCGCGCCCATCAACCCCCCTGCAGGCGCCTCGCATGACCCCCAGCCGGCACACTGACACCCTGCCGGCCACGCTCGACGACCGCATCCGCACGGTGGAGTTGCGCCTGATCGCGCGCGAACAGCGGCTGTGGCGCGGGGCGACCGAATTCCAGGCCCGCGCGCGCGACGCGATGCGTCCTCGCCGTTGGATGAGACCCCTGGCGATGGCCGGCGGTGTGGTTCTGGCCGGCTCTGCCCTGTGGTGGCTCCTGCGCCGACGCCGCGCGCGCCGTCATCTGGCGTACCGGCGGAACTTCGATTCGCCCATGCCCATCCCTGCGCCCAGCCGCTGGCATTCGCGCGTCGTCGCGGCGGTGGGCCCGCTCGCGGCCTTGCCGTGGGCGCCGTTGCTCAGCCTGATCTTGCCGCTCCTGCCGGCGCGGCTCAAGCAGCGCGCGACGCTGTCGGTGGCGCTGTTGTGGATCGCCAAGCTGGCGTCGCCGGGTGAATCGCTGCGCCGGCCGCGGCTGTGGCTCAGCTCGCTCAACGGCATGTGGGAGGGCTATCTGACCATGAAGCAGCAGCGCTCAGGCAGCCCGCAATCCTCTGCGCGGGCTGGGCCGGGATGATCACTCGCGCCGCCCGGGCCAGTGGCCCGGCCTGCGGCGGGGCGGCGTCAATCCTTGGCGTGCGCGCGGCCTTCGGCCTCGGCCTGCTGCAGATCCTGCGCTTCCTGCGCGCTGTCCGGCGCGGCGGCGCGCGCCGCCGGTTCAACCCGGCCGGCGGCGACAAAGGCCTCCACCGATTCCCGGTGCCTGCGCGCGGCTTCGTAGTCGCCTTCGCCCTGCACCGGCGTGTCCCCATCGGGCAGCTCGCCGTCGGAGGCGGCGGTGGGAAGATTCTTCGGGTCGGTGGGGTTCATGGCCGGTCCTGTTGTCGTTGCGGGTTCAGCTGCAACGGCAAGCCACGTGCCCGCAGCGGGCCCCGTGCAAAGTCCGCCGGTCCGCCGGTCCGTCCCGTCAGTCTGCAGGCTCGGGCGCTGACGGAGGCAGCGGCAGCCACGCCGTGAACGTGCTGCCGAGGCCGATGCCGGCGCTGTGGCAGCTCACGTCGCCCCCGTGCATCTGCAGCAGCTGCCGCACCAGCGAAAGGCCGATACCGAGGCCGGCTTGCGCGTGTTCGCGCTGCTCGTCGATCTGCGCGAACAGCTCGAAGATGTGCTGCTGCATCGCGGGCGCGATGCCACGCCCGCTGTCGCTCACCCGCATCACGGCATGGCGGCCCTCGACGCCGGCAAAGAGCACGATGTGGCCGCCGCGCGGCGTGTACTTGGCTGCGTTGGTCAACAGGTTGTTCAGTACCTGCGCCAGCCGCATCAGGTCGGCGTCGAGCCAGACTGGCTGCTGCGCCACCTGCAGCTCGAGTCGGTGGCCGGCCGCCGCGATCAGCGGTTCGGTTGCTTCCACCGCATGCTCGACGACAGTCTGCAGCGCGATGTGCGAGCGCTGCAAGGCCAGCTTGCCAGTGCCGATGCGCGAGACGTCGAGCAGGTCGTCGACCAGCCGCACCAGTTGCTGCAGCTGGCGTTCCATCATCGCGCGAACGCGCTCGGCGACGCCGGCGTCGGCCGGCGCCAGCTTCAGCAGGGCCAGGCCGTTGCGCAACGGCCCCAACGGGCCGCGCAGTTCGTGGCCGAGCATTGCGATGAACTCGTCCTTGCGGCGGTCGACCTCGCGCAGAACCTGCTCGAGCCGCCGGTGCTCCGTGATATCGACGCTGATGCCGACCAGCCGGCGTGCCGTGCCGCCCGTGTCGCGCTCGGCGCGCGCCAGCGCCAGCATCCAGATCGGATCGCCCCCCTGGTTCCGGTCGATGCGGAACTCGAAGCGGCAGTCGGGCGTCTCGGCGCGCAGCGCGCGCTGAACCGCGGTGTCCACGGCCACGCGGTCGTGCGGGTGCACCATCGCCATCCAGCCCTGATAGCCCGCGCCGGGGTGCGGCATGTCGCGGGCCACGTCGAACGCGGGATCCTCGCTGACTTCGATGCGGTCGGCGTCGATGTCCCACACCCAGGCCACCGCGTTGCCCGCCGCCATCGCCAGTTGCAGCCGCTCGGCGCTGTCGCGCGACTGCTGTTCGAGCACGCGCATCGCCGTCACGTCGTGCGTCACGCCGAGCACGTGCTCGACGCTGCCGTCGGCGCCGAACTCGGGCACCAGGCGCGTCGAGAAGTGCTGGAGCCCGGCCAAGCCGTCGAAGGCGAAGTCAAGCGATCGCGGCTGGCTGGTGCTGAACACCGACAAGACGGCTTCCTCCCACTGCTCGACCAGTGGTGAGGGCATGTCGAGTTCGCGGTTGGTCTTGCCGATCAGCTCGGCCGGCGCACGGCCGGTGATGCGCGTGATCGCGTTGTTGACGAAGACATGGCGCAACTGGCGGTCGAAGCGCGTCAGCACGTCGGGCGAGTTGTCGGCCAGCGCGCGGAAGTCGCGCTCGTGTTCGGCCAGCAGGCGATTGCTCTCGCGCAACTCGCGCGACATCGTCCAGCGTTCGATCGCATGTGCCATGGCGCGCACCAGCCCCGGGGCTGTGAGCTGCGACTTAGGAAGGTGGTCCTGCGCACCGCACCTCAGCACCTGCCGCCCGAGCCGCGGGTCGCTCGACCCGGTCAGCACGACCACCGGGCACAGCACCGCACCGTCGCTGCCGCAAAGAGCGGCCAGCACTTCGGGCGCGTCCATGTCGGGCAGGTGGTAGTCGAGCAGCAGGCAGTCGGGCGGCCCATCGGCGGCCTCGCGGACCGCCGCAATCGCGGCCGCGCCGAGCTCGGCCTCGCTGAAGGCGAAGTGCAGCTCAGAGCCGTTGAGCAGCAGCAGCCGCTGCTCGCTGCGGTCGTCTGCGTTGTCGTCGACGATCAGCACGCGCAAGCGCTTGATGCGCGACGACGCCGGGGTTTCAGCGGCGGCGTTCACGGCAGCACCCGCCGGTTGGGGTGGGCGACGACACGGTCGAGCCAGTAGGCGAGCACCTCCACCATGGCTTGCAGATGTTCGGAGTGGCGCACCGGCTTCAGGTGATAGGCGTTGGCGCCGGCGCGGTAACAGTAGTCGAGGTCGCGCGGGTTGGCCGAGGTGCTGACGATGACGACGGGGATCGTCGCCAGCCGGGGATCGCTCTTGATCAGCCGCAGGGTCTCGCGCCCGTCCATGCCGGGCGTGTTCAGGTCCATCAGCACCAGCGCCGGCAACTCGGGCCGCGTCTGCTGCAGCAGCGCCAGGCAGGCGTCGCCGGTGAGCACGCGGCACAGGCGCACTGGCGTACTGCAGCGCAACGCGGCCTGCTGCACGGTGTCGGCGTCCTCGTCGGAGTCTTCGACAAGGATGAATTCGGGCGGCTCGATCATTCCGGGTTCGGCGGGCCGTCGTCGGTGGGCACCGAGAAGTAGAAGCAGCTGCCCTGGCCCGGAGTCGACTCGACCCAGACCACGCCGCCAAGCCGCTCGACCAGCTTCTTGACGATCGGCAGACCGGCCCCGGTGCCGCCGCCGTAGTCATCGCGACCGTGCAGCCGGCGGAACATCTTGAACACCTGGTCGAGGTGGCGCGGCTCGATGCCGATGCCGTTGTCGCGCACGTAAAGCACGGTCTGCGCGCCCGCCGCGGCCGGCCAGGCCGCATTCGCGGGGTGCGCGGCGGCTTCGTGCGGGGCCAGCCAGCCCAGCTCGATCGTCGTCGTCGCCTGCCGGTTGTATTTCAGCGCGTTCGACAGCAGGTTGGTGTAGATCTCGCGCAGCCTCACGCGATCGGCGCGCACGCGGGGCAAAGGGCGCGGCACGTCGATGCGGGTGGGCTTGTCGCCGCGCCGCGCGGCGACCATCTCCAGCGCCTCTTCGACGACTTCGCCGACCTCGCAGTCCTCGAGCTGCAACTCCGCACGTCCGACGCGCGAGAAGTGCAGCAGCGAATCGAGCAGGCTGTCCATGCGCAGCGTCAGCCGCGTCAGGCCGGCCAGGCGCTGGTGGTCGGCTTCGCCGAGCAGGCCGGCGCTCTCGGCCAGCTGGTGCGCGTACTTGTGGATGCCGCGCAGCGGCTCCTTCAGGTCGTGGCTGGCGACGTACGCAAAGGCGTCGAGTTCGTCGTTGCTGCGTGCCAGGTCGGCGTTCAGGCCGGCCAGCTGGTCGGCGCGCAGGACGATCAGCTCCATCATCAGCATGCGGAAGCGCAGCGCGGCTTCGAGTTCGACCGCCAGCCAGGGCTTGCTGCGCCCGCGCACCGATTCGACGAACAGCTCGAAGCTCGCACGCGGCGTCAGCCGTGCCCCGTGCGGGCCGACGACGGTGGGCTTGTCGTGCGGGTTGCCGCCCCAGCGCACGGTCTGTGCCGTCTCGGGCCTGAACCAAAGCACCAGGTTCTTCGCGCTGCGCGAAAGCGCGATCGCCAGCACACCGCTGGCCACGCCGGAGAACGCCAGGCCCGGCGGGTAGTGCGCCGAGAGCTGGTCGGTGGCAAACAGCGGCCGGTCGCGCGACAGCATCTCGGGGCGTGTGGAGAGCCAGTCGCGCAGCGCGTCGAGCTCATGCTCGGCCGGCGTGCTGCCGGCGCACCACCAGCGCTTGCGGTGGTAGAGCGCCGTGCCGCCGGTGTCCAGGCCGTCGAGCAACGTCGGCGGGCCGTCGAGCAGCGCCGCCAGCCCGCCTTCCTGCGCCGCCTGCGTCACGAGTTGCTGCTGCACGCTGTCGATGCGCTGGCGGTAGGCCGCATGTTCGCGTTCTTCGGCCGCGGCGTGCTGCAGCGAGACGATCTGCGCGACCAACTCGCACGCGGCGCGCAGCTCGTACGGCATGTCGAAAGGGCCGCTGTAGTGGTGGCCGGCGATCAGTCCCCACAGCTTGTGGTCGCGGCGGATCGACATCGTCAGGGAAGCCGTGACCCGCATGTTGCGCAGGTACTCGGTGTACATCACCGAGGGCCCGCGCAAGGCGCAGTGCGTCATCCGCAACGGCCGGCCGCTGTCGGGGTGGGTCAGGGGCAGCAGTTCAGCCAGGCCGCCGTCGACGTCGCGAAGCGGGCGGATCCACGTCTGCCGGAAGACCTCGCGTGCCGGTTCGGGGATGTCCTGCGCCGGATAGTGCAGGCCCAGCCACGAGGGCAGATCGTCGCGCCGGCTTTCGCAGACCACCTCGCCGTGGCCATCGTCGTGAAAGCGGTAGACCATCACGCGGTCCAGGCCGGTGAGCGCGCGGATCTCGGTGCAGGCGATGTCGCCGAGCGCCGAGAGCGTCGTCGCGCCCTGCAACTGCGCGACGCTGCGCCGGATCAGCGCGTAGAAGTCGCGCTGCTCGCTGGCATCGCGGCCGGTGGCCTCGAACTCGAGCACCGCAACGCCGTCGACGGTGTGCACGCTGACGTCGAGCGCCAGGCCCGTATGGGCTGCCGTGTGGGTGAAGACATAGCTCGGGTTGCGTTCGATCTCGGGCTGCAGCAGCACGGCCTTCACCCGCGCCGAGTGGGCGGGGCCGACCAGTTCTTGCAGCGGCCGACCGAGCAGCGCGGCCGGCGCGGTGCCCAGCACATCGGCGCTGTTCTCGCTGACCTGGGCGATCGTCAGGTCGGCTGGACGCAGCACCAGCAGCGCGCCGTGGGCCTGCACGCAGCCGGGGGTCTGCACGGGCTCGCTGTCGCAGTCGGTGATGCTGACGCCGAAACGCTTGGTGCTGTAGGCCTGGCCGTGCCAGGCGAGCGGCTTCGCGGCGTCGGCGACGCTCATGCGGCGCTGTCCTGGCTGCACCAGTGGCGCAGGCCGGCGAAGGTGGCGATCGCGGCCGCCTCGGCACGGGCCTCTCCGGCCTCATCCACGTGCGCTGCGAAAGCGCTGCGAAACGATTTCCACATTTCTGCTGTCCTGTGCTGGTAGCCGTTGAAGAACACAGCGCCATGGCGGCTGTCGTAACCGAATTGCCGCAACAGGTGCCGGCTGATGAGTTGGCCACCGAGCGTGGCGCCTTCGATCACATACAGGCAGCCGAAGCCGGCGGCAAGGCTGTCGAGGCGGGGCAGCGCGGCACAGTGCGGCAGGCCTGCCGGGTCGATTCCGAGCGCGTGCAGGTCTGACTGCAGCCAGCCCGTCTTGAGCCGCGCCGCCCAGTCGATGCCGTGCCGCGCCCAGTGCGTGGACGCTGCAAGCGCAGCTTCGAGCGGAGCGTAGTAGCCGAAGAAGAGTTCGAGTCGCCGCCGGTAGCCGGCGGCGTCGAGCGCCGGGGACATCAGGTCGAGCGCGGCGTCGAGGGCCTCATGCTCGGCGCGCGTTGCTGCCTTGATGCGGGCCAGCGCCAGCGGCGCGGTGACGGAGGCGATGACGGAGTCGATGACCGGGTCGGTAACTGCAACGGACATCGCCCCGGATCTCCCTGCTCGTGTGGCTGCACTGCGGCCGGATTCGCGCTCTGTGGGGGCTGGCAGGCCGGCTTGCAGTGTCTTGCGGATTCCCCGACGTGGAAATTACCACACGTCCCGGACGCCGAAGGTCCCCTAGCGCACATTTCTCGCTTCGGGCAGGGCGGCCTCTGTTTCAGGCATCGATGGCGTGCCGCCTTCTGCGATCGACGGCGTCGATCTTCAGCATCTGCCGGTACTTGGTGACGGTGCGCCGGGCGACGACCAGCCCCTGCTGCGCGAACTGCCGCGTGATGTCGGCGTCGGACAGGGGTTCGTCGGGGCTCTCGGCGCCGATGATGTCCTTGAGCAAGCCGCGGATCGCGATACCCGAGCAGGCCCCGCCGTTGGCCGTGGGCATGGCGCGCGAGAAGAAATACTTCAGCTCGAACACGCCCACCGGAGTGGCCATGTATTTGTTGTTGGTGACCCGTGACACCGTGCTCTCGTGGATGCCCACCTCATCGGCGATCTGCTTCAGCCCCAGAGGCTTCATCGCCATCGAGCCGTATTCCAGGAAGTTCGTCTGCTTGCGCACGATGGCATTGGCCACGTCCAGGATGGTCAGGAAACGCTGCTCGACGTTGCGCACCGTCCAGCGCGCCTCGTTGAGATGCGCACCCATCTCGGTGTTCTGCGCCGTGCGGTGGCGCTGGAACAGCTCTTCGTAGACCCGGTTCAGCCGCACCTTGGGCACCACCGCCGGGTTGAGCTGCACGCTCCACTGTCCGCGCAGCTTGCGCACGATCACGTCGGGCACCACGTACGCCACCTGCGTGGAGCCGTAGCGCCAGCCCGGCCGGGGATCGAGTCGGCGGATACGGTCGCACACCGCCTCGATGCGCGCCGGCGTCTGGTTCAGCGTGCGCGCAAGCCCTGCGACATCGCGCGCCGCCAGCGACTGCAGGTGCTCGCCCACGATGGATCTGGCCAGCGCACGAACTTCCGGGCAGGCAATGGCAGGCAGCTGCAGTTGCAGGCACTCGCAGACGCTGCGCGCGGCCACGCCGGCAGGCTCCAGCGACTGCACCCGCCGCAGTGCAATCTGCATCTCTGCGGAGGTGGCGGGCGGATCCAGCTCAGCGACGTCGATGAGCTCGTCCAGCGGGGTTCGCAGATAGCCGTCATCGTCCAGCGACTCGACCAGGGTGCGGGCCAGCAGCAGATCGCGCGGCTGCAGCGGCAGCACGTTCAACTGCTCGTGCAGCTGCGCGGTGAGCGAAGTCTCCACCGCCATCATGTCCATGGCCGAGAGGCCGCCCTCCTCACCGCGTCGCGCCGGGCTGCCGCTGTCGACTGACCACAGGTCGCGGTCGCTGGCCTCGGCGCGGTAGGCCTGGTCGTCGGCAATAGCGCCGTCGTCTCCACCCGCGGCCTCGTACGCCGCCTCGTAGGCGGTCTCGTAAGCCGTCTCGTAAGCGGTATCGTGGCCGAAGTCCTCAGAGTCGCCGGCCGACTCCCCGGCACGGCCGCCGTCCCCGGGCCCTTGCGTCGCGCCGTGATCGAAGCCGTTGTCAGGCAGCGGCGACGCGCCGGCCGCGGGTTGCCCCGGGCTGTGCGGGCCGGTGCCGGCAGAGCCGTCGCCACCCTCGTCGGCCTCGAGGAACGGGTTCTTGTCCAGCGCATCGCGAACCATCGCCGAGAAGTCCAGAGACGACATCTGCAGCAGCCGCACGGCGTGTTGGAGACGGGGCGAGAGGGTCTGGCTCTGCCGGTGCTCGGTCCGCAAGGTCATGTTGGTCATTCGGCAACTCCTCATTGTCTCGTCGCGTGGATGGTTCTGTGATGCTGCGACCGTCGCAGCCCGGGCGGCTTGTGCCCTGACGACGCAACGACCGTGCCGTGCAGTGCGAAAACAAACCGAATGCAATACCCCTCACCTCCTGAAGCCGGGAATGCAGTTTGCAGAAGCCTGGTGCCGTCAGGGTCATGGGGTCGACACACTTGCCGCGATTTACCGATGCGGACGAGATTGCCCCCGACTTGCTGCAAAGCTTTCCGGGTCCTGGGCGCCAGCCTGAGCCCGGGCTGTGCCCGACAACAGCTGCAGCAGTGCGTCAGGGTCGATCGGCTTGGTGAAGTACCGGTCGAAGCCGGCCTGCCGGGCCAGTGTGCGGTTGTCGTCGAAACCCCAGCCGGTCAGCGCCACCAGCAGCAGCCCGTCAAGGGCGGGGTCGGCGCGCAGACGTTGCGCCACCTCGTAACCGCTGAGCCCGGGCATGCCGATGTCGAGCAGCGCCACGTCCGGCTGAAATTCGGCGCAGGCCGCGACCGCGGTCACGCCGTCGGCCACGGTGTGGGTGACATGCCCGGCGATCTGCAGCAGCAGGGACAGGCTCTCCGCGGCGTCGGTGTTGTCGTCGGCAATGAGCACGCGAAGCGGCTTTGCCTGCGTCTTCGAATGCGGTTCGGCCTGTGTCGCGCCCTGGGTCAGTGACGCACCGCCGGGATTCGGCGCGGGCGCCCGAACAGACAACGCTGGCAGCACGACCGTGAACACGCTGCCGCGTCCCAGCCCTTCGCTGCGCGCCCGCACCTGCCCGCCGTGCAGTTCGACAAAGCCTTTGACCAATGCCAGGCCGATCCCCAGGCCACCCGCGTCCGGGAAGCCTGCGCGGTCGACCTGCGAGAACAGCTCGAAGATGCGCTCGCAGTCGGCCGGGTCCAGGCCGATGCCGGTATCGTGCACCGCGATCTCGACCTCGTCGGCCCGTTGCGCCCCTGCATTCGCCGCTGCATCCGCCACTGCACCCGCCCCGACCTCTGCGGGGAGCCGCCGCACGACCAGCCTGACCTCGCCGCCGGCGGGCGTGTACTTGGCGGCGTTGGTCAACAGGTTGGACAGCACCTGTGCGATGCGCCCGGCATCGGCGTTCATCCACAGCGGCGGTTCAGGCAGTTCGACCTGCAGATGCTGCTGCCGCGAGTTCATCAGCGGCAGCGCGGTTTCCACCGCGGCGGCGACCACACCTCGCAGTGCGATCGGCTCTGTGGTGATGCGCAGCCGGCCGTGCTTGATGCCGGACAGGTCGAGCAGGTCGTCAAGCAGCACCGTCATGTGCTGCACCTGGCGGGTGATGATGTCCGAGCACCATGCCAGTTGCGCGGCGTCCAGCGTTTCGCTGCCCAGCAGCTTGGCGGCGGTCACCAGGGGGGCCAGCGGGCTGCGCAGCTCGTGCGCCAGGGTGGCCAGGAAGTGGTCCTTGTGGCGATCGCTGGCCAGCAGGGACTCTTCGAGCTTCTTGAGGTCGCTGATGTCGATCACCAGGCCGTTCATCGTCTCGGCCTGGCCGGCGTCGTCGCGCTGCAGCCGACCGCGAGTGCCCAGCCAGCGTACCCCGCCTTCGGCATCGACGACCCTGTACTCGCGCACGTACAGCTGACCGCTTTGCATGGCACTTTCCACGGCCTTCTGCACCGCCGCGCGGTCGTCGGGGTGGATGCGATCGAAGTGTTGCTGCGGGGTCGACGAGCTGATACCCGGAAGACCGTACAGCCGTGCCAGATTCCGGTCGTGGCGGATCACGCCCTCGCTCATCCGCCAGCTCCAGACGCCGATCTCGGCGGCCGACAGCACGCCCTCGAGCTGGGCCCGAGCGCGGCGAAGATCCTCGTCCACCTTGCGCCGCGCAGTGATGTCGAAGGCGGCGACGAGGACGCCGTACACGCTGCCACTGTCATCGCGCAGCGGCACGCCGCGGGTGAGGTAACTGCGGCCGCCATCCTGGCGCTCGACTTCGAATGGTTCACCAGTCAACGCCTTGCGGTAGTCGGCCGCGTAGACCTCGGCACGCTCATCGGGCACGACCTCGAACACCGTGCGCCCGACCATGTTGCAGGCCGATAGGCCTGCTGCGCCCAGCGCCTCACCGGCGGCCATCAGATAGCGCAGCTCGCGGTCGACGACGAACACCGCGCCGCCGGGCAGGTTCTCGGCCAGCGCCCGCCAGCGCGCTTCGCTGTCGACCAGGGCGGCGGTGGCGCGCACCCGGTCGCTGACGTCCGAGCCCTGCACGAAGATGCCGGTCACCCGGCCGTTTTCCATGATCGGCTGGTAGACGAAGTCCAGATGCACCCGCCTGTCAGCGCCGTCAGCGCCGCTGAGCACGAGCGGCTGCGCCTGGGCGCTGTACGCCTGCGCGCTGCGGAAGACGTTGTCCAGCAGCCCGACAAAGCCCTGCTCGACGGCTTCGGGCACGGCCTGCGCGACGGTCCGCCCGATCAGCGGCCGCCCGCCCATCAGTTGCTCATAGCGCGGGTTGGTGAACTCGAAGCGGTGCTCGGATCCGCGCAGGATGCAGACGAAGCCTGGCGTCTGGTCGAACAGGCTGCGCCAGCGTTGTTCGGCGGCCTGCAACCCGTGCCGGGCAAGCACCTGCGGCGTGGTCTCCGTGACCAGGACCAGCACGCCGCCGACACCATGCGGTGCGGCGTCGTCGCCGATCGGGCCGTAGCTGTAGGTCCAGTAGAGCTCCTCGACGACGCCGTTGCGAAGAATCGGCACCAGCTGGTTCTCGTGCCAGGTGGCTTCGCCACCCGTCATCACCTGATCGATCTGCGGGCCGATGATGTGCCAGATCTCGGGCCAGGCCTGGCGGCCGGGCCGGCCGAGCATCGCCGGGTGCTTGTCTGCGCGCAGCGAATGGCTGTAGGCATCGTTGTACAGGCACCGGTGTTGCGGGCCCCAGAACACGAACACCGGGTGGCGCGTGTTCAGCATGGTCTGCACCGTGGCGCGCAGCCCGGCCGGCCAGCCGCTGGGCGGGCCCAGGTCGGTGGCGGCCCAGTCGTGCGCACGGATCAGCCGCCCCATCTCGCCGCCGCCGGCGAGGAAGGCGGTGGCGCCGCCGAGTTCGGACGATGCGGCAGCCATGCTGTGCACCGGGTTCAGGGCAGGGCCCGGGCGGGTGCCAGGCGCCACACCGTGTTGCCCACATCGTCGGCCACAAGCAATGCGCCCTGTGTATCCACGGCCACACCCACCGGGCGCCCGCGCGCCCTGCCTTCCGCATCCAGGAAGCCGGTCAGCACGTCCTGCGCAAGGCCCTGCGGGGTGCCCTGCTCGAAAGGCACGAACACCACCTTGTAGCCCGAGTGAGGCCGCCGGTTCCACGACCCATGCAGCCCGACGAACACGCCTTCGCGTCCGCCCAGTCGGCCAGCCGCCAGCCCCAGAGGTGCGACGTGTGAGCCGAGCGAGAAGTCGGGCACACGCACCGGCGTCGCGCGTCGCGGGTCGGACGCCGTGACACGCTGATCGGCATGGTTGCCCCACCAGCTAAAGGGCCAGCCGTAGAACGCGCCGTCGTCCACGGCGGTGAGGTAGTCGGGCACCAGATCGCTGCCGAGTTCGTCACGCTCGTTGACCACCGCCCACAGCCTGGGGGCGCCCTGCGCTGCCGGCAGCCACGCCAGCCCGACCGGGTTTCGCAGCCCGCTGGCGAACAGCCGCTTGCTGCCGCTCACGCGGTCGATCTCCCAGACTGCGGCCCTTCCTTCCTCGGCCGCCAGACCGTTCTCTGCCACGTTGCTGTTGGAGCCGACGCCGACGAAGAGCTTGCTGCCGTCAAGGCTGGCGATCAGCGACTTGGTCCAGTGGTGGTTGATGTCGCCGGCGGGCAGTTCGGTCAAGCGCCGCAATGGCGGGTCGAGCTTCGTCTGGCCGTCCCTGTAGGCAAATTCGAGCACCGCGTCGGTGTTGGCCACATAGAAGCGGTCACCTACCAAAGCCATGCCGAAGGGAGAATTCAGACCTTCGGCAAAGATCTCTCGCCTCTCGGCCACACCATCGCGGTCCACATCGCGCAGCAACCTGATGCGGTTGGCGCTGGGCACGCCGGCGCCTGCGCGGGCCATCACCAGACGCATGATCCAACCCTTGATGCCGGGGCTGTCGGCCGGTCGTTTCGGTGCGTTGGACTCGGCCACCAGCACGTCGCCATTGGGCAGCACGAACAGCCAGCGGGGGTGGTCCAGACCGGCCGCGAGATTCGACAGCTTCCAACCTGCCGCGGCCTGCGGTGCGGTGCCAGCCGGCCAGCGCTGGGCCGGCGCAATGTTCACCGTGGGCACCAGCGTACGCACGGGCTCCGCCAGGCGCGGCCTGACGCCCTCGTCGGCGCGCAGCGGCAAGACGGTAGCTTCCCCGCAGGCGCCGAGCCACAGAACCGCCGCCAGCGCCGCGGCCCGCATCGCCATCTCGGGCAGCCCGCTGAGGCCTGGATTCAAGGCGCTGGCGGGGGCTTCGACCCCGAGCCCAGCGCCCGGTCGGCTGGCGCATCGAAGGTCTCGGTCGAGGTCGGGCCCGTTCCGTCGGGTTCCACGCTGACGATCTTGTCGTCCAGCGCGTCTTCCTTGAAGCTGCGAGGGTCCTGGGCGTGCGCGTCGCGTTGCGATTGCAGCAGCCGCTCACGCTGCTGGTTGCCTTGGCCAGCCGGCTCGGCTGGGTCGTGGGGAATCTTCGCTGCGGTGCTCATCAGAAAAAGACGAAGAACAGCAACAGCAAGAAGGCCGGTACGCCGAGAAGCCAGGCGATCAGGTATTTGCCCATGGGGTTTCCTTTTTTGCAGATGTACGTGAGACAGGTGTCCGACGATGCGATGTCAGTCGCCGTGCGCGGCATGACAGGCCATTTCCTTGTAAGGCGAATGCGCAGCCCTGTCCGTGCGCCGCCGCACACGGCCACCAGGCACGGCGTTTGCCAGCGGAGTCCCCGATGGCGCTTTCCCCCAATCTCGACCCGTCCGGCTGGCGTCCCCCGCAGTTGAGGGGCACAAGAGAGTTTCGACTGGGGCTATCGTCTGATCCGAACAGCGTGGCCGCACGAGCCGAGCCGCAAAGCCTGCCGAAGGGTCCGGCCGGGCCGCCGCCGCAGCCCGTTGCCCGTCCTGACAAAGCCCCGTCGATGTCTTTTTCGATCCGCTCCCGCGTTCTGTTGCTGGTGTTGGCTGTGCTGCTGCCAGGCATGCTCGGCGTGGCCTGGTTGATCAGCTCCACCTACGACGCCGAGCGCCAGGCCAACGAACGTACGCTGCGCGAGACCGCGCGGGCCTTTTCGCAGGTCATCGACGGCGAACTGATGCGCCGGGCGACCATCGCCCGCGTGCTCGCGCAGTCGCCCTTGCTCGATGGGCCGGCGCCGGCCAGCGGCCTGCAACTGTCCAACTTCGAGCAACAGGCGCGGCGCGCGCTGATCGGGCTGGAGGGCTGGATCGAGCTGCGCAGCGCCGGCCAGGTGCTGTTGGACACGCGCGGCCCCGCCTTCTCGGGCCGCAGCCTGCCGCCACGCACGCTGACTCAGACGCAGACGCAGACGCCGCGCATCGAACCCCTGTGGATGCCGCCATCGGACAACCCGGGCCCCGAGGCCGGGCCGGCCACCGTGGCCCATGCCGCGCTGGTGCAGCCGGTGCTGCGCGACGGCCTCACGCTGTATGAGCTGGTGATCACTGTTCTGCCGGTGGAGATGCAGCGCATCGTCGATGCGCAGGCGCTGCCGCCGGGCTGGATCGGCGCGGTGCTGGACAGCCAGGGCAATCTGGTCGCCCGCTACCCCGGCGGCGCGGCCTTCGTCGGCCGGCAGGCCGCCGCCGAGCTGCGCCGGCACCTGCAGGATCAGACCGATGCCTTGTTCCAGACGGTGACTCTGGATGGGCTGCCGAGCACCGGCTGGATCAGCCGTACGTCAATGGGCTGGGCCTATGCCACCGGGATGCCGAATGAACTCTTCGCGGGCCAGCTGCCCGGCGCGGTGCTGCGCGTCGGCCTGAGCGCGCTGCTGCTGTTGGCGCTGGCCGTGGCGGGTGCGCTCTGGCTGGCACGGCGCATCGTCCTGCCGGTGCAAGGCCTCAAGGCGGCCGTGCGCCAATTGCGCGACGGCCATCCGGTGCAGGTTCCTGCCACGGGCCTGGCCGAGTGCGACGAGGTCACCGCCGCGCTGGCCGAAGCCGCCCAGACCATCCGTCATGCCCGCGCCGACCTCGAACGGCAGGTGGCCGACGCGGTAGAGCAGACCCGGCTGGCCGAGCAGCGCGCCGCCCAGGGACATCGCGTGGCCGCGGTGGGGCGGTTGACCGGCGGGTTGGCGCACGACTTCAACAATCTGCTGGGCGTGATCAGCAACAGCGCCCACCTGATGCAGCGCCACCCGGCCGCGGCCGACCTGCAGGCGCCGCTGGCGGCCACTCAGCGCGCGGTCCAGATGGGCAGCCAGCTCACCCAGCACCTGCTGCGCTTTGCCGGCCGGCGGCCGCTGCGGCCACAACAGGTTCGGCTGGAGATGGCCCTGCCCGAGATGCAGGAACTGCTGCGCAGCGTGCTTTGGCGGTCAGTGAAGGTGGTGGTGAATGTGGTGCCGGGCACGGCGGCCGTGCACCTCGACGCGAGCGAACTGGAGCTGGCGTTGATCAGTCTGGCGCTGAACGCCCGCGACGCTATGCCCGACGGCGGCGAGTTTCGCCTGCGCGCGCGCAACGCCGATGTTGAAGACCTGGCCGACAGCCCCGGCCTGGCGCCGGGCCGTTATGTGCTCATCAGCGTCGGCGACGACGGCGTGGGCATCGCGCCCGAATTCGCCGCGCACGCCTTCGAGCCCTTCTTCACGACCAAGGGCCAGGGCCAGGGCAGCGGCCTGGGGCTGAGCCAGGTGCATGGCTTCTGTACCCAGGCCGGCGGCACGGCGCGGCTGCAAACCACGCCGGGACTTGGCACCACGGTGCTGCTTCTGCTGCCGGCGGCCGATGAGGCGAGCACACTGCCGTCTACGGAGGCAGCGCCGGGCGCGGGTGCCGAGGCAGCGCCGGGCGCTGGTGCCGAGGGGCCGCTGGGCGCGGATGCCGAATGGCCGCCCGGCGATGAAGCCCAGGCGCCGCCAGGCCCAGTCGCCAGCCCGCAGGCCGAGCGCCACATCACTGGTGCGCGTGTGCTGCTGGTCGAGGACAACCAGGCGCTGGGCGACATCACGGCCGCGCTGCTGGTGGCGCACGGCGCGCGCGTGCAGCGTGCCGACGACGCAACGCAGGCGCTGGGCCTGATCGAGGCCGGGGCGAGCTTCGACGTGGTGCTGTCCGACGTCATGATGCCCGGGACGATGGACGGTCTGGCGCCGGCCCGCCGGCTGCGTGCGCTGCGACCCAGGCTTCCGGTGGTTCTGATCACGGCCTTCAGCCAGGCCGTGGCCGACGCCGGCGCCGAGTTCAAGGTGCTGAACAAGCCCTGCCCGCAGGACGAACTGTTGCTTGCGCTGAACGCGGCGATCGGCACCCCGGCCGGCGGCAGCGCCTGAGGCCGCAGCGGGCAGGCCGTTTGCCCCACTCCCGCACGAGCACGGACCGCCCGGTCCGACCGACATTGCAGGAAGGCGCCATGGACAACGACGAGACCATCGACACCCTGAACACCCTGATCGAGACCGCCAAGGATGGCGAATACGGCTTCCGAAGTTCGGCTGAAGACCTGAGCAGCATCAACGCCCGCGACCTGTTCGCCCGCCATGCCGACGAATGCCAGCAAGCTGCAACCGAACTGCAATCCCTGGTCATGCAGCTGGGCGGTGACGCCGAGCATGGTGGCAGCGCCGCGGGCGCGGTTCGCCGCGGTTGGGTGGCCGTCAAAGCCTCGTTGAGTGGCTACAGTGACAAGGCCATTCTCGAAGAGATGGAGCGCGGCGAAGACGCTGCGCTGTCGAGCTACCGCAAGGCGCTGGAGCACCCGCTGTCGCCGGAGGTTCGCAGCGTCGTCGAGCGCCAGCTCGAAGGTGTGCAACGCAACCATGCCCAGGTGCGGGCGCTGCGCGAGCAGGTTCGCTTCACGATGGCCGCCTGAGTCTGCGAGTGCAACGCAGCAGCGCGTTGCATGGTGGGCGCGGGGGCTGTCACCGCATCGGCGGCAGGGATGAACCCGTTGCGAAATCTTCTGTGCGCGCCTGGCCCCGGCGATGCTGAGCGTCTGGGCCTTGTTGTTCGGTGCCGTGCTGTTCGCACTGACGCTGCTGGAGAAGCCGCTGCGTCGACTGCCGCTGGCACCGGCGGTCATCTATCTGGCCGTCGGCGTCGTCGCGGGCATGTTGCTGGGCGCCCCTGACGCAGCCGCCATCACCGATCGCGCCCACACGCTGGAGCTGGTCACCGAATTCGCGGTGCTGGTGTCGCTGGTCGCGGTCGGCCTGCGTTTGCAGGCGCCGCCGACCTGGCGCGTCTGGCACCCTGCGCTGCTGCTGGCCGGCCCCGGCATGGTCATGACGGTGGCGCTGGGCACGGGCGCGGCGGCCGTGATTCTCGGACTGCCTTGGCAGGCCGCGCTGTTGCTGGCCGCGGTGCTGGCGCCGACCGACCCGGTTCTGGCTTCCGAGGTACAGATCCGCTCGGATGTCGACCGCGACGAGGTGCGCTTGTCGCTGACCGCGGAAGGAGGGCTGAACGATGGCTCTGCGTTGCCCGCTGTCATGGCCGCCCTGGGCCTGATCGGTTTGCACGAACTGGGTCCGGCAGGCAGTCGCTGGCTGCTGCTGGACGTGGTCTGGTCGATTGGTGGTGCTTTGCTGATGGGGGTGGCACTGGGGCGCGCCGCCGGTGCGCTGCTGCGCGTGCGCAGCAGCGCTGGCGACCCCCTGTTGCGCGACGAGCTGCTCTACGTGGGCGTGGTGATGGCGGCGTTCGGGCTGGCGCGGCTGACGGCCACCTCGACTTTCGTGGTCGCGTTCGCGGTCGGCGTGACGATGCTGCTGCCTTTCCGCGAGCCCGCGCTGGCCAGCCCGGGTCAGGCGCTTGCGCTGCGCCTGGGCGAATTCGGCGCGCGCATCGAGCGGCTGGTGGAAGCTGCCACGGTGCTGGCGGTCGGGCTGGCGCTGTACGGGGTTCGGCCGTGCTGGCAGGCCTGGTTGTTCGGCGCGGTGTTGGCGCTGGCCGTTCGGCCGCTGGCCGTATGGGCGGTACTGCGCACAGGCCACCTGCTGCGCAGTCAACGCCGGATGATCGGCTGGTTCGGCATCCGCGGGATCGGAACGCTGTACTACCTGAGCTTCGTTCTGGATCAGGGTGTCGCCGGCAGCGTGGCTGCAGAGCTGATCGAGGCCTCATTGGCCGCAGTGGCCGTGTCGATCATTCTGCACGGCGTCTCTGCCACGCCGATCATGATCGCCTATCAGCGGCGCCGGGCGGCGATGTCCCCGGCTGCGCGCAAGGCGGCCACGGCAGGTCCGCCGGTTTAGTCGCGCGCACGCCGATTGCCGTGGTCCGGGATGATTACCCGATGGCTTGAAAGATTCCTGCGCAGCCGTTACGGCTTCGTTGCCGCCCTGGGCGGGGCGATGCTGCTGATGTTCATGAACGAAGCTGCGTACCAGCACTCGTCGGGCCGGCTGTCGGGCGGCATCGCGCTGACCGATGCGCGCATCCAGGCCGCCCAGACCCTGCAGTGGATGACCGACGCGGAAACCGCTGTGCGCGGTCATGTTCTGACCGGCGACCCAGACCCGCTGCAGCCCTATCTGCAGGCCCTGACGCGACTGCCGGCAGCGCGGGGCCAGGCCTTCGCGTCGCTGCGCAGCGTCGACCCCGGCCAGGACTTCTCCTTGGAGCGCTTGCAGCGGCTGCTGGACGACCGGCTTGCGGCTTTGGCGGTCATCGTCGAGCTGATGCGGCGCGAGCCGGCTCTGGCCGTGGCGGCTGCGGCGGCCGATGCCCGGAATCAACCCACGACGGCACTGCACCGCGCTTTCAGCCAGGTGCTCGACCGTGCAGCCTCGATGCAGCAGGGCGCGCCCGACGCCCTGTACGGCGCGATGACGATCTCGCGCTGGGCCGTTCATCTGCTCGCGTTGCTGATGGTGACGGGGCTGTACATCCACACGCGCCAACTGCAGGCTGCAGACCAGCTTCGCCGCCAGGCGCAGGACCGGCTGGCCGCACAGGTGACCGAGCGCACCGCGGAGCTCCGCGAACTGGCCGGCCACCTGGTGACGGCGCGTGAGGACGAGCGAGGCCGCCTGGCCCGCGAGCTGCACGACGAGCTGGGAGGGCTGTTCACAGCCATGAAGCTGCAGTTCGCCCGCCTGCGCCGCCAGACCCAGGTGAGCGAAGTGATGCGGACCGGGCTGCGCGCGCTCGAAGACCGCCTGGACGACGGCATCGCGTTCAAGCGCCAGGTGATCGAGAACCTGCGGCCGTCGGCGCTGGAACAGCTCGGCCTGGCCACCAGCCTGGGCTTGTTGTGCCGCGACGCGTCGCAGTCGATGGGCATTCCGGTGCAGGAGGCACTGTCGCTTCCGGTCGACGGCGCGCGTGGCGCTGGCGGTCTTTCGCCCGAGGCCGAGCTCACGGTCTATCGGCTGGTCCAGGAGTCGCTGACCAACATTGCCAAGTACGCGGCTGCGCAGCAGGTGCGCGTGACGGTCTGGCAGCACGCAGACTCGACGCAGGTGCGCATCGACGACAACGGGCGTGGCTTCGATCCACTGCGCGTTCCCGCCGGTCACCATGGCCTGCTGGGCATGCGCTACCGCGTCGAGTCGGAGGGCGGCACGATGTGCGTGCGTTCCACCCCCGGCCACGGCACCTGCATCGAGGCCACGCTGCCGCTGAAGGCGCAGCCGTGTCGCGATGACCGCGATCAGCGCAGCGACCTCGCGGCGCATGGCGCGTTGCGCGCGGCAGAACGCGTGCAGGACCTCGCCGCCGCCTCCGCGCAGTGACGGGCTGGCGGCCTGGCGCGGGCGGCCGGGGTAATGCCGCATGTCCTCGTCGGACGGCGCCTACCCTCTGGCCTCAGTCTCGCGCGCGCCATCGGCCGTGTCTGTCTTGCTCGCGCCGCGGATGTTCATCGCCGCCAGCGCAAGCTGCAGCAGCACAAGAGCCCAGGCCTGCGTCGACCAGCCCCAGACGATCCACAGCACATTGCTTGCCAGGAACACCCAGAACCCCAGATTGCGCCGTCCTTTCTGGCTCGAGGCGACAAGCCACGATGCCGCGACCGTCACAAGCATTGCGGGCCACTGCAGCAGATCGATGAGGTGGCCCATGTCGCGAAACTTCACAAGCGATTGAAGAGGACGATCGTCGCGTCACTGCGCCGCTCTCCCCTGTCGTCCAAGTGCGCGTTGCATCGTAGGAAGCCGCCTCAGCCAGATCTCCCGGACGGCGGGGCGCGATGGGGTCGAGTCCTACGCCCCGGGTGGCGTTCGTCCTACGCCGCAACGCCCGGCACCGGTCGAGACTGGGTTCATCAACCCAGCGCGAGAGCCCCGACATGAACCAACGACCGGAATCTTCCAAGCCGCAGACTGAGCCTCCGATGGAACTCGACCAGGAGGCGATAGACCGCGCCCGCAACGACATCCAGGACGGCGCCGTGACGCCCAGCGCCGGCCCGTGGGTGCAGAAGATCATCGGTTTCCTCAACGACTCGCTGGCGACGGAACTGGTGTGCGTGATGCGCTACCGGCGTCATTACTTCACCGCTTCCGGGCTGTCGTCGCCGGCCATTGCCGACGAGTTTCTCGAGCATGCGAACGCCGAACTGTCGCATGCCGACCGCATCGCCGCGCGCATCGTGCAGCTGGGCGGCGAGCCCGACTTTCGCCCTTCCGGGCTCGAGAAGCGCAGCCACGCCGAGTACGACGAATCCACGGACATTCGCGCCATGCTGCGCGCCAATCTGGTGGCCGAGCGCGTGGCCGTTGAGACTTACCGGCAATTGATCCGATTGATCGGTGACAAGGATCCGACCACGCGCCGTCTGCTCGAGGACGTGCTGGCCGATGAGGAAGAGCACGCTGACGAATTGAAGGACATGCTCAGCCGTTGACAGCGGCACGTCCGGTCAATGCAGCCCGGCGCTGCGGTGTTACCCGCCGCCAGGAATCAAGCACGGGCGGGCGATTCGGTCAGGTGTTCTTTCGCCACAGCGCCGCAGTCAGCGCCGTGGCAAAACCCACCCACAAGACGAAGGGCACGCCGGCTGATGCGGCTGGCCGGTCGACTGTGCTGG